>CXWL01029683.1_pt1 | contig 20222 bp, 19 predicted proteins | sample 590931 | NCBI WGS metagenome assembly CXWL01 (sample SAMEA3498368, study PRJEB10139) | groundwater metagenome | biome: water well; material: biofilm material | place: Germany | collected 2015-04-27 | reverse complement strand
GAGCATGCCGGGCACCAGCCATTCACAGCGCTCCTCGTTGACCTGGTTCAGCACAAACAAGGGCACCGTTACGGTGAGCCCGTCGCGTGCATCACCCGGCTCGTGCAGGTAAGTCGCCGCGCAATCAACACCACCCAGCCGGATGGTCTTGGGGAAGGAACTGGTGGTGATGCCCGCCGCCTCGTGGCGCATCAATTCCTCGCGCGTCAGCAGCAAGAGCTTGGGGTTCCTTTTGATCTCGTCGCGGTACCAGCGCTCGAAGCTGTGACCACTGCACACGTCAGCGGGCAACTGCTGGTCGTAGAAGGCATAGATCAGCTCGTCATCCACCAACACGTCCTGCCGGCGCGCCTTGTGTTCCAGGTCTTCCACCTGTTTGATCAGTTTGTGGTTGGCTGCCAGAAACGGCAGGTTGGTTTCCCACTGCTTGCCGACCAGCGCCTCGCGAATGAAGATCTCGCGCGCACCGTGCAGGTCAACCCGGCCATAGTTCACGCGCCGGCCGCTGTAGACCACGATGCCGTAGAGCGTGGCGCGCTCCAGCGCCACCACCTCAGCGGCCTTCTTCTCCCAGTGCGGGTCCAGCAACTGTTTCTTGAGCAGGTGCCCGCCCACCTGCTCCAGCCACTGCGGCTCGATGTTGGCAATGCCCCGGCCGAACAGGCGCGTGGTTTCCACCAACTCGGCCGCTACGATCCAGCGACCGGGCTTCTTGGACAAGTGCGCCCCGGGATGGGCAAAGAACTTGATGCCGCGCGCGCCCAGATACTCGCCGTTTTGCCCTTCTTCCAGCTTGCAGCCGATGTTGCCCAACAGACCGGACAACATGGACAGATGCAATTGCTCGTAGCTGGCGGGCTTGGTATTGAGACGCCATTTGTGCTCGGCCACCACCGTGTGGAGTTGGCTGTAAATGTCCTTCCACTCGCGCACGCGGCGGATGTTGACGAAGTTTTGGCGCAGCAGTTGTTCGTATTGGCGGTTGCTGAGTTTGTGGGATGGTGTAGGCGCTGGGCGTTGGGATCGCCGGGCGTTCTGCGCAGGTAAAGGAGGAGCCCGCAAAGCGGGCGGGGGACACGGAGCAGAACGCTCGGCCATCCCAACGCCCGGTGTTGTCGGAGACGAACCGCCGCGGGCATCGTGGATCCACTTCCACAGCTTCAGGTAACCGACAAACTCGCTCTTCTCGTCGTCGAACTTCTTGTGCGCGGTATCCGCCTGCTGCTGCGCCTCCATCGGCCGGTCACGCACATCCTGCACGCTCAGTGCGGATGCAATCACCAGCACCTCATCCAGCGCCTGGCGCGAGCGTGCCTCCAGAATCATGCGGCCCACCCGCGGGTCCAGCGGCAATTTGGCCAACTCTTGCCCCGTGGCAGTCAACTCATTGGCATCGTCCACGGCGCCCAGTTCATTGAGCAACTGGTAGCCATCGGCAATGGCGCGGCTGGACGGGCGCTCTATAAACGGAAAGTCTTCCACGATACCGAGGTGCAAGGACTTCATGCGCAGAATCACGCCCGCCAGTGAACTGCGCAGAATCTCCGGGTCGGTGAAGCGAGGCCGCGCATCAAAGTCCTGCTGGTCGTAGAGGCGAATGCAGATGCCGTTGGCCACCCGTCCGCAGCGGCCGGCACGCTGGTTGGCCGAACTCTGGCTGATCGGCTCGACCAGCAACTGCTCCACCTTGCTCCTGAAACTGTAGCGTTTCACACGCGCCGTGCCGGCGTCGATCACATAACGGGTTCCTGGCACCGTGAGCGAGGTCTCCGCCACGTTGGTCGCCAGCACAATGCGCCGACCGGTGTGGCCGTCAAAGATGCGGTCCTGCTCCGCCGGGCTCAGCCGGGCAAAAAGTGGCAACACTTCGGCATTGCGAAACACCGGCTGGTGGCTCAGATGTTTGCGCATGTGGTCCGCCGCCTCGCGAATCTCGCGCTCGCCGGGCAGAAAGATCAGGATGTCCCCCGCGTTGTGCGGGTCGCGCCACAACTCGTCCACCCCATCAGCGATCGCGTTGTTCAGGTCGTAGTCGCGCGACTCCTCAAACGGCCGGTAACGCTGCTCCACCGGGAACATGCGGCCCGACACCATGATGACGGGCGCTGGTCCTTTTCGAGAGGCAAAGTGGTCCGCAAAGCGCTGCGCGTCAATCGTGGCCGAGGTCACCACGATCTTCAGGTCGGGCCGGCGCGGCAGTATCTGGCGCAGGTAACCGAGCAGAAAGTCGATGTTCAGGCTGCGCTCATGGGCCTCGTCGATGATGATGGTGTCGTAGGCTTTCAGCAGCGGGTCGGTCTGCGTCTCGGCCAGCAAGATGCCGTCGGTCATCAGTTTGACGGACGCGTCCTTGCTCAGCCGATCCTGAAAGCGCACCTTGAAACCCACCACCTCACCCAGTGGCGTCTTCAACTCTTCGGCGATACGCTTGGCCACGCTGCTGGCGGCAATCCGGCGCGGCTGGGTGTGGCCAATCAGTTTGGCGTGCTGGCCAGGAGCGTAATTGAGCTTGCCGCGCCCCATGGCCAGCGCGATCTTGGGCAACTGGGTGGTCTTGCCCGAACCCGTTTCACCACACACGATGATGACCTGGTGCGCCGCCATGGCCGCCATGATCTCCTCACGCTTGGCGGAAACGGGCAGGGATTCGGGGAACTCTATTTCAAACGGTACGGTCGACAAGGCAGCTTCTTATTGGGGCAATCAAGGATTATCCCAGTCCAATGGGCGAGCGAACGACACTGCGCGCCAGCGCAACGCAGTTGTTGAAGCCGAAGTATTCGCCGTTTCTCTGCACAGTTTCACGTGCTACACTTATTCTCGTATCGCCTCTTGGAGGACCACTGTGACCAATCTGACCATCGCGCTCGATGAAGCCATCATCCGCAAGGCACGTATTCGCGCCATCCACGAAGGCACATCCGTAAGCGCCAAGGTTCGCGAATTCTTGGCCGCTTACGCGCAGGACACCCATCGCCAGCAAACTGCTGGGCAGGCCTTTCTTGCTGCGGCACGCCGCAGCACGGCCAATAACGAAGGTGCTCCCTGGAGTCGTGATGACGCCTATGACCGCCCTTACCCAACGCCAGCGACAACGGCGACCGGCACAATCAACTCGCAAAGCGAATGATTTGTTTCTTCGACACCAATATCCTGGTCTACATGGTTGACGCCAGCGAACCCGAACGGCGAGAAAAAGCAACCGACTGTCTGGCACGCGCAGTCCGGGACGACACCATCGCAATCAGCACGCAGGTGTTGCAGGAGTTCTACAACATCACCACCCGCAAGTTGCGCCCCCCTTTGAGCGCGCGGGAAGCGGCACAACAGGTGGCACAACTTTGCGGCTTTGAAGTGGTCGGCGCCTCGTCACATAGCGTCATGAGCGCCATGGAACTCGCACAACAACACAAGCTTTCTTGGTGGGATGCCCTGATACTTGAGGCCGCAATGCGCGCCAACGCCGATGTCCTGTTCTCCGAAGATGGTCAACACGGGCGTCGATTTGGTCAGTTGACCGTGACAAACCCCTTTCTTGCCGCTCCAGCCTGACGCTCCACACACCATGTCCTCCGTCTTCAACTTCACCTTCGTGCCCTGGTTCCGCTCGGTGGCGCCCTACATCCACAAGTTTCGCAACCAGACCTTCGTGGTGGGCATCGCGGGCGAGGCGATTGCGGCGGGCAAGCTGCACAACCTGGCGCAAGACCTGGCCATGATCCAGAGCATGGGGGTCAAGATTGTGCTGGTGCACGGCTTTCGTCCCCAGGTGAACGAACAGCTCAAGACCAAGGGCCATGCGGCGCGATATTCCCACGGCATGCGTATCACCGACGAAATCGCGTTGGACTGTGCGCAGGAAGCGGCCGGCCAGTTGCGCTACGAAATCGAGGCCGCCTTCAGCCAGGGACTGCCCAACACGCCGATGGCTGGCGCCACGGTGCGGGTGATCTCGGGCAACTTCATCACCGCGCGGCCGGTTGGCATCGTCGATGGCGTCGACTTTCAGCACTCCGGCCTGGTGCGCAAGGTCGATACGGCGGGTATCATGCGCACGCTGGACTTTGGGGCCATGGTGTTGCTGTCGCCGTTCGGTTTTTCACCGACCGGCGAGGCCTTCAACCTGACCATGGAAGAGGTCGCCACCTCGGTGGCGGCGGCATTGCAGGCCGATAAGCTGATCTTCGTGACCGAGATTCCCGGCATTCGCATGCACCCGGAGTTGCCCGAAGCAGACGACAACCCCATCGACACCGAGTTGCCCTTGGCGACGGCGGAAAAGCTGCTGGCGCAAATCCCGGCGCCACACCACCCCACGGACACCGCCTTTTACCTACAGCACTGCGTGCGCGCCTGCAAGGCCGGCGTCGAGCGCAGCCACATCATCCCCTTCGCCGTGGATGGCTCGCTGTTGCTCGAAGTCTATGTGCACGATGGCATCGGCACCATGGTGGTGGACGAAAAGCTGGAGAGCCTGCGCGAGGCCTCGGTGGACGACGTGGGTGGCATCCTGCAATTGATCGAGCCCTTTGAGCAAGACGGCACGCTGGTCAAACGCAGCCGCACCGAGATTGAGCGCGACGTGGGCAACTACACGGTGATCGAGCACGACGGCGTGATCTTCGCCTGCGCCGCCCTGTATGCCTACCCGGAGGCCCGCACTGCGGAGATGGCGGCGTTGACGGTATCGCCCCAGGTGCAGGGCCAGGGCGACGGTGAACGCGTGCTCAAGCGCATTGAGCAAAGAGCGCGCGCAACCGGACTGGAAAGCATCTTTGTGCTGACCACCCGCACCACGCATTGGTTTCTCAAGCGCGGTTTCGTGCTGGTTGACCCCGATTGGCTTCCCGAGGCGCGCAAGCGCAAGTACAACTGGGATCGCAAGAGCCAGGTGCTGGTCAAGAAACTCGGGTGAGGTCCACAACCGAGCGGCGACCGAGGCGCAGCCGATCACTTGGCGCGCAGACTGCGCCAGGCCAGGTAGGAGCCCAGCAGCACAATGCCGCCAAAGCAAACGAAGGACCAGTTGGCGATCGAGCCGCCCAGAAAGGTCCAATCGACCTTGGTGCAGTCGCCGCCGCCCTTGAAGATCATCGGAATCGCGCGCTGCAGGGGAAAGTTTTCGACCATGCCGTAGAAATCGCGACCGCAGGACGCGACTTCGGGTGGATACCACTGCAGCCAGCTTTGCCGGGCCGCGACAAAGCCGCCAAAGCCCGCCATCGACACCATGCCAACAAGAAAAACCAATTGGACACCCCGCTTGGACGAACTGGACCCGATGGCCGCCAGCAAGACCACCAGCACCAAGGCGTAACGCTGCACGATACACATCGGGCACGGCACCAGGCCCTCGGAGTGCTGCAAGTACAGCCCGTAGGCAAGCAGACCGACACACCCAGCGGCAATAACAGCCATCACCTGGCGCACACTCAAACCAAATAGCATGGAATTCCAATCAGTTGGGCGCAGGGCGCCGCCGTGGGGCGGTCTGTCCCGCAAAGTTTCACGATGATAATGTGCCGATTGGACACCCGTCACCGACTAAGGTTCGCGAAAACCGGGGACAATTTTTGCTCGTCACCATTACAGCACTGCAACGAAGGACTCACGCCATGGCACGCACTGTCAACTGCATCAAACTCGGCATCCCCGCTGACGGCCTAGACTTCCCGCCTTATCCCGGCGAGTTGGGCAAACGTATCTGGGAAAACGTCAGCAAGGACGCCTGGGCCGCCTGGCTCAAGCACCAGACCATGCTGGTCAACGAGAACCGCCTCAACCTGGCCGATGCGCGCGCGCGTCAATACCTGGCTCGCCAGATGGAGAACCATTTCTTTGGCGAAGGCGCCGACGCCGCGCAAGGCTACGTGCCACCCAGCGCCTGAAGCCGTCACCTGCCAGGACTGGCATGACTTCCTTGTCGCCCCAGGCTTGGCTGGCCGGTTGCGGCCTGCCCGAGGCATGGCGCGGGCAGGCGTCCTGGCGCGTGCTGGAGACCCGGTTCGGTCTGGCCGAGCGGTTTCTGGCGTGTTGGCAGGCTTGGCAAGACGACCCCAACCGGCCACGGATGCTGCACTACGTTGCCCTGTCACCGGTCGCATTCAACGCCAAAGCGCTGCTTGACAACGACGCGTTCACGCCCGACCTCGGGGCCTTGGCACACCTGCTTGCGCAACAGTGTCATGGCTTGTTGCCGGGCTTTCATCGCTTGAGCTTCGAACAGGGCCGAGTCTTGTTGACCCTATGCGTGGGGACGCTCACGCCGCAATTGCGCGAGCTGCAATGCGTCGCCGATTCCCTGATGCTCGACGCCACCGGTCCCAGCGAGACACCGTGGGACAGTTGGTCGGCCAAGGCGCTGGCCCATCACACCCGACATGGCACGCGGGTGGCCCTGTCGGANNCGTATCGGGGTTACACACCGGGGAGTTCAGGCCCCGGTGGCCGCAAAAGACCAGCCGCGCACCCTGGCGCGCGGCCGCCACCCCCCCGGCAGATTGCGTGGTGATTGGCGCCGGACTGGCTGGCGCCAGTGTGGCCGCCTCGTTGGCACGCCGTGGCTGGCAGGTGCAGGTAGTCGACCGCGCAGAATCTCCAGCGCAGGGCGCATCCGGGTTGCCAGTGGGCTTGCTGTCGCCGCATGTGTCGAGCGACGATTGCGTACTGTCACGCCTGTCACGCAGCGGCATTCGCCAAACCACGCAGCAAGCCCAGGCACTCCTGCGCCATGGCCAAGACTGGGCTGCCAGCGGCGTGCTGGAGCACCGTGTCGACGGCTCGCCGGGCTTGAGCGCATCCTGGCCGAGTGTCGGTGAGGACTGGTCGCGCCCCGCGCCCGCCGCGTTGGCCAGTGCCGCCAGGCAAGCCGGTGTGGACGAACACGCCAGGCTGCTCTGGCACCCCAGCGCAGCGTGGATCAAGCCGACCGAGCTGGTCAAGGCATGGCTGGCCCAACCCGGCGTGCACTTGCGTGGCAACACCGCCGTACACAGGCTGGAGCGCGGCGCCAACGGCTGGACACTGTTGGACGCGCACGGCCAAACCATCGCGACCAGCGCCCGTGTGGTGCTGGCCAATGCGGATGGCGCCCTGCCCTTGCTGCGGGCCACCCTGGCCGACGATCCCAGGTTGAACGCCGCGACGGCGGAATTGCCCGCTGTCTACGGCGTGCGCGGCCAGGTTTCCTGGGCCATGCATTCGGCGCAAGACACGCCACCGTTCCCCTCCATTCCCGCCAACGGATCGGGTAGCCTTATCCCGCACGTGCCGTGGCGAGACGGCCAAGCCTGGTTTGTCGGCGCCAGCTACCAGCCCGACACCATGGTTGAGTGGCCGATCGAGAAAAACCACCTGGCCAACCTGGGGCGCTTGTGCAAGCTCTTGCCAGCGCTCGGACAAGCGTTGGCTACCCGGTTCGAGTGTGGACAACTGGAGGCTTGGCGCGGCACCCGCTGCGTCACGGCCGATCGGTTACCGATGGTTGGCCCGCTGATCGATGACCCCGATGCCAGCCTGTGGATCTGCGCCGGCCTAGGTTCACGCGGGTTGAGTTATTCGATATTGTGCGCCGAACTGCTGGCCGCCCGCTGGGGCGCCGAGCCGCTGTCGGTGGAGGCGTCGTTGGCCGGCGCGCTGGAGGCACGCCGACGCCCGGCGCCCGCCAGGGCAGATCCCTTGGTATCAGCCTGACCGGCCCAACACCGAGGTCATGCAAGCCTGGCTTGCTACACCTTTTTTAGCAACTGAATCACTGCGGCCGGGTTGAGCGGGTACTCGATCACGTCACGGCAGCCCATGTGCTCGGCTCGGTCGCGCACATGCCAGGCCCGCTCCCGTGTCGCCAACACAACGCTGCCAATAGCGGGTTCCAGGGCGATGAGCTGGCGAATCAACTCCCAACTGTCCATGTCGGGCAGCTCTTGCCCCAGCAGCACCAGGGTGAAGTGGCTGCGGCGCGCCTGCTCCAGCGCCTGCGCGGCATTTTGCGCCTCCCCCACCACCACCACGCCGGCCAGTGACAGGCGTGCGCGCAGGTACATCCGGTCCTCCCGCAAGGGGAATATCACCAAGGCAGACTTGATGCCAAGTGGCAAGGACGCCGGGATCTCGGTATCTGTAAAGTCAGGTTCAGGGTCGTGCGCTTCCTGCAAGGCAAACAGCTCGTCCATGGAATGGACCACGTCGGGCCAGTGCAGCGGCCGCGCGAATATCCGCCAGGCGTCTGGCGGGGCATCGTCGCCCACGCATATCAACTTCAGATTCGGGTCGAAACTGGGCGACACCAGTTCCAGCCCCGCCTCATAACTTTCGATATCAACCAAGGCCAGGTGCGGCGCCACCGGCGCCTCGGGCGTCCACAGACAATAGCTCACCGCACCCTGCGAAGACAGGTCGAACAGCGTGTTGAGCGCATGGCGTTCAAAGTCCCTGAAGCCGACGACCTTGACATAGACGCTAAGTGACATGAGGATTCAAATATCGCATGGATTGGACCAGGCAAATTATGCACGGCATCGGCAAGATTCGGCCGATGCCGGGCATGTGTAAGGCCGCATCAACTCGACCGCGTGGCGCTTTTTCGAAAGCGGGCGAGCTCATCCAACAACCAGCCACTGCACAACTTCAAGGGGGCGCCCGGACACCGAACCTGGTAGGCCTCGCCACTCATGCTGCTGCGCGTGGCCGCCAGCTCGATGAAGTGTTCGGCGTCTCGGATCGTATCGCGGTAACGAACGTAGTCGAGCTTTTTCTTGATGTGGTCATGGGCGTCCTGGGCCGCATGCCACGATCCGTTTCGCAAGAACTCACAGTTCGAGGCGCGAATGAAAGTCAACAGGTGCGTGATCTCGGCCAAGGTTGTCGCCGATTCGTCGGCGGCCAGAGTTGGGCTTGCCAGCCACACCGACACCATCGCGGCGCCGAGCCCGCGGGCGAACCATCCAAGCGAGACCCGACGGGTCGTCATCGCACCACGCCATGCTGGCGCCACGACTTCAGCGCATTGAGCGTATTGGCAACGTGCTTGGCCGGATTGAGGCTGTTGTACTGGTAGATCACCTTTCCGTCGGGTGAGATCACGAAGGACACGCGATTGGCATAGTCACTGCGGAAGAACAAGACCGCGTCGTACGATTTCATGATGCTCTGGTCGGCGTCGGCCGCGACCGCAAACTTGCCTCTGCACTCCGAGACGGAAAACTTCTTTTGCGTTTCGATGTCATCCCGAGATACCCCGATGACGGTCGCGCCCAAGGCGCGGTAGTCTTCGATTGCCTCCGCAAAATTGTGCGCTTCGATGGAGCAATCGGTCGAGAACGCCAGGGGAAAGAAGTAAAGGACCACCGGGCCCTTCTTCAGCTCATCGGCCAAGGAGTACTGAATGACCGTGCCCGCCAGAGCCGCCTGTGCCTTAAACTGAGGGGCCGTTTCCCCAACGTCAAGAGCCGCGAACGCACCGGCGTTGCTTGCCACCAAGACCGCTGCCGCAACTGTTTTCCACCATGCTCTCATCACGCCACTCCGCATCAATACCGTCCCAAAACCAGTATAGCGGAACGGGCGTTTTTCGCTGGTTCGCGCGCCGCCTTGCTCGTCAGACGGGGATCGGCATGTGCTTGGGTCTGAGCGCGCTGCTGTTGGGCTGCGCCACGCCATTGCCAAGCATTGATCGTGAAGCCATTGCCAGTTCCGCGATCGAGGCCTCGTCCGAGACCACTCTCGGGCGCATTGCCCAGAACTCGCTGCCAGAACCTGGCCTTTCCGGATTTCGGCTGATGCCCTTGGGCACGTTTTCATTCGACGCCAGGATTCAATTGGCGAAACGTGCGGAGCAAACACTCGACGTTCAGTACTACCACTTGGAGAACGATGAAACCGGCCGCTGGTTGCTGCGTGCCCTGCGCGACGCGGCGAACCGCGGGGTGCGCGTGCGGCTGCTGATCGACGACCTCTACACGGGTGGCCAGGACGAGCTGTTTCTGGGCTTTGCCAGCCACGCAAATATCCAGGTGCGCCTGTTCAACCCCTTTTGCTGCGCCCGGCAAAGCGGTCAGGCGAGCCGCTTTGCCGCGTCTTTGGGCGACCTCAAACGAGTCAATCACCGCATGCACAACAAACTGTTCATGGCCGATGGCGCCATGGCCGTGATTGGCGGGCGCAACGTGGCCAACGAATACTACCTGCGGGGTATGTCCGAGAACTTCATTGACCTGGATGCCTTTGTCATCGGCAATGTCCTGCCCGCCATCGGCGCATTGTTCGACCGGTACTGGAACAGCCTGGCGGTCTACCCGCTGGAGTCGGTGGCGCGCAGCCCCCTGGGTCAAGCCGAATTGCTGGCCTTTTTTGAACGTGAGACCGGCCCGGCGCGTACGCCCGAGCCGGAACCGCTGGTCAGCAACGACGTGCTGGGTTACGCCCCGATCGCGGACGACCTGGACGCGGGTCGTTTGGGTTTGCTTTGGGGGACCGCCTACGTCTTCGCGGATCATCCTGACAAGCCCTTCGATGGCGAGGTGGGCGGCGAGGTCATGGAGACCAGCGTCACCTACAACGTGTTGGAAGCGGTCAGCATGGCTCAGCGCGAGGTCGTGGCCTCGTCCCCCTACTTCGTGCCAGGCCCCAAAGGCATGAAGTTCCTCAAGCAATTGCGTGCCAGAGGCGTCAAGGTTTCGGTCCTCACCAACTCCCTGGGCTCCACCGACGAACCGATTGTCCACACCGGCTACAGTCGCTACCGCGAAGAAATGCTGGCCGAGGGCATCGAGCTTTACGAGCTCAGTTCGTCGCGGGTGAAGGGCAACAAGCGTCCGTTCCTGTTCGGCTCATCCTTGGGGCGGTTGCACGCCAAGCTGTTCGTGATCGACCGCAAGACCTCATTTATTGGTTCCATGAATCTCGATCCGCGCTCCGCAACGGTCAACACGGAGTTTGGCGCCGTCATCGACAGCCCGGAGGTCGCGCGCGAGTTGATTCGTGTCATCGACATAGATCGGCTCCAAAGCGCCTACCGACTCCGCCTCAACAAGAATGGCTCGGGGATTGAGTGGTTGGGCGTTGTGGACGACAAGGAAGTGATTCTGACCACCGAACCCGACACCTCGTTCTGGCTGCGGCTGAAAGCCTGGCTGTTAAGCCCCCTGGTGCCCGAAGAACAACTTTAGGTCAAAAAAAAGGGCCTCACGGCCCTTTCTTGATGCTGGCACCAATTACTTGGCGGTTTCACCAGCTTTGGTTTCGCCAGCCTTGGCAGCCGCCTTGGCGTCAGCTTTCACTTCAGCGCGAGCCTTGGTCGACTTGGACTTGTCGACTTTGGGAGCGGCTTCGCCGGGCTTGGTTTCGCCAGCCTTGACCGCTGCCTTGGCTTCAGCCTTCACTTCGGCGCGTGCTTTGGTGGACTTCGTCTTGTCAGCTTTAGGAGCAACCGCTTCGCCAGCTTTAATTTCGCCAGCCTTGTTGGCAGCCTTGGCTTCGGCCTTCACATCAGCGCGTGCAGCCGAAGCGGCGGGAGCGGCAGCCGTCTGGGCTTGAGCCATCACGGAAACAGCGGCGATCATGGCAGCGAGAATGAGCTTGAGTTTCATTGGGGGTCCTTCGTTGGTAACATTGAGTCTACGGACTTCCTGCCGACGGCCGGAAGGCTTATACGTAACGGCGCAAGCTTCGACTTGGTTGACGGGTGGCCAAACAATCAAACTACAGCGCTTGTTAGAACACGGTATGCGGCGCACGCCATGCTCGTTTTAGTATAGCACGCTCAACTTGCTCCAAATGCCGGTTGACGTGGTAGCCTTGACGGCCAGGCGCGCTTGGATGGGCCCACCCAAATGCGCAAAATGATACCCAAAAATGCGTCCATGGGCACCATTCCGATGAAGTTTGAGGCACAGTACGTTTGTTGGGACAACGCGACACCGCGCTGCCCGTTTTGCACCGGCCACCCCGCACGACCAGACCGACCATGAAAACGCCCCATCCCCTGCTCCTGCTGGCCCTCATCGGCACCAGTCTGGTCGCCTGGCTGGCGGGCTGCGTGTCCCGGCCCGAAACCACCATGGCCACGCAGCCTGCGCAAGCGCCAGCTCCGCTGTCTCAATCACCATCACTACCCCCCAACACGACCGGCAGCGTCCCCAGTCCCGTCAAAGCAGCACCGCCGCCCTCCAACGCGACCACGGCACGCGCTTACCGGCGTGACGCGGCGGAGCATTTGTACAGCCAGAACCGCCATCGCGTGTTTCAGGGCAAACTCCCGCCGCTGCTGCACGCGATCGGCGTCTTGCAAGTGGAGGTCGATGGTCGAGGTCGGGTGGTTGGCACCACATGGATGCGCGCGCCCAAACATGCACCCGATGTGATCGCCGAAATCGAACGTTCCGTGCGCGCCGCGGCGCCCTTCCCCGCGCCGGCCCGCTTGGGGCGAGTGACCTACACCGACACCTGGCTGTGGGATCGCAGCGGCCAGTTTCAGCTCGACACACTGACCGAGGGCCAACTGTAAGACCCGATCGGCTGACGGGGGTCAGCCAGCCACCAGTGAAGAGGCCACGGGCCGCAGCCAGACTTACCCCATCCGTGACAGAACACGCGCGATGACGCTGACGCTTCAACAACTCAACAACAGCTCCGAAAACGATGTGGTGACGCTACTCGGTGGCCTGTACGAGCGCGCGCCGTGGGTCGTGCAACAGGCTTTGACAAGCCGACCGTTCCGCTCGCTGACCGAATTCAAACACGCCATGACACGGGTTGTCACGGACGCTGGGCACGAGGCCCAAACGGCGCTGGTTCGGGCGCAGCGTGAAATGACCGATCTGCCAGCGACCGTACCAACAACGCGGCCAACGGGACAGACCGGGCTGAGTCGCTGCAGTGTTGATGAGTTGAGCAAAGTCAAGCGCCTCTGTACGGACTACCGCGACCAGTTCGGGTTCCCCTTCATCCTCGCCCTGCCTGGCCCGCGTGGCGCCGGCCTGAGCCCCACGCAGATCGTCGCCACCCTGGAGCGGCGTTTGCGCGAGCATCCCGCCGATGAATTGTCCGAATGCGTACGCAACCTTCACCGCGCGGCCGAACTCACGCTGAACCACGCCTTCGATGCGCAACCCGAGCTTGGCAACCGGGTGTGGGACTGGTGCGAGGAATTGGCACGTCTGAGTGAACCCGATGCCGCCGCAAAGGGGCAGCTTACCGTCACCTATCTCACGCCGACGCACCGTGCCTGCTCACAGAGCCTGTGCTTGACATTTCGAAACTGCGGCTTTGACGAGGTCCACATTGATGCCGTTGGCAATGTCGTTGGGCGTTATCGGGCACAACGAGAGGATGCGCCGGCGCTGTTGACGGGCAGCCATTTCGACACCGTGCGCCACGCCGGAAAGTACGATGGGCGGCTTGGAATCTTCGTGCCCGCCGTCTGTGTTCAGGAACTGGCGCGACGGGGTCGTCGCCTGCCGTTCGCCATCGAGCTGGTCGCCTTTGCCGAGAAGGAAGGGCAACGCTATCAGACCCGCTTTCTGGGCTCCAGCGCGCTTACCGGGCAATTCGGATATCGCTGGCTGGCGCAGCGAGACGCCAATCGCATCAACATGCGTGATGCGATGGAACACGCCGGACTGGTGGTGGACGACATCCCGGCCATCGCGCGCAACCCAAAGAATTACCTCGGTTTCGTGGAGGTACACATCGAGCAGGGGCCCGTGCTCAATCGGCTGAACATTCCCTTGGGCGTGGTGACGTCCGTCAATGGTGGCGTGCGCTACGTCTGCGTCATCGAGGGCGCGGCGTGCCACGCGGGCACCACGCCGATGGCGCAGCGGCGCGACGCAGCCACCGCTGCCGCCGAACTGACGCTGTATGTCGAGCGACGTGCCACCGAGACGCCGCACCTGGTGGGCACGGTAGGTCTGTTGGCTACTCCGGGAGGCTCGGTCAATGTGGTGCCCGGGCGATGCGAGTTCAGCCTCGACCTGCGCGCCCCCACCGATGGCCAGCGCGACGCCCTGGCGAGCGATGTGCTGCGTGAGTTGGCGGCGATTTGCGAGCGCCGCGGCGTGCGCTTCAGCGTGGAAGAGACTTCGCGCGTCAACGCCGCCCCGAGTGCGCCGGCGTGGCAACGACGCTGGGAAATCGCGCTCGCCGATCAAGGCGCGCCCCTGCACCGGATGTCCAGCGGGGCCGGCCACGACGCGATGACGCTGCACAGCATTCTGCCCCAGGCAATGCTGTTTGTGCGTGGCCAGAATGGCGGCATCAGCCACAGCCCGCTTGAAAGTACCACCAGTGACGACATGCAACTTGCGGTGCGGGCCTTCACAAGCGTGCTGGAGCAGTTGGCGACGGACAACAGTGCTACTATTTTGCCAACACCCGACCGTTGGCCGTCCCATTGCTCGACCTTCGGTCCGATTTGACCCCACTTACCGGAGCGTCCTGAATGGCATTGCCGGAGGATGACTTATCTTCGTCGCAGGCGTTGGTGGTGGACAGCAATCCCACATCGCGGTCGATTCTGGTGTCCCAATTGCGCGACTTCGGCATGGGCACCGTGGTGCAGTGCTCGCGCCTGGCCGACGCCCGGCGCCAACTGGAATACCGGTCTTTCGACCTGGTCTTGTGTGAACACCATTTCATCAACGACGCCTCAAACGGGCAAGATCTGTTGGATGACCTGCGGCGCAACCAGTTGCTGCCATTTTCCACGGTTTTCATCATGGTCACGGCCGAAGCCACCTATGCCAAGGTGGCTGAAGCGGCCGAGTCGGCGCTGGACGGCTACCTGCTCAAGCCACATACGGCGACCAACCTGGCAGAACGCCTGCGCCAGGCACGCATCAGGAAGATCTCGCTCCAAGAGATATTTGCGGCCATTGACGCAGAAGATTTCGAGCGCGCCGCCGAGATGTGCCTGGTCCGTTTCAAGACCCGAGGCCTATTCTGGCTCTATGCGGCACGCGTCGGAGCGGAACTGCTGTTGCGCGTTGGCCGGCCATCCGAGGCACAAGTTCTATATGAAGCCGTGGTGGCCGCCAAGACACTGCCCTGGGCGAAACTGGGCGTTGCGCGCTCCTTGATGGAAGCGGGCCAAACCGCCACGGCCACCAGCACTTTGGAAAACCTCATCCGAGAGGACCCGAGCTACGCCGACGCCTACGACGTCATGGGGCGGGCTCAATTCGAACTGGGTAAATTTGACGAAGCCGTGGCAACTTACAGAATGGCCGCGGAACTGACACCCGCGTCCATCAGCCGCCTACAGAACCTGGGCATGATGAGTTATTACGCCGGCGACCGCAAAGAGTCCGAAAAAGTGCTTGACCGAACCGCTCGGCTCGGCCTGGACTCCAAGATGTTCGACTGTCAAACGCTGGTGCTACTGGCGTTTACCAGACTGGAGAGCGCAGACCGTAAGGGTCTACAGCGTTGTCGGGACGACTTCATGAGGTTGATCGAGCGTCATCCCCACAGCGGACGCCATCGGCGCCTGGCCGAAATTGTCGAAGCGCTGTGGTCGATTCAACAGGGTCAGTTCGCGAAAGCTGTGGAACAGGTGCGCGCCATGACCGAGGCGGTCAAATCGCCAGAATTCGACTTTGAATCCGCCTCCAATCTGCTCGCCTTGTTGGCCCAGTTGGCAAACAAGGCGATTCAGCTTGAAGAAGTCGAGTCGGTGGTCAACACCATCGGCCTGCGCTTCTGTTCCAACCGGTCGCTGACTGAACTGCTGGCCGGCGCGGCGGGTGTGCACCCAGCCTATGCCGATCTGGTGCGGGCGGCCCAGGTGGAAGTGATGCGTCTGACCGAAAACGCAATGTCCCTGAGCATGGGCGGCGATCCGAAGGCGGCCGTGAAAAACCTGATCTTCCATGGCAATGCCACGCTGAATGGGAAACTGATCGAAACAGCGCATCTGGTGCTCAATCGCTACGCAGCAAAAATCGACGATGCTCAAATTCTGATTGACATCGTCGACGACTTGCGAACCAAGTACGCCCCGGCGGGTACACGCCCGGCGCTGGGCGAACAAAAGCGTCAAGCCGGCGGCCTGACGTTACGCACCGGCACCGCCGCCTCGTCAAGCAAGCCGGCAGTCCCACCCTGAGTCCGGTCTCCCCCCATCATGCCGGTTAGAATAATGGGCTTGGAAGCGTGGCAGAGTGGTCGATTGCACCGGTCTTGAAAACCGGCAAACCGCAAGGTTTCGTGAGTTCGAATCTCACCGCTTCCGCCAAATGGCGAGCCTGCATCGCCCGACACAGCGGCCCGGCAAGCAGCCGATATGAAGCGAAATCCAGTCCTTGACCTCAAACCCGACCCGCGGGACAGCTCACCGCTGTATCTGCAACTGGCGCGCCGACTGGGTCAAGCCATTCGGGACGGTCGCTATAAGCCGGATGAAGCGCTACCCTCGGAGCGCACCCTGTCGGAATCGCTCGAACTGTCGCGGGTGACCGCCCGCAAGGCAATTGAGCAACTGGTCGACCAAGGCCTGGTATGCCGTCGCCCGGGATCAGGCAACTACATCGCGCCGCACATCGAGCAACCCCTGTCGCGCCTGACCAGTTTCTCGGAGGAACTACACCGGCGCGGTTACACCCCCTCGTCACGCTGGCTGGCGCGCGGCATTACCAGCGCCATGGCCAATGAGCAACTCAGCCTGGGCTTGGCACCCGGAGCACGCGTGGCGCGGCTGGAGCGGCTGCGTCTGGCCGATGACGTCATCATGGCCTACGAGGTCAGCGTGTTGCCACAGTCGGTCATGCCCGAGCCGGAAAAGGTCGAGGACTCCCTGTACGAATACCTGAACAGAATCGAGCGTGCCCCGATGCGTGCGCGACAACACATTCGGGCCGTCAACGCCCAGCCCAGTCTGGCCAAACAACTGGGCGTGCCGGTCGGCCAGGCCGTGCTCTTCATCACCCGTGTCGGTTACCTGGAATCGGGTCAGGCGGTGGAGCTGACGCATTCCTATTGTCGTGGCGACTACTACGACTTCGTCGCTGAAATGAGACGCGAAGTCTGACGCGTTCGAGCGGAAGCATCGTCACGCCGCGTGGGCCTGTCAAAGGTGTGTCGGGCGTGTGGACAAGGCTGACACTTGCGCTTCGGCCACAAAGCACTACCATTGAGTTACCCAAACTCAGCTTTGCGGAGGTGTTCCATGGCTCGTGAATTTCTTTGCATCGCAGCCTGTCTGTTTGGCTTGTTCGGTTGCGCCAGCGCACCGCCCGCATCACCGCCACTGCAGTTCGCTTGGGCCGACCAGGTCTTCGACTACGACCCGAGCCTGGTCACGGTGACCAAGGAGGACTTGTTCCGACTCGATCCTGATTTGTTCGCGACGTTGAAGAGTCCGGCGGTCCAACGCTTGAGCACGACCAAGCGCCTGGAGAGGCTGATCGCGCTGCTGTATGGCCAGGAGGTAAGACGATTTGGCTACGCGGCTGGTCACTCTACCGTCGCCAGCATGACTTGGCGGCAAAAACGCGGCGACTGCCTGTCCCTAACCGTGCTCGCATACGCCATGGCACAGGCGATGAACTTGGAGGCCCAGATACAGGAGGTGCCCATCGCGGCGGTGTTTGACCGGCGTGATCAGCTCGACTTCCTCAGTCAACACGTCAATGTTCGATTTCGCAACGCCAGCCCCATGGACCTGCCCCACGGCACGAGCACGATGCAGTCGCGCGACATGATCGTGGATTTTGAACCCGAGGCGGGCGGACGCCACATTGGCACGGAGCTCTCCGACCAGGCCATCCTGGCCCGCTACTACAACAACATCGCCGCCGAGCATCTGGCCAAGGGCCGGGACGCGCTGGCATATGCCCACTTCAAGGCGGCCATTCTGACCGACCCAGGGTTTGCCGCGAGCTACGGCAATCTGGCGGTGTTGTTGCGCGGCAAGGGGCTGCTCGCGCAAGCCGAACAACTGCTGCGTCACGCCATCGCCCTGGGCGGGCAATCGTACGTACCGCTACAGGCCTTGCATCAACTGCTGCAAGTGCAAGGCCGCAACGACGAGGCTCTGGTGATTGAGCGTGAGCTCCAGGCAAAGCGCGACATCGACCCCTACCACTGGATCGCATTTGGCCTGCGGCATTTGCAGGCGGGTGATTTCCGCGCCGCGATCCGCGCGCTGGAGCGCGCCCAAAAACTCACAACCGGATTCGAAGAAGTCCATCAGTACCTCGCGTTGGCCTACTGGCGTGCCGGTGAACAGGCCCAGGCGGAGCAACAACTGGCCTTGCTGGGCACGCTGTCGAGCGACGGCGCCGGCGTAGCGCGGCTGCAAAAGAAATTGAACGCATCGCCCTAGCGCCGACCCGGCGTCCCCAAGGTTTAGGCGGCCCGGGTTTGTGTCATGTAGTGCAGCACCAGCTTGTCGTGCTGCTTGAGGTTTCGAAACGCCAGACCCATCAGGCAGCCTTCCTGGCCCAGGGGGGTGTGGCTGTGGCACACGGTCCCGGCCAACACCAATTGCACCGCTGCACCTTCAAAGTCAACCGAAAATGCCAGGCTCACCTCGACACCGACTGGCGCCATCGCGGCCATCGACCTGATCATCGCACCAGCCATGCTGATATCAATCAGCGTCACGCCGGCGCTGGACGCTTTGCCTGTATCGGCTTGCGTGAAAACAGCCAACTCGGCCGGCATGGATGTCTTGATACGCATGGACTGGCGCACCAGTGTGGCGTCCACCCTCTTCGGGTACTGCAGCAAGGCGTACGCAAACGGCGTCTCAAAGGTCTGCAGGACCTTGCTCAAGAACGAGAACTCGTGTTGCCCGGTAAAGCCGCGCACCACGCAAACTTCTCCCGCCTCCAGTTCGGTGCTGACGCCATCCGGCCCCACCGGCCCGACCATCACGCCCTTGCCCTCAATGGCAGCCAGAAACTGCGACTCCTTCTTGCTGGCGCCTTCGACCAGTCGCCGGGTTTGCAGCGCCATGCCAGGGCGCAGCCGCAGTTCCCGCAGGGACATGGCAGTCACGTTGGTTGCGGTGGGGCTGTCGTCGGTCATGTGGTGCTTTCAGAGGATGTGCCCCGATGTTTCGTTGCACCCATGAATCTAGCAGAACTTGCAGGCGCGCCGGGGCCCATCGCGCCCGCGGCTTGCCGCGATGGTCAGCCCCACAAGTCGAGCGGCGGGTCCGTCACGACGGCACGCAGGATATCTGAACGCGACACAAATCCGATGACCCGCCCCTGCTCATCAGCCACCGCGATGCCCGGCAGCCCGGTGTCCAATAGCACGCGAGCCACGCGGCGAATATCCGTGTCGGGCGCGACACTGGGCACCGGCGTGGCCATGATGTCCACTACCCCCATCGCCAGCAGCGCCCGCCATGCCACCGCGCTGGCGTCCGCCGCCGGCAGGCGATCCGGTCTGAGCAGGTCCGCGCGCGAAAGCAGGCCCACCAGCACGCCGGCCTCGTTCACCACTGGTGCTTGACCCAGGTGCTGACTGGCCAACCGCTGCCAGGCTTGCAGCACCGTGAGCTGATTTGACAAGGTGATGACCGGCTGGCTCATCAAGGCGTCGACCCGGGTCAGCGGCTGGCGATGGATGTCACCGCGCTGGGTCTGCGCATAGGCCGCCACGGCACTTCGATGAGGGTCGTCTGAGGGCAAGGCGGTAGTTCCGGTGTCGGTCCAGGTCGGCGTAAAGCCCTCCTCACGACCGTCGTGCTTGATCGGCTCAACATGGTGGGCTCGGTCCACCGCGCCAAGCGGCCCGATCTGCCGCAGGTGCTCCATCGAGCCACGGAACAAGCGCCCGGTTACCCCATAGATTGAGAACATGCCCGACCCTCCATGCACACAGCGGCACTATACCGCCGGCCGGCTCACTCAGGAAGTGGCGATGGTGCCGGGCAGGAACAAGGCCTGCAAGTCATTGAGGAAGTCGTAGCCCTTTTCGGTTGGTGCCACCCGCGCGAGATCGCGCCACAGCAGCCCCTGGCGCTCGGCCTGTTCCAAGGCCGGCGTGATCGATGAGATCGATTGACCGGTACGCTGCGTGAACTGCCGCAGGGCAAAACCGTCTTTCAGCCGCAGCGCATTGAGCATGAATTCAAACGCCAAGTCGGCGCGGCCGACTTCCTCATCCTGCGCCAGACATTGCCCAGCCAGGGCCTGCTCCATGTACAGCTTGGGCTCGCGGTAGCGCGTCTGGCGCACCACCCGGTGGGCAAAACTCAGCTTGCTGTGGGCGCC
>CXWL01100306.1_pt1 | contig 20240 bp, 24 predicted proteins | sample 590931 | NCBI WGS metagenome assembly CXWL01 (sample SAMEA3498368, study PRJEB10139) | groundwater metagenome | biome: water well; material: biofilm material | place: Germany | collected 2015-04-27 | reverse complement strand
GCGGTGGACGGCTTGCCGTTCAGGCGCGTGGAAAACTGGTATTCCTGGCTGCCGATTTCCACCCGCGCCACATCGCCGATGCGCACGGTGGAGCCGTCCGGGTTGGCCTTGAGCACGATGTCGGCGAACTCCGCCGGCGTCGACAGTTGGCCCTTGACCAGGATCGCCGCGGTGATTTCCTGGGTTTTAGTCCCCGGCAAATCACCGATGCTGCCCGCCGACACCTGGGCGTTCTGCGCGCTGATCGCCGCATTCACATCGGCCGGGGTGAGGTTGAAGCCAATCAGTTTCTGCGGATCGATCCAGATGCGCATGGCGCGCTCGGCACCGTACAACTGAGCCTTGCCCACGCCGTCCAGGCGCTTGAGTTCGTTCATCACNNCCGGCGGATACCTTTTCTACCTGCAAGCCTTGCTGGGTGACGGCCTGGGGCAGGCGCGGCTCCACGGCTTTGAGGCGGTTCTGCACATCGACCTGGGCCATCTCCGGGTCGGTGCCCGGCTGGAAGGTGGCGGTGATGGTCGCTGAGCCGAGGCTGCTCTGGGATTCGAAATACAGCAGGTGGTCGGCGCCGTTGAGCTCCTGCTCGATCAGGCTGACCACGCTTTCATCCAGGGTCTGCGCCGAGGCCCCGGGGTACACCGCGTAGATCTCCACCTTCGGCGGCGCGACGTTGGGGTACTGGGCCACCGGCAACTGCGGGATGGCCAGCGCGCCGGCCAGCAAAATAAACAGGGCCACCACCCAGGCGAAGATCGGGCGGTCAATAAAGAACTGCGGCATGGCGGGGTTATTCCTCTACCTGGACTTTTTCGCCGGGGCGCGCGTGTTGCAGGCCTTCGACCACAATGCGGTCACCGGGCTTGAGGCCGCTGCTGACGATCCAGCGATCCTCGATCACCGCGCCCAATTCCACCGGTTGCTGGCTGACGACCTGTTCGTCATTCAACAACAGCACCATCGGGATGCCGGCGCTGTCACGGGTGATGGCGCGTTGCGGCACGCTGATGCCTTGTTTATCCACGGCCTGCTCCAGGCGCACGCGCACAAAGCTGCCGGGCAGCAAGTCGAGGTCGGGGTTGGGGAACTCGCTGCGCAGGATGATCTGCCCGGTGCCGGGGTCTACGCTGATTTCGGCGAACAGCAACTTGCCGGGCAGCGGGTACAGGCTGCCGTCGTCCTGGATCAGCGTGGCCTTGGCCTGGTCCTGGCCAACCTGCTTCAAGCTGCCGGCGCGGAAGGCGCGGCGCAGGTCGTTCAGCTCACGGGTGGACTGGGTGAGGTCGGCGTGGATCGGGTCCAGTTGCTGGATGATCGCCAGCGGCGTGGCTTCGTTCTGGCCCACCAGGGCNNCGCCGCGCGGGCATTGTCGTAGTCCTGGCCGCTGATGGCGTTGCCTTCCACCAGTTGGCTGTAGCGCTGCTCTTGCAGGCGCGCCTGGAACGCATTGGCCTCGGCCTTGCTCAGGTTGGCCTGGGCGCTGTCGAGGTCGGCCTTGAACGGGGCCGGGTCGATGCGAAACAGCACGTCGCCCTGTTTCACGTCATGGCCTTCCTTGAACACGCGCTGCATCACCACGCCGGCGACCCGTGCGCGCACTTCGGCGATGCGCGGCGCGGCGATGCGCCCGCTCAGCTCGCTGGTGATGGACAGGGGCTTGGCCTGCAGGGTTTCGATGCGCACCTTGGCCGGGGGCGCTTGGGGCGCCTCGGCGGCGGATTTGTCACACGCGCTCAGGGCCAGCGTCAGGGCCAGCAGGCAAAACGGCGCAAACAGATTCTTCGACATGCTCTTATCCCAATATTGACTGGCGCATCCTAAGGTCACCTGCGCCGTGGTGCTGTGAAGCTGTGTAGCTCGTGTGTGAAGAAATGTAAGGGGTCGGCGCGCGGGGCGCCGGGGGCGTATATCCTTGCACAATCCTGCAAACACTGAAGATCAAAATGTGGGAGGGGGCTTGCCCCCTCCCACAGTGGATTTGTGTACTGCCGACAAACCGTATTAATTGGAAACACCATGCCCAACATCCTCCTGGTGGAAGACGACGCCGCACTCTCCGAGCTGATTGCCAGCTACCTGGAGCGCAATGGCTACCACGTCAGCGTGCTCAGCCGTGGCGACCACGTGCGTGAACGTGCGCGCGTCAGCCCGCCGGACCTGGTGATCCTTGACCTGATGCTGCCCGGCCTCGACGGCTTGCAGGTGTGCCGCTTGCTGCGCGCCGACTCGGCGGGCCTGCCGATCCTGATGCTCACCGCGCGCGACGACAGCCACGACCAGGTGCTGGGCCTGGAAATGGGCGCCGACGACTACGTGACCAAACCCTGTGAGCCCCGCGTGCTGCTGGCCCGCGTGCGCACCTTGCTGCGCCGCAGCAGTTTGTCCGAGCCGCAGGTGGCCAGTGACCAGATCCTGATGGGCAACCTGTGCATCGACCTGTCGGAGCGCACCGTGACCTGGCGCGGCCAGGCGGTGGAGTTGTCCAGCGGCGAATACAACCTGCTGGTGGTGTTGGCCCGGCACGCCGGCGAGGTGCTCAGCCGCGACCAGATCCTGCAACGCCTGCGGGGTATCGAGTTCAACGGCACCGACCGCTCGGTGGACGTGGCCATCTCCAAGCTGCGCCGCAAGTTCGACGACCACGCCGGCGAAGCGCGCAAGATCAAGACCGTGTGGGGCAAGGGCTACCTGTTCAGCCGTTCCGAGTGGGAATGCTGATCGATGTTTCGAGTACTGCTGCGCCTCTACCTGATCACCATCGTCACCTACAGCGCGGCGATGTTCCTGATCCCCAAGCTGGTGATCCAGCTGTTCGAACACCGCTACCTGGACTACAACGTCGAGCAGTCCCGGGGTATGCAAAAGCTGATCGTCAAGCAATACCTGCGCGCGCCGGTGGAGCGCTGGTCGCAGGTGACCGAGCAACTGGGGCAAGACTTTGCGCCGCTCAAGGTGCAACTGCTGCTGCGCCAGGACGCCAGTTACACGCCCGCCGAAGCCACGCTTCTGGAGCAGGGCAAGCCGGTGATTCGCCTGGGGGAGTGGGGCTGGATGGAAGAAGTCAGTTCGCCGATCAACCAGCAGTTCGTGGTCAAGCTGACCGTCCCGCCGGACCCGCTGGACATGAACCTGTTGTACTGGTCGATGAACGTGCTGATCGGCGCCGCGCTGCTGGCTTGCCTGCTGGTGTGGTTGCGCCCGCACTGGCGTGATCTGGAGCGCCTGAAAAGCACCGCCGCGCAATTGGGCAAGGGCAACCTGGCCGAGCGCACGCGTATCCCGCCCAGCTCGAATATCGGTAGCCTGGCGGCGGTGTTCGACACCATGGCCGGCGATATCGAACACCTGCTCAACCAGCAGCGCGACCTGCTCAATGCCGTGTCCCACGAACTGCGCACGCCGCTCACGCGCCTGGATTTCGGCCTGGCGCTGGCGCTCTCCGAAGACCTGCCCCAAGCCAGCCGCGAACGCCTGCAAAGCCTGGTGGCGCACATTCGTGAGCTGGATGAGCTGGTGCTGGAATTGCTCTCCTACAGCCGCCTGCAAAACCCGGCGCAGCTGCCGGAGCGGGTCGAGGTGGTACTCGATGAATTTATCGACAGCGTGCTGGGCAGTGTCGATGACGAACTGGAAAACCCCGAAATCGTTATCGATGTAGCCCTCGACTGCGCCGTGGAACGCTTCAGCCTCGACCCGCGCCTCACCGCCCGCGCCTTGCAAAACCTGCTGCGCAACGCCACGCGTTACTGCGACAAACGCATTCAGGTCGGGGTCAAGGTGTGTCCAAAGGGCTGTGAAATCTGGGTGGACGACGATGGCATCGGCATTCCGCTGGACCAGCGCGAACGCATCTTCGAACCGTTCTACCGCCTCGACCGCAGCCGCGACCGCGCCACCGGCGGTTTCGGCCTGGGCCTGGCCATCAGCCGGCGCGCCCTGGAAGCCCAGGGCGGCACCTTGACGGCCCTGGCCTCGCCGTTGGGCGGCGCGCGCTTTCGCGTGTGGTTGCCCAGCGTCGCCTGATCAGAGCACCTTGACCGCGCGGCCGATCGCCTGGATTGGCCCGGTGGGTTTGCCGGTCGGCGAGCCGCGCGGGTCTTCCAGGGTCAGCTCGAACAGCTGGTTCGACGACAGCGGCGGCAGCTTGTCCAGCGGCACCGACAGGCTTTCGCCCGGCTTGACCAGCCCCAGGGAGACCGGGCCTTGCCAGCCGTCGCCCTTGGTCCAGAACTGCAAGGCCTTGTCCGCCGGCACTTCCATCACGCCCAACGGGATCAACTGGATCTGCTGATTATTGCTGGCCTGGATCACCCAACCGGGCGCCTGGGTTTGNNGGTTTGTGGGGCCACCAGCACCACCACAAAACTCGGTTCGACGGGTGAGCGAGTCAGCAGCAGGGTGGCCAATACCACGCTCGCCGCCAACCCGGCAGCGGCGAGGCCGCGCCACAGCGCCAGCAGATCCCACCAGGGCGCGCGCGCGCTGCCGAGGTTGCGTTCGATGCGCCGCCATAGCTGAGCCGAGGGCGGCACCGGTTCAGCCAGCGCCGCGAGGGGCANNGTTCGACCTCGGCGCGTTGTTCGGCGGGCAGGGTGCCCAACACATATTCGCTGGCCAGTTCGTCCAGGGGTTCACTCATGCCATGCACTCCCGCAGCGCGGCGAGGCTACGTTTGATCCAGGCTTTGACGGTCCCCAGCGGGGTGCCCGTTTTCTGCGCGATTTCGCTATGGGAATAGCCGTCGACATAGGCATGCAGGATGCACGTGCGACGGGCCGGGTCGAGCTGTTCGAGGCAGGTGTAGATCTGCCCCGAATGCCCATCCAATTCAATGTTGGCAACCTGTTCGTGTTCCTCGCCCAGCGGCACCTCGCGGTAGTGGTTGCGCACCGCGTTGAGCGCCAGGTGCCGGGTCACGCTATGCACCCAGCCGCGCGCCGAACCTCGGCCGGGGTCGAAACTGCCGGCGCCGCGCCAGATCTTGATAAACGCGTCATGCACGATGTCTTCGGCCAGGGCCTTGTCCCGCGCAATGCGCAGGGCCACGCCGAGCAAGCGGCTGCTGTCCTGCTCGTACAGTTGGCGCAACGCGCGTTGATCGCCACGGGCACAGGCCAGCAGACAGGCTTCGTAATCGAACACACACATCCCTCAGTGGCCGGACCCTATGGCAAGCACGTGTGCTCGCCACAGGGCAGCGTAGCCCGGTTTACTCAGTTGGCCGCCCAGAAAATGTAATCGGCCTGGTATTTCACTACTTCCTGCTTGCCCTTGTTGGCCGCCGTGCACTCGGTGCTTGGCGCCACGCCGCCTTTGAGCGCGACCCGCTGGATATAACTCACGCCGCTCATGGCGCCCTTGCCTTCGGCCGGGTTGGCCTTGACCAATTGATACGGCAAGTTACCAGGGCTCGAGGGCGCCACGGCCAGCTGAGTGCCGGTAATTTTCGAACCGTCCTTGGCCTGCCAGGTGGCCGGTGGGCCGAAATAGGTGCCGACTTGCTTGCCGCTGCGGTCATTCAGTACGGCTTTGGGGCCGACGAAGGTCCACTCGGTTTGGCCGGCGGCGTTGGCTTTGTCGCGGCATTCGTAGGTGATTTCGCCGACGCCGGTGGTTTCCATCGCTACTTTATGGCCATCCGGCACCTTGATGCTGTCGGGCAAGCTGGCCTGGGCGAAGGCGGCAGGGCTGGCAACGAGTAAACCGGTGAGGCAGAGCAGGGCTTTAGCGTTCATGGGTGTTTCTCCATTAGATGAAACAGCAGGGTTGCTGCAGGTACTACCCATGGGCGCGGCAAATGGATGCAGTGATCGGAAAATAATTTGGATAAATCCAAAAAGATCTAAAGTCAGATCATATTGATATAAGTCGTTATAAGAAAAATCGCTATCCTGCCGCCAGAAATTTATAAGGCCGCAGGTAGCGTCAATGGAAGTAGGTAATTTTGGTTTCGTGATTGCAGGCCTGATCGTTGGTTTTATCGTGGGCATGACCGGTGTCGGTGGCGGTTCGCTGATGACCCCCATCCTGCTGTGGTTTGGCATCAACCCGGCCACGGCCGTGGGCACTGACCTGTTGTACGCGGCCATCACCAAGTCCGGTGGGGTGCTGGTGCACAGCAAGAACAAGAACATCGACTGGACCATCACCGGCTGGCTGACCCTCGGCAGCGTGCCCGCCGTGCTGTTGACGTTGTGGTTCCTGGCCACGTTGCACACCGACCCCAGCGTGATGAACGCGGTGATCAAGCAAGCCCTCGGCGTGGTGCTGCTGCTGACGGCCCTGGCGATCCTGTTCAAGAAAAGCCTGTTGGCCTTCGCTCAACGCCATGCCGGCGATAGCTACCACATGAACCCGCGCAACCTGAACGTGCTGACTGTGGTGACTGGCGCCATCCTCGGCACCATGGTTGCACTGACCTCCATTGGCGCCGGCGCCCTCGGCACCGTGGCGCTGTTTATCCTCTATCCGTTCCTGGCCACGCGCCGCCTGGTGGGCACCGAGATCGCCCACGCCGTGCCCCTGACCCTGGTGGCGGGCCTGGGCCATGCGGGCATGGGCAATATGGACTGGCACCTGCTGGGCTTTTTGCTGATGGGTTCGCTGCCGGGCATTTATGTCGGCAGCCACATGACCGGCAAGATCCCGGACGGCGTATTGCGCCCGTGCCTGGCGATCATGTTGATGGCCGTCGGGTATAAGCTGGCGTTCTAATGTGAACACAGTACAAATGTGGGAGGGGGCNNCCCCCGATGGCAGTGTGTCAGTCAGCAGATTTTTACCTGACCCACCGCTATCGGGGGCAAGCCCCCTCCCACATTTAGAGCAATGACAGGCTCTAGGCCTTCACCGGCCCATTACCGATCTGCCACACAAACGGCGGCTCGGTGCCATTGATCACCCAGTCACCCACGATCCTCGCCTTGTAGATCACCGGGTTGTGCGACGACACCGTACGCGCATTGCGCCAATGCCGGTCCAGGGCCTTGCCCTGGCGCACATCCGAGGCGCCCAGCGCGTTGAACAATTGGCTGGTAGCCCGCTGGATCAACTCCGACACCACCACCTGCGCCGTCGCCGATTCAATCTCGGCCGCCACATTGGCTTCGCGCTCGGCCGCCGCATCCCCGCCAAACCGCGCCACGTAGGCACGCTGCGCCGGCTCTGCGGCTTTCAACGCGCTGGCCTCGGCGGCATACACCAGCGCCGCAACCTCGCCCACCACCTGCTGAACCTGTGAATCCTGGCTGACATGGGGCGCATTGCCATGGCTGTAGATGCGCTTGCGGCTGCGCACCTGATGGGCCACGTCGCGCACGGCGGCGCGGCCGATACCGGCCAGGCTGGCTAACAGGACAAGTTGGTAAAACGCGGTCTGGTATTTAAACCGCGTGGCGAAGTCGATGACGTTGTCCGCCTCAACCACGGCATCGGTAAAGCGCGAGGTGCCGCTGCCGGTGGTGCGCTGGCCGAAACCGTCCCAGTCGTCGCTGTGTACCACGCCGGGCTGGCGCGCGCGGGTGGCGGCGATCACGTCGCCGCCGGTGTCGCTGCGCTGGGCATACACGTCGATCCAGTCGGCGAAAATGCTGCCGGTGCTGTAGAACTTTTCGCCGTTGAGTTTCCAGTTATCGCCGTCCGGGCTGACTTGGGTGACCACGTCGCCGATGGCCACATTGCCGATTTCAGTCCAGGCACAGCCGACGATATCGCCGTCCACAAAACGTTTGAACCACAGGTCGCGGCCGGCGCTCGGCGGCGCGTTCAGGCGGTCTTCGGCAAAGGCGAAGTGCCCGCGCAGGGCCTGGGGCACGTTGGAGTCGGCTGCGGCCAGTTCGATCAACAGCTCGAACAACTGCGGCAGTGAAGCGCCGCCGCCGCCGTATTCCACCGGTACCCGCACCGCGCCGAAGCCAGCCTCCTTGAGCCACTGGATCGGCGCATGGGGCAGGGTGCGGTTGTGTTCACGCTCGACGGCGCCCTCGGCGATACGCTGGAAGATCGGGCGAAAACGCGCGGCCAGGGTCGGGTAGTCAACGCCAATGGACAGCGGGTTGATGACGTGATGTTCGGTCATGGGCAAGGCTCCGGGGCAGTGGTCAATGCCTGGGGTGATTGCACAGTCCGTGCCGGGTGCCCGGGCCAATGTTTACGGGGGATACGGCGCGCCTGCTGTTGCTCCAGCAACACTCAACCAACAAACCGGCGCAATCCTCAACAGGTGCATTCGGGGCGGCCAGGCCGCGATTTTCCGGCGCAGCACTGACGGGCTGGGCGTTTGCCCACGGCTGGCACGCTTGCTGCTCAATCCCTCGGTACATCCCTTTGTACGAGGTACCGTTCGATGAGTCAGCAAGCCGTGAAATTTGCCTATTGGGTGCCCAACGTCAGCGGTGGGCTGGTGGTCAGCAAGATCGAGCAGCGCACCCATTGGGGCATCGATTACAACCGCAAACTGGCGCAACTAGCCGAAGCCGCCGGCTTTGAATACGGCCTGACGCAAATCCGTTTCACCGCCGGCTATGGCGCCGAAAACCAGCATGAGTCGGTGGCGTTCAGCCATGCGCTGTTGGCCGCGACCACCACCCTCAAGGTGATCGCCGCGATCCTGCCCGGCCCGTGGCAGCCGGCGCTGGCGGCCAAGCAGTTGGCGACCATCGACCAACTCACCAATGGCCGTATCGCGGTGAATATCGTCAGTGGCTGGTTCAAGGGCGAATTCCAGGCCATCGGCGAACACTGGCTGGAACACGACGAGCGTTATCGCCGTTCCGAAGAGTTCATCCGCGCCCTCAAAGGTATCTGGACCCAGGACGATTTCACCTTCAAGGGCGACTTCTACCGCTTCAACAATTACACCCTCAAGCCCAAGCCCCTGGGCCAGCCGGAAGTGTTCCAGGGCGGCAGCTCGCGCGCCGCACGGGACATGGCCGCGCGCGTATCGGACTGGTACTTCACCAACGGCAACACCCCGGAAGGCATCAAGGCCCAGGTCGATGACATCCGCGCCAAGGCGGCGGCGAATAACCACTCGGTCAAAGTCGGCGTGAACGCCTTCGTGATCGCCCGCGATACCGAAGAAGAAGCCCGCGCGGTGCTGGCGGAAATCATCGACAAGGCCGACCCGGAGGCAGTGAACGCGTTTGGCGACGCGGCCAAACAGGCGGGCAAGGCTTCCCCGGAAGGCGAAGGCAACTGGGCCAAGTCCAGCTTTGAAGACCTGGTGCAGTACAACGACGGCTTCAAGACCAACCTCATCGGCACCCCGCAGCAGATCGCCGAGCGTATCGTTGCGCTCAAGGCGGTGGGCGTGGACCTGGTGCTCGCGGGTTTCCTGCACTTCCAGGAAGAAGTCGAGTATTTCGGCCAGCGCGTGTTGCCGCTGGTGCGCGAGCTGGAGGCCAAGGCCGGGATCAAGCAGGTGGCGTGAGCAAGCATTTTTGCAGGCGGTGGGGGAGCTGGCGGAGTTTGTGCGGCGCCTGGAATTGAAGCGCCAGGGCCAGGTGTGGTGAGCCGGAAGATCAAAAGCAGATTTACCGGATGATAAGGAGACCCAATGAGGGAGGGGGCTTGCTCCCTCCCAACAATGAACCTGGTCAAGCCTGCAGGGTTAGCACTTCAAACCCATCTGCCGTTACCACCACGGTATGTTCCCACTGCGCCGACAGGCTGTTGTCCTTGGTCACCACCGTCCAGCCGTCCTTGAGGCTGCGCACCTTGGCGCCGCCCTGGTTGAGCATCGGCTCGATGGTAAACACCATGCCTTCGCGCAGTTCCAGGCCGGTGCCGGGGCGGCCGAAGTGCAGCACCTGCGGCTCTTCGTGCATCTGCTTGCCGATGCCATGGCCGCANNACGTACCACGCTGTAGCCGTTGGCCTGCGCGTGGCTCTGGATGGCGTGGCCGATATCCCCCAGCCGCGCGCCCGGCTTGACCTGGCGGATGCCGGCCCACATGGCCTCGAAGGTCATTTCCACCAGGCGCCTGGCCTTGGGCGCGACGGCACCGATCATGTACATCTTGCTGGAATCGGCGATGTAGCCGCCTTTTTCCAGGGTGATGTCGATGTTGATGATGTCGCCGTCCTTCAACACGTCCTTGGCACTGGGCATGCCATGGCACACCACCTCGTTGATCGAGGTGTTGATGCAGAACGGGTAGTCGTATTGCCCGAGGCTGGCGGGGCGGGCCTGCAAGTCGTTGCGGATAAACGCTTCGACGGCGCTGTCCAGCTCCAGGGTGGAGCGGCCGGCGGCGACAAAGCCGTCGAGCATGCTGAACACCTGCGCCAGCAGGCGCCCGGATTCACGCATTACGGCCAATTGGGCGGGCGTCTTGATCATCAACTGCGCCCCCTGATCAGGTCGGGTTTGTCGAGCAACAGTTTGTTGATCAGCTCGTTGTAGGGCAGGTTGGGATTCAATTCGGCGAGCAGGCCGATCTTGATCCAGAACTCCGCCTGGGCGTTGATCGAGCGGTCCATGGCGGCGCTGGCCAGGCGCAGTTGTTCGTGCAGTTGGTCGGTGATCTTGACGATGCCCATGGGGCTCACTCTGTAGAATGGATATACAAAGCGTATATGTTTCGTATATCGCGAGTAAACCCCCTGCGGCTAAATGGCGCCTGGCCATTGACTTGCCGCGCTGCCGGCGGTTAATTTCGTGACATGACATTTCAAGCCTTCCGCAGCCAGCCAAGCATTATTACCGCCATTCCTCATTTGGCGGGATAGCACACGGCTGCACCCAAACCCGCCTTAGAGGCGGGTTTTGTTTTTCCGTCTCCAGGGCCCTTAACAAAAAAGCCAGGAGACACCCATGAGCACCGTGCCCGTTCCCACCACCGCTGAAACGGCGTTGCTTGAACACTATGTGAAAAAGATCCTCGCCGCGCCGGTCTACGACTTGGCGGTGCGTACGCCGCTGCAAGCCGCGCCGGCGCTCTCGGCGTTGCTCGGCAACCAGGTGCTGCTCAAGCGTGAAGACCTGCAACCGACCTTTTCCTTCAAGATTCGCGGCGCCTACAACAAGCTGGTGCAGCTCTCGGATGAGCAAAAGGCCAGGGGCGTGGTCACCGCCTCGGCCGGCAACCATGCCCAGGGCGTGGCGCTGGCGGCGCGGGAGTTGGGGATTGCGGCGCGCATCGTCATGCCCAGCAGCACGCCGGAGTTGAAAGTCCTGGGCGTGCGCTCCCGTGGCGCCGAAGCGGTGCTGCACGGCGCGAGTTTCCCCTTTGCCCTGGCCCATGCGTTGCAACTGGCCGACGCGTCCGGCTGCACCTTCGTGTCGCCCTTTGATGACCCGGAGGTGATCGCCGGCCAGGGCACAGTGGCGATGGAAATCCTGCGCCAGCAGCAAGGCGCCCTGGACGCGATCTTCGTGCCAGTGGGCGGTGGCGGGCTGATCGCCGGGATCGCCGCCTACGTTAAATACCTGCGCCCCGAGGTGCGCATCATCGGCGTTGAGTCAGAAGGTTCCAGTTGCCTGTTGGCAGCGCTGCAGGCTGGCGAGCGCGTGGTGCTGCCCAGTGTCGACGGTTTTGCCGATGGCACGGCGGTCGTGCAGATCGGCGCCTATGGTTTTGAGATCTGCCGGGACTGGGTAGATGAGGTGATCACGGTGAGCAACGATGAACTGTGCAGCGCGATCAAGCTGATCTACGACGATACCCGCTCCATCACCGAGCCTTCCGGCGCGCTGGCGGTCGCGGGGATCCGCAAGTACGTCGCCAGTCGGGGCGTTCAGGGGCAGACCCTGGTAGCGGTGAATTCCGGGGCGAATATCAACTTCGATAGTTTGCGACATGTTGCTGAAAGAGTCGCTGCACAAGTCGCCGTTTAATACCATGCCTGAGGGTTAAACGATTAATCGAAGCTGTTCGGCGACAATTCAAACGCGGCAATTTTACTTATATAAACGCGCGGGTTGCTTATGAGGAAAAGTTACAACAAGACTGGATTTTGCCGAGTACGCTCTTGAGTGGTAAGCGTCTGCCAGGGTCGGCGAGGCGCGGCGGGCAAGGGCTCGCCGGACACACAATAACCTGTTGGCAGTCTCAAGAAAGGAGAGGTTGACCATGCTTTCGGAATTAGAACTTCGCAGCATTATTGAAGGAAGTTTCCTGCCCAAACGGTGCGAATGCACCAAAGCCGAAGATGCTTCGCTGACGATCAAAGTCTATGACGACCGTGATCGTGACCGAGTGGATTTGGAAGTCAAAGGTATAAACGCTGACAAACTCGATAGCAGTCGAGCCATTTGCAACCTGATCTCCGGGTTGCGCGAAGACCTCAAGCACAGCCATGCACCCACCCTGCAACGCGTGGGCGGGCGCGGCGTCTATTAGACGGATGTTTGCGGGTGTACGACCGAAGACCTGTGGGCCTGGATAAACGCCAGGCCCAATACGGTTTCTGTTGCCACCGCCAGCAGGATGCCCGGGCCCGCGTTGCCATTGATCCATTCGCTGAACCCCAATACGGCCAATACCAGGCACCCGACGGCGAACCCGCTGGTCATGGCGCGACGTATATCGCTGGGCGGCGCATGGCGGGCACGCCAGAACATGATGCCGATGCCCAGGAACAGCGCGGCGTTGCGGCGTGATACCAGCCCGGTGGCATTTGAATATTCGACACTCCACAGCCAGAGCAGCAGGTCGGGGCGCAATCCCCAGACCAGGGCGAGGGCAAAGCAGAGCAGGGCGGTGAAGGTGGCGAGGGAGCGGAAGCTCAACTGCATGGCGAATCCTTTCAGCCGTAGGACAAGCCCGCAAGACTACTCTGTCAGGTACGGGCTTGTCGCGGGTACTTCACCGGCTCAGTTCTGGAAGTCGCAGGCTTCGGACATTTTCCGATAGCTTACGTCTTCGACCTTGCCGGCCTTGTCGAGGAACTTGATATCCGCCTTGATGACTTTGCATTCATCGGTCTGGGTTTCATTCATCGCCAGGACCTTGGCGATGTTCAGCGGCATGCCGTACTGGTAAGGCACGGGCTTGGCGTCGGTGCTGTGGTCGTCGGCCTGGGCCAGGCCTGACACGGCTGCCAGCGCCAATGCGCCGCCCAGCATAAACGTACGCAGTTTCATGGTGGTTCTCCGCAAGTGGGTAGAACCTCACTCTCGTCCTGCGCGATTAACCATCGATTAATCTTTGCCTGGCTGACAAAACCTTCATAAAGGCCGCAGTCACCCCAGTTGATTGCGATAGGGCAGGTCCGGCCCGGTCTTTGTGCAGGTCAACGCGGCGGCGCGGATGGCAAAGCCAAGCATGCTGTCGATTTGCGCGCGGGTCAGCTGTTGCAGGCCTTGCACTGAATCCAGCTGTTGCTCGGTCAGCCAGGCAATCAGCGCGGCCTGGAAGGTATCGCCGGCGCCCACGGTATCGGCCATCACCACCTTGACCGCCGGCGCGCTCCAGTTGCCATGCTGGCGGCTGAACACGCTGGCGCCGTCGCCGCCACGGGTGAGGAACACCAACTGGCAACGGTGTTGCAGCCAGCCCTGCAGCACACTTTCCGGCGACTGGTCGGGGTAGAGCAGGTGCAGGTCTTCGTCGCTGACCTTGATCAGGTCGGCATGCTGGACCAGCTCGGCCACGCGGTCACGCCACAGCTGGATATCCGGCTGCGGGTTCAGGCGCACGTTGGGGTCGAGGCTGATCAGGCGCTTGCCGCTTTCGCGCTTGACCAGGGCGAGCAGGGTGTCGCCAATCGGCTGCACCACCAGGGAGAACGAGCCGATATGCAACCCGCGCACGTTATCGCCGAGCACCGGCAGGTGCGCGACTTCCAGCAGCCGGTCGGCACAGCCTTCGCCACGGAAGTTGTACTGTGGCGAGCCGTTGGCCCCCACCGCGACCATCGACAAGGTGGTCGGTGCGGCAAATTCCACCAGGAACTGCTCGCTCACACCTTCATCCTTCAGCACCTGCAACAAGCGCCGNNACCTTGGAAGCCTGCCCGCTGGCATCCTCCTCGCTGAAAAAATCAAACAGCGCTTCACCGCACACCAGATACATAGTCGTTCGCTCTTAAAGGGTTGCCACAAGCTGTTGATAGCGCTCATACGCCTGTTGGTAGGCCGCGACACGCTCGGCCACCGGCAGGGTACGGCTGGTGGGGTCGACACTCACGCATTTGTCGCACAGGCTGGCCAGCGACTCGCCGGACTGGCTCCACGCCGCCTGGATCGCCGCGCCCAGGGCGGCGGCTTCGCTTTGTTCGGTGCAGACCACTTCGGTGTTCATGATATCGGCGACCATCTGGCGCCACACCGGGCTTTTAGAGCCACCGCCGATCAAGCGGATACTCTGGCTTTGCAGGCCGGTCTGGCGCAGCAGGTCGAGGCCATAACGCAGGCCGAAGGTGGTGCCTTCGACCACCGCGCGGCAGAGGTTGGCGCGGGTCAGGTTGGTCATGGTCAAGCCGTGCAGGCTGCCGGTGGCGTGGGGCAGGGCGGGCACGCGTTCGCCGTTGAGGAACGGCAGCATGCTCACGCCGTCGGCGCCGATCGGGGCCTGGTCAACCAGGGCGTTGAAGGCGTGCAGGTCCAGCTCGAGCAGCTCGCGGATCACCCCGGTGGCGTTGGTCAGGTTCATGGTGCAGATCAACGGCAGCCAACCGCCGCTGGACGAGCAGAACGTGGCCACCGAGGCTTGCGGGCTTACATTTGGCTGGTCGGCGAATGCATACACGGTGCCCGATGAACCCAGGCTCATGGTGATCACGCCGGGGGCGATATTGCCGGTGCCGATGGCGCCCATCATATTGTCGCCGCCACCGCTGGAAACCACGGCATTCGGGTTGATGCCCAGGCGCTCGGCGATGGCCGGCAAAATCGTACCCACCGCCTGGTCAGCCTCGATCAGCTCGGGCAACGCGGCTTCCAGGCGACCGCTGGGGTCGATGTGCTGCAGCAGTGCCACGTCCCATTCACGGCTGCGCACATTGAAGTAACCGGTGCCTGAGGCATCGCCGTATTCCGCTACGGCGCGGCCGGTCAGCCAATAGTTGAGGTAGTCGTGGGGCAGCAGGATGTGGGCGATGCGCGCAAAGACGTCCGGGTATTGTTCGCGGGTCCACAGCAGCTTGGACACGGTGTAGCCCGGCGCAATGGCCACGCCCAGGCGTTCCAGCGAGCCGCTTTCGCCGCCCAGATGCTGGAGCAGGCGCTCGTTCTCCGGCGCGGTTTCGGTGTCGCACCACAGCTTGGCCGGGCGCAGCACCTGGCCCTGGTCGTCAAGCAGGACCAGGCCGTGCTGCTGGCCGGAAATGCCGATGCCAAGGATGTCCTGGCCGTCCACGCCGGCCTGTTGCAGGGCGCGGTGGGTGGCTTCGGTAAAGGCGTCCAGCCATTCCTGGGTGTGCTGTTCGCGCCGGCCATTGGCGCCGCTGAGCAGCGTATGGTTGGCCGCGCCCAGGCCCAATACCCGGCCGCTGGCGGCGTCGAGGACGATGGCTTTGGTGCCTTGGGTGCCGCAGTCGATGCCGAGGTAGAGGTTTTGCTGGGTCATAGTGGGGTGCTCAGCAGTTTTATTGTTCTGGATTGGAAACCCGGTCAAATGTGGGAGGGGCGGTGCGACGATTCGACTTGCGCCCGATTGCAGTGGGTCAGTGAAGGATATTTGACTGATACACCGCCATCGGGGGCAGGCCCCTCCCACATTTTTAATTCAGTTTCTTCAGTAACAGCTTCAGTGTTTCTGTGACGCCGTTGTCGCGCAAACTTGCATAACAGCGCTCGAACGCTGCCACAAACTCAGGCGAGTTGGGAATAGCCGTGCCAAAAATCTCTTCCACGCCCAACAGGCGCTGGCTGATCAAAGCGTCATCACTCACCAGCCCCTGGCAAAACTCCGCACGCGGATCCGGGATCTTGTAGCTCACGCCATTTTCATCGACTCCCTTGAGGTACAACGCCCACGCCGCCACTACCAGCGCCGCACGTTCGGTCTCACGCCCATCGGCAATCAGGCGGTTGATGGTCGGCACGGTGAACTTGGGAAACTTCGACGAACCNNTAGGCGACAAACACCGGGTCGTTCATGGTCTCGTGGACAAACCGGTAACCCTTGAGGAACCCCAGGTAGGTCAATGCCAGGTGGCTGCCGTTGAGCAAACCGATTTTCATCTCTTCATAGGGCGTCACGTCATCGGTGAACTGCACGCCGACCTTTTCCCAGGCCGGGCGGCCGTTGACGAACTTGTCTTCCAGCACCCATTGCACAAAGGGTTCACAGACCACCGGCCAGGCATCGTCGATGCCGTGCTCGTCGTGCAACTGCAGGCGGTGCGCGGTGCTGGTCATCGGCGTGATGCGGTCGACCATGGCATTCGGAAAGCTCACATTGGCCTTGATCCAGTCATGCAGCTCGGCGTTGTGCAGCGCGGCGAACGCCAGCAGCGCCTTGCGCGTGACGGCGCCGTTGTGCGGCAGGTTATCGCAGGACATCACCGTGAAGGCCGGGATGCCGGCAGCGCGGCGCTTGGTCAGCGCGGCGCAGATAAACCCGAACACGGTTTTCGGCGAAGCGGGATGCGCCAGGTCATGCTGGATCTGCGGCAGGTGGGCCATGAACTCGCCGTTGCTGTCGTCGATGCAGTAGCCGCCTTCGGTGATGGTCAGCGAAACAATGCGAATCTCAGGGCTGGCGAGTTTGTCGATCAGCGCCTGGGCGCTGTCTTCGGCCAGCAGCATGTCGCTGATGGCGCCGATCACGCGCACTTCGGTGTCGTCGGTGTCGCCCAGTTCATACAGGGTGAACAGGTAGTCCTGGCCGGCCAGGTCGTCGCGGGCCTTGCGGTCCTCGGCGCGCAGGCCGACGCCGCAGATGCTCCAGTCCAGGCCTTCGCCGCTATTCATCAGCGCGTCGGTGTAATACGCCTGGTGCGCGCGGTGGAAACCGCCGACGCCGATATGCGCGATGCCCTGGGTGGTGCTGGCAATCGCGTAGGCCGGAATTTTCACTTNNGGCGCCAGTTGAGTGAGGTTGTGTTTATTCAGCTTCATAACGTAATACTCGCGAAATCAGGCGGCAGCGCGCAGTGGGCGGGCCACGGCCACGCCGTCGGTGTCGAACAGATGGCAATGCGCCGGGTCCAGGTGCAGGTGCAGCGTCTCGCCGTATTGGCTGGCCATGTCGCCACGGATGCGCATGGTCAGCGGCTCGCCATTGGCGGTGATGACGTGGCAGAAGGTGTCGCTGCCCAGGCGCTCGCCGACGTCGGCGGTGACGGTCAGGGTGGTTTGGCCGGGCGAGGCAATTTCCAGGTGTTCCGGGCGAATCCCCAGGGTCACCGCGCTGCCGACGCTCAGGGTCGGGCCGCTAAGTGGCAGGTTGATGGTGGTGCCGGCGTCCAGTTGCACTTCGCAGCCTTGCGCTTCAATACGCGTGACCTTGCCCTTGAGAAAGCCCATTTTCGGCGTGCCCAAAAAGCCAGCCACAAACAGGTTGGCCGGCTGGTGGTACAGCTCCAGCGGCGAGCCGACCTGTTCGATACGGCCGCTGTTGAGCACTACCACCTTGTCGGCCAGGGTCATGGCTTCGACCTGGTCGTGGGTCACGTAGATCATGGTCGCCTGCAGCTCTTTATGCAGGCGCGCCAGCTCCAGGCGCATCTGCACGCGCAGGGCGGCGTCGAGGTTGGACAGCGGTTCGTCGAACAGGAAGATCTTCGGGTTGCGCACAATCGCGCGGCCGATGGCCACACGCTGGCGCTGGCCGCCGGAGAGCTGCTTGGGCTTGCGCTCCAGCAACGGGCCCAGCTCGAGGATGCGCGCGGCCTCGTTGACCTTGCTCTCCACCAGCTTCTTGTCGACACCGGCCAGATCCAGGGCAAACGACATGTTCTTGCGCACGCTCATGTGCGGGTACAGCGCATAGGTCTGGAACACCATGGCCAGGTCGCGCTTGGCCGGGGTGACTTCGGTGATGTCGCGGCCATCCAGTTCGATGGTGCCTTCGCTGACTTCTTCCAGCCCGGCGATCAGGCGCAGCAGGGTGGACTTGCCGCAGCCCGACGGGCCGACAAACACCACGAATTCCTTGTCGTTCACCTCCAGGTCGATGCCCTTGATGATCGAGAAACCTTCGAAGCCTTTTTGCAAATTCTTGATTTTCAGGTTGGCCATGATGGGCCCTCCGCTTGGAATTATTATTTAACGGCGCCGAAGGACAAACCGCGTACCAGTTGCTTCTGGCTGATCCAGCCGAAGATCAGGATCGGCGCGCAGGCCAGGGTCGACACGGCCGACAATTTGGCCCAGAACAAGCCTTCGGGGCTGGAGTAGGAGGCGATCAATGCGGTCAATGGCGCGGCGTTCGAGGAGGTCAGGTTCAGCGACCAGAAGGCCTCGTTCCAGCACAGGATCAGCGACAGCAACACGGTGGACGCCAGGCCGCCCTTGGCGATGGGCAGCAGCACGCGGACCATTTCCTGCCACAGGGTGGCGCCGTCCAGGCGCGCGGCTTCGAGGATGTCCTTGGGGATGTCCTTGAAGTAGGTGTACACCATCCACACCACGATCGGCAGGTTGATCAGCGTGTAGATGATGATCAGCGCAATGCGCGTATCCAGCAGGCCAAAGCTTTTGGCCAGCAGGTAGATCGGCATCAATACGCCCACCGGTGGCAGCATCTTGGTCGACAGCATCCACAGCAGCGTGCCCTTGGTGCGCTGGGTTTCGTAGAACGCCATGGAGTAGGCGGCCGGCACCGAAATCAGCAGGCAAAGGGCGGTGGCGCTGAAGGAAATCAGCACCGAGTTCCAGGCGTAGCTGAAGTAGTTGCTGCGCTCGTTGATGTGCAGGTAGTTCTCCAGCGTCGGCGTGAAGATGAACTGCGGCGGNNCGGGATTGTTGAAGCGTCATGGCGCGGCCCTCAAGGCTTGTCAGTCAGGTTTTTGCCGATCATCCGCACCAGGATGATCGCCGCGATATTGGCGATGACCACGGCAATCAAGCCGCCGGCCGAGGCCATGCCCACGTCGAACTGCACCAGCGCCTGGTTGTAGATCAGGTAGGCGAGGTTGGTCGAGGCGTAGCCGGGGCCACCGTTGGTGGTGGTGAAGATTTCGGCGAACACCGAGAGCAAAAAGATCGTTTCGATCATCACCACCACGGCAATCGGGCGGGCCAGGTGCGGCAGGGTCAGGTGCCAGAAGATCGCGATGGCGCCGGCACCGTCCAGGCGCGCGGCTTCCTTTTGCTCCTGGTCGAGGGACTGCATGGCGGTCATCAGCAGCAGGATGGCGAAGGGCAGCCATTGCCACGACACAATGATGATGATCGACAGCAACGGGTAGTGCGCCAGCCAGTCCACCGGCTCGGCGCCGAAGAACTTCCACACGGCAGCGAGAATCCCCGACACCGGGTGGAAAATCAGGTTCTTCCAGATCAGCGCACCGACGGTGGGCATGATGAAGAACGGCGAAATCAACAGCACCCGCACCAGGCCCCGGCCAAAGAACTCACTGGCCTCCAGCAGGGCGCTGATCAACACGCCAAATACCACGCTGATCAGCAGCACGCTGCCCACCAGCAACAGGGTATTGGTGGCGCCGGGCAGGAAGCCCGAATCGGTGATGAAGTAGGTGAAGTTCTCCAGCCCCACGAATTGGTTTTCGCCGGGGTAGAGCAGGTTGTAGCGGATCAGCGAAAAGTACAGGGTCATGCCCAGCGGCACGATCATCCACAGCAGCAGCAAGGCCACCGAGGGGCTGACGAGAAACCAGCCGGGGTTGGCCACGCGGTTTTTGGGTGTTGTATTCATGGTGATCAGAACCAGTCAGGTACATGCAAACGCGGTCAGTGTGGGAGGGGGCAAGCCCCCTCCCACATTTGACTGTGGTGAGGGCTCAGATTACTTGGGGTAACCGGCCCGCTTCATTTCACGCTCGGTGGTGGTCTGCGCGGCGGTCAGTGCGGCATCCACGGTTTGCTGACCGGTCAGCGCGCCGGAGAAGAACTTGCCGACCTGGGTACCAATCGCCTGGAACTCAGGAATGGTCACCAACTGGATCCCGATATACGGCACCGGCTTGAGGGTAGGCTTGGTCGGGTCCGCGACTTTCAGCGATTCCAACGTCACCTTGGCGAACGGCGCAGCCTTCATGTACTCGTCGCTGTAGGTGGATTTGCGCGTACCAGGCGGTACGTTGGCAACACCGTCGGTCTTGGCGACCAGTGCGCCGTATTCCTTGGAGGTTGCCCAACTGGTGAACACCTTGGCGGCGTCCTTGGC
>CXWL01112050.1_pt1 | contig 20245 bp, 20 predicted proteins | sample 590931 | NCBI WGS metagenome assembly CXWL01 (sample SAMEA3498368, study PRJEB10139) | groundwater metagenome | biome: water well; material: biofilm material | place: Germany | collected 2015-04-27 | reverse complement strand
AGCGTTAAAATTTCTTGAGCAACGCAGCATCGCGACGGGGTTTGGATTTATAGAGGTCCCCTTTAACTTGCTGCGCAAGTTAGCCTCCACCGCAATCTCGTTCTGCTGTTTCACAGCAGAACGAGATTGTCTCTATGAATCAGTTCCAGTTCATCCACATAGCCGAGGAGGCTCTCGATCTCGTGGCTGGGGTGGCGCGCGATGCGGCGCGCTTCCTCGGCGCTGTAGTTGACCAAACCGCGGGCGATGTCGCTGCCGTTTTCGTCGAGGATGGCGACTACTGCGCCGCGCTCGAATTCGCCGCTGACGCCGGTTACACCGATGGGCAGCAGGCTCTTGCCTTCGTTGCGCAAGGCGCGCACCGCGCCCGCGTCCAGCGTGACCTTGCCGCTGACTTGCAGGTGGTCGGCCAGCCATTGCTTGCGCGCGGCCAGCGTCATCTGCGGGGCGATGAGCAGGGTGCCGATGTTTTCACCGCGCAGCAGGCGCGGCAGCACGTCGCGTTCGTGGCCGGAGGCGATGACAGTGTGCGCGCCACTGCGCGCCGCGCGCTTGGCGGCGAGTACCTTGGTGATCATGCCGCCGCGCCCGATGTGGCTGCCCGCGCCGCCCGCCATGCTTTCCAGTTTTGTGTCGCCCGCTTGTGCTACGGCGATCAGCTTGGCGCCGGTATCCTTGCGCGGGTCGGCGCTGTACAGGCCGACCTGGTCGGTGAGGATGATGAGCGCATCGGCTTCGATCAGGTTGGCGACCAGAGCACCCAGCGTGTCGTTGTCGCCGAATTTGATCTCATCGGTGACCACCGTGTCGTTCTCGTTGATGATGGGGATGACGCCCAGATTGAGCAGCGTGCGCAGGGTGGAGCGGGCGTTGAGGTAGCGTTCGCGGTCGGCGAGGTCGGCGTGGGTGAGCAGCACTTGCGCGGCATGCAGGCCGTGTTCGCGGAAACAGCTTTCATACACTTGCACCAGCCCCATTTGGCCCACTGCGGCGGCAGCCTGCAACTCATGCACGGCGCTGGGGCGCTGCTTCCAGCCCAGGCGCTGCATGCCCTCCGCAATCGCGCCGGAGGAAACCAGCACCACCTCGCAACCGTTTTCGCGTAGCGCGGCGATCTGCTGCGCCCATCCGCCTATGGCCTGGACATCCAACCCAGCTCCCTGGTTGGTGACCAGGCTGCTGCCGACTTTGACGACGATGCGCTTGCAGTGGGTTAAGACAGTTTTCATGGAATATTAGAGGGTTGGTGCATCGGATTCCTGCGCACTTTCCGCAGCCGCCGCCGCTTCCTGTTTTGCGACCAGATCCAAGTGTTCCATGATAGCGTAAGTCAGTGCCTTGCATCCCTCGCCATTAATCGCGGAGATGGCGAAGTGGCGCGTGTGGCCGCCGAATTCACGCAGGAAGGCGGCGACTTTCTCATCCTTATCTTGCAGCAGATCCAGCTTATTCAGCACCAGCCAACGCGGTTTGTTATACAGGGCCTCGTCGTATTTTTTCAGTTCGTTCAAAATGGCATGAGCTTCATGCACCGGATCCGTGCCCTCGTATAGCGGGGCGATGTCCACCAGATGCAGCAGCAGGCGGGTGCGCGCCAAGTGGCGCAGAAACTGGTGTCCCAGCCCGGCGCCTTCCGCCGCACCTTCGATCAAGCCGGGAATGTCGGCAATCACGAAGCTCTTTTCAGTGGATACCCGCACCACGCCCAGGTTGGGATGCAGCGTGGTGAAGGGATAGTCAGCCACCTTGGGCCGCGCGGCGGAAACCGCCCGGATGAAGGTGGACTTGCCCGCATTGGGCATGCCCAGCAGGCCAACATCCGCCAGCACTTTCAGTTCCAGTTGCAGTTCGTGCCGTTCGCCTTCTTCGCCCGCAGTACACTGGCGCGGCGTACGGTTGGTGCTGGATTTGAAATGCAGGTTGCCCAGGCCGCCCTTGCCGCCTTGGGCGAGAAGCGTTTTTTGTCCGTCGTGGACAAGGTCGGCAATGAGTTCGCCGCTGTTGATATCGGTGATGACCGTGCCGACCGGCATGCGCAGGATGACGTCGTCGGCGCCCTTGCCGTAACAATCCGAACCGTGCCCGGACTCGCCGTTTTTGGCGCGATGAAGGCGCGCAAAGCGGTAATCCACCAGCGTATTTATGTTGCGGTCGGCCAGCGCATATACGCTGCCGCCGCGCCCGCCGTCGCCGCCATCGGGGCCGCCCTTGGCGATGTATTTTTCGCGGCGGAAGCTGGCGACGCCGTTGCCGCCATCGCCTGCTATGACTTCGATTTTTGACTCGTCAATAAATTTCATTCGAGCGGTTTATTCCAAAAAATGGCGTTAGCCACGGATGAACACGGATGGACAAGCCACGATGGGCGTGGGGCAAGTCGTGCGTTCATCCGTGGCTAAGGAAGCGCTGATTTATTCAGTCCGTTCGGGCTGAGCTTGTCGAAGCCTTTGCTAACCTGTTGATTCGCGGAGAGCGCATTTCGACAAGCTCAATGCGAACGGATTTAATCTGCGTTTCCCTAAATATTTTTTTCACCGTTTGCCACCAGAAACAAAAAAGCCCTACCTTGCGATAGGGCTTGTTGCCGGTTAGCTGCGCTTACGCCGCAACCACGCTGACGATTTTGTGCTGGGCCGCACCTTTGATGGCGAACACGACCTTACCGGTGATTTTGGCGAACAGAGTGTGATCCTTGCCCATGCCGACGTTATCACCGGCGTGGATCCTGGTGCCACGCTGACGCACGATGATGCTGCCAGCATTGATGAGCTCGCCACCGTAGCTCTTTACGCCAAGACGTTTCGAGTGTGAGTCGCGACCGTTACTGGTACTGCCGCCGCCTTTTTTCGATGCCATGTTTGTGCTCCTTTAAGCGTTATGCGGAAATGCCGTCAATACGGATTTCGGTATAGTTTTGACGATGACCTTGATGCTTCTGGTAGTGTTTGCGGCGGCGCATCTTGAAGATTTTCACCTTGTCGTGACGGCCATTAGCTACGATGGTCGCGGTGACAGTAGCGCCAGCCAGCAGGGGCTTGCCAACAGATATTTTGTCGCCATCGCCAACCATCAGTACCTTGTCCAGCACGATGGGGGTGCCGACGTCGCCGCCGACAGTTTCAATTTTCAGAGTTTCACCGGCGGTAACGCGGTATTGCTTGCCACCTGTCTTGATTACTGCGTACATGACTACCTCGCTTGAATGCGGTTTTACAGAGCCGCGCATTATACACAAACAGCACCAGCCGTCAAAACCATTTTTAGCGCCTCATGGAATCGAAGAAATCGGCGTTGTTCTTCGTCGCCTTGATCTTGTCCAGCAGGAATTCCATCGCTTCCAGTTCGTCCATCGGGTAGAGCAGCTTGCGCAGCACCCAGATTTTTTGCAGCACGTCGGCCTTGATCAGCAATTCTTCCTTGCGGGTGCCGGAGCGGTTGACGTTGATCGCCGGGTAGATGCGTTTTTCGGCCATGCGGCGATCCAAATGGATTTCCATGTTGCCGGTGCCCTTGAATTCTTCGTAGATCACATCGTCCATGCGCGAGCCGGTGTCAACCAGCGCGGTGGCGATGATGGTGAGCGAACCGCCTTCCTCAATGTTGCGTGCCGCGCCGAAAAAACGCTTGGGGCGTTGCAGGGCATTGGCGTCCACGCCGCCGGTCAGCACCTTGCCGGAGGAGGGCACCACGGTATTGTAGGCGCGCGCCAGGCGGGTGATGGAGTCCAGCAGGATGACTACGTCTTTTTTGTGCTCGACCAGGCGCTTGGCTTTTTCCATCACCATTTCGGCGACTTGCACGTGGCGTGTAGCCGGCTCGTCGAAGGTGGATGCGACCACCTCGCCGCGTACCGAACGGCTCATTTCCGTGACTTCCTCGGGGCGTTCATCAATCAGCAGCACAATCAGCACCGCATCCGGGCTGTTTGACGCGATGGAATGGGCGATGTGCTGCAGCATCACGGTCTTGCCGGACTTCGGCGACGCCACCAGCAGGCCGCGCTGGCCCTTGCCGATAGGGGCGACGATGTCAATAATGCGACCGGTGATGTTTTCCTCGGCGCGGATATCGCGTTCCAGGATCATCTGCTTGGTCGGGAACAGCGGCGTCAGGTTCTCGAACAGTATCTTGTTTTTCGCATTTTCCGGAGCCTCGGAATTGACCTTGTCCACCTTTACCAACGCAACGTAACGCTCGCCTTCCTTGGGGGTGCGAATCTCGCCCTCGATCGAATCTCCGGTATGCAGGTTGAAGCGGCGGATCTGGCTGGGGCTGACGTAGATGTCGTCCGGCCCGGCCAGATAAGAGGTATCCGGCGAGCGCAGAAAACCGAAACCATCCGGCAATACTTCCAGCGTCCCCTCGCCGAAAATGCTTTCGCCCTTTTTCGCCTGATTTTTCAGCAGGGCGAAAATCAGGTCTTGCTTGCGCATGCGGTTGGCGTTGTCGATCTGGTTGGTTGTTGCCATTTCCACCAGCTCGGTGATGTGCTTGATCTTGAGGTCGGATAAATGCATAAGGATGGGGAGTGTGATCGTGCGGTATTAAGGGAAACGGGCTGCGCTAAGGGAGCCTGGCTGGGAAGTATTACGGTCTGCGCGGGGATGCCGCGCGCTGAAACTGCCTTGAGTGTCTCTAAAATTTATAGTTGTGAGTGCGGCATTGCGGGGACTGAAAGAGGACAGTTGCAGGCGCGATGCTAAACGGTTCAGATGTGGCTGTCAATAAATGCGGTGAGTTGCGATTTCGATACCGCGCCGACCTTGGTTGCCTCGATGTTGCCATTCTTGAACAACATGAGCGTGGGTATGCCGCGGATACCGTATTTCTGCGGGGTCTGCTGATTTTCGTCCACGTTCAGTTTGGCCACAACCAGGCGTCCGGCATATTCCTTGGCGACCTCTTCCAGTATCGGGGCGATCATGCGGCATGGGCCGCACCATTCCGCCCAGTAGTCCACCAGCACGGGCAGCGGCGCTTGCAGGGCTTCAGCGGCAAAGGTTGAATCGGTGACATAACGGATGTGTTCGCTCATGGTGGTTCTCGCTTTTTATGGTTTCTAAAGGGTGCGGCAGATGCCGCCGGGGTAAATTGGGAGTGAACCGCTTGGATTTAGGTTGCATCCTAACGAAAAACGGGCGGGATGTGAAGAGCCCGCAGTTAAATGACCTCCGGCATAACCAATGACTTTCCCGGCGCATCTTGCCGGGTTAGTCAGATGGCTAGTTGTTTCATCAGAGCCGGGGGGGGGTTACCTCACTGAATTACATCTGCCAAATGTACAGTGTTGAATGGTGCAAATCATCCACGGAAAATGCTTGCTGTGGCGGATGCCCGGGCACGGAGAAAGTGTTGCTGATGAACAGCGTACCGGGGCGCATTTCGCTTCTGGCTTTGTGCCACAACTGATCCATGGGTACTGGCGAAAGATAGGCAAACACCACATCGTATTGCGCGAGGTTGCATTTCCACAGGCTGCCCCACTCCACTTTGCAGTTGCGGGAGCCGCTTAGCCTGATGCGCAGCCAGCTCAACAGGAATGGCAGCGGTGCGGCTTCCACGCCGTGATAGCGGCCATCCGGGCGCACCCCGGCAAGATGTATCAACACGCCGCCGATACCGGAGCCGAGGTCCATGAAAGTGAAAGTTTTGCCAGACACAGCGGCGGGAAGCAGTGTTTCCAATGTTTGCCATATCTTGCGGCTGGAAAGGTAGAGCGGCACCTGGGTGCGGAAAGTGCTCCAGTACACCGCCAGCAGAATTACGAATGCGGCAAGAAAAAAACCCGGCGGCAACCCCAGCGAGAGCGTCAGCACCAGTGCGGGCGCGAACAGGAACTGGATGAACAGCCACCATCTCGCCAGGCCAGCCATACGGCTGAACGCGGCGGCGAGTACGCCGCACAGCAGGGCGAACAGCAGCGGTGAAAACTGCATTGCGGCTGCGCGGGTGAATAGCGACACACCGGCAAATGCGGCGGTTTGCAGCAGCAGCGCGATAACGGCGGGTGGCAGCTTGGAGAGCAGGGCGCGCAACGCTATCTTTGCAGCCCGGCTTCGACTTCCTGCCGCTTGGCGTGGCCGGCAAGGCGCTCGACCAGGGTCAATGCAAAATCCATCGCTGTTCCCGGCCCGCGCGAAGTAATCAGCTTGCCGTCTTCCACCACTGCGGCAGATTGTTTCTGCACATGCGGGAAGGCATCCAGCGCGCCGGGGAAACTGGTGGCGCGTTTGCCGTCGAGCAACCCGGCGGCGGCCAGCACCGATGGCGCGGCGCAAATCGCGGCAACGTATTTCCCCTGCGCGCTCATTTGCTGCGCCAGCTGCAATACTCGCGCATCGGCTTTCAGATGGTTGGTGCCGGGTTGTCCGCCGGGCAGCACCACCATGTCATAACTGTGCGCCAATGCCTCGTCCAGCGTGGAGTCCGGCACCAGCAACACCCCCCGGCTACCGCGCAGCGCGCCGCCGGTCAAACCCGCCAGAGTGACGGTGACGCCAGCACGGCGCAGAATATTAACGACCGTGACGGCCTCCAGTTCTTCACTGCTATCGGCAAAAAGTATCAGGGCGGTTTTCATGATGAGCCAGTCAATAAAAAGATAGATGGGAATTACGGGTGAAAGACCCGCACATTATCGGTCTTTCCGCGAACGGGCAAGCAGGGCAGCGGCAGCGCAAGGCGCGGCGCGGATTACTTCATTCCGTAAGGCAGTTTGATCGTATCGCCCGCCACCATGAAAACTCCCCTACCTGGATGATGTGGCGTGCGCGGTTTCTTCATGGCTGGATCAATCCAGGCCTTGACCACCTCCAGCACAAAGAAGTTGTACTTGTTCACCATCCGCGTATCTACCACCTTGCATTCGAGATGGCACCTTCTTAACGTCAGGGAAATTAGAAGCCTGCCGTTTTAACCAGATTTCGGAATAGGGGTGGCGTGTTTGGCCAGAAATTTGTCCAGTTGATTCGCGAATGCCTGGCGGTCGCTCTGGCTGAACGTCGGCGGGCCGCCCGTATCCACCCCGCTGCCGCTCAGGCCATCCGGAATGTCTCAGGCTGTGTGGGGTACCAAAGCCGTCGAAGCACTGCTTCGTCAAGGTGCCGCTCCGCAAGGAGTCACGCCTGACGGAAGACCCTTGGCGAGGTACGCGGAAGAGAACCATCGCACCGCTATCGCACTACTGCTGCGCCAAGCGCAGGGCGGCACAAGTGCGGCCTAACTTCAACATTGACCGCCTGCTTTCTGGATTCTCGAATGACCGCAACGTGTCGGTTACTGCCCTTCGCGAGCGTCCGCTGTCGGGCAGCGTAATAACAAGATTGTTTGACAAACGCATGTAAGAGACACCCCCCAGACCGGTTTTATCTTCGCTTGATCCTGCATAGTTACACTATTTTCCGTCTGGCTCCAGCTCGGAAATTTCTGAAATCCCAGGCAGGAATACTTCCGTGACCAGCAGCGGCGCGCCGTGCAGCGTGAAAAGCGAACGCCGCGCCCACAAGCGTTCAGGCGCTGCATCCAGCGCGGTAATTGCGCGGCGGAAAAGCGCGTGGTGCGGCTTGAGCAACTTGAAGCGCAGCGGCGCACGCTCCACCAGCGGGTGGGCAAACAGTAACGCACCGAGCGGGCGACCGCCCAGGTTCTGCAAAGCGCGCCATGCGCCGCGCAGGTGTTGCGCCCCGACCACGCTGTGCGCGAACACCACCGGCGCGCCATCGGCATACAGGAACACTTCGCGCGTATAGATTTTTTGCCGGGGCGGCAGGCCGAGCAGCGCGGTCTCGTCATGCGTGGCAGTCGCCAGATGGCTGCGTACATTGCGCACGCTGAAATCGGTGCAGCGTTGCTGGATGCGCAGCGTCAACGAACCATGGTCGCGCAGCCAGGGCGCGTAGGCAGCGGAGGTGATGGGCAGGAAACCCTGCCAGTAATGATCAGACATGCAGATAATCATGCCTGTTAGCCATCCAGCGCTGCAAGTGCTCCCGCGCCGCTTCTGGAAAGTCGCGCAGCATTTCATCTGCGGCAGCGCGTGCGCCACTAAGCAGGGCCATATCTTTGCTCACATCGGCAAAGCGCAGCATCGGCACGCCGCTCTGGCGTGCGCCGAGCAATTCGCCGGGGCCACGCAGGTGCAAATCCTGCTGCGCGATTTCGAAGCCGTCGGTGTTTTCATAAATAATTTTCAGGCGCGCGCGCGCCAGCTCCGACAAGGGTTGCTGGAACAGTAAAATACATACGCTCTGCGCCGCGCCGCGCCCGACGCGCCCGCGCAACTGGTGCAGTTGCGCCAGCCCCATGCGTTCGGCATGTTCGATGACCATCATGGCGGCATTGGGCACGTCTACTCCGACCTCGATCACCGTGGTGGCGACCAGCAATTGCACCTCGCCCGCCTTGAACGCCGCCATCACGCGAGTTTTTTCGGCATTGNNAATGCCTGGTGCGTTTCGATGGCGGTCTGCAATTCAAATTCCATAGCTTCCGATTCGTCAATCAGCGGGCACACCCAGTAGGCCTGCCGGCCTTCCAGACAAGCATGGCGCACACGTTCAAACACCTCCCCGCGCCGCGCATCGCTGACCAGCTTGGTGATGACCGGCGTGCGCCCCGGCGGCAGTTCGCCGATGACCGATACATCGAGATCGGCGTAATAGCTCATTGCCAGGGTGCGCGGGATCGGCGTGGCGCTCATCATCAACTGGTGCGGTTCGACGCCCTCATCGCTGTCAATTCCGCATTCGGCCTGCCGGATTGCAGACTGCGTACCTTTGGCGCGCAGCGCCAAGCGTTGTTGCACGCCGAACTTGTGTTGTTCATCAACGATGAACAGCCCCAGTTTCTGGAATTCTACCTGTTCCTGAAACAGCGCATGGGTGCCGATGGCAAGTTGCGTCTTGCCTTGCGCGATGTATTCGCAGGCAGACTGCCGATCTTTTTTATTCAGGCTGCCCGACAGCCATACCGGAGTGATGCCGAGCGGCGCCAGCCAGTCGCGCAGCTTGAGATAGTGCTGCCCGGCAAGAATTTCGGTAGGCGACATCAGCGCCACCTGATAGCCGTTTTCCATGGCTTGCAGGGCAGCCAGCGCCGCAACGATAGTTTTGCCGCTTCCTACGTCACCTTGCAGCAGGCGCTGCATCGGATGCGGTTGCTCCAGGTCGTGGCTGATTTCCTGCAACACCTTTTGTTGGGCGTCCGTCAGGCGGAACGGCAAGGCTTGCAACAATTGCCGCGTGTAATGGCCGCGTGCGGGCAGGCGCGGCGCGGCGTGGTTTCGCCGCTTGCGGTAATGCACGCGCATGGAAAGCTGTTGCGCCAGCAGCTCGTCGAACTTGATGCGCAGCCAGGCGGGATGCGCGCGTTCAGCCAGAGCCTCTTCGCCGGCATCCGGCGGCGGGTTGTGCAGCAATTTAATGCTGTCGGCAAAGCGCGGCAGGCCGAGCCGGTCCAGCAGGGCTTGCGGCAGCGTATCGGATAATTCCAGTTCGCTCAGTGCAGACTGAATGTGTTTGGCCAGCGTGGCTTGAGGCAGCCCGGCGGTGGTGGGGTATACCGGCGTTAATGATTGCTTGAGCGGCGCGCCCTCGCCCGCCATGCGGCATTTTGGATGCACCATCTCCATGCCGAAATAGCCCATGCGCGCCTCGCCCAGCACGCGGATGTGCTTGCCAGCGACAAGGTTTTTCTGCTGGGAGGGATAGAAATGCAGGAAACGCAGATGCAGCACCCCGCTGTCATCCCGCACCTGGCACACCAGGGTACGGCGCGGGCGATAAGTAATTTCGCTGTGGATGATCTCGCCTTCCACCTGCGCGCTTACGCCGGGGGTGAGTTCGGCGATATGTTGCAACCGGGTTTCATCCTCGTAGCGCAGCGGCAGGTGCAGCACCAGGTCGAAGCGCCGGTGGATACCGAGCTTCGTGAGCCTGGCTAGCGTGGCTTTGGGGATGTTGGCGGACAGCACGTGCGAAACGAGGCGGAAACCGGATTCAATCCTGTATGCACAGCACGCCGTCCATCTCTACCAATGCGCCGCGAGGCAGCGCCGGGACGCCCACTGCCGCACGCGCCGGATAAGGCTGGTGGAAATAGGTGGCCATGATTTCGTTCACTCTGGTGAAATTACCCAAGTCGGTGAGATAAACATTCAATTTGACCACGTCATCCAGGCTGCCGCCGGCGGCGGCGGCGACCGCGCGCAGGTTCTGGAATACACGGTGGATTTGCGCCTCGATGCCGTCAACCATCTGCATGGAGGCGGGATCCAGTCCGATCTGGCCGGAGAGGTACACCGTGTCGCCCACCCGGATGGCTTGCGAATAAGTGCCGATGGCGGCAGGCGCGTCCGGGGTTTGAATCATGATGCTGTTTGACATGTCTGGCTCCTGTGCGTTGCGCAAGCCATGCTGGCTTGAAAGTCCGATTCTAGTAAAGAACCTCTCCGGTTGAAAGAAGAAAAGTTTTCCGGCAAAAAACATTGGAACCATCGGATTGCCGGTGTTGTCACATTCGGCCTGCTTGTTTTTGCCTTTAAATTACTAGGGGGCGCCTCTAAAAATTCGTCATTCCCGCGAAGGCGGGAATCCAGTTTATTGATTTAACTGGGCTCCCGCCTTCGCGGGAGCGACGAAAAATGAATTTTTAGAGGCGCCCTTTGGGGATGCCAGCAGGATCGTCGGGCAATGGTGCCGCCCCGGTGCGTGCATGTATTAGGATGACAGCGATCTGTTATAATTTGCGAAGTTTGGTTGTCGCAGAAGTTATCTCCCTATTAACCTTGGGGTTTGTTGGCCGCGCTGTTTGGGCGGGCGGCAACGGGAGTGTTGTTGGTATTTTGGCGCTGCCCCCGGTTTGGGGGTTTTTAAGTGCTGCTTAGTCAAGCGTGGCAGGCCGGAGCCGGATTTGCTTGTTGCCGGGAGTTGCCGTCTAATAAAAATTGGAGATGATGAATGATTCCTGAGATTGGTCATTTTGCCCTCACCCTGGCATTGTTTCTGGCCTTGATGCAGGGAGTGCTGCCCATCTACGGCGCGGCGCGCGGCAATAGCACCCTGATGGGGCTGGCGCGTTCTGCGGCGCTGGGCCAGTTCGTATTTGTGGCGATTGCCTTCGGCTGTCTGTCGCAGGCTTTCCTGAACAACGACTTTTCCGTGCTGTATGTGGCGCAGCACTCCAATTCGCAGTTGCCGCTGCAGTACCGTTTTTCCGCCGTGTGGGGCGGGCACGAAGGTTCGCTGCTGCTGTGGACGTTCCTCCTCGCTTTCTGGACGGTGGCCGTAGCCAGGTTCAGCAAGCGCCTGCCGGAAGAAATGGTGGCGCGCGTGATCGGCGTGATGGGGCTGGTTTCCGTCGGCTTCCTGCTGTTCATGCTGTTCACCTCCAACCCGTTTGAACGGCTGCTGCCCGCTGCGGCGGATGGGCGCGACCTGAACCCGCTGTTGCAGGATCCCGGCCTGGTCTATCACCCTCCCATGCTGTACATGGGCTATGTGGGGTTTTCCGTAGCCTTCGCCTTTGCCATCGCCGCCCTGCTTGGCGGCAAGCTGGACGCGGCCTGGGCGCGCTGGTCGCGCCCCTGGACCACGGTGGCCTGGGTTTCTCTCACCCTCGGCATCGCGCTGGGCAGCAACTGGGCCTATTACGAATTGGGCTGGGGCGGCTGGTGGTTCTGGGATCCGGTGGAAAACGCTTCCTTCATGCCCTGGCTGGTGGGCACCGCGCTGATCCATTCGCTGGCCGTGACGGAGAAGCGCGGCGCGTTCAAGAACTGGACAGTATTGCTCGCCATCATTGCTTTTTCCTTGAGTTTGCTCGGAACTTTCCTGGTGCGCTCCGGTGTGCTGACTTCGGTGCATGCGTTCGCCACCGATCCCAAACGCGGTGTTTTCATCCTGGCCTTCCTGGTGGTGGTAATTGGCGGCTCGCTGACTTTGTTTGCATGGCGTGCGCCGAAGGTTGGCCTGGGCGGCGGGTTTGAGTTGATTTCGCGCGAGTCGCTGCTGCTGGTGAATAACGTGCTGCTGATGGTTGCCTCGGCTTCGGTGTTTCTCGGTACGCTTTACCCCTTGTTCATGGATGCGTTGGGGTTCGGCAAGATTTCAGTCGGCCCGCCCTATTTTGACACGGTGTTCGCGCCGATCATGGCGATAGCCGCTTTCCTGATGGGTATCGGGCCGTTTGCGCGCTGGCGGCAGGCCAGCCTGGCTGACATGGCGAAGCAACTGTGGGTCTGGTTTGCCGCCAGCGTGGTGCTCGCCATAGTCGTGGCGTCCTTGTTTGATCACTGGACGGCACCCATTGTTGGCGGAATCACGCTCGGGTTCTGGGCAATTCTCTCAAGCCTGGCATACCTTTTAGCGCGGGTGCGCGGGGCGGGTGGGGCAAACATTTGGTCGAAGCTGAAGGCGATGTCGCGCTCCAATTACGGCATGATGCTCGCGCACATTGGCATCGGTGTATTCATCCTGGGCGTGACCATGGTCAAAGGGTATGAAATCACCAGCGAAGTGCACATGCGCGCAGGCGATACGGCAACCGTGGGCGGTTATGTCTTCCGCTTTGTCAGCGCCAAGGAGGTGTCCGGACCAAATTACAAGGCGGCGCGCGCCACGTTTGAGGTGACCCATAACGGCGCCATGGTAACCACCCTTTACCCCGAGAAGCGCTTCTATACCGTGCAGACCATGAACATGACCGAATCGGATATTGATGTCGGCCTGTTCCGCGATCTTTACGTCGCGCTCGGCGAGGCGACCAGCCTGACCGAGTGGATCGTGCGTATCCAGCATAAACCGATGGTTGACTGGATCTGGGGGGGGTGCCTGCTCATGGCGCTAGGCGGCGTACTGGCGGTAAGCGATCGCCGTTACTACGTGATGTCCATGAAGCGCCAGCAACCGGCAACCACCGTTGCGGCTGCGCCAGCAACGAACTGAAGGAGGCTCCGTGAACCGTTTTCTGCTGCCGCTGGGGGCCTTCATTGTTCTGGCTATTTTCCTGGGTGTCGGGCTTACGCTCAAACCCAGAGAGGTGCCCTCGCCCCTTATAGACAAGCCCGCTCCGGCATTCCGCGTTCCACAATTGCACGATGAAGCAAAAACCATTGCCCCCGAAGACATGCGCGGCAAGGTGTGGCTGCTCAACGTCTGGGCATCGTGGTGCGTGTCCTGCCGCGAGGAACATCCACTGCTGGTGGAATTGGCGCAGCAAAACGTGGTGCCGATCTACGGGCTGAATTACAAGGATAAGCGTGAAGATGCCATAGCTTGGCTTAACGAACACGGCAATCCCTATGTCATGTCGGCGCATGACCGGGGGGGTAACGTCGGCATTGACTGGGGTGTCTATGGCGTACCGGAAACCTTCGTCATGGACAAGCAGGGCATCATCCGCTACAAGCAGATTGGCCCGGTCACGCCGGAAGTTATCAGGGACAAACTAATCCCACTTGTTAAGGAACTGAACGGTGCAAAATAATTTGATTTTCTCTCTCTTGTTCATCCTGTTGATGCCGCTGGCCCATGCGGGTGAAGCATTGCCTACNNGCCGAACTGGCGGTTGACCTCAAGAACCAGGTGCGCGAAAAACTCCGGCAGGGAATGTCGGAAAAGGAAATAGTGGATTACATGGTGGCGCGCTATGGTGACTTCGTGCTTTACCGTCCGCTGGTGAAACGCAGCACCTTGCTGCTCTGGTTCGGGCCAATATTGCTGTTGCTGGTGGCTTTTGGGGTACTGGTTGTCAAATTGCGGCAACGCCGCAAGGCAATGGAGGAGGCCCCGAAACTCAGCGCCGATGAACATGCCCGCGCAGAGTCGCTGCTGTCCGGATCGGATCAGGGAGCGAAATCATGACAACATTCTGGGCCATAGCTGGCTTCATGATCGCGGCAGCCATGCTGTTTATCGTGCCGCCATTGCTTGGGCGCGGCAAGGGGCGTGCTTCCGCTTCGCGCTCGGAGTTGAACCTGACCGTTTATCGCGACCAGTTACGCGAACTTGAAACGGAATTGGCTGCGGGCTCTTTGAGCAAGGAACAGTACCAGAGCGCCAGGAGCGAACTGGAAGGGCGCGTGCTCGAGGATTCCGCCGCAACCGATGACGTGATTGAAGCGCCGTCGAGCGGACGATGGTTTGCTGTTGCTGCGATGATTGCGATGCCGATATTGACGGTTTCGCTGTATCTCATGCTGGGGAAACCGGCGGAGCTGGACGCACAGCACAAGACAGCAGGAGCCAATCCTTCGCAGGAGGTCACGCAGGAACAAATTATTGCGATGGTGGATAGCCTGGCGAAAAAGCTCAAGGAAAAACCGGATGATGCCGAAGGATGGGTGATGCTGGGCCGTTCCTATCTCACGCTGCGCCGCTACGACGAGGCCGGTGCTGCCTATGCCCGTGCTGCGGCGCTCATGCCTGGCAACGCCCAGTTACTGGCCGACTATGCTGACGTGCTGGCCATGAACAATGGCCGGAGCATGCAGGGAGAGCCGGAAAAAATCATCCGGCAGGCATTGCAAGCCGACCCCAACAACATCAAGGCGCTGGCTCTGGCGGGTACGGCAGCCTTCCAGCGCAAAGACTACCAAGGCGCCGTTCAGTGGTGGCAGGAAGTCATCAAGCGGGTGCCGCCGGATTCTCCCATAGCGCGTTCGCTCAACGCCAACATCAGCCAGGCGCAAGGGCTGTCCGGGCAGTCGTTGTCGCCCCCGCAAGCGGCAACTGGCCAGGCTCAGGGGCAACCGGGGATGGTGAGCGGGAATGTGAGCCTTGACCCAACCCTGAAGGGGCGGGTTGCGGATACCGACACGGTCTTTATTTTTGCCAAGGATGCGGATGTGCAACGCCGTCCTCCGCTGGCAATTTTGCGCAAGACGGTAAAGGATCTGCCAATGGCTTTTACGCTGGATGACAGCATGGCGCTCATGCCTAATGCCAAATTATCTTCTGCTGCCAGCCTATTGGTTGGTGCGCGCATATCGAAGTCGGGGAATGCGGCTCCCAGCCCGGGAGATGTGGAAGGATATTCGAAACCGGTGAAAATCGGTGAAAAAAACATCGGCATTAAAATTGATTCAGTGGTCAATTAACAGGGCTGGCCTGTCGCGGAATATCATTCCCATGCATTCCATCCGGGTGGGGTATAAAGGTGGATCCAGATGACTTCTCCCGGAGCGCGTTGTTGGTAAATCTCCAGAAGCGGAGATTATTGAAGATTGCGGCAGCCGGTGTAGCGGTCGCTTTCCTTCCGGCGTGCCGGGATGACGGGCCCAAGAGTTTTGCGCCGGGTGACCCGTTCCCGGATATTGCGCTGCCCGATTTCGACGGCCATATGACATCGTTCGCCGCTTATCCCGATGTCCCGTTGGCCGTAAATTTCTGGGCTACCTGGTGCGGGCCTTGCCGCCACGAGATGCCTAGCCTGGAAAAACTGAGCACACTTTTCCGCCCCAAAGATTTGCGTGTCATCGGGGTCGCGGTTGATAGCGACCGCAACCTGGCGCGCGAATTCAGCCTGCGTTACAAACTCACTTTCCCCATGCTGTCCGATAGCGATCAGACCCTGTCAAGCGGGGTTCTGCGCATCCCCGCATTTCCGATAACCTATTTGCTGGGGCGCGATCACACCATTGCCCGCATTATCGTCGGCGCGCGGGATTGGGCGGACTCGAAAACGGTCGGCGAAATCGAGGGATTGCTGGCGGTGCAACGGGCTACCGCAACCTGACCGGCATACGCTGCAATTTTTCGGCGCGTAAAATTACGAAACAAATAGTGAGCCCCATAGAGCGAATGCAACAAAACCAGGTAATCCACTATCCGGCAAGCCGGATGTGGAATTGATACAGCCGGATGAAAAAACAGCACATACCGCCCCAATGAGGAAACCGCCCGGGGATGATCGCCAGGCTCCCGCACCGACATCTTCGCAATAATTTATAATGCCGCGCGGCACAGATTTTATCGCGCTGCGCCGATTGTGCGAGCCCGCCGCGCACCACTTTAGAAACGGCCAGAGACCATGACAACCGCCAAAAAACTTCGCGTCCTGCTGGTTGAGGCATCGCCAGACGATGCGGCGCATACGCTCGCCAAGCTGGAACAAAGCGGCTATGCGGTGGAACACTTGCCGGTAAACAATGCCGCCGCCATGGAATCTGCTCTGGCCGGCCATGGGCAAGCCGGGGGTATGTGGGATGTCGTGCTGTGCAGCTATGATTCTTCCGGCTTCTGTGGCCTGGCTGCGCTCCAGATGATGCAATCGAAAGGGATAGATATACCTTTCCTGTTCCTGTCGCATGACCTGCGCGATGAAAATATCATCCGCACCATGCAGGCCGGCGCGGATGACTATATTTTCAAGGGCAGCCTGAACCGCCTGGCTCCGGCCATAGAACACAACTTGCGCGCGGCGCGCATCCGCCGTGAACACCGTGCGGCTCAGATCGCGCTGCTGGAAAACCAGACCCGTTTGCACGCTTTTATCGCCGATCTGCCGGGCATGGCCTATCAGGTGCTGCTCAAAAACGACGGCGGCGTAAGCTTCCCCTACGTCAGCGAAGGCAGCTATGCCGTGCTCGGCATCAACCCGCAGGATCTGGAGAAAAATCCCGCGCTGTTTCTCGATATGCTGCACCCGGATGACCGCGCCTCTTACGCGCAAACGATGGATGTTTCTGCAAGGCAATGCTCGTTCTGGAACTGGGAGGGGCGCATCCAGATTCCACCGGGCAACGAAATCAAATGGATCAACCTGCGCTGCAGCCCGCGCGCGGTGCCGGCAGGAATGCTTTGGGAAGGCATTATGTTCAATATCACCCAGAGCAAATTGGCCGAAATCGAAGTCAACCGCTCGCAGGAACAGTTGCGCGAACTCTCTTCGCACATCCATGACGTGCGCGAACAGGAACGCCTCTCCATCGCCCGTGAGGTGCATGACGACCTGGGCAGCACGCTTACCGCCATCAAACTGGAAATCGCCTGGCTGGGCGGGCGCCTGAATACCGCCAAACCGGAACTCGCCGCCAAGGCCAAAAGCATCGAGAATCTGGTGGATAAATGCACCTCGGCCGCCAACAACATCTCCCGCACGCTCCGCCCGAGCGTGCTGGACACGTTCGGGATTGTGGCGGCGATAGAAATGGAAGCGGGCGAATTCGAGCGGCGCACGGGCATCGCGTGCGAGCTTAAACATGACGATGAAGGCGTAGTGCTTGCGCCGGATGTCGCCATTGCCCTGTTCCGCATTTTTCAGGAATCGCTCAACAACATCACCAAACATACCCGGGCCAACAAGGTCAAGGTGGGCATTATCAACCGGGCTGAATTTGTGGGTCTGACTGTCAGCGACAATGGCTGCGGCTGCACCGAGGCAGACCGCCGGAAGCCGCACTCCTTCGGCCTGCGCGGCATACAGGAACGGGTTGCCCATTTCGGCGGGGATTTGCGGATCAGCAGCGCGCATGGCCAGGGCACCACGATTTCGGTAGGCATTCCGCGCCCACAGGATCAGGCGCAAGGCGGTATTCTTGCTGCAACGGACTCCGCTATCACGCTCGCTTGCCACGGGGCGCAACGATGATAAAAATACTGGTGGTGGACGACCACGCACTGATCCGCAAAGGGATGAAGCAAATCCTGGATGACACCGAGGACATGCGCGTGGCCGGGGAAGCGGAAAACGGCATGCAAGCCATCCGGATGGCACAGGAAAACCACTACGATGTCGTGCTGCTGGACATCACCATGCCGGACCGGCATGGCATAGATGTGCTCAAGCAGCTCAAGCTCAACCAACCGCAGTTGCCTGTGCTGATGTTGAGCATGCACTCCGAAGAGCAATACGCGGTGCGCTCGATGAAAGCCGGGGCAGCCGGCTATTTGAGCAAGCAAAGCGCCCCGACGCAACTGGTCACCGCCATACGGCATGTCGCCAGCGGCAAAAAATACATCAGCAGCGAACTGGCGGAACAACTTGCCAATGGCTTGTCGCAAGGTTATCAGGAGCTGCTGCACAAAACTCTTTCCAACCGCGAATACCAGACATTGTGCCTGATGGCGTCCGGCAAGAGCCTGAGCGAAATGGCGGAAACCATGGCGCTCAGCGCCAAGACCGTCAGCGTGTACCGCGCGCGCCTGCTGGAAAAAATGAAACTGAAGAACAATGCCGAAGCCGTGCGCTACGCAATCAACAACCACCTGATCGAGTAGCGCGACATCGAGTAGCGCGACGCTATCGCCCGCATAACATTTAAACTAAAATGGAAGGCACCCGTTATCCACCGCTTGAATCACCCGGCGCACCGCCAATAATGCGTACTGTCCGGTAACCCAGCAAGGTTTACATATGTCCACTCTCACCACCCCCCCAGACATCGCGCGGGAAACCCTGAAAACACTGGCGGCACGCAAGATCGTCCCGACGCCGGACAATTATGCGCGCGTGTACCGGGAAATCAGCGGCATGCCCGGCGCGCCGACAGGCGCGGCAAAGCATCCGGCAGAACAATCTCACGAGGGCAAAACAAAGCTTGCCCCGGCATGGCCGAAGCTGGTCCGCGACCTGCTCAAGCAACTGGAAACCCCGCACAAGGGCATTACCGTTACGCGCAAAAAAGATGGTTTGGAAACAGTGCTGACCAAGTTTTCCGGTAATCCGGATGATCTGTTCGAGAAGTTACAGGGGCTGGTGCATTCCTGGTCCAGCGCACCCGCCGCGACCAGTGCGGGCGAATTGGCTCCGGTAACGCATGAACCGGCTGGAGCGGGCGCTGTAGCGCCACCTGCCGCATTTTCTGTCACAAACACAACAGCCAATACCGAGCTGATGGCGCAGTTGCGCGAATTGCTGGCGCAAGCCCTGGAAGGTTCACTCAGCACCCAGCCCGAACTTGCGGGTGAAATCCAGATATTGGCGCAACAGGCGCGCACCAGCAACGATCATGGCCAGATCTCCAGGCTGTCCAAAGACCTGCGGAAGTTCTGGATCAAACTGGAGCTGAACGGCAGCGACAAGGCAAAAATACAGGAAGGCGTGGTGCGCCTGTTGCGCCTGCTGGTGGAGAACGTCAGTGAGCTGGCTATCGAAGACAAATGGCTGCATGGCCAGATTGCCACCCTGAACGAAATTATCGCCCGCCCCATGGACAAGCGCGCCATCGCCGACGCGGAGCGCAACCTGCGCAACGCGATCATCGAGCAGGGCTTCCTGAAGGATAGCCTGTCCGATGCCAAGACCACCCTCAAGAGCCTGATGACCACCTTCATTGACCGCCTGGGCGGCATGACCGAAAGCACCAGCGCATATCACAACAAGATCATAGGGTATAGCCAGAAGGTTGGCAGCGCCAACAATCTCGCCGAATTGAGCCATATCCTCGATGACATCATGCACGATACGCGCGTCATCCAGGACAGCGCGCAGCGCTCGCACGAGGAGTTGATCAGCACGCGCAAACAGGCGCAGGAAGCCGAAGAGCGCGTCCGGAAGCTGGAGCTGGAGCTGCAACATGCCAGCGAGATGATGCACGCGGACCAGCTTACCGGCGCACTTAACCGGCGCGGGCTCGATGAAGCGCTGGACCGTGAATTCAAACGTTCCGACCGCCAGCAATCACCGATCAGCCTTGCCATGCTCGACATTGACAATTTCAAGCAGCTCAACGACACCTTGGGGCATCATGCCGGCGACCAGGCGCTGAAACACCTCAGCAAAGTCATCAAGGAAACCCTGCGCCCGACGGATGATGTGGCGCGTTACGGCGGCGAGGAATTCCTCATCGTCCTGCCCGGAACCGATCTGGAAGAAGCCATGGAAATTATTACCCGCCTGCAGCGCGAACTCACCAAAAAATTCTTCCTGCACCAAAATGACCGCTTGCTGATCACCTTCAGCGCCGGCGTAGCGTTGCGTGACATCGAAGAAAGCCAGGAAGAGGTAATCGGACGTGCGGACAAGGCCATGTATCAGGCCAAGAAAGCCGGCAAAAACCGCGTGATCGCAGCGGAGTGATAATCTTCTTGCGGCGACACTGCCATGTATTTTGAAAATTTCAATAACGGAATGCGTTAACGCTTAATTTTCCGTTTGCGTCAGTTGCTTCACGCCTTTAGGAGCCGAGAAACAATAACTTGAACATTCTGGCTGCACTGGTAGGCGCGCTGCCGCGTTGCCGGTCGCTTGCAGGGAATAGCCATGCGGCGCGCCCGGCGCCTTGCATCGCATCCCACCAGCACACCCA
>CXWL01002580.1_pt2 | contig 20257 bp, 19 predicted proteins | sample 590931 | NCBI WGS metagenome assembly CXWL01 (sample SAMEA3498368, study PRJEB10139) | groundwater metagenome | biome: water well; material: biofilm material | place: Germany | collected 2015-04-27 | reverse complement strand
TCAGATGGGTAGAGTCGAACTCGCCTTCCAGCAGCGTATCATCGCTGAATTGACTCTCTTCCACCCCCTTTCTATAATGCCTTCCCATAACGGTTTTGACTGCCTTTCCACACACTTATGGCTTCCTTCACCAAGGCCTCGCTGACGGAAAAATGGGACCGGGTCCGTGCAGGACTGTCCCATGCGTTTTCCACTCGGTCTGAAGCGGAGACCTTTACCATTGAAGACCTGGCGTTGCTTCAACGAATAGCCGATGCGGTCGTGCAGCGGCGGATGGCTGCTCCGGCGGTCGTGTTTCTGGAATCGCTCGGGCCGATGAGCTTCCTTGGCAGTCAAGCGCTACATTTCTTTGCACCCATTATCGAGCTGGCGTTCAGCGCTCATGAAGTATCGCAAGTCGCAGCGCTGCTTGAACGCCGGGATACAACGGTTCGCCTCATTGCGTTGATCGAGACGGCCTCGGCCCCTCAGGGAGCGGCGGCTCGATGAGCGCATCCACTCCTGCCTCTGAGAAGCCGAAGTTCGACCATCCCTTGAACGTCATTGTTGCCACGGACTGCGGCAGCACCACCACCAAAGCCATCCTCATCGAAAAAGTCGGCGACGAATACCGTCAGACGTTTCGCGGCGAAGCGCCGACGACCGTTGAAGCGCCGTTCGAAGATGTGACGCGCGGGGTGCTCAACGCGATTGCCGAAATTGAAGAGTTGTCGGGGCGCAAGATACTCGATGGCGAGAAGATCATTGCCCCCTGCCGCGATGCCAAGACCGGCGTCGATATCTACATCTCGACCAGCAGCGCCGGCGGGGGGTTGCAGATGATGGTGACGGGAGTCGTGCAGAATATGACGGGCGAGAGCGCACAGCGTGCCGCGCTCGGCGCCGGCGCGATTGTGATCGACGTGTTGGCTTCGAACGACGGCCGCCTGCCGCACGAAAAGATCGAGCGAATCCGGACGATGCGGCCCGACATGATTCTGATGTCCGGCGGAACGGACGGCGGTGCCGTGACGCACGTGGTTGAAATGGCGGAGTACATCGCGGCGGCGGAGCCGCGCCCGCGGTTCGGCGCGACCTACAAGCTGCCGTTGATCTATGCCGGCAACAAAGAAGCGCAGCCTCAAGTAAGGAAGATATTAGGCGAGAAGGCGGCGCTCGAAGTGACGGACAACATCCGCCCGGTGTTGGAAAAGGAAAATCTGGCCCCCGCCCGCAACAAGATCCACGACTTGTTTCTTGAACATGTCATGCAGCAGGCGCCGGGGTATAAGAAGCTCATCGAGATGACCGGGGCGCCGATCATGCCGACCCCTGCGGCGGTGGGCCTCATCATGGAAGCGATTGCCAAACGGGAACATCTGAATCTGATCGGCGTAGATATCGGCGGCGCGACGACCGATGTGTTTTCCGTCTTCGAAAGCGTTTTCAACCGAACGGTCAGCGCCAACCTCGGGATGTCCTACAGTATTTCCAACGTGCTGGCCGAGGCGGGGTTGGCGAACATCATGCGGTGGGTGCCGTTCAACATCGATGAGCAGACGCTCCGCAACCGCATTAAGAACAAGATGGTCCGGCCCACGACGATTCCGCAGACACTCGACGAATTGCAGATCGAGCAGGCGATTGCCCGTGAAGCGCTGCGGCTGGCGCTCATTCATCACAAGTCGCTCGCGACCGGCCTCAAAGGCATTCAGCAGGAGCGTACGATCTCCGACGTGTTCGAGCAACAAACCTCCGGCAAGAGTCTCGTGGACATGCTGAAACTGGATCTGATCGTCGGGAGCGGCGGGATCCTGTCGCATGCGCCGCGCCGCATCCAGTCGATGCTCATGATGGTGGATGCCTACGAGCCGCTCGGGTTTACGATGCTCTCCGTGGACAGCATCTTCATGATGCCGCATCTGGGCGTGCTCTCGACGATTAACGAGAAGGCCGCGACGGATGTCTTCGTGCGCGATTGCATGGTCTATCTCGGTACCTGCGTGGCGCCGATCGGACAGCTGAAAGACGGCGAACGGCTGGCGGACTACGAAGTCACGTTCCCCGACGGAAGTGTCGTCAAGGATCAGCTGAAGATGGGTGAGTTGCGACTGTTCCCGCTTGGATTGAGCCAGAAGGCCAAGCTGACGATGCAACCGGCGAAAACCGTGAACCTGGGGCAGGGCACCGGTGTGCCGGTCAGCCGTGATGTACAGGGTGGTGTCGTCGGACTCTTGCTGGACGGCCGTGGCCGTCCGCTGCAGCTACCGATTGATGAACCGGCGCGCGTCGCGGCGCTGACGAAATGGTTCAAGGCTGTGGATCTGTATCCGAGATCCTAGGGGTGATGCCGTTGTTCTGCTTGCTCAGGTTGCTCAAAATGGCCTCCGGCGAGGCCGCAAGGAGCGAGCATCCCGAGGCGTACCGATTCTGTACGTCGAGGGAGCAGAGCGACTGAGAACGAAGCTGGAGGGCTTTTTCAGCAACCTGTTATGGCGCATTCATATACACCAGGGCTGACCGTGACCGAGCAGACCGTCGTGCGGCGGCGGCGGCAGTTGCCGTTGCCCGGCACGGTATTGGTTGCGGTCGGTGATCTCGTGCAGTCGAATCAGCCGGTGGCCAGGGCCGAGTTGCCGGGCAAGGTCTATCCGTTGAATCTGGCGAATCAGCTCGGCGTTGCGCCGGACGAGATCAAAGAATATCTGATCAAGAAAGAGGGCGAGACGGTCCGGAAGGATGAAATTCTAGCCGAGAACAAGCCGCTGATTAAATGGTTCAAAACGGAGATCAAGTCTCCGATCACCGGAACGGTGGAATCGCTCTCGACGATCACGGGCCAGGTGCTGCTCCGTGAGCCGCCGCGCGTACTGGAACTGCTGGCCTATGTGGACGGGACAGTCGTGGAGGTGCATCCGCACCAGGGTGTGACGGTTGAGGCGCGATGCAGTCTGGTCCAGGGGATCTTCGGCATCGGCGGCGAGACTTCCGGTCTGTTGACGATGGCCGTTGCTAAGCCGGACGAAGCCCTGACCCCGGCTCATGTGAAAGCCGATATGAAGGGGAAGATTGTCGTCGGCGGGTCGTTTCTTTCTGCCGAGACGATGGCCAGGGCGAAAGAAGTCGGCGTCGCCGGGTTAGTCGTCGGCGGGATTCACGATAAGGATCTCCGGGCCTTACTGGGATACGATCTGGGTGTGGCGATCACCGGAACGGAGCAGGTGGGGTTCACGCTGATCCTTACGGAGGGATTCGGGACGATTCCGATGGCCCAGAAGACCTTTATGCTGCTCTCCGCCCATGCCGGGGAGAAGGCGGCGATTTCAGGGGCCACGCAAATTCGCGCCGGTGTCATCCGGCCCGAGATCATCATCGCGAAGCCTGCCGGTGCGGCACAGGCCGGAGCGGCAGCAGCGCCGCAGCGGGAAGGCATCCGGATCGGCGACCCGGTGCGCATCATTCGCGATCCGCTCTTCGGCAAGATCGGGGAGGTCTCGGCGTTGCCCACTGATCTGCAGAAAATCCCCACAGAAAGCGACGCGCGTGTGCTGGAAGTACGATTTCCTGACGGGCAGGTTGCTGTGATTCCTAGAACCAATATCGAAGTCATCGAAGGCTTGTGACAGGATGTTGAAAAAGCCCCCCAGCGTCGTTCTCGCATCGTTCAGACCCTCAACGTACCCCAGAGGGTACGCCTCGGCCCTTCCCTCGCTGCGGCCTTGCTGGATGGTCTTTTTGAACATCCTGATATTGCTAGTTGTCTGTGGCGTGTCATCTACCATAGTTTTTGCGGAAGATCAGCTGGCTGTCCCGGCGAACGTCCAGGCCTTCGATACGCCAAATGATGGAGGCGAAAGCCTCACGGTCAACTGGGCGCCGAGTCCTTTGGATAGTCCTGATGCCCGCTATCAGGTGTTGCTCGGGGATGCCGGTGCCACGGATGCGGCTTCATTGAAAGTCATCGCCGAGTTCCCGGCTCAGACTCGCCTGGTGAAGGATCTCAAGGGGCCCTGGTGGACCAGGACGGCAGAACGCAACTGGCATCAGTTCGTCATCCGGAACGGGAAGGGTGTCGAACTGAAAGATGGGACTGCGTATACGGTGACCGTGGCAGTGCTCAAGGGAGAAGAGCGAACGGTTGGTCCGCTCCTGCGGGCGACCCCGGCTCCCAACTGGTTCAACTGGAACTCGGTGAATAACCTGGTCTTGACGCTGCTCTTCGGCGGCGTGGTGTTTTATTCTATTGCACAAGCGAAACGCCGCGAGATCTTTCTGCGGCGGATTCCCGGTCTCGATGCGGTGGACGAGGCGATCGGTCGGGCGACCGAGTTGGGGAAGCCGATTCTCTATCTGACCGGCGCCCACGATATGCACGATCCCTCGACGATTGCCGCGGCGGTGATTCTTGGACGGGTGGCGAAGCGGACGGCGGCTTACGAGACGGAGTTGCTCGTGCCGCATCGGGATCCTATCACCATGGCGGTCTGCCAGGAGATCACCAAGCAAGCGTACCTGGAAGCGGGGAAGCCCGATCTGTTCAAAGAGGATTCGAATTTTTTCATTACGAGCGATCAGTTCAGCTACACGGCTGCGGTTGATGGCATTATGTTGCGCAAACAGCCGGCGGCGAACTTTTTTATGGGATCCTATTTTGCCGAGGCCCTGTTGCTGACAGAGACCGGTGCAAGCACCGGGGCCATTCAGATCGCTGGGACCGACTCGGATCATCAGTTGCCGTTCTTCGTGACCACCTGTGACTACACGCTGATCGGGGAGGAGTTGTATGCCGCGAGCGCCTATTTGTCGCGTGAGCCGGTCCAGCTGGGCACCTTGCGCGGGCAGGATATCGGGAAGGCCCTCATTCTCTCGGTGATCGGAATCGGCGTGCTGTTGGCGACGCTGGGCGTTGTGACACAGGCTGCCTGGCCCCAATACTTCCTCGACTTCTTCAAGGATGTGAAATGATCTTTCTGCGATTGAAGGGGCCGGTGCGACTCAGCACGTTGCTCAGGCAGGATATCGGCAAGGTGCTGATCCTGGCCGATAGCGATATCAGTGTGATGGCACAGGCCACCTGCCCACAGCTGTTTCCGATTTTCTTCAAGGATGTGACATGATCCTTCTTCGCCGACAGATGCCGCTGCTGATCACGATGATCACCGGGTTGATCTTTGCGGCCCAGTATTATGTGCCGCATCCCGCCTCCGAGCAGTTGCTCACCTCCGCCACGAAGTGGCTCCAGATCATCGGCGGTTTTGCGCTGGTGTTGGGTGTGACCAGTCTGTTTCATGTGCATGCGGCCAAGATTCGCCGGAAGGAAGCGGGTTGGGGCTACAGTGTGGTTCTCTATGCCGGCATGTTGGGCACGATAGCGGTCGGCTGGTTAGCCAACGGCAAAGAGAGTGTCGAGGGTGTCTCGACGGCATTCGGCTGGGTGTACAACTTCATGATGGTCCCGCTGCAAGGGACCATGTTTGCCATCCTGGCGTTCTTCATCGCCTCGGCGGCCTATCGCTCGTTCCGCGCCAGAAGTCGGGAAGCCGCCGTGTTGCTGATCGCGGCCGTGATCGTCATGATGGGCCGTGTTCCGCTGGGCGAATATCTGGTGCCGATCAGCGGGGATATATCGCAGTGGATTCTGAACGTGCTGAACGCGTCCGTACGCCGTGCCATTTTGATCGGCGTCAGCCTGGGGGCCGTGGCCCTGTCGTTCAAAATCATCTTCGGCGTGGAACGGTCGTATCTGGGCGGGGGAAAAGAGTGAAGATGAGCAATCAGCCCTTAGCCGTCAGCCCTCAGCTCCGGAGTCGGCGGCTCATTTGTAACCTGAAGGCTGATTGCTGATGGCTGAATGCTTGATGGCGACGAAGGAGCTTCTGTGACCTTCGCGGAACGCATGCTCAATATCGACCGGCGGATCATTTTTGTGGTGATCGGGCTGTGCACCCTCTTGCCGCTGCTCTATCCGGTCGGCCTGCCTATCAAGATTTCGCAGGAGGTGCGGGGCGTCTACGATCACATCGAAAGCCTGCCCGAACGTTCGGTGCTGCTCCTCTCGCTCGATTTCGATCCCGCCTCGAAGCCGGAACTTTATCCGCAGGCCGTGGCCATTCTCCGCCATGCATTCAAGAGGAATCTCCGGGTGGTGGCGATGACTCTGTGGGTGTCCGGAACGGGCATGGCTGACGAGCTGTTGACCAAGGTGGCGACCGAATCCGGTAAGCAGCGCGGCGCCGACTATGTCTTTCTCGGGTGGAGCCCCGGAGGGACGGCCGTCATTATCAACATGGGGCAGGATCTCTATAACGCATTTCCCAGCGATTACGGCGGCAAGCCGACTAAAGGGCAACCGGTGCTGGAGGGTGTCAACAGTCTGAAGGACGTCACCTATGCAGTCAGTCTGGGTGCGGGGAATCCCGGTGTCGAGGCCTGGTATGTCTTCGGGAAGGATAAGTACAAATTCGAGTTGGGCGGCGGTTGCACGGGTGTGATTGCGCCGGGCTTGTACCCCTTGCTGCGAAGCGGCCAGATCAACGGGTTGATCGGCGGGTTGCGGGGCGCGGCGGAATACGAAAGTTTGATCGGGCAAAAAGGCCGGGCTGTGGCGGGGATGGATGCGCAATCGGCGACGCACGTCGCGATTATCGTTCTGGTGGGGCTGTGTAACATTTTCTACTTTACGCTCAGACGGCAGGCACGGCAACAGGGGTCGCAGTCATAGGGGATAGTTAGGCAATGGATGCAACGATCATCGGCGCGTGGGTGGCCACAGGGCTCACTCTATTTATCTTCTCCTTTTTGTATAAGGATAATCCGCTCTTCAAGCTGGCGGAGAATCTCTATGTCGGCGTATCGGTCGGTTATACGATCGTGAAGACGTACGATACGGTGATCGTGCATCTGATCTGGAAACCCATCGTGGAGAATCAGGAATGGACGCTCCTGATTCCCGTCGCCATCGGGCTGCTCATGCTCACGCGCTACGTGCCGAAAGCCGCCTGGCTGTCGCGTTACGCGTTTGCCTTTATCGTCGGGGTGGGGGCGGGGTTGGCGATTCCGCGCACCGTGTCGTCGTTTATCCTGAAGCAGATCGAGGACACCGTCCGGCCATTGCTGATGCTTGTGCCGGGGGAGGGCGCCACGTTCTCCTGGAATCTCATGAACCCGGCCAGCAGCGTGAATGTGATCATTGTGCTGATCGGTGTGAGTTCCGTGCTGTTCTACTTCTTCTTCTCGGTAGAACACAGCGGACCGGGGAAGGCGGTGGCCAGGACGGGCGTCCTGTTCCTGATGATCGCCTTCGGCGCAGCCTTCGGCTACACGGTCATGGCTCGCATGTCTTTGTTGATCGGCCGGTTGACGGACTTAATCGAGTATTCCGATCCCTCCTACGGGCGGCCGACCCTGTGGCTGGCGCTGGTGACGATCGGCACGCTGATCGCGCTCAGCCTGCGGAGCCGGAGCGAGCCCCCGGAGGAAGGCTGAGGTTAAGGTTCAGGCTGAGAAGAATTAGTTTTCCACTCTCAACCTTAGCCTCAATCTTGATCTGTCTCCCCGGTTGCAGCTTCTTCTTTCCCTCCTTTACAATGGCGCTCGACCAAGGAGCATTATGACCACCACGACTGCCAAAGACCCCAAGCACTATCCCGCATTGCGGAATCTCCAGTTCTCTCCTATTAAAGAAGGGGAGGAGCAGTACATCGTGCTGTGGGATCCAACCGGCCTGAGCAAGGAACGGCTGGTGCTTCCACTCAACTACTTTTTCATCGTTCAGCATTTCGACGGCGAGCATTCTCTCCAGCAAGTGGGCGCCCTCTATCTGAAACGGTTCGGTGAATTTCTGATGCCGGATAAGGTCGAGCAGTTGGTGACCGATCTCGATCAGAAATTGTTTCTGGAAGGGGAACGGGCGGAAGAGGCCCGCAGAGAGCAGCGTGCCCAGTATCGCGAGAGTCCGCTTCGCCAGGCGGCGTTTGCTGGCCGCGCGTACGAGGCGGACGGCGCGAAACTGAAGAAGCAGATCGACGGATTTTTCACGTCGAAAGAAGGCCCGGACTTCAAACCATCAGAGAATGCCGGCAAAACGATCAAAGGTGTGGTCGCCCCGACCTATGATTTGAAACAGGCCGGTCCGATCTACGCCTGGGGCTACAAAGAGCTGCAAGAAGCCACGCAGCCGGATGTCTATGTCGTCATCGGCACAGCCTACGCCGGTCTCGACAATCTCTTTGCCGTCACGGACAAGGATTTTGAAACGCCGCTGGGTGTTGTCAAAGCCGATCAGCCCTTGCTGGCGAAGGTCAGAGAGCGGTTCCCGGTCGCATTCGAAGAGGACCTCTGCCACCAAGCCGAGCATGCGATTGAATTTCAGTTGCCGTTCCTCCAGCAGATCGTCGGCTCCAAAAAGCCCTTTACCATTGTGCCGATTCTTTGTTCATTTTCCGCGCTGAGCATGGCTGAAGCCCCGGTGCAGCAATCGGTCGAAGTGTTTCTGGCGGGGCTACGCGATATTCTCAAGTCATCAGGCCGCAGTTACTGTGTTGTCGCAGCGGCAGAGTTGGCGCATCTCGGAATGCGTTACGGGGATAAAGAACCGCCGACCGACTTTTCGTTCCATCGATCGATGCAGCACGATCTGGAAATGTTGAAACCGGTGGAAGAGCGGAAGCCGGAAGAGTTTGCCAAATACATCATCACCGAGAACGACAAGCGCCGGATCTCGGGGTTCGCGCCCATCTATTCCCTCTTGCGCCTCATCGAAGCCGAATCCGGCCAGGTCCTCCGCTACGACCGCGGGATCACTGATCAGTACAACTCGACGGTGACGTACGCCAGTATGGCGTTCTTCTAACGGCTGCTGAAACAGGCCCCCAACTTCGTTCTCGGCTCGACAGAATCCTCAACGTACCCCAGAGGGTACGCCTCCGGTTCTGCCTCACCTGCGGCCTTGTTGGATGACCTGTTTGAGCAGCCTGGAGATTGAGTCTGAGGGCCTTGCTGGATAGCCTGTGTAAGCAGCCTGAGGATGAGTCTGAGCCTGTCCGTGAAGAGAGGGGTTCCACGCCCCGCTTCTTCGTTGTTCAATTTGTGATTCGTCTCGGCGCGCTATGCGGGCGCGCAAAGTCTCTTCTACAACATAGGTTGGGCGCTTCGTCCGATAGCAAGCTCCTCGTCGCGATCCCACGCGTGACGCACAACGGTGCGAATGGCCGAGACCAGAGACTGAGCGGATCCCTTGACCAGATACCCTGCCGCGCCGGCCGAGAATGCGGCGGCCATTACTTCCGGCTCCGTTCTGGAGGTGTGAAAGATTACGCGACAGTCCGGCAGTGTTTTGCGGAGTTCCTGCACGGCTTCGATCCCATCCATCCTTGGCATCTCGATATCCGTCAGCACGAGATCCGGTCGAAGGGCCTGAGCGGCCGCGATGAGGGCCTGTCCGTCCTCTGCGGTCCCCACTACAGAGTATTCGGGCTCCAGGACCGATTGAAGCAACGATAGCATCTGAGATTCGTCGTCGCAGAGGAGAATTCGAAGGCGTTTCATTCGGGGCCTCCTGAAGAAGAAGATATGCTGATTTTGCCGTCATCGATATCACACTCCCGGTGTTGGCCATGAGCATGGTGGCCGCGTCTGTTGCCGGGGCGTGCCGGAGGCAGGTACGGCTGTTCGAAGTTGAGGTTGCTGAAGGCTTCCGGGAGGTCAGAATCAGTTGAGCCGTGCCTGAGCGCGGTGAGGTTGTTCTGTTGGGTGCGAGGCCCTCTCGGTTCCCGCATTCGCAGCGGATTTCCGGCCGGCTGTCGATTGGCGCGGACGATGTCGTCTTCAACCGCGCCACAGTTCAGACAGCGTTCACAATCGACACGTTCGGTCGAGCTCATGCCGTTGGCTTCAAAAATTCGTTCCCGCACGAGCAGTCCGCCGCACCGTATGCAGGAGATCATCATCGCGACTCCGTCCTCACACAGATCCGATAGTCCCAAGGAAGAGGAGTCAGTCTGATCGCCTGCTGCTGTTCGAGGCGATTCAGCGCTCTCAAGAGGCTGATCCACCGGCAATCAGGCAGGGCGGTGGCGAGCGTGGTGAAGGTAAGTGTCCGCTCCCGATCGACTAATTCACGGACTCTGGACTCGATGGTTGCGGATAATTGGTCGGTGCTGTTCAGGTGCATGGAGGTTGCTCCGTGGACTGTCAAGGCCCGTGACGAGCACTTAGAATTGCAAGAGCGAGTCCCGCCGCGTGAGTTTTGCAGATTGCGGTAACTCAGCTTTTTTATTTGAGATGGTGATGAATTCGACGTCACGCACTCGCCGACCAGCAAATCGCACGGTGCGCATCGAGCGATTTGGCTCATTGCAGGGCTTGTGTGGATGGTTGCCGACCGTGTTCTCGCCATCTCCTCATGCGCGCGGTGACGGGGCCTGCCGGGTGGCACGCTGGAAGATAATCGGTGTTGTGTGGAAATGAGGGGTTTTGGTGATGTGAAAAAGTGGGACGCGACAAGTCCGGACGGCAGGAAAAGTCAGATACGAGATTCAGAGAAAACGGGCGGTCATTGCACGCCTACGGAACCAGTCCCCATGTGCTCCAAGCTAGTATTCCGGCGATCGCAAGCATGGCCCACGCCAATTCTCTATCACCGAATGACTTCACCAGGTCTTTCATCGTCAACCTCCTGTGAGAGTGGGTGTCACCGTCTATTCCTAGGATCTAGCAAAGGCGATGCCGCCACTCTAGGATCAAGTTTCGGCCATATTTACTGTGGGTCTTGATCAATCAGAGCGAATCCGCACAGGTCGCACTGTGCGGTCATGGGTGCGGGGATGGAGGCGACTGTGGGGAAGGACAGGTTATCTGGACTTGAAGGAATCTCTTCCGCGGTCCTGATCGAAATCCTGGCGGAGTCGGGAGGGGCTGCGCCCTCCCTCCGGTCCCAGTAAGCCGGAACCCGGACCGATGGAGGGCGTCAGTGGAGAGGCTGAGACTCCCATATCGGGACTGTGCCGCGGAACAAATGAGCGGGGTACATGGTCGAAGGACTCGGGCCTCACGGCTGAATCGACAGGGGACATGGCTTTGGAGGATTTTCTCCAGGTACCTTGTTCCAGGGCTGCCGGTCGATCGCTCCCGGCTTCACGCGCGAGCAGCACGTCGCTCAATTCGTCACGGTTTGCGATCACGAGATTATTGGTCATCACTTCTTTCGCCATCGCTTCTGCGGTGGGAAGTTCGTCGGCATAGACATCGGTGGCATATTCCGCCGTCGAGGGCGAGGCGGAAGACGACCACACGGACTGACCGGATTCCCCGATATTGATCTTGGTGACGGTGGAGAGGCCCGGCCTGACCGGATGCTCACGAATCTCCTGTTCCGGCAACGCGATGCGGACCGGGACCCGTTCGACGATGTGGATGAAGTTTCCCGTGGCATTGTCCGGCGGCAATAGGGCGAAGGCGCTCCCGCTGCCCGGCACGAGTCCTTCGACCGTGCCGTGAAATGTGTACTGCGATCCGTACAGGCTGACGTTGACCAGCGCCGGCTGTCCCGGGCGGATATGCTGCAGCTCGGTTTCACGCAGATTCGCCTCGACCCACAAATGATCCAGCGGCACGATCGTCATCAGCGGCGCGCCGGGCTGCACGCGATCGCCGACCTGCGCCTTTCGCTTGGCCACATAGCCGGATATCGGAGCCTTGATCTGCTGGCGGGTGTATTCCAGATAGGCTTCGATGAGCTGGTGTTTGGCCAGCTCGACGGCCGGATGCGCCATGACCGTCGTGCCGCCCACCTGTGCATCGAGCGTATCGAGTTCCGCCTGCGTTTCCCGTACGTCCGCTTCCAGCGACAGGATTTTGTCGGACGTATTTTGGAGGATTTGTTTGGAGACGGCACCGCTCGCCGCCGCCGCCCGGTAGCGCGCCATGTCGTGGTTGGCCAGATCCAGGCGGGCGGACCGCGAGGCCAATTTTTCAGCCAGCTGTTTTCTCGTCATGAACAGGGCGGCAATGCGCCGGACTTCTTCTCCGAGCCGCCCGCGCGCGCGTCCTAGCGCGGCGTAGGCCTGATGTTCGTCGAGACGGATCATCAAGTCGCCCCGATTCACGAACTGCGTTTCCTCGGCCAGCACCTGCGTGACAATGCCGGAGGCCTGCGCGGCGACCGGGACGAGGTTGCCGGTCACATACGCGTTGTCGGTGTGGACCCAGAACCGGTCGTGCGTCCACCAGTAATTGAGATAGCCGACGGTGGAGATCAGCACGAGTCCGGCGACGATCAGCAGCCGCCGGTTCCGGCGGGCGCGGATAGCTTTGGGATGGATCCGGGAAGCGCCGGCCGGTGGTGAAGTAGGGGATGGAGTCGGTGGTGTGGTCATGGTGTACTCGGGTTATGTTGTGGTCTCTTTTCGATGTCCTGATTCTTATAGCCCCCGCCCAGTGCTTCGATGAGATCGACGGCCGCCACCAGCTGGTCGCTTTCCAGCGCTCGCAAGGCATATTCCTGTTCCAGCACCGGCTGGCGATGCCGCAAGACCTCGCGATCATCATCCAGGCCGGTCACCAGCCGCACGTTCGCCAATTGCCAGTCTTCGCCGAGAGAGGCCATCAGGCGCTTGTGTGACTCAATCATCTCGCGCGTCGATTGCCAGGCACTGAGGCTGTCCGCCACTTCGCGCATCGCGTCGAGCAGCGTGTCATTGTAAAGCTCCACGGCCGAGTCGTATTCGGCCCGTTGCGCCGCCAGTTCTCCCCGCAGCCGTCCGCCCTCAAACCAGGGCATGCGCAGGCCCGGCGCAAAGCCATACGAATTGCTTTGGCCGCTGAACAGCAGATTGGACAATTTATCGGCGTGTTTCATCAGGGTCAGCGCATTGAAACCCACGAAGGCGGTGAGATCGATGGTGGGATAAAACTGCGTCTTGGCGACTTTGACCAGTCGTGCAGCGGCGTCGGCCCGGTAGAGGGCCGCAGCCAGGTCGGGGCGACGGATCAGCAGCCCGATGGACAGATGGTCGGGAGCCGCAATCTGTTCGGGAATCACGGCAACCGGTTTCGTAAACAGGTGCAGTGCGTGATCCGGGCCTTGGCCGGCCAGCCGCGCAAGAACATGGCGCTGGACGTCCAGTTGATCGCGGAGGCCCGCCTGCCGTTTGAAGGCCGCTTCATAGTCCGCCACGGCGATTTTCACCGGCTGTTCGTTGTCCAGGCCGAGGCGGAACCGGGTCTCCGCAAGCGTCCGCAGATTCCGGCGGATGGCGACCAGGGTCTTTACGATACCGAGCTGCTGCTGCAGCGCCTGTCCTTTGAAATAGGACCGCGCAATGGCGGCGGTCAGCCGCAGGCGCACTTCGGCCTTTTCAGCCTCCTCGGCGGCCGCCTGTCCCAGCGCCGCTTCGACCGTGGCCCGGTTCTTCCCCCAGAAATCGAACTCGTACCGGAAACTCAGCGGATTGACGATCCCCAAGAGAATCTTATCTCCCGCCACTTTCGGGTTCAGGACCGCAAACACGCCGTGTTGCGAAATGCGTTCATGGGTCAGCGAGGCATCGGCCTCCAGAAACGGCAGCAGCCGCGCACCTTCCACTTTTACCAGCGCCTCCGCTTCCCGCAACCGCGCGGATGCGCGCTTGAGGCCGGGGTTATCCTTGAGGGCCGTTTCGATGAGCTCGTTCAATTCCGGATTGCCGAATTGCGTCCACCAGCGATCTTCCGGCCACTGTTGCAGCCGGCTCGTGACTTCAGCGAGGGTCTCCTGCATTTCCGGCGGTTCGAGCAACTCGGCGGGAGGATTCCCCGGCGGAATCCAGGCGCAACTGCCGAAGAGCAGCGCGCAGGCGATGCCGAGGCCGGTCTGCAGTCGCGGTGCCGTGATGCAACGGGATGTCATGGCACCTCCTCGATCAATTCTTCCGCGCGGAGTTCCCGCAACTCTTCCGCCGGAGTCGGCGAGAGCGGCACATGGGTCGGATGCGCGAACCAGACCAGTGCGCCGATGCCGAGGAACAGGCCGCTGGCTGCCAGGAAGGCATCGTTCAGGCTCAGGATCGCCGCCTCCTGTTTGATCAAAGCCCCGAGTTTGGCGTTGACCTGCGCCGGTGCGAGTCCCGCCTCAATGAGTTTGGTCGTCAACTGGCTCAACGGATCGTAGGAGATCGACAGCCGCCCGCCGAAGTGATCGGCCAGATTGAGTTGATGAAAGTGCACGCGCCGAAAGAGGACGATGCCTTGGAACGTGATGCCGAACGCACCGGCTGCGACCCGCAGTAGATTGGCGACCTCGGCCGCGCGCATGACCAGAGGGCCGGACAGGCCGTGCAGGATCAGTACCGTCAACGGCGTAAAGAATGATCCCAGGAAGATGCCTTCGACGACCATGGGCCAGAAGAGCTGGTCATACGAGTGGGGATCGTCGAACAAGCCGATCCAGTAAAAGGTGGCGGCAAATCCGAGACTGTTGAGACAGATCAGCCAGCGCGCGTCGATGTATTTGCAGAGCAAGTGCATGACGGCGATGGCAGGGGCACCCAGGAGCACCAGCGGGAGCAGCGCGAGGCCGGCCAATTTCGACGAATAGCCCAGGATCAGCTGGATTTGCACGATCAGGAGCGAGAGCAATCCCTGGATGGAAAAGAATCCGATGGTCAGGCACGTGACGCCGATGATGAAATTCCGGTGCTGAAACAGCCGGAGATCCAGTGTGGGGTGTCGCTCGCCGAGTTCCCAGATGACGAAGCAGGGCAGGGCGATGATCAGGACGATCGCGATGGCTTGCAGTAGGGGAGAATCCAGCCAGTCGAAATCATTGCCCATGTTGAGGAAGGTCTGCATACCCAGCAGTAGAATCAGAAGCAGCAGAAATCCCACGAGGTCGAAGCGCCCGTATCTTCGGCGGAACCCGCGTCCGTGGAGGAGCGCTCCGAGCGTGCCGACGATGATCATGGTCAGGACAAAATCCAGGTAGAAGAGCGAGCGCCAGCCGAATAAGTACGCCAGGTAGCCACCTACCGGCATCCCGATGGTAAAGGGCGTGATGCTGAACAGCCCCCAGATGCTCAACGCCACCGCTTTCGATCGTTTGGGGTACTCGTTCAGCAACATCGATTGGGCGATCGGCAGGGTGATGCCGCCGGCAATGCCTTGCGCGATCCGGGCCGGGAGAAATTGCGAGAGGGTTTCGCTGGCGCCGCACAGATAGGAGGCGATGCTGTAGACGAGGAACGCGCCGATCAGCAGCCGATAGTCGCCGACGCGGCCGGAGAGATAGCGCGCCAGGGGAAAGCCCAGCGCCAGCCCGACCATGAAATCGGTCTGGGCCCAGGTGAGAAAACTCGGCAGGACGCCGCCGAGGTCGCCGGAGACGTGCGGCAGCAGCGCGATATACGAACCGGCATTGAACAGGACCACGATGTGCGCCAAGCCGAGGACGGCATTGAAGAGCACGAACCGCCAGCCCCGCAATCGTCTGAGAAACACCGCTGCCATTGCCGCATCACCTTTTGTCAGAAGGACGGAGAATAGCCTTGCTGCGCGGAGGCCGGAGTTGGTTGGACCGTTGGAACGGGCTGACTCCCTGCCGGCGCGGCCGCCCGATGCGTCAGATAGATGGCCAGTCCGGTGAACAGCATGCCTCCGACCAGATTGCCCAACGTCACCGGGATTTGATTCCAGAGCCACCAGGAGGATGCCGTGACGTTGGCGCCGAGCAGCATGCCGACCGGAATCACGAACATGTTGACGACCGCATGTTCAAATCCCTGGGAGAAGAAGAGGACCGTCGGTCCCCAGATAGCGAGGAGTTTCCCGCCGAAGGAGTTGGATGCAAATGACGCGACGACGGCCAGGCTCACCATCCAGTTGCAGAGGACGGCTTTGGTGAAGACCGTGAGCAGACCGGCGGAGCCATGGGAAGCGTAGTAGTTCGTTTTGGCTTCGGCAATCGCCATCAGTTTCGCACCGACCGGGGGAACGGTGTTGTCCCATGCCGTTGTAATGCAGAGCGCGAAGAGGACTGCATAGAGCGTCGCACCCAGGAGATTGCCGAGAAAGACCCATCCCCAATTGACGAGCACGCGACTCATCCCGACCTGTCCACGACTCGCGACGGCGGCACAGGGTAGCAGCGCGAAGCTGCCGGTGATGATTTCCGTTCCCAGGAGGATCGCCAGCGCCAGTCCGAAGGGAAACAGGAGGCTGCCGGCAATCCAGGATCCGGTCTCGACGGCGACCGTGACGGCCATACTGGTCGCGATCCCCAGATAGGCGCCGGCCAACATGCCTCGAATGACCAGATGACGAGGGGGGACGTTCAACTTGATGGTGCCGCCGGCCAGCATGCTGTCTACAACGCCGAGAGGTTTGACGTAGTCCATCACGGTCCTCCTTATGCTCCTGTGTTGCGGTCGGTTCGTCGTTCGATCAGGGGATGCGCAGAGTCACTAAGCAACCCCGATGCCAACAGGGTTGCCATGAGAAACAGAACAATTGTTCCAGCCCCGGTTCTCCCCGAATTCGTATCGAGCGGTTTCGCACAGATCGCACAGTGCGATGGAGGGCGATCGGATTGCAGGCCGGCCGGGTATTTGACAGGGCAGGGATTGCACTCCTAGGATGACATAGCTTCATGGAGAGTCCATGCGAGAGCGCACCGCCCGCCTGTTCAACAATCTTCCGATTCATCGCAAGCTGCTGCTCGCGTCGTTCATTCCTCTGGTCGCACTCATTGTCTTGAGTGTGATGACGTACCAGAGCGTGCAGACGTTTTCGCAGGACGAAGAGCAGCTGGACAGTCTCTATGTGACGCAAAAGAATGCGGCCGAGTACATGCGGCTGGTCGTCGATCTGGAGACCGGATTCCGGGGCTATGTGCTGACCGAGCAATACCGGTATCTGCGTCCCTATCGCGTCGCGCAGGAAGGGATCGATGCCATCGGCCGTGATCTTGCAGAACGGATCACGGGGGAACAGTCGGAGCGCTTCGGGGAGATTCAAACACTCGTCGTCCAGCTGGTGACGGAGAAAGAGACGTTGATTCGCGCGATCAAAGAAGGCCACAAGCAGGACGCGTTTCACTACATCGAGGAGGGGCGCGGGCGCGACCTGATGGTCGAGATCCGGCGGCAGATGGGAATCTTCGACCGGTTTGAGCAGCTGAGCGTCGCCGAAAAGCTGGCGCAGCTGAGTCAGGATCGCACGTCCACGCTGTTCGTGGTGCTGGGCGGCGGAGTCTTTACCTTCGGGTTGATGGTCGGCGCGCTGTATCTGATCGCCCGCTCGATTGCGACGCCGCTGCTCAATCTGGCCACGACGGTCGGTTCGTCGCCCGCGGGACTGGTGCCGGCGATCGCCGTGCTGGCGCGCACCGACGAGATCGGGGATCTCACGCGGGTGATGCACGACATGAGCACGCAGATTCGCGGGCATCTCAACGAGATGGAGAAGTCCGAGGCCGCCCTGCGCCAACTGAACGAGCATTTGGCGACCTCGGAGGCGCAGTATCGCGGCCTCGTCGATCATGCGCCGTTCGGGATCTTTACCACGAAGGGGATGCAGATCACCTTCAGCAATCGCTACAATCAGGAACTGGCGGGCCTCAATCCCGATGATCCGGTGGATCCCGATGCGTTCAGAGAGCAGATTCATCCGGAAGATCGCGAGCGGGTGCTGTCCGAATTTTTACAGGCGGTGACGCAGGGACAGTCGTGCGAAACCGTGTTCCGCTTTTTGCACAAGGACGGGAGCGTGCGTAAAGTCTTGAGCCGGCGGTTGCCCATTGCCGGCGGCGATGGGGCCCGGCAGGTCTACGTGGGATTCAATGTCGATATTACGGCGCTGGAGGATCTGCAGTCCCGGTTGAGCCGGGCCGAGCATCTGGCGATGTTGGGCCAAGTGGCGGCCGGCATTGCTCATGAGCTCAGGAATCCGCTGGTCGGGATCGGTTCGACCGCCGCGCTCCTGCTGGATGATTTCCCGAGCGACGATCCCCGACGGATCGACATCGATGTGATTTTGAAAGAGGCGAAACGATTGGATCGCATCGTCAATCAAATTGTCGAATATGCGCGGCCGCGGGAGCTGGCGCCGGTTCGTTTCGGTCTGTCCGATTTGATCCATGAAGTCGTCAAGACGCTCGATGTCCCTCTGCAGGCCAAACATCTGGCCATTCAGGCGGCCGTGTCTCCGATGGCCGACCACGTGCATGCCGATCGCGATCAGATCAAACAGGTGCTCTTGAACGTCATCCACAATGCGATCGATGCGTCTCCGATGGATGGCGCGGCCCTTGATGTCACGGCGTTCGAGTTGTCCAGCCAGGAACGGCCGGGCATCGTGGTGCTGGTCAAAGATGCCGGCATCGGTATTTCCTCAGAGGTGTTGCCGCACGTGTTCGAGCCGTTTTATACGACGGGGAAACGACACGGGACAGGGTTGGGGCTGGCGATCTGTAGGAATATTATTGAAAGCCACGGCGGGGATATTCATATGACAAGTGAGGTAGGCAGCGGAACATCCGTGAGGATTTGGCTCCCGCTGAGTCAGGATTCTCAGATGATAGGGAGAGGCTAAGCATGCGCGCAGTGGTGTTTGTCACCGACGATGAGCAGGCGATTCGCGCCGCGATCGTCAAGCGGCTGACCCGCCAGGGGCATCGTGCCGTCGGGTATGAATCCGGTGAAGCGCTGCTGGAGGCGCTCCGGCACGAGCTGCCCGATCTCGTTCTGCTCGATCTGAAGATGCCCGGTCTCAACGGTCTCGACACCTTGAAGAATCTGCGGCAGCTGGCCCCGTCCGCCATGGTGATCATGTTGACGGCGTACGGGACGGTGCAGGATGCCGTAGAGGCCATGAAGCTGGGGGCGTACGATTTTCTGATCAAGTCGGTCGATCTGGAGGGCATCGATCCGGTGGTCGCCCGGGTGCTGGATGTCGTGAGTCTCCGCCGTCGTCTTGAGGCCGAGCTCGAGCATCGGGACAGCCAATATCAATTGAGCCATCTGGTCGCGCAGAGCCACGTGATGAAACAGTTGCTCGAGCAGGTCCGCGAAGTGGCTGAGAATCCCAAGTCGTCGGTGATGTTGCTCGGCGAAACCGGAACGGGGAAGGAATTTGTGGCGCGCGTGATTCATCACAACGGCGCCCGGGCTTCGGAACCGTTCATCGGGGTCAACTGCACGGCGATTCCCAAGGAGTTGTTTGAAAGCGAATTGTTCGGGTTCGAACGGGGCGCCTTTACCGGCGCCAATCAGCGCAAGCTCGGGTTGCTCGAAAAGGCCGAGGGGGGGACGCTGTTTCTCGATGAAATCGGAGACTTGGATCTGTCGATGCAAGCCAAATTATTGCGCGTCATCCAGGAACGTTCCTTTCGCCGGCTGGGAGGGACCGACGACATCGGCGTGGATTTCCGCCTGATCACGGCCACGAACCGCGACCTCAAAAAAGAGGTGGGGCGCGGGGCCTTTCGCGAGGATCTCTATTTCAGGCTCAACGTGGTCGCATTCGAGCTGCCGCCGCTGAGGAATCGAGTGGAAGACATCTTCCCGCTCTGTCAGCGCGCCCTGGTCCGGTTCGCTCAGGAGTTCGGGAAGCAGGTGCCTGAGCTGGATCCGGAGGCCCGCACGCTGCTGGAGCGTTATCACTATCCGGGAAACATCCGCGAACTCCAGAATATTCTCGAACGGGCCATGATCTTCTGTCAGGGGCGGACGCTTGCGCCGAGCTGTTTGCCGGCGGAGCTGCGCGAGGCAGGCAGACATGTGGCCGTCACCACGGCGCCGGGACCGGAGCCGGTCGTTCGGGTCGAGATGAAGCTGGGGCAGCAATCGCTCGCCGATGTGGAGGGAGCGATTGTGGAAGAAGTCTTGCGGCTGGCCGATTACAACAAGACGCTGGCGGCCAAACATCTCGGGATGACCCGCTTCGCCTTGGACCGGCGACTCAAAAAAACCCACGACGAGTAGCGCTCTCTCCGCTTTCACCGGGCTAGAGTTTTCTCCTGCGTGGTGATTACAATACCGGCAATGAGAATCCAGACCATTCGCGGACGTATCGTTCTGGCCATCGTGCTGGTGGGTTGTATCCCGCTGCTGATCGGTCTGGTGCTGGCCTATGTGTCGGGCATGCGTTCGTTGCGCGATGTCATCGGCGGCAATCTGCAGGCCGTGGCGATTCAGGCAGCCGATCGCGTGACGATGCTGGTCCAGAGTGAAGTGCAGGGGGTGCGGCTGCTCGGCACGGCGCCGTTGCGGGTGCGTCAGCCGGTCGAGGCCGCCAACCAATCGTATCC
>CXWL01002476.1_pt1 | contig 20260 bp, 14 predicted proteins | sample 590931 | NCBI WGS metagenome assembly CXWL01 (sample SAMEA3498368, study PRJEB10139) | groundwater metagenome | biome: water well; material: biofilm material | place: Germany | collected 2015-04-27 | reverse complement strand
GGTCGTCCAGATCCGCGACCTCAAGCACCAATTCTTGCGCTTCGCCCGTCGCCTTGTCGAAAACGGGAGTGCGCCACTGGTAACCTTCACGTAGGACATGGATCGTCCCGAACAGGTAGATGGTGGTATCCTCGTCCGACAATTTCCATAGCGCAGGATGGGCGGGGGCGACCTTCGGCGCGGGTGGCGAAGCACTTGCACAGGCGGCAAGCAGGGAAAGGGCGGGCAATGCCCAACGCATCTTCTTCAACATCGCGCCTTCATGGCCAAATCTGGTTGCAAAGCAAGGCCGGATTGCTTGACCCGCGCGCAGCCCTGCGCCAAAGCCCGCGCGCATGACGGAGGGCAATCCCTTAAGCTTCCAGGACCTGATCCTGACGCTCCACGAGTATTGGGGAAAGCAAGGCTGCGTCATTCTCCAGCCCTATGACATGGAAATGGGGGCGGGCACTTTCCACACTGCGACGACGCTGCGTGCGCTGGGTCCCAATCCGTGGAACGCGGCTTTCGTCCAGCCCTGCCGCCGCCCGACCGACGGGCGCTATGGCGAAAATCCCAACCGGCTTGGCGCCTATTACCAGTATCAAGTGATCCTGAAGCCTTCGCCGCCGGATTTGCAGGAGCTTTACCTCGGCAGCCTCGCCGCCATCGGCATCGATCCGCTGCTCCACGATATCCGCTTTGTCGAGGATGACTGGGAATCGCCGACGCTCGGTGCCTGGGGGCTGGGCTGGGAAGTCTGGTGCGACGGCATGGAAGTCACCCAGTTCACCTATTTCCAGCAGATGGGCGGGTTCGACTGCAAGCCGGTCGCGGGCGAGCTGACCTACGGGCTTGAGCGGCTGGCCATGTATATCCAGAACAAGGATTCGATCTTCGACCTCGCCTATAACGATGCGGGCGTGACTTACGGGGACGTCTTCCTCGAAAACGAGCGAGAAATGAGCGCCTATCATTTCGAGGCGGCGGATACCGAGATGCTGTTCGACGCCTTCAAAAAGGCGACGGGCGAGTGCGAAAACTGCCTTGAGAAGAAACTCCCGATCCCGGCCTATGAACAGGCGATCAAGGCCAGCCATATCTTCAACATGCTCCAGGCGCGCGGCGTGATCTCGGTGCAGGAACGGGCGAGCTATATGGGCCGGGTGCGCGACCTGGCCAAGGGAAGCTGCCAGGCCTGGATGGACAAGAACGGGTGGACGGCGTGACCGATTTCCTGCTCGAACTGCGCTCCGAGGAAATCCCGGCGCGGATGCAGGACAAGGCGTGCGACGATTTGGCGCGGCTGTTTGGCGAGGAGATCGCCAAGGCGGGGCTGAAGGCGGCAGAGATCGTCACCTATGCAACGCCGCGGCGCCTGGCGCTGATCGCCAAAGGCCTGCCGCTTGCGACTGAAGCCGTGAGCGAAGAGCGCAAGGGGCCACGTGCCGATGCGCACGAGGCTGCGTTGCAAGGCTTTCTGCGGTCTACCGGATTGACGGTTGAGCAATTGGTCTCACGCGAAGACGCGAAGGGCGCGAAGGTTTATTTCGCGGTGATCGAGAAGCCGGGGCGGGCGACGGCGCAGGTGCTGGCCGAGGCCGTTCCTGCAATTGTGCGCGCGTTCCCATGGCCCAAGTCGATGCGCTGGGGCGCGGCTTCGGCGTCGACCGAAAGCCTGCGCTGGGTGCGTCCGTTGCAGGGTATCGTTGCGCTGTTTGGTGACGATGTCGTTCCGTTCGAGATCGACGGGGTGGAGAGCGGGTCGGCAACGCTGGGCCATCGCTTCCACCATGCCGGCCCGGTCACCATCGGCAATGCGGGCGACTATGCGGCCAAACTCAATGCCTGCCATGTGATTGTCGATCAGGAAGAGCGCCGCGCCATCATCCGTGCGGGTGCCGAGAAATCTGCGGGGGGTGCCGGTCTGGTGCTGGTCCCCGATGAAGGGCTGGTGGTGGAGAATGCGGGGCTGACCGAATGGCCGGTGCCGATGCTCGGGCGGTTCGATCCCACGTTTCTGGCTGTGCCGGAAGAAGTCATCCAGCTCACCGCGCGGGTGAACCAGAAATATTTCATCTGCCGGGATTCCGGTGGAAAGCTCGCCAACGCCTTTGTCTGCACCGCCAACATCACCGCAAACGATGGCGGCGCGGCGATCGTTGCGGGGAATGAGAAAGTGCTGGCGGCGCGGTTGAGCGATGCCAAATTCTTCTGGGATCAGGATAAGAAGATCAGGCTCGAGGTTCATGCCGAAAAGCTGAAGGACATCGTCTTCCACGAGAAACTGGGGACGGTGGCGAACAAGATCAAGCGCGTGTCCAAGGTGGCCGAATGGCTCGTTGACGCAGGCGTGGTGAAGGGCTGTTCAGTCGCAGACGCCAAACGCGCTGCAGAACTGTGTAAGGCCGATCTTGTCTCCGGCATGGTCGGCGAATTCCCCGAACTGCAAGGCACAATGGGCGGCTATTACGCCCGTGACGAAAAAGATGAACTGCGCGTCCGACGCTATTCTGACGCTGTCGCCGATGCGATTCGCGATCACTACCAGCCGGTTGGGCCGGGTGACGAGGTGCCGACCGCTCCGGCGACGGTCGCTGTGAGTTTGGCGGACAAGCTGGATACGCTTATTGGGTTCTTTGCGATTAGAGAAAAGCCCACGGGCTCAAAAGACCCTTATGCCCTTCGGCGAGCTATGCTTGGCATAATTGAAATCATAGTTCGAGGTCAGCTTCGGATTGGCGTACGTGAGCTTGTAAGAGAGGCGTATCGAGCATTCGCGACAGAACTCGTCGAGCGTCGGTGGGTACTGTGGCAGGATTTCGATGATGATGATCGGCGGAGCCCTCTTTTGGATCGGGATGCCGCATACAAAGATGGGTCTGGTGAGCTTGTCGTTCTATCTGAGGAGCCTCCGCCTTCTGCGAGCGATTGGGATGAGCATGGGAAAGAAGAATGGAATCCGTGGGACTTACGGAGACGCGGGTTGGTAGATTTTGACGTCGCCGGCTTCACCGAGGCCACGAACGATGTGACCGAGTTTTGTTTTGATCGGCTTCGGGATAGGGAACGAAGGGCAGGTAGACGGGCAGATTTGATTGAAGCAGTCCTGCCCCGAGAAATTCATGATCTTGGTGAGCCCGATTTGGGTATTTCGCTTATAACCCGCCTTCCCAACACTCGCTCGAACGACGATATTGTGCGCATTTTCGCCTTGGGAAATGCGCTTCAGGCCTTTGTTACCACCGATGAGGGCACCAACCTTCTCGCCGGATACAAGCGGGCGGCGAATATCTTGAAGCAGCTTCCCTCGCCCCCTTCAGGGGGAGAGGGACAGCGGCGCGGAGCGGCGCAGGGAGCGGGGGGACGTGGCACCCTTGCGGACNNGCCCCTCTCCCCCTGAAGGGGGCGAGGGGGGCGATGTGGAAACGTCTCTGCGTGACGCCCTCGACGCCGCCGAACCCAAAGCCACCGCGGCGATCGAGGCCGAGGATTTCGAAGGCGCGATGGCGGCGCTCGCCTCGCTCCGCGCGCCGATCGATGCGTTTTTCGATGGCGTGATGGTGAATGACCCAGACCCGAAAAAGCGGGCGTTCAGGTTGGGATTGCTGGCGAGGTTCCGCGACGCGGTCCATCGGGTTGCGGACTTCTCCAAGATCGAAGGTTGATGATGACCAATTTTGTTTACCGCTTCGGCGGCGGTATTTCGGACGGTGGGAGCCTCGACAAGAACCTGTTGGGGGGGAAGGGCGCGAACCTCGATGGCATGGCGGCGATTGGCCTGCCGGTGCCGCCGGGCTTCACCATCTCCACGCCCATGTGCACGCGCTATTATTACGAGGGGGAGAAATTCCCCCCCGAACTGACGCCGCAGGTTGCCGAAGGCATCGCCCATATCCAGAAGGTGACCGGCAAGATCTTCGGGAATCCGGTCGATCCGCTGCTCGTCTCGGTGCGCTCGGGCGCGCGGGTTTCGATGCCCGGCATGATGGATACCGTCCTCAACCTCGGGCTCAACGATGAGACGGTGGAAGGGCTTGCCGCCTCGTCGGGCGATGCGCGCTTCGCGTGGGACAGTTATCGCCGCTTCATCCAGATGTATGCCGACGTCGTCCTCGAACTCGATCACGGCTCTTTCGAGGAAGCGCTGGAGATTGCCAAGGAAGACAAGGGATTCTTCCTCGATACCGAACTCACGGCACAAGACCTCAAGGCGCTGGTCGGCGACTACAAGAAACTGGTCGCCGAACAATGGGGCAAGCCCTTCCCGCAGGATGTGCATGACCAGCTCTGGGGGGCGGTCGGCGCGGTGTTCGGGTCGTGGCAGTCGGAGCGTGCCAAGGTCTATCGCCGCATCAACAACATCCCCGGCGATTGGGGCACGGCGGTCAACGTCCAGGCGATGGTGTTCGGCAATATGGGTGAGACATCGGCGACGGGCGTTGCCTTCACCCGCGATCCGGCGACGGGTGAGAATGCCTATTACGGCGAGTTCCTGATCAATGCGCAGGGCGAGGATGTGGTCGCGGGCATCCGCACACCGCAATACCTGACGAAGGCCGCGCGCGACCGCGCCAATGCCAAGCTACTGAGCATGGAAGAGGCAATGCCCGAGGTGTACGGGCAGTTGGCGGACGTGTTCGCCATCCTCGAGACTCATTATCGCGACATGCAGGACATCGAATTCACCGTCGAACGCGGCACGCTCTGGATGCTCCAGACGCGCTCGGGCAAGCGGACGGCGAAGGCCGCGCTCAAGATCGCGGTCGACATGGCGGAGCAGGGGCTGATCACCCGCGACGAGGCGGTGGCGCGAGTCGATCCGGCGGCGCTCGACCAGTTGCTCCACCCGACGCTCGATCCAGCCGCAGTGCGCGACGTGCTGGCCAAGGGTTTGCCTGCCTCTCCCGGCGCGGCGTCGGGCATCGCCGTGTTCGACAGCGATACCGCCGAGAAGCGCGCCGAGATGGGCGAAGCCGTTATCCTCGTCCGGATGGAGACGTCGCCCGAGGACATTCACGGCATGCATGCGGCCAAGGGCATCCTGACCGCGCGCGGCGGGATGACCAGCCACGCCGCTGTCGTTGCGCGCGGCATGGGCCGTCCCTGCGTATCGGGTGCGGGCAGCGTTGCGATCGATGCGAAGGAACGCGTCTTTCGCGTCGGTGGGCGTGAAGTGCGCGAAGGTGAGGTCATCACGATCGACGGCACGTCGGGCGAGGTGATGTTGGGCGCAGTCGCGACCGTCCAGCCCGAACTGTCGGGAGATTTTGCCGCGCTCATGGTCTGGGCTGATGCCACGCGACGAATGAAGGTCCGCGCCAATGCCGAAACCCCCGCCGATTGCCGGATCGCGCGCGATTTCGGGGCCGAGGGCGTCGGGCTGTGCCGCACCGAGCACATGTTCTTCGAAGCGAGCCGGATCACGGCTGTCCGTCAGATGATCCTCGCTGAGGATGAAGCGGGCAGGCGCGTGGCGCTGGCCAGGTTACTTCCCGAACAGCGCGCCGACTTTCAGGGCATCTTCGAAGTGATGGCAGGGCTTCCCGTGACGATCCGCCTGCTCGATCCGCCGCTCCACGAATTCCTGCCGACCGAGGAGGCCGACTTTGCCCATGTGGCGGAAGCGGCCGGCGTGGGCATCGATACGCTCAAGCGGCGTGCGGCGGAGCTTCACGAGTTCAACCCGATGCTGGGCCATCGCGGTTGCCGGTTGGGCGTCACCTACCCCGAGATATACGAGATGCAGGCGCGGGCGATCTTCGAGGCGGCGTGTGATCTTGAAGTCTCTCCGATCCCCGAAGTGATGGTCCCGCTCGTTGGCACCAGGCGCGAACTCGACCTGATGAAGGATGTGATCGACCGGACGGCGGAGGCGGTGTTCGCCGAGCGCGGCAAGCGGATCGAATATCTGGTCGGCACGATGATCGAGCTGCCGCGCGCGGCGCTGATGGCGGGCGAGATCGCCGAAATCGGCGCGTTCTTCAGCTTCGGCACGAACGACCTGACCCAGACGACGCTGGGCGTCAGCCGCGACGATGCCAGCCGGTTCCTGACCCAATATGTCGACAAGGGCATTTACGCGCAGGACCCGTTCGTCAGCCTCGATGTGGCGGGGGTTGGCCAACTCGTCCAGCTCGCGGCCGAACGCGGGCGCGCGACCCGGCCCGACATCAAGCTGGGTATCTGCGGCGAACATGGCGGCGATCCGGCCTCGATCCACTTTTGCGAACGTGTCGGCCTCGATTATGTTTCGGCCTCCCCTTACCGTGTGCCCATTGCACGTCTGGCGGCGGCGCAGGCAGCACTCAAACGGGGATGACGGAACCGGGACAGAAACCGAGGCTCCAATAAACCCAAGACTCGAATTTGACACTCGCCGCCGCCATCCCTATACCGAATTCATCTCGGGCCTTTCGGGAAATGGTGTGCCGTCGCGCAGTGCACCGAGCGAATTGAAGGGTTTGGGTTTCACAACGACGCGAAAAGCTGCGGATTCCGTACACGGAGTCGCGCGGCTTTTCGCCGTTTTGCGCGCCCGGTTTTAAGGCAAAGGCGAGAGATTTACATGGCGAAGCAAGCAGCGAAGGCGGACGCGGTGATCGCGGTCGCAAAGAAGCGCATCCGCAAGGTTTTCGGGAACATCCACGAAGTGACGCAGATGCCGGATCTCATCCAGGTCCAGCGCGAATCCTATGAGCAGTTCCTGCGCTCCAACGCGTCGATCGGTTATGTTTCCGGGCTGGAAAAGACGCTGCGCAGCGTCTTCCCGATCCGCGACTTCGCCGGCACCGCCGAGCTCGACTTCGTCCATTACGAACTCGAAGATCCCAAATTCGACACCGAGGAATGCCGCCAGCGCGGGATCACCTATGCCGCGCCGATGAAGGTCACGCTGCGCCTCATCGTGTTCGAGGTCGATAGCGAAACCGAGACCCGCTCGGTCCTCGATATCAAGGAACAGGANNTGGCTCGATTTCGAATTCGACGCCAAGGACATCGTCAACGTCCGCATCGATCGCAAGCGCAAGCTGCCGGTCACGGCGTTGCTGCTCGCACTGGGCCTCAGCCCCGAAGAAATCCTCCACCATTTCTACAACACGGTCATCTATGTCCGTGGCGATGGTGGTTGGAAGGTGCCTTATGTTGCCGAAAACTGGCGCAACCAGAAACCGATGTTCGACGTTGTCGATGGCAAATCGGGAGAGGTGGTGTTTGCTGCCGGCCAGAAGGTTTTGCCCCGCGCCGCGAACAAGGCCCTGAAAGACGGTCTCGAGATGCTCCTGATCCCGACCGAGGAGATCTTCGGTCGCTATTCGGCGCTTGACCTGATCAATGAAGCCACTGGCGAGATCTATATCGAGGCGGGCGAGGAAGTTTCGGCCGAGAATCTCGAGAAGCTCGACAAGGCCGGTGTCGATCGCATCGAACTGCTCGACATCGACCATGTGAACACGGGTCCGTGGATTCGCAACACGCTCAAGGTGGACAAGTCGGAAGACCGCGACATGGCGCTCGACGCTATCTATCGCGTCATGCGCCCCGGCGAACCGCCGACGCGTGAAACCGCCGAAGCCCTGTTCGGCGGCCTGTTCTTCGATCCCGAGCGTTATGACCTCTCGGCCGTTGGCCGCGTGAAGATCAACATGCGTTTGGCGCTCGATGCGCCCGACGATCACACGACGCTGCGCGTTGAGGACATCCTCTCCGTCGTCAAGACGCTGGTCGATTTGAAGGACGGCAAGGGCGAAATCGACGATATCGACAATCTCGGCAATCGTCGCGTCCGTTCGGTGGGCGAACTGCTCGAGAACCAGTACCGCGTCGGCCTGCTGCGTATGGAGCGCGCCGTGAAGGAGCGCATGTCATCGGTCGATGTCTCGACCGTCATGCCCAACGACATGATCAACGCCAAACCGGCGGTGGCCGCGGTCCGCGAGTTCTTCGGCTCGTCGCAGCTGTCGCAGTTCATGGATCAGACCAACCCGCTCTCCGAAGTTACGCACAAGCGCCGCGTTTCGGCGCTTGGGCCAGGTGGTTTGACGCGTGAGCGCGCTGGCTTCGAAGTCCGCGACGTTCACCCGACCCATTATGGCCGTATCTGCCCGATCGAGACGCCCGAAGGGCCGAACATCGGCCTCATCAACTCGCTGGCGTCGTTCAGCCGGGTGAACAAGTACGGCTTCATCGAAACGCCGTACCGCAAGGTCATCGACCACAAGGTNNGCGCAGGCCAATGCCGAACTCAACAAGGATGGCAGCTTTGCCGAAGACGTGATCTCTTCGCGTGAAGCGGGCGAGTTCCTGATCGCCCCGCGCGACCAGATCACGCTGATGGACGTTTCGCCCAAGCAGCTCGTTTCGGTTGCGGCATCGCTTATCCCGTTCCTGGAAAACGATGACGCCAATCGCGCACTTATGGGATCGAACATGCAGCGCCAGGCGGTGCCGCTGGTTCGTGCGGAGGCGCCGTTTGTCGGCACCGGCATGGAAGAGACGGTTGCCCGCGATTCGGGGGCTGCGGTTGCAGCGGTTCGTGGCGGCATCGTCGATCAGGTTGATGCGACGCGTATTGTTATCCGTGCAACCGGCGCGGTCGAGGCCGGGCAGTCGGGTGTGGACATCTACACGCTCCACAAGTTCCAGCGTTCCAACCAGAACACCTGCATCAACCAGCGTCCGCTGGTGAAGGTGGGCGATGCGATCACGCCTAGCCAGATCATTGCCGACGGTCCTTCGACCGAACTCGGCGAACTGGCGCTGGGTCGCAACACGCTCGTCGCGTTCATGCCCTGGAATGGCTACAACTACGAAGATTCGATCCTGATCAGCGAACGCATCGTGAAGGATGACATCTTTACCTCGATCCATATCGAGGAATTCGAAGTCATGGCCCGTGACACCAAGCTCGGGCCGGAAGACATCACCCGCGACATTCCCAACGTCGGTGAGGAAGCGCTGCGCAACCTCGACGAAGCGGGCATCGTCTATATTGGTGCGGAAGTTGAGCCCGGAGACATACTCTGCGGCAAAATCACCCCCAAGGGCGAATCGCCGATGACGCCGGAAGAGAAGCTCCTCCGCGCGATCTTCGGTGAAAAGGCTTCGGACGTGCGCGATACCTCGCTCCGCCTGCCACCGGGTGTGGCCGGCACGGTCGTTGAAGTCCGCGTGTTCAACCGGCACGGTATCGACATCGATGACCGTACCCGTGCCATCCAGGCAGAGGAAAAGGAACGCCTCGGCAAGGATCGCGACGACGAACGCTCGATCCTCAACCGTGCGACCTATTCGCGCCTCAAGGAAATGCTGATCGGGCAGGTTGCAACGGCTTCGCCCAAGGCGATCAAAAAGGGAGCGACCATCGACGAAGCCTCGCTGTCCGAGGTTGAAAGCCACGAATGGTGGAAGATCGCCGTGCAGGACGATGCCCGTCAGGCCGATCTCGAAGCGGTAAAGGGCCAGTATGACGAAGCGGTCAAGCTGATCAACGCGAAGTATGAAGATCGCGTCGAAAAGATTGAACGTGGCGACGATCTGCCGCCGGGCGTTCTCAAGATGGTCAAGGTCTTTGTTGCCGTGAAGCGCAAGCTCCAGCCGGGCGACAAGATGGCTGGCCGTCATGGCAACAAGGGCGTCATCTCGCGCATCTTGCCCGCCGAAGACATGCCGTTCCTTGAGGATGGCACTCCCGTGGACATCGTGCTGAACCCGCTTGGCGTGCCTTCGCGCATGAATGTTGGGCAGATTTTCGAAACGCATCTTGGCTGGGCCGCACGCGGCCTTGGCAAGCAGATCACCGAACTGCTCGAAGCGTGGCGTGAATCTGGCGGAACGGCTGCCGGAAAGCCACCGACCGCTGTGCGCGAACGCCTCAACGTCATCTATGGCGACAAGTACACCGCCGAACTCGATGGCCGTAGCGATGATGACATTGTCGAACTCGCCGGGCTGTTGAAGAACGGTGTACCGATGGCAACGCCGGTGTTCGACGGTGCCCGCGAAGCCGATGTGTCGGATATGCTGACAATGGCGGGGCTCGATACGTCGGGTCAGGTAACACTGTTCGACGGCCGCTCGGGCGATGCCTTCGACCGGAAGGTGACGGTCGGGTATATCTACATGCTCAAGCTGCACCATCTGGTCGATGACAAGATCCATGCGCGTTCGATCGGGCCGTACAGCCTTGTCACCCAGCAGCCGCTGGGCGGAAAGGCGCAGTTCGGCGGACAGCGCTTCGGCGAAATGGAGGTCTGGGCGCTCCAGGCCTATGGCGCGGCCTACACGCTCCAGGAAATGCTCACGGTGAAGTCCGATGACGTGGTCGGCCGCACCAAGGTCTATGAAGCGATCGTCAAGGGTGACGACACGTTCGAGGCCGGCATCCCTGAAAGTTTCAACGTGCTTGTGAAGGAAATGCGTTCGCTCGGCTTGAACGTCGATCTGACGAGTTTCGCCGAGAAGGACGACGAAGGACTGGCCATAGCCGCCGAGTGATCGAACGCTGACCGCACATTGAAATCTAACCCAAACCCCTCTCCATCGCGGGAGGGGACCTGGAGCAAGAAATGAACGAACTGACCAATTTCGCCAATCCGATCGCCAAGCCGGAGACATTCGACCAGATCCAGATCGGGATTGCCTCGCCGGAGCGCATCCGCAGCTGGTCCTTTGGCGAGATCAAGAAGCCGGAAACCATCAACTACCGCACGTTCAAGCCAGAACGTGACGGCCTGTTCTGCGCGCGCATCTTCGGCCCGATCAAGGATTACGAGTGCCTGTGCGGCAAGTACAAGCGCATGAAGTACAAGGGCATTGTCTGCGAAAAGTGCGGCGTCGAGGTTACTGTCTCGAAAGTTCGCCGTGAGCGGATGGGCCATATCGAGCTTGCAGCGCCGGTTGCGCACATTTGGTTCCTGAAGTCGCTCCCCTCGCGCATCGGCCTCTTGCTCGACATGCAGTTGAAGCAGCTTGAGCGCGTCCTGTATTTCGAAGCCTATATCGTTGTCGAGCCAGGCCTGACGACGCTGGAAAAATATCAGCTTCTCACAGAAGACGAACTGCTCAATGCGCAGGATGAGTTCGGCGAAGATGCTTTTTCGGCCGGTATCGGTGCAGAGGCTGTCCGTCGTATGCTCGAAGAGCTTGATCTGGTCGGTGAAAAGGAAGCGCTGCTCGAAGAGCTGGCGACCACCAAGTCCGAACTCAAGCCCAAGAAGATCATCAAGCGGCTGAAGGTCGTCGAGAGCTTCATCGAATCGGGCAACCGCCCCGAATGGATGATCCTCGAAGTCATCCCGGTCATCCCGCCCGAACTGCGCCCGCTGGTGCCGCTCGATGGCGGCCGTTTCGCGACGTCGGATCTCAACGATCTCTATCGTCGCGTCATCAACCGCAACAACCGCCTGAAGCGGCTCATGGAGTTGCGCGCGCCGGACATCATCGTCCGCAACGAAAAGCGTATGCTTCAGGAAGCCGTTGACGCGCTGTTCGACAATGGCCGTCGCGGTCGCACGATCACTGGAGCCAACAAGCGTCCGCTGAAGTCGCTTTCCGACATGCTCAAGGGCAAGCAGGGCCGTTTCCGCCAGAACCTGCTTGGCAAACGCGTCGATTATTCAGGCCGTTCGGTCATCGTTACGGGGCCGGAACTCAAGCTGCACCAGTGCGGCCTGCCGAAGAAGATGGCGCTCGAACTGTTCAAGCCGTTCATCTATTCGCGCCTTGACGCCAAGGGTCTGTCGATGACCCTCAAACAGGCCAAGAAGTGGGTCGAAAAGGAACGCAAGGAAGTCTGGGACATCCTCGACGAAGTGATCCGCGAGCATCCGGTTCTATTGAATCGCGCGCCGACGCTTCACCGTCTCGGCATCCAGGCGTTCGAGCCCGTGCTGATCGAGGGCAAGGCGATCCAGCTTCACCCGCTGGTCTGCTCCGCGTTCAACGCCGATTTCGACGGCGACCAGATGGCCGTTCACGTGCCGCTGAGCTTGGAAGCCCAGCTCGAAGCGCGCGTCCTGATGATGTCCACCAACAACATCCTGTCGCCCGCCAACGGCAAGCCGATCATCGTGCCGTCGCAGGACATGGTTCTGGGGCTCTACTATCTCTCGATGGAGAAGCAGGGCGAACCGGGGCAGGGCATGTTGATGTCTGATATGCAGGAAGTGCATGCCGCACTGCACTCCGGGGCGGTCACGCTTCACAGCAAGATCACCAGCCGCGTTCCACAGGTCGATGAGGCGGGCAAGGAGTATATGCTCCGCGCCGAAACCACGCCCGGCCGCATGTTGCTGGGCGAAACCCTGCCCATGAGCCACAAGGTACCGTTCGACACGATCAACCGCCTTCTCACCAAGAAGGAGATCGGCGACGTCATCGATATCGTCTATCGCCACACTGGCCAGAAGGAGACGGTGCTGTTCGCCGACGCCATCATGAGCCTGGGCTTCAAGCACGCGTTCAAGGCGGGCATTTCGTTCGGCAAGGATGACATGATCATCCCGGCCACCAAGGATGGGCTGGTTGAGGAAACGCGCGTCCTCGTGCGCGATTTCGAAGCGCAGTATCAGGAAGGCCTGATCACGCAGCAGGAAAAATACAACAAGGTGATCGATGCCTGGAGCCGTTGCGGCGATCAGGTGGCGGCTGAGATGATGAAGGAAATCCAGTCCGTGAAAATGGGCCCGGACGGCCGCGAACTGCCGACCAACGCGATCTACATGATGGCGCACTCCGGCGCCCGTGGTTCGGCCGCACAGATCAAGCAGCTTGCGGGTATGCGCGGGCTGATGGCCAAGCCAAGCGGAGAGATCATCGAAACGCCGATCATCTCGAACTTCAAGGAAGGCCTGACCGTCCTTGAATATTTCAACTCGACCCACGGTGCCCGCAAGGGTCTCGCCGATACGGCGCTCAAGACGGCGAACTCGGGTTACCTGACCCGCCGCCTTGTCGATGTGTCGCAGGATTGTGTTGTCATCGAGGAAGATTGTGGCACCGAACGCGCGCTGGAGATGAAGGCGATCGTCCAGGGCGGTGCTACAATCGCATCGCTTGGCGAACGTGTCCTTGGCCGGACGACGGCTGAAGACATTGTCGATTCCAAGACGAACAAGGTGATCATCCCGACGGGTACGTTGCTCGATGAGGCCGACATCGTGGCGATCGAAGAAATCGGCATCCAGGCGATCAAGATCCGTTCGCCGCTGATCTGTGAAACGCGGATGGGGGTCTGTGGCAAATGCTATGGCCGGGATCTTGCCCGCGGTACGCCGGTCAATATCGGCGAAGCGGTCGGCGTTATCGCTGCCCAATCGATCGGTGAGCCGGGTACGCAGCTGACGATGCGGACGTTCCACATCGGCGGCGCGGCGCAGCTCAACGAGCAGTCTGGCCTTGATGCTGTTTCGGACGGCGTTCTCGAATATCGTGACCTGCGCACGATCGTGGACAAGCTGGGTCGCACTGTTTCGCTGTCGCGTAACGGTGAGATTGCGGTTGTCGACAAGGACGGTCGTGAGCGTTCGGCGGATCGCCTGCCCTATGGTGCCTATGTGCTGTTCGCAGACGGCGGCAAGGTCAAGAAGGGCAACAAGATCGCCGAATGGGATCCGTTCACCATGCCGGTGATTACGGAAAATCCCGGCGTCGTGAAGTATCAGGATCTGGTCGAAGGCCAGACTTTGGTCGAACAGACCGATGAAGCGACCGGCATTTCGCAGAAGGTGGTAACGGAATTCCGCCCCGGCCGTTCCAAGGTCGATCTTCGTCCGCGCCTGACCCTGCTCGATGCGGATTCGGGTGAGGCTGGCCGCTACATGCTGGCCGTGGGCGCGATGCTATCGGTTGAGGATGGGGCGACGGTGCTTGGTGGCGACGTGCTGGCGCGTGTCAGCCGTGAAGCGGCCAAGACCCGCGACATCACCGGCGGTCTGCCGCGTGTTGCCGAACTGTTCGAAGCGCGCAAGCCCAAGGAAAATGCGATCATCGCCAAGGTTTCGGGCCGTGTCGTTTACGGCAAGGACTACAAGGCCAAGCGCAAGATCGGCATCCAGCCCGAAGACGGCGGCGATCTGGTCGAATATCTGATCCCCAAGTCAAAGGTGATCGACGTCCAGGAAGGCGATTATGTGAAGCGCGGCGATAACCTCGTTGCCGGTTCGCCCGATCCGCACGACATCCTCGAAGTGCTGGGCATTGAGCCGCTGGCCGAATTCCTGGTCGCGGAAATCCAGGAAGTCTATCGCTTGCAGGGCGTGAAGATCAACGACAAGCACATCGAGACGATCGTTCGCCAGATGCTGCAAAAGGTCGAGATCATTGCGTCGGGCGACACCACCTTGCTGGTGGGCGAACAGGTCGATCGCGAGGAAATGATCGAGATCAACGACAAGGCGGCGCTGACCGGCGGCAAGCCCGCCGAGGGCAAGCCGATCCTGCTCGGCATCACCAAGGCGAGCTTGCAGACCCGTAGCTTCATCTCGGCGGCGTCGTTCCAGGAAACCACCCGTGTGCTGACGCAGGCGGCGGTTGAGGGCAAGAAGGACGAGTTGATCGGCCTGAAGGAAAACGTCATCGTCGGTCGCCTGATCCCGGCGGGGACGGGTGCGGGCATGAACCGCCTGCGTGTCGCCGCGACGTCGCGTGATGCGGCGCTGCGCGTCCAGCAGCGCGAATGGCAGGAAAGCCTTATCGCGCCAAGGACGGCTGCCGAGGAACATGCTGCTGAACTGCGTCAGCCGGTTGAGGCCGACACGGGGGACGATCCGCTGGGCGCAGTGGTACATTCGACCGAGACGACCGAGGATGCGGAATAAGCCCTCCGGCCGGATATTGATCAGTCAACAAGACCCCGCCGGCTAACGCTGGCGGGGCTTTTTTTTGACGTTAGGGATTTGGCCGATTCTGTCCCGTTTCAGGTCATCCAAAAAATGGGCCTGCTCGCGCATTGCCATCAAGCCTGAATGTGTTAACCCACCGTTAATCGAGTTGAGACTCGAGCGGGTGGCATCTTACCGATCTTATTTGCAGGGATGCGTGATATGAAAAAGATGATTTTGGCCTGTACGGCTTCAGCACTGGCGATTGGCCTGGTTGCGACTCCGGCAAGCGCTGCAACGGTGGCCATCGGCTTTGACGTGGCGCAGGCCGGTTATACGCCGACACCTGGAGTAACCCAGGAAGTCACCAATCAGTTTGGCTCGCTTGGCGTGATCTTCCGCGACCAGAAGTCGCCGGGACGCGGCGCCACGCTCGGCAAATGCGGGCCCGGCAATGGTCCGGTGGCATTTTTCGGTTTCGGGAGTGACTTTCCGGGATGCGGAGACACTCAGCCGGATATCGATATCGACTTTGTTGATCCGTTCAACAATGCGCTCGACGGCTATACGACGTCGTTTTCGATCTTCAACTTCGATGGTCTCATCAAGGCGACTGCCTATGACACGATGGGCGGCATTTTGGGAACGACCCAGACATTTAATGGTGCTCTCGCCTTCGCTGGGATCGGTAACATCTCACGCGTGAACCTGGTGTCGCTCGATCAGGATCCAACGACGATGGACGATCTGTCCTTCGAAGGGGTGATTGGCGTCGGTTCGGCGGTTCCAGAGCCCGCCACATGGGCAATGATGCTTGCAGGCTTTGGCATGGCTGGTGCTGCAATGCGCCGTCGCCAGAATGTTCGGGTCAGCTTTGTCTGAACAATCCTGATTGAACCGATGTTCGAACAGCCCCGCCGGAGCGATCCGGCGGGGTTTTTCTTTGTGTAGCGTGAAGCACCCTGCCTATTGTCATTCCCGCGAAAGCGGGAACCCAGAGGACGCGGCACTGGGTTCCCGCTTTCGCGGGAATGACAAGTGGGGGGAAGCAGGCGGCCCTCCAATAAATATCCTATTCGGATAAATTAGCTTGCAACCTAGGATATGTTCTTTCATTGTTCGTTTGTCCGATTCGTTCCCCGGGCTGTTTGAAGTGCAAGGATAGAGGTTGAAAAGCGAAGCGATGACGGTGGACAATCCCTGGGTCGAATTGCGTTCCGCCCGTTTTGCGCCGCTGCTCGCGCTGATGTGCCTTGGCATCTGGCTCAATGCCGCCGACACGCTGGTGACGGTGACGATCATGCCAAGCGTCGCTCGCGCGATTGGCGGCTATGAATGGTTCGGCTGGACAGTCGCGGCCTATCTGGTCGGATCGATCATGGCGAGTGCGTGTGCGGCACGGCTGGCCGGAGATTTTGGCGTACGCCGGATGACGATTGCCTTCGCGCTTGTCTATGCGACGGGCTGTGTGCTCGGGGCGCTTGCACCCAATATGCCCGTGTTCGTCGCGGGGCGCTTCATTCAAGGGATAGGCGCGGGGGCGATCGTCGCCCTTTGCTACATCGCTATCCCCAACAATTTTCCGGAGCGCGTCTGGCCTGCCCTGTTCGGGGCGATCTCTGCCATTTGGGGCATAGCAACCCTGCTCGGCCCCTTGCTCGGTGGACTTTTTGCGAGTGGGGGGCATTGGCGGATGCTGTTCTGGGCCTTTGCAGGGCAGGCGCTGATCTTTGCTGCGCTGATTCGCTATTTTGCGGCCGCCGATAGGGCAGGTTCGGAAGCCAAGGGAGTTCCGGCATTTCAATTGGCCATCCTCACTTTGTCTGTGACGGCGCTAGGTTCGGCGGCGCTGGTAAGGGGAGGCGCAATGGCTGTCGCGCTGGTCTTGACAAGCGCTGCGGGCTTCCTCGCGCTGCTCCGGATCGACCGCCGGTCGGACGTGCGCCTTCTTCCGCGCGAAGCGGGAAATCTCCATAGCGCCGCCGGACAAGGCTATTTCGTGATCTTTGCGACCGAAGCGGCCGCGATCGGCTTTAGCGTCTACGGCGCTGCATTCCTTCAGGCGATTCACGGACTTTCACCGCTGCTGGCAGGCTTCATTGTCGGCGGGATCGCTGCGGGCTGGACGCTGGCGGCGCTGTTCGTCTCGCGCGGGGGCGTGACCCGCGATGCATACTGGTTGAGGCTCGGGGTTGCGACTATCCTGGCAAGCACGGTGTTCGGGAGTTGGGCTGTGCCGCGTGCCTCACCCGCGACGGTGGCTATCGCAATGGTGCTGTTGGGAACGGGCTTCGGCCTCTGCTGGGCGTTCGTTGCAAAGGCGATCATCGCCAGCCTCGATAACAGCGAACGGGACGCCGGTTCGACGGCTGTCCCGACCGCACAGCTGATCGGCGGCGCCTTCGGATCTGCGGGAGCAGGAGCGATGGCCGCTGCCTTGGGTTTTCGCGACGGAATCGATCCAGAACTGGCGGCTCGGGTCGGGCCTTGGGTGTTCATGATATTCGTGCCGTTCGGGATCGCGGCACTGGCCGCCGCGAACAGGCTGGCACGTCGCCTTTAGCTATGCAGTCGGCAACGCCCTTGGCCTGTGATTTTCGTCAAGTGCGACGAATGTGAACAGCGCCTCGGTCACCTTCACTTCGGTCATGCCCCGGTCACGCATGGCCACGACTTCGAGCTTGATCGCCATTGAAGTCCGGCCCCTCCGCACCACTTCTCCATAGATGGAGATAACGTCACGGACCAGGATCGGGGCAATGAATTCCATTGCGTCGATGGCAACCGTCGCACACGCCCCCTGGCAGACATTGCCTGCAATGATCCCGCCCGCAATGTCCATCTGCGAGAGTACCCAGCCGCCAAAGATATGGCCGTTGGAATTGATGTCCCGGTGCTGCGGAACGACGCGCAGGATTGGGTCGTGATATTTGCTCATCGCGGTTCTTCCTCGCCTTCGAACGGATCGTTGATCGCTTCGTCATGGCCGGTGCCGGAACTAAGGAAGACAAGCCCCATCAGGGCCGCAGCCAGCAGGATGGAAAAGAAGATCCCGCCGGCGGTCGTAATCATTATTGGCAAAGGAATCGGTCCGATAAACAGCCGCAAAGTGCCAAGTGCAACCACCACTGCAACGGTTGAAGCCCCCGCCATCCACCACATCAGCGACCTGTATCTCCCCCATGCAAAGGCAGCGTAGCCCGGATCTTCCAAATTCGATGGGCGAATATCCATGCTTCCCCTTGAACCCTGCCACCAAATTCAGCAAGATGGCACGAAATAGAGGAGGGCCTGCGCCATGACCATCAGGGCAATACTCCAGTCGAAGGGCAATGATGTGCTCTCGATATCCAGCGGAGCGACCGTTGCGGACGCGGTGGCGCTGCTGGCGGAAAAGCGGATTGGGGCCTTGCCCGTGATTGACAATGGGCAGGTGTGCGGCATCTTTTCGGAACGCGACGTGCTTTACGGGCTCGCCCGCGATGGCGCCGCACTGCTTGCGAAACGCGTTGCGGATGTCATGATTTCGCCTGCGATTACCGTCGAGCCGGACAGCGCTGTGATGGCGGCGCTCTCGCTGATGACGCGGCGGCGGATCCGCCACTTGCCGGTGATCGATGGCGCGACGCCGGTCGGGTTCGTGTCGATCGGCGATCTGGTAAAATACCGGATCGACCGGATCGAGGCTGAAGCCTCTGCGATGCGCGAGTATATCCAGAGCGCCTGAGCTTCTCCCGTCGCGGCTCAACCCGCGCGGGGGAGCTGCCGCGTGGTGATCATCCGGTAGAGGTCGGAAATCGCGGTGCGGTCGAGAACCCACAACATCCCGAAATAGATTGCGCCGCCGAGCGCTACGAGCAGCGCGAGTGCGGCCGGGGGCGGGAGCGACGCGGTCAACAGGCTCGCATAGTGCACGATAGCGCCCATAACGATGGCGGCGACCGCGCTGGGCCAGACTGCGCCGAATAGTGCACACCAGCTTGTCCCGATGGCGTGACGAGACAGGGCGATGGTCGTGGCCAGCATCAGCGGCGCGCCCACAATCCACGCTGCGACGAGTCCGAAGACGCCATACTGAACGCCGATCACAAAGGCTGCCGTCATGATGATCGCGTTGACGAGGCTGGTGCGGACATAGATGCCCGGTTTTCCAAGCGCATTGGTTGCGGGCGAAAAGATGATTTGCATCGCCCAGAATGGCATGGCGAGCGCGAGCACGGCGACGAGTGGCACCATCTCCATCCATTTGGGGCCGAACAGCGTGGCAATCATCGGTTCCGCGACCGCCGCCATGCCGAAGTAAAGCGGGCAGGCGACGAACATGGTCATCCGCACCGACGTCGCAAAAGCTGCGCCCACTGCGCCCCCGGCCTTGTCGAGTTCGGCATAGGCCGGAAACGCCACTTCGTTGAGCGGCGGGATGAACTTGGCGGTGAAGATCTGCGTCAGGAACAAGGCCTCGGCGTAGAGGCCAAGGTCGTGCGGATCGAAACGGCGTCCGGCGATGAAGATGTCGGCCTGACTCTGGATGATCCAGAAAAACTGGCACAAAAGCAGCGCGCCGCCAAAGCTCAACATCGAACCGGCCCCGCGAAAATCGAAGCTTGGCCAGACTAGCAGCCGCGCTGCAATCGTCAGGCCGATCGCGCGCGTGGCGAACATGACGATCGGCGTGATCACAAGCGTCCAAAGGCCAAGGCCAGTCATCGCGCATCCGAGCGCGGTTCCTGCCGAAACAAAGGCAGACACCATATTGACCTTGGCCTGATTGCGGAAATCAAGGCCGCGCGCCAGCAGCGCCGATGGCAGGGCGATGAACGGGGTTGCCAGATAGAGCAAGGTCTGGACGCGCAACATATCTGCCACAATGGGCTGATTGAAATAGTCCGCAGCCAGCGGGGCCATCGCAAACTGGACAGCAGCCAAGATTACATTGAGGAGAATCAGCAGGCCGAAGACCTGCGCGATTCGCCTTTCATCGACCGAATCGGCCTGGATCAGCGACGATGCGAAACTGTATCCGTTGAGGAAGTTGAGAATTGCGAGGATGACCTGCGTCATGGCAAACAGGCCGTAATCGTGGGGATCAAGCAGGCGCACGACGATGATCGTTGCCGCCCACATGACAATCTGGGCTGCGATCTGGCTACCGGAACGCCAGAAAACCGCGCTACGCACACGGGCCGAAAAGCCCTGTTCGACCGGAGATTCGGAAGTCACCACCCGGCTTCCTTAGCGCCGCATTTGTGAATATCGAGCTTCCAGTCGTTTTCGGCATTGAAATAAAATTGCAAGATTACGGTTGACGGGCGGAAAAGCGGCGTCTAGTGGCCCTCTTGTCGCGGCGAAGAGGCATCTGCTTCCCACCGCTTCCGCAACATGACAGACGTCCGGTCACCCCGGTAAAAGGGGGGAACCAAAGGCGTCGTCGTTTTGCGCTCTTTCTCATTGTCGGTTTA
>CXWL01120770.1_pt1 | contig 20269 bp, 16 predicted proteins | sample 590931 | NCBI WGS metagenome assembly CXWL01 (sample SAMEA3498368, study PRJEB10139) | groundwater metagenome | biome: water well; material: biofilm material | place: Germany | collected 2015-04-27 | reverse complement strand
GACATCGCCGCGCGCAACTGCTCGCGCTCTTCGATGGACAGCGACTTGAACACATCGCGCATCACCGCTTGCGGCAAGTCGGGCGCCAGGTCGGCGATCTCGTCGGTGTCGAGCTGCTCCGCCGCCTCGCGCAGTTCTTCGCGGCTCATGGTGGCGATCAGCGATTCGCGCACCGCATCGGAAACCTCGATCAGGATTTCGCCGTCGCGGTCTGCCTTGACCAGATCCCAAACCAGCAGGCGTTGCTCGATGGGCAGGGCTTCCAGAATGTAGGCGATGTCGGCGGGGTGCAGGCCGCCCAGCTTCTCGCGCAGTTCGGCGAGGTGCCGCTTGTGCAACAACTTGTCCACCAGTTCGTGGCGGTCCGCGCGCGGCAATTCCTGCTGGTGCGCCACCGCTTCCACCAGCGCGTGCTTGTCCAGCAAGTGTTGCACCTGCAACAAATGCTCCTGCACGTTTTCGGTGTAATGCGGTTCTTGGTTTTCGGTCATGAGCTGCCGCCTTGGATTGGCGGCTATTGTAAAGAAATCGGGTGGCGGACGTGGGGGAAAATAGCCTTTGGCGAAGGTTGCATCAACGCGCAGATTGAGAATCGCCCGATGAATCGTGCCCCTACGGAAGTTGTCCCGCCGCGACCATGCGGTTGAATAAGGTGTTGGGTGATAACCAAACAACCAGATCGTCGAAAACATCCTGCACGAAATCATGGCTGACGAAATTGGTATCGCTAGTGTCATTAGCTAATTCGTCGGCGAATGTTGTGTTTGCACCATTGGCACCGCGCGAAACAATCACCGCAACGGCAGTTGATGTAAGGTTTGCAGTGCAGGCTCCAGTGGTGCAGATGTGTAACGCTCCCGGTGTGCTCAAGGTGAAAGGCACTGCGCTACTGGCAAATTCTTTGGTGACGGCATACACCAGTACGCCGCCATAAGCATCTTTATCAAATACACCCAAATCGTTATAAGGTAGCCTGCCGACTTGTTGCGCGGCAGTGGTGCAAGCCGCCTCTGCCGTGCCATCGCCATTGGCATCCGGGCAAGGCAGATGTTTGTTGGCGATGGCATATCCCAGGAGCGCATCGCGCACTTCATCCATGTACTTGCGAGTTTCATTCCTGCGTTGATGTTCGACTTGACTCGATATTGTTGGCAACAACCCCCCCAGAAGCAATGCCACGATGACCAGCACAATAGACATTTCCACCAAGCTGAACCCGCTGGCGTTTCGATACGGTTTAAATCTTGTTGTCCGGTGTTTACTCATGGCGCGACGATAATCACCTGATCGTTGAAAGTGCTGGAGCGGGTGTTGCTTTGATAAATAAAATCCGCCGGTGTTGCGTTTTCACCTTCCAAGTAATTTGCAAGAATGTCTGAAGGGTGCGTTTGCCCGGCGAGGGTGCCGCTCGTCATAACGACAACCGCCTGTTTGCTGCTACCGCCGCCTTGTCCGTTTACAGTGAGGCAAGGCGCTGTGCAGGTATGGTTGCCGCCGGGAGCATATCCTTGTGAAACGGCGTAATACGCGACCTGATGCCAGTTGTTGCAGTTGTCGTTGCTGGGCACGCAAGTAACTCCGCCGCCGGACACAGCAGAAAACAACCAGTTGGGTATGGTAGGCGTGGTATAGCGCTGAATGTCTCTAAACTCAATCCGTTGAACCGTGGTTCCCCCAGGTTTTCCCTGCGCCGAGAAAGTTATAGTTGCGCTGCCGTCAGCATTCAAGGTGTTGGTAATAATGACGTTGTCAAACATGCTGGCGGCGAGCACGCTGGTTCCGCTGGAGTTTCTTACCCGAAACTCATTTGTGGCGCTGATATTGTGTGGCCGCCAGAATCCGAAGCCAACGCCGTTCAGTTTTCCTGTAAAGGTGATTGTTTGCCCGGCAGGAATGGTCGTGTAGGGAAACGAGCTATTACCGCAACGTAAGCGCGAGTTGCTGGCGCCACCGGTATCATAAGTGCAAGTGCCAGAATCAACACCATTGATATAGTAATGCGGAGGGGTAATGGTGTCCCAGGAAAGTGTGGCAACGCTAGTGACGATATTGCCGACAGGCAGCAAGCCATTGTAGGTTGCGGCTTGCCCCGTAAAGGTTGATGTGGATGGATCAGGTGGAAATGCGCTGGCAGCAAAAGGAAACGATCCCCATGCAGCATAGTAGGTGTTGAGTGCTTTTTTGATTTCGTTGCCGACACGCTTTTCGATGAGCGGCATCAGCTCATCAATGGTGATGTAAATCAGCTTGTCGTTGAACTGGTAACTGCTATCTTCAACCCGATTGGCGGGGTTGTTGGGGTCGGCAATCCAGCGGCGCTCATCACCCATGATGAAATCATCATCCAGGTCGTAATTGCTGTAAGTTCCAGTAACGCAAGGTGCAGTGCAACCAGCCGGAACGGTGATGCTGTCGAGATACTGATTTGGCCCGCCGAGATTGGGTGAGGATGGGCGGCTTTGTCCGGTTAGCGCAACCCCGGGCACGATGATGACAATAGCTACGCGGTTGCTGAGCACGTTCCCTTTCATGTCGCGCACGGTGAGCCATAGATGAGAGGGGTTTGCATTCAACAGGGCGGAATTGAAGGTGACATTAATCGGGTCAACCAGATTTGCGGAAACCGCATACCATGGCATGGCACCGGGCGGATCGTTTTCCGAAGGAGAACTGATGGACATGCTATAGGCTTTCCACGGTAGCCTGCCCAAGCAACGCATGTTGATCCCACTGCTAATCAGGGGCAAGCCAGGGGTAGGCGCGCTGCCGGGCTGGCTGGCATCCAAGCATCCACCATTGAAAGACCCATCATAGTTATAGGGTGGGGTTTCGCCGCTAGATAGCATATCTGGGCTTAATAAGTTGCCGGGAATTTGCCCTCCAATACCGCTCATAATATTCCCCATTACCTCCTCTTTTGTATGTGCCAGAGTCTGGCTGCTATTCTGGTTCTGCTGGATTCGCAATGCCGAGCGGCTGAGCGAACCGACCAGAAATGCCGCAGAGCCGATAATCATAACCACCAGCATCACCATCAGCGCCGCGCCGCGCTGCTTGTGTTGGCAGCAAAGATAATTACCGGCCTGACGGGTGTGTGGCATGGCTTAATCATCGGACGCGGGTTGTTTTTGTGGCGCGGATGCTGAGGTGTTTTGTTTTGCGGGCTTGCTTTCTTCTGTCTTGTGCTGTGCGGGGTTGTCCAACAGCAATTGTTGCCCTACCTTTACTTTGACGGGTTGCGGTTTGCCCGGCACTGAGACCGGCACGGATTCCGGGTGGTGTTCGTCGCTGCCGCCCGCATTTTGCGGTACGCCGTTGATCCATACGGTGCGGTGCCCGCCTTGCTTCTGCACGATACCGTTTACCATCAGCACGGAGGGTGTGTCGTTTTCTTCTTCGGCAGCTTCAGTGGCTTCGGCGTTGCTTGGCTCCACGGGTGCAGCGCTGTTTGCCGCTGTGGCCGCATTGTGTGCCCGTTTAGCTTCAAGTTGCGCGCGCTGCTCCGGGGTGAAGAATAATCGCCCGATGCTGCCAGCTTGTGCCGAGTTAGTAAGCACAATGGGGATGAGCATATATATAGCGATGAGAATTTTCGTCATTTTGCGTTCCTGTTCTTCAGGGTCAGCCACCCGCCCGAGCATTCCGCCTTGAGTTGCTTCGCTGCCCCGTAGCCGTCATTTGCCGGTGCGGCGGCGTTGCGTTCCAGCGAGCAGTGGTCGAGGATGAACCAGCCGTTGATGCCGGTGCGCAGGGTGTCGAAAAAGGCCGTCAGTTGTTCCTCGTGCAGCAGGTCGAACTGCAATGTCATGTCGCTCCGGTTGAGTTCGAAGTTACCGCTGTCCACCGGCGGGGCCGGTGTGTAAGTCTTTTGCGGCGCAATGGAATATTTGAAATCCAGGGAACCCGGCACGCGGTCCTGTTTGTAGATTTTATCCAGGCCTTCAATCCAGTCCAGGCGCTGGTCGTTGCCGATGATATTCCGCTTCAGCAGCCCGTTATATTCCAGTGTGTAAATCTGCATATTTTCATGGTCTTCAACGGCGGTGGCGAGCCTGCTGCGAGCCTCGCCCAGCAGGCGTTTTGCTTCCCGCTGGTCGCGTTGCGCCTGGGAGATGAAATTTTCGCTGGCCATAATCACCGCGCTCCCTGCGCCCAGCGTGAGCAGGAATATAAACACGCTCCACCGGATGTGCGGAAAATCGGATTTGGAGAAAGTCATGGCGTCGGCCTCCAGACAAGTTTCAGCGAAAACTGTGCGGGCTTTGTGCTGTTTTCACCCACGCTGGCGGTAATGTTGCCCTTTGGGCTTATGTCCAGCGGCAGGGCCAGCGCGGTCACGCTGTAGCCACGCTGCGTCAGCGCTTGCTGGAATCGCTCCAGGTAATTCAGCATATTGCGGTAGTCGCCTGCGGTAAATTCCGTCATCTCGCCGCCGAGCAGGACCACTTGTGCGGGGGTATTCGCCACCGCTCCGTCCGGTGCCGCGCTTGATTGCCAGGAGAGCTTGTCAATGCGGATGCGGGGGAAATCGCCCATGGCCTTGCCGAGGCCATCCAGTATTTTTTGTGGCGGAGGGGAATAGTTATCCAGTTTTCGCGCCACCAGGACGGCGGTCTTCATGTCCGTGGCGGCGGCCAGTGAATTGGGGAAGCCCTGCGTGATCTGTTGCGCTTGTTGCGATAATTTGCCGGTCTGCGCCTTGAGCGATCCGCTATCGTCGTTGAGCCAGCGCCCTTCCCAGATATTGGCGGCGCCCCACAACAGGCTGGCTGCTGCCAGCGCCCCGCTCAGCCACAGCAGGCCGAGGCGGATTTGCAACAGCTGGAAAAAATGGGTGTGCGCGGCGGAGGCATAGTTGCTGCGCTGCGGGTTGGTGGCGAGCAGGTGCAGGAGCAGCGGGGTGGCGTCCGAATCATCATAGGTTGTTTTCGACTTGATGCGCCGCCCCAGTTCCCGGATGTCGAGATAGGCATAGCGCATGTCGGTATTGTCATCGAGGCGCGCTTCCAGTTCGTGCTTGTCGCCCGCATGGCAAATGATGTACACGTCCAGTGCTTGTCCGCTCGGGATCAGGCTCAGGCTCTTCAGGTATTGCTGGGTGCGCAGGGCTTCCGTCGCGACCGCTTCGCTGAACGAATTGCCGGCGATGATCGGAGTCAGGCGCGAGAAGCGCAGTAGCTGGGCGTCAAAATAGGTCTGGCGCAACCCGGCGTGTTTCTCCCATGACAGCAGCAACAGGTGTTTGGAAGGGCTGTTTCTGGCCAGCGGGGCGCTGATGTTGGGCACGGAATAAATGCCGACTACCGGTATGCTGTGCGCCAGCATCATGTTCAGCCATGGCGAGATGAGGGCGGGATTGGTCAGCGCCGAGAACAGCATTTCATCGTCGCGCCGCCCCTCTTTCTGGCGTTGCAGGAATAGCGCCTGCCGGAACGGGGTGTTTCGGTAGTATTGTTCAAACTTGCGCTGCATCAGCCCGGAATGATCGCCGCCGCGCAAATGGGGCACGGTTTCATGGCGGAAATCCTCTTCGATCAGGTCGGTGAGCAGGTATGCCGGATCGCGGTGGGATTTCAGGAACGCGGCGAATTGCTCCTTGCCATCCGTATTATCGGCAAAGCGCAACGCTCCGGAAAGCGCACCGTCTTTCCATGTGTAGGCGTGGAAATGTTCCGCGCCGAGAAACAAGATGGTTTTGCTGGACATTACATTTGCACCTTGCTGATGATGTCGTAAATCGGCGACAGGACGGACAGCATCACCCATCCAAGCAGCGTGCCGAGGATGATGGTCATGGCCGGCTCGATCATGACCTGCACTTTCTTGATCGAATCCTTCACGTCGCGGTCATAAAAATAGCTCACGTTGCGCAACGCGCTATCCAATTGTCCGGTGGCTTCGCCCACCTTGAGCATGCGTATCACCAGCGGAGGGAATACACCGGTATTCTGGAAGCTCTGGGTGAGATTCTTGCCCGACTCGATCTCCTGCGTAACCTGTTCCAGGCTTTTTGCAATCACCTGATTGTTTGCCAGATCGCGCGAATTGGCGATGCAATCCAGTATGGTGATGCCCGAGCCGTACATGATGGCGAAGGTATTGGCGAAACGCGCCAGGATTATTTTCCGCAGGATGGGACCGGTGGGCCAGATGTGCAGCTTGAGATTGTCCAGATGGTATTGCAGGCCCGGATTCCAGGCCAGCGCCAGCCTGAATGCGGCAAACATCACCACCGGCAACCCCAGGATGATATACCAGTAATTCACGAACACGCCCGATGTGGCCAGCAATAACCGGGTCTGGAAGGGAATATCCTGCCCCATGCCCTTGATGAAACCGACCAGTTGCGGCACCAGATAAATCATCAGGAAGAAGGTGATGCCTATCACCACGGCGCCGACAAACGCCGGGTAAATCAACATGTTTTTGGTTTGCGAGGCCATTTCATCCTGCCATTTCAACGCTTCGGTGAGATGCTTGAACACGTCCGCCAACTGTCCGCTTTCTTCCCCCGCATGGGTCAGGCTGATGAAAATCTTGTCGAACGCATCCGGATGTTCCATCATGGCTTGTGACAGCTTCTTGCCGTTCTGGATGGATTCCACCATGTTGGCGATAATTTCACGGAATTTCTGGTCATCCATGCTATCCCGCAAATCGGCCAGACACTCCAGCAGAGGCACCCCGGCGCGAATAAGTTGCTCCAGGTTGAAGAAAAAGGTAATCAGGTCCGGGCGCTTGATCCTTTTGCTGCCAAAGGCGGCTTTCTTTTCGTCCACCCTGGCATGGACCAGATCCAGCCCCATGCGCTTCAGGCGCAATTCGAGATCCACCACATTGGCCGCGTCATGCAAGCCCTTCGAGGTCTTGCCCTGATCGTTGATCGCCTTGTAGAAATACATTGCCATTATTGGAAATCCGGTAAATAAGCGACGGCAAGGTGTATTGATACGTTCGACCCCCACCCTAGCCCTCCCCCTGCAAGGGGGAGGCCGTGGTTGTATAGCCGCTGAAGCCCCGCAAGGGGGAGGCCGTGGTTGTATAGCCGCTGAAGCGGCAACAACCACGCACCATGGGGAAGGTTGGGATGGGGGTAGTATGTGTCAAGCACTTGGCGAATTCTTAATAATCAGCTCATCCGGTCGGTCAAATCCACCACCCGCGCCACTTCGGAAAGCGAAGTAATGCCTTGCAGCACGCGCTGCAGGCCATCCGATGCAAGCGGGCGGAATCCCTTGTCCAGCGCGGCTTGTTTTATATCGCGGATGCTGGCGCGGCGCGCCACCAGATCGTCGAGGTCATTATCCATTTTGAGCAGTTCCATGATGGCGAACCGTCCGTTATAGCCTTGGTGGCGGCACAGATCGCAGCCGGCGGCGCGGTACAGCGTGATTTCTTCATCGTGGCGGATGCCGAGCAACCTGCGATCCATGTGGTCGGGGTGGTAGGCGTATTTGCAATGGGGACACAGCACGCGCACCAGGCGCTGCGCGATGATGCCGATGATGTTGCCGGCCATGATGTCCGGCAGGATGCCGATGTCCAGTAAACGCGGGATCGCGCCGATAGCGGAATTGGTGTGCAGCGTCGAATATACCTGGTGCCCGGTCATGGCGGCGCGGAACGCCATTTCTGCCGTGGGGTGGTCGCGGATTTCACCGACCAGAATGATATCCGGATCCTGCCTCATCATGGAGCGGATACCGTTGGCGAAATCCAGCTTGGCCGCCTCGTTCACCGAGGTCTGGCGGATCAGCGGGATCGGATATTCCACCGGATCTTCCAGGGTCATGATGTTGACCGATTCGGTATTGACGTGGTTGAGCACCGAATACAGCGTGGTGGTCTTGCCGCTGCCGGTGGGGCCGGTCACCAGCACGATGCCCTCCGGCTTGGCGATAATCAGCTTGAGCGTGGACAGAGCGATGTCGTCCAGGCCGATTTTGTCTATGGGGACGATGCCCTTCTGCCTGTCCAGGATGCGCAGCACCAGGTTTTCGCCATGCGTGGTGGGATGCGAAGCAACGCGGAAATCAATCGCGCGACCGGACAGGCGCAGCGAAATGCGGCCATCCTGCGGCGCGCGGGTTTCCGCGATGTTCATGCCGCTCATCACTTTCAGGCGCACCACCATGGCCGGCCAGAAGCTCTTGTGCAGGCTGCGCACCTGGCGCAGCACACCGTCTATGCGGTAACGGATGCGCAGGAAACTGCTTTCCGGCTCGAAGTGGATGTCGGACGCGCCTTGCTGCACCGCTTCGGTCAGCAGGGCGTCAATCAGGCGCACCACCGGCTGGCTGAATTCGGTGACGCCCTGATGCAGCGTCTGGTATTCCATCTCGCCCGGCTCGATTTCGTGCAGGATGCCGTCTATGGACAGCTCGAAGCCGTAATACTGGTCAATGGCGCGCAGGATGTCGGATTCGCTCGCCAGTTGCGTGGTCAGGCGGTATTCGTCCTTGAGCAGGGCGCGCAACTGGTCCAGCGCGATAATGTTGTCGGGGTCGGCAACCGCCAGGGTGAGATGCTTGCGGGCTGCGTCAACCGACAGCGGCAACAGTTGGTAGCGCCGCGCGATGTCCTTGGGGATCAGCTTGATGGCAGCCGAGTCAATAATGACGGTGGAAAGATCAACGCTTTCCTGCCCCAGGTTCTCCGACAGCACGTCACGGATGGTGGCTTCGGACAAGAAGCCCAGGCTCACCAGCAGGCGGCCAAGCGGCTGGTGGGACTTGTTTTGCTCCTGAATGGCGATGCGCAACTGGTCTTCGCTGATGACGCCTTTCTCCAGCAGCATACGTCCCAGGGGTTGTTGAGTATTTGAGGTCATGCCGTTATATCTTTTCTGTAGGTGCGAATTCATTCGCACATAATCCACCGAGTGTGCGAATGAATTCGCACCTACAAGCCGCTTAACTGCCGAATATATTGCATCCCGCCATTCAGGGAGCGACCATCAGATCATTGATGCGCCGTTGCGTTTGCGCGCGGTCGAAACCGGCGTTGTCCGATGTGTCCTGTTGCAGCGCATGCCGGTAATACTGTGCGGCAAGCTTGCTTTTTCCCAAGTGATCGAGGCTGACCGCAAGGTTAAAGGCAAACTGCGCATTGTCCGGCTCCAGGTTGCAGGCGCTGAAATAAGATTGTTGCGCGTCGCCCCAGCGCGATTGTTCCGCGTAAAGGTTGCCCAGCGCAAAGTGCAGTGCGGCTGACCGGGGTTGTTGTGAGAGCAGCAGCTTCAGGCGGCTTTCCGCGCCTTCCGCGTAGCTCGCACCGGACAGCGCCGATATTCCGGCATGCGCGATGGGATCGCGCGGATCAAGAACGAGCATCTGGCGGTAATAGTGGGCGGCGGCGTCATCCTGCGACTGTTGCTGGGCAATGGCGGCCATGCCCAGCAGGGCGTCGCGATTCTTTCCATCTTTTTTCAGGACATCGCCATAGAGCTGCCAGGCCGAGCGGAATTCCCCGTTGCGGTAAGCCTGCCAAGCCGCCAGCAGGGTTGGATCAACGCTGTCGCCTTGTTGCTGCCCATGCTCGATGCGGATGGGCTGCGCTGCCGTGTCATGCGGGGCGGCGGGTGGCGTGTGTGGCGCGGCAACCTTGGATACATGGTCAATTTGTTTTATCCCGGATTGTTCATTAGCCGGAACAGCACCAACAAAATCAATGGATTGTAGGTCGGGCTTTAGCCCGGCATGCCGGTCTAAAGCCCGACCTACGCCTAATGGATAATCTGGGTTTATGTCAACATTTGCTTGGGCGTGCGCACTCTCAACTGCTGGTATTGCGTGAGCGGGAGCGGTTTGCATTACCGGCACGGCGGGCGGTGCAGCGTTGGCGATGGGCTGGGCAGGCGGTGGCATGGGGGCTTGGCGCTGCATCACCGGCGCCGGAGATATTTCGCGCCAGACGTAATATCCGCCACCGGCAGCGATGACCGCGCCGCTGATGAGGGCGATGGGAATGATGCCCAGCCGCCCTCCCGCGCGGGAGGGCGCAGCCTTGGCGGCGAACAGATTTTGCCCGGCTGCGCGAGGGTCGCCTCGTGCCGCCGTAAAAGGGACGCCATCCGGCGCATCCCTTACGGGCGCCGCGCGCTGTGCGGCGTCTGGTGTATCCTCAAGGCGTAATGTTTCCGACAACTGGGGCTCAACGGCCTTGTGGACACCCGTCTGCTCCATCGCCAGCTCGATTTTTTTTCGGGCATCCAGTAGCAGGCTCATGATTTTATGGTTTGCCGCTGGCCGGGTTGTTGCCTGGCTCCGGTGCCTTGTTCGGCTCCTTGAAAAAATCCGCGTCAGGCAGCGAGTCGCGGAACGCGCTGAAATCACCGCTCACGCTGGCATCCTTGATGACCACCGGGCGCAGGAAAATCACCAGCTCGGTTTTTGTGGTCGTATCGTTGCGGTTCTTGAACAAGCCGCCTGCCAGCGGGATATTGGACAGGCCGGGGATGGCATCGGTGAGATTATTTATTTCATCCTGCATCAGGCCGCCCATCACGGCGATCTGGTTATTTTCGATTTTCAGCACCGATTCCATTTCACGTGTTTGGGTCTGCGGGATGCGGCTGGTCACTCCAGCAGTTGCCAGAGAAGGATTGGGGTCGTTGACGTAACTCAGCAGGCGCGAGATCGAGGGGCGCAGGTTGAGCAACACCGTGTCACTGTCGTTGATCTGCGGCGTTACGCTCATGGTGAAACCAACCGGTACCGAGCTAACGCTGGTGGAGTAGGTGGTGATGGAAGCGCAGGGAGCTGGGGCACAGGGCTGAGTGTCCGCCTTGATGGTGAAATACACCAGGTTATCCACCACCCGCAGCATGGCGGTCTGGTTGTTCATGACACTCAATTTGGGGCTGGACAGCACTTTCACCGTGCCGAACGATTCCAGCAGTGAAACTTGTGCGCTCAGATTGCCCAAGGGGGAAGTGGGGTTGGCATAGTTGAGGATGAACATGCTGCCGGTTCTGGTGGCGGGCAAGCCGGCTGTTCCTGCCTGGCTTAACTGGAAGCCTTTGCCGCCCAGCCGTAATGCGGACCAGTTAATGCCCTGCTGGTATTGTTCGCTCAGGCGCACTTCCACCACGGTCGCCTCGATCAGCACCTGACGCCGGGCGCTGGTCATGACCTCGTCAACAAATGCCTGGATTTTTTCGTGTTGTTTGCCGGTGGCTCGCACCGTAATGATGCCGCTTTCCGGGTTGGCGATCACCGAGGCCGCTTCGCGGAAAGTGCTGGTGCGGGTGACGGTGGTGCCGCCTTCCTGCAGAGTGGCCGGGTTCGGGCTGTTTTCTATGCCCGGCGCTTTGACGGTGGATTTTTTACCGCTGGTTGTTTGCTGCGCGCCGGTGCCGCTGGTGCTGATAGCGCTGCTTTGCTGCACCAGGGTTTCACTGGAGCCGGACGGCAATATCTTATCGGTTTCGCGCAGGATGTCCTTGATGTTCTGGATCAGGGTTTCCCAGAAGTGATTTTTGGAGGTGTTCTTGATGGCCAGCGATGAATTGTTGCCTGCGCTTCCCCCCGCCACTCCGCCTGCCGTGCCGGAGCCGACCTGCGTGGAGTCGGAGATCGCACTATCCGAATCGCGCGCCATGTTCACGTAGTCAATCTTGTAGTGCTTCAGATAAGGCGCGTCCGGCATGATGATTAAATTCGGGCCGTCCAGCTCATAGCGCATGTCCACCTGCTTGGCGATGCGGTTGAGAATTTGCGGCAGGGTCTGGTCTATGGCGTTGAGGGTGACCGCACCTTGTATGCCGGCATGGATGTCGAGGTTGATTTTTGCATCGCGCGCCAGCGCGAACAGGATTTCCTGCGCCGGGACATTGGTCACGACCACACTGTAGGTTTCAGTTTTCGGGGCGGGCGCGGGCGGAGGGAGCGGGATGCTGCGCTTGACCGGTTGCGGGATGCTGGCGCTGCGCGCGGCTTCCGCACTTTCGCTCTGGATATGCTTGTTTGATGGTTTGATCGGCTGCGTGCCGCAGGCGGTAATCAGGATACAACCGGAACATATCAACCCTACATTGCCTAATCGCATGCAACCCCCTTTTTCATTACTTCGTGCAGACTACCATTTTCGATAGTCAGACTCAATATGCCGTTTGGCCTAATGCAGTTGCGTAATTCATCCTGAAAAAAGCAGTTGGCGGTTTCGCAGGTGCGAATTTACCTCGCAGAGGTTAGCTTTGCACTAAACAATGAGCCATGCGAATAAATTCGCACCCACACAGCATCTGGTGCCTGCCCCGCCTGCTACGGCGCCCCATCCAGCAAGTATATCGCTGGCGCGAATGCCTTCTTGTAACGTTGCGGCAGTTGCGCCATGCCGGCGCGCGCCGCCTCAATGTCCGGGTAATAACCATACAGCACCCTGAAGCACTCCCTGCCATTGAGCGTGATCGGCAGCACATAGATTTCAGACAGTTTGCCTATTCCGCCGGCGCGTATCAAAAAACGCTCCATGCGCGCCGGTTGCGCGTCTTCAGTGTAGAACAACTGGATGCTGGCGCTATTTTTACCCGCTTTGGCGAGTATTTCCTGTGTCGCCGCAAGGCGTTGTTGCAGCCGCGCAGGTAGAGGGCCGGATTTGTTCTCGCTTGCTGTAGCAGGTGCAACACGGCTGGGCGGCGCGTTCTTTTGCGAGGCCGAGGGAGTGGGTGGTGCGGGTGCATCTGCCTGCGGCAACACAGCGATTACGGTGCCGGCCGTTGCCGCAGAAGCGGGGGTGGCCAACACGGCGGCAGCAGGGGTGGCGATGACGGCACTGGCCGTTGGCGCAGGAGCAGAGGTGGCGATAACAGCGCTGGCCGTTGGGTCGGGGGAAGTGACGGCCAACGGCATGGCGTCAACAGCGGTGACGGCGCTGGCCGCCAGATCGGATACGGGTGTGTTTGGAGCAACGGCGGAAGCAACGGCAGGCGGCGCGGGTATGCCAGGTTTTTGCGCCGTTTCGGGCACCATTGCGGCCATGGGTTTTACTTCATGGTTAGCGGGCTTGCCGCCGCCGATCAGCCATCCGATGCCGACCAACAGTGCGGCGGCACCGGCCATGGCGGCAATTTTCCGCTTGCTCCCCGCCTGCGGCGGCGACAGTTCGCTGTCGCGGATGGCGGCCTGCACATGGCGCTCTTCGATATTGTGCGTGTCTTCCACAAAGGCCGCGAGCAACGCCTTGTCGGCGAGGATATTGACGCGCCGCATTAACCCGTTGGAGGCCTTACCGATCAGGCTGACCGCAGCGGCAGAGAATATGTTGGGGCCGCGATAGCCGGCGGTGCGCAGGCGAAACAGCAGATAGGATTCGATCACCGCCTTGGACAGCGGCAGGATGGTGAAGTGATGCACGATGCGGTCCTTGAGCTGGCGCATGTTGGGCTGTTCGAGTTTGCCGTTCAGCTCGGGTTGCCCGAACAGCACGATTTGCAGCAGCTTGTGGTTGCCGATCTGGAGGTTATACAGCAGGCGCAGCTCTTCCAGCGTGTCCAGCGGCATGGCATGCGCCTCGTCCACCAGGATCACCACGCGCTTGCCTTCGGATGCCTTCTGCGCGAGCAGGTTCTGCAGGGCTTGCATGATGACGTTGACGCGCTGCCCTTCCAGGTTGAGGCCGAGGCCGTCGGCGATGGCGTACAGCATCTCTTCGCGCGACAGGCTGGGGTTGGCGAGATAGACGTTTTCCACCTGTTGCGGCAGGCGTTCCAGCAACATGCGGCACAGCATGGTCTTGCCGCTGCCCACCTCGCCGGTCACCTTGACGATGCCTTCGCTTTCGGTGATGGCGTAAATCAGCGCGTCGAGAATTTCGCCCCGGTTGGCGCCGGAAAAGAAAAAATCGGTGACGGGCGTGATCTTGAACGGCGGGCCGTTGAGCCCGAAATGTTCCAGGTACATTTTAGTGCGTCCCCCCGGTGGCATTACCGTTCTTGTATTTTTGCAACGCTTCCATGCGGCTATACAGTGTGGTGCGGTGCAGGCCCAGCAGTTTGGCGGCCTCGCTGATGCTGCCATTGGCTAGTTCCAGCGCCGCATCAATATAGTGTCCCCCCTGTTCCTGCAGCAGCTTGTCGAGGTTGAAATTCGGCTGTTGTTGCAAGGTTTGCATTGCAAGCATGCGCGGATCAGTGCCGGCTCCGGAGCCGAAATCATTCGCGGTGATCTCTTGCAGGTCTAGCTCGGCTTCCAGTTGCGCGGAGCTGACGGTCTGGCCGGGGTGTTTTGTTGCGAGACGGATCACGATGTTGCGCAGTTCGCGCGTGTTGCCGGGAAAAGTGTAGCGTTCCCAGAGTTGCATGGCGGTCGTGTCGAGATCGAACGGTGAATTTCCGGATTGCGCGGCGTAAAAATCACGGAAGTGATTGAGCAGCAGCAGCTTGTCCGCCCCCATCTCGCGCAGCGGCGGAACCTGGATGGTGAACACGCTCAGGCGGTGATAAAGGTCGGTGCGGAAATGTCCGGCACGCACTTCGCGGCGCAAGTCGCGGTTGGTCGCGGCGAGGATGCGGGCGCGGCTCTTGCGCGCGGTAGTTTCGCCGACGCGCTGGTACTCCCCGTTCTCCAGCACGCGCAGTAGCTTGGCTTGCAGTTCCAGCGGCATTTCGCCGATTTCGTCCAGCAACAGGACGCCGTCTTTCGCGTCCTCAAAAAATCCTGTCTGGGCGTTGTTGGCGCCGGTAAAAGAACCCTTGGCGTGCCCGAACAGGGAGGATTCGATCAGGTTGGGCGAGATCGCCGCGCAGTTGAATATCACATAGGGAGATTCGCTGTGCGGGCTGAGGCGTTGCAGCGCCCCAGCGACCAGTTCCTTACCGCTGCCCGATTCGCCCTCTATCAGAACCGGAAACGGAGTGGCGGCATAGAGCGCGATCTGGCTGCGCATGGCCTGAATTGGCGGGCTATGTCCCACGATGCCGAGCAGACTCTCCTCGCGCCCCCGGTTTTTTTCCTCGCCATGCCGGGTGAGCGGAGCATTGCGCAGCAATGTTTTTATTTTCTCCGGCGTGCAGGGCTTTGCAATGAAATCCATGGCTCCGAGCGTGCGCGCGTGACGCGCATTGGATTCGTCGTTCTGCCCTGACAGGGCGAGAATTTTAATGTCGGGGGAGTGCGCCAGCAGTTCGGCGATCAGGTGAAAACCTTCGTCAGGCCGATGCGGGGTGGGCGGCAGCCCCAGATCTACCAGCGCCAGTTGCGGTCGATCCGGCATTTCGCGCAACAGGCTGATGGCCTGGGTGCGGCTTTCCGCCAAATGAATATCGAACTCATCGGCAAGGGACAAATACAGCGATTCGCGGATGAGCGGGTCGTCATCCACGATGAGCAGGCTGGGCAGTCTAGTGTTGCTGTTCAAGTTTTCGCCCTGGGCGGATTAAGGTATATGGTGTGCAGGATAGCCTGCAATGGATGCAATCTCAATATGTGCCGGATGGGCTCAGGGTCATTAAAATCCTGGGAAAGCAGTTGGATGCTTGGGCTGGATTCATCCTGTTCATCGGCGCATCAGTTTTCAATGCCATATTGCTTCAGGCGCTTCCACAGGGTGGTGCGCGACATGCCAAGCTTTTCCGCAGCAGTGCTTTTATTGCCGCCCGCATCGGCGAGCGCCGCGAGAATAATCTCTTTTTCGTGCTCCGCTGCCGGGCCGCGATAATAGCGCGTGAGAGCAGTGTCGCTATTGCCTTCGGAGCCAGATGGAGCGGGCATCGCATCGCGCAGTTCGACCGGGAAATGGCGCGGCAAAATAGCCGCCCCGTCGGCATGCACCAGCGCGTATTCCATGGAATTGACCAGTTCGCGCACGTTGCCCGGCCACTCATAGCCGAGCAACAAATCCGTCGCTTGCGCGGATAAGGTGACATCCTCGCGCTTGTAATGGCTGGTCAAGCCGGAAAGAATGGTGCTGGCCAGCAATGGAATATCATCGCGGCGCTCGCGCAAGGAAGGTACTCGCAGCGGCAGCACGCGCAGGCGGTAGTACAAGTCGGAGCGGAATTCGCCGCTTTTCACCATGGCCGACAAATCCCGGTGCGTGGCGGCGATAATCCGCACATTCACTTTGCGCGGGTTATTTTCGCCCAGGCGCACAACTTCCTTTTCTTGCAGTACACGCAGCAATTTCACCTGGGTGCCCAGAGGCACTTCACCGATTTCATCCAGCAGCAGCGTGCCGCCATCGGCAGCCTCGAAGCGCCCGGGCCGCTCGGTCGTCGCGCCGGTAAATGCCCCTTTGCTGTGGCCGAACAGTTCGGCCTCGAGCAGATTTTCCGGCAAAGCGGCACAGTGTACCTGCAGATAAGGTTTCTTGGCGCGACCGGAGTTGTCGTGTATCGCCTGCGCCACCAGTTCCTTGCCCGCTCCCGTTTCTCCGGTAACCAGCACATTGGCATCGCTTGATGCCGCCAGCAAAATTTCACGGAACAGCATTTGCATGGCGTGGCTGTACCCCACCAGATTACCCATGCGCAAACGCCGCGATGCGGTATCTTCCAGTTGCACTTCGCGGGTGCGGTTGCGCAACACCACCGCGCAATGCGCCAGCGATTTGTCCTTGGGCAATGCCGTCGCCCACATATGCAATGGAACAAGCATGCCGTCCGGACGCGCCACCACAATATCCTGCACCAGCTTATTGTCTTTCGCGGTGTTCGCCATCAGCGAGCATTTGCCGCTTTCCTCGCAGGTGCGCGCGCAGGGTGTGCCGGGAAAGATGCTGGGGCAAAGCTTGCCTACAATCTCGCCGTGCTTGTGCCCTATCATGTGCGTTGCGGCCTGGTTGATCGCCACCACATTGCGCTGCTCATCCAGAAACAGCACACCCTCTTCGAGCTTTTCAAGGACGATATTCAAGCTCGCCAGAGAAATCGTGTTCATTGCATATTCATAATGTTAAATGTAAACAAATTGTATTGTTCATAGTGAACAATGTCAATAGGCATAAATTAATAAATTCATATATATCAATCAGATAAATTGTGGCACGGTTAGTGCTAATGTTAGGGCAGGCACCCGGAAAACAGCAACTCAAGTTTTCTCAGGTGAAAACCCCTCGCCGGGACGGCAGGGAAATTTAAACCAGTTTTTAGATAAGGAGTTACATCATGAAAGCACGTTTTTTTGCAAGCATCATCACTGGCATTTTGGCATCGTCGGCCGCTCAGGCTGAATCGGCTTTTTCCCCCGACGACCTGAATGTGATTTATTCGGGCTTGAACCCCAGCTTCACCCGTGATCTGGACATAAGCCACTACTACCTGATGCCGGCGCAACTGCAACAGGCCGCAACGAAGTCGGTGTGCCATTGGCGTCTGGCGCAGAACGACAGCAATTCACTCAACGCGGTTTACAATGTGCAGGTTCAAACTGCGGCTGGCAATTCCGACTACCTCGCTCCGGTGAACCTGCAACTCGTGTGCTGATAAGGTTTTCGTAGCGGAAAAATGAAGGGGCAAGGCTGGTCAGCCTTGCCCCTTCTTTTTGCCATGTAAACTTCCCCTTGTCGGCAAGCTTCAAGCCGTCATTTTTATTTCCTGAACAGGGCGGACTGTGCGTGCGCCTGCAAGCCTTCGCCGAAGGCCAGTTCTGCGGCAATTGCGCCCAGCGCCTGCGCGCCTTGCGCGGAGACCTGGATCAGGCTGCTGCGTTTCTGGAAATCATACACGCCCAGCGGTGAAGAGAAACGCGCCGTGCCGGAAGTGGGCAGCACATGGTTCGGCCCGGCGCAATAATCGCCCAGCGATTCAGAGGTGTAGCGCCCCATGAAAATAGCCCCGGCGTGCCTGATTTTTGGCAGCCATTGCTGCGGGTTTTCCACCGATAATTCCAGATGTTCGGGCGCGATGCGGTTGCTGATGGCGCACGCTTCATCCGGGCCGGCGACATGGATCAACGCGCCGCGATTTTCCAGCGCGGTGCGGATGATATCGCGGCGCGGCATTTGCCCCAGCAAGCGATCGGCGCTTTGCGCCACAGCTTCAATAAATTTCGCATCCGGCGACAGCAAAATGGCTTGCGCCAATTCGTCGTGCTCGGCCTGCGAGAACAAATCCATCGCGATCCAATCGGGGTGGGTTTGCCCGTCGCAGATCACCAGAATTTCCGAAGGCCCGGCGATCATGTCTATGCCGCATGTGCCGAACACGCGGCGCTTGGCAGCGGCGACGTAGGCGTTGCCGGGGCCGACGATCTTGTCCACCTTCGGGATGGTCGCCGTGCCATAGGCCAGCGCCGCTACGGCCTGCGCGCCGCCGATGGTGAACACGCGATCCACGCCGGCCAAATAAGCCGCCGCCAGCACCAATTGATTCTTCGCGCCATCCGGCGTCGGCACCACCATGATGAGTTCGCCCACACCCGCCACTTTCGCGGGCAGCGCGTTCATCAACACGGAAGACGGATAGGCCGCCTTGCCGCCCGGCACGTAGAGGCCGACGCGATCCAGCGGCGTAACCTGCTGGCCGAGCAGCGTGCCATCGGAATCGGTGTAGCTCCACGAGCCTTGCAATTGTTTCTGGTGGTAAGCGGTGACGCGCTGCGCGGCCTGTTCCAGTGCCGTGCGCTGCGTGGCGGGCAAGCCCTCGAATGCCGCGCAAAGCTCGGTTTGCGGCAGCTCCAGCGATGCCGCGCCGCTCACAGTGAGGCGGTCGAAACGCTGAGTGAATTCGAGCAAGGCCGCATCGCCGCGCCGTTTCACATCGGCGAGGATGGCCGCCACGGTCGCTTCCAGTTTTTCGTCGGCGGTCGCCTCGAATGCCAACAACTGGTCGAGCTGCGCATCGAAGTCGGCTTGTTGGGTCGAGAGTCGTTTGGTGTTCATTTCACAACAGATTGGGCAAACGCATCCAGCATCGGCTGGATTGCCTCGCGCTTCAGTTTAAGCGCGGCCTGGTTCACCACCAGGCGCGAGGAAATCTGCGCGATCTCTTCCACCGCCTTGAGGTTGTTGGCCTTCAGCGTGTTGCCGCTGCTGACCAGATCCACAATCGCGTCGGACAGGCCGACCAGCGGCGCCAGTTCCATCGAGCCGTACAGCTTGATCAGGTCAACATGCACGCCCTTGGCGGCGAAGTGCTCGCGCGCCGTCTGCACGTACTTGGTCGCCACGCGCAGGCGCGCGCCCTGGCGCACGGCAGAGTCATAATCGAAATCATCGCGCACCGCCACCATCATGCGGCAGCGCGCGATATTCAAGTCCAGCGGCTGGTACAGCCCGGTGCCGCCATGCTCGTTCAACACATCCTTGCCCGCCACACCGAGATCGGCCGCACCGTATTGCACATAAGTCGGCACGTCGGAAGCGCGCACGATAATGAGCCGCACGTCGGCGCGGTTGGTCGGCAGGATCAGCTTGCGCGAAGACTCGGGGTCTTCCAGCGGCGTGATGCCCGCTGCCGCCAGCAGCGGCACGGTGTCCTCGAAAATACGGCCTTTGGATAAGGCGATGGTGATACCGGTCATGATGATTCAGCGCATCGTAAAGGTGCGCATTCTATCGTTAAATGCTGCGGAAGATGAAATCCGGACACCCTTAATCAGAAACTCCCCGGACATTTTTCGCCATAATGTTTGTTGGAATTTGATCGATGCTAAACTGGTTTTTTTGCTCCCAGTATTGCTCCAGCCCGTCATGGCCTTTCTTTTCCGCCCAATCATTCAACAACGCCCGGCCTCCGCTGTAGCTGTAGCAAGGAACGCCCGCGCCGCAAGAGGTTTGTACCAGTTCGATGGAGAAATCAAAAATTTGTCTTGCGCCCGGCAAGGGCGCGAACAGCGGGAATAGCTCCTTCCATTCTTCATCGTTCCTGTGAATGGCCCTGGCTGTGCCGTAGAGGCGAAGAATCAGCGGGTCTCCATCAAACGCGCAGAACATGATCGTCATTCGGGAATTTCTCTGAATATGCGCGGACGTTTCATTGCCGCTCCCGGTAACGTTAAGCCAGATAACGCGCCTGCCACCGAGAACGCGCAACGTATCCATACCTTTGGGCGACACATTGACGCGGCTGTCCTCCGTGGCAGTGCCGACGAAGAATATCTTTTGTTCTGCTATGAACTGAATCAGTTTGCCGGACAGTTCTGCTAAGAGCTTACCCATGCTTTTTCTCGTGGAATGTCTGAAAATTAAATGATCTCCGGTATAACCAATGACTTGCCCGGCGTATCTTGCCGGGTTAGTGTCAATGCTGTTCGCTTAACAATAATTTAACATCTTAATCCCGTTGTGAAATCCGGTCAGAAAATACCGTACTACGCCAGCTATCCGCGCT
>CXWL01000733.1_pt1 | contig 20272 bp, 12 predicted proteins | sample 590931 | NCBI WGS metagenome assembly CXWL01 (sample SAMEA3498368, study PRJEB10139) | groundwater metagenome | biome: water well; material: biofilm material | place: Germany | collected 2015-04-27 | reverse complement strand
AAAGCCGGTAAGGTAAGCCGTGGAGGGGTAGGGCGTATTCAGTTGCGTGAGCGGAGGGATGAGCAAAAGCACGTGTGGGCCAGCCATGGGTTCGACATACCATACTGCATGAGGGATTGCTACGAGACGGTCCCTCGCTGGCTGGCTCTCGGTTAAGTGGGGCGGTTACCTCTTCATATCCAGGATGGTCCCCAGCATATCGTCTGCTGCCTGTAGGGCGCGAAGATTCGCTTCAAATCCACGCTGCGCAAGGATCTGATTGACGGTTTCTTCTCCGAGATCGACATTCGACAACTCGACTAGGGCCGGACTATACCCGGTGTTGTTCAAGACCGTAGAACCGGCCGAGTCGTCCTTTTGCACGACTGGAAGGACCCCACCGGTTGCCACTGCCACAAATTCTGTTCGTGATTTCTTGAACCCATTCGTATTGACGTTGGCCACGTTATGCGCCGTGACCTCAATCTCTTTCTCAAAGGCCGCGAGTCCGGAGAGGGCAGAGTGAATGGCGGATAACATTGGGCACCTCCATATTGAGCCGGTTAGAGCTTCAGGTCCGTGCCGAGGGAGAGAGACGCAGTGGAGGGGGGATAGCCGTTATCGTCGCGCGATCGCGATCGGTCATGTGGCGGCTAGGCTGACCCTGGAACATGCTTCGTCCCTGCTTAGGTCCCTTGGCTTTGCGTCCCATCCTCTCGGATGGTATGCCTTTGTCACCTGGCGAGTGTCGTGCAACAGCTCAGACGTATTTGACGCTCGACTAGCAGGAGTATAGCACCAATCTTGGTGGAGCATTCTCACCGAGCGGCGCACAGTAGACACGAATGGTATGCAGCCAACATCTGGCCGCGATGATGTGCGGGACTGCTGAGAAGGCTGATGGAAATGCAGGTAGGTATGTGAGCGCCTCGACGGTTTCTCCATTCAGCGGGAGAGCTAAGTTTTTCGAGTCAGCATACGATGCGGCTGCGAAAACCGACCACAATGAACACTATCGAGGCATAGTCTCTCCAGACTGTGGCAATACGAATTGAAGTTTCTCGGTAACTATGCCGATAGAGTAGGCTGAGTAGAGCTGAATGGACTAGGTACTCATCAGGATCTCACCCATGACCCAACGGACCATTCCCCTCACGCGTCTCGTGGTTGGCATGTACCTGATCGGGGTTAACCGATCGTGGCTGCAGACGCCGTTTCTTCGCCATAAGTTCAAGATCAAGGATCAATCGGAAATCGAGGCCCTTCGACGTGCCGGAATCACCGAGGTGACGATCGACACAGAGCAGGGGCTGGATGTTGTCGACCATGAACCCTCTCGATCGACGTTGGTCGAGACTGTTCTTGTCGAACCCCCAACGCCGATACAGCCTATTGCTCCTTTCGCCACAACAGCTTCGCTACCCCCCGCGATGATGCTGGCTGAGAACTTTTCCAAAGCAAGGCAGTGTCGTGCTGAATGGGTAAACCGTCTGAATAGCCTGTTTGATCAGACGCGTATGACTGGACTTGTGGACTATGATGCCGCCAGCCAGCTCATCGACGAGACCATAGGCGATATCCTCGATCGGCAAGCCGCCTGTTATGCCGTGTTAGGGTTGCGACAGCCCGATCCCACAATTCATGAACATGGTTTGACCGTGTCCACGCTGTCCGTGATTCTTGGGCAGGCCCTGAACTATCCTCGTGGACGGTTGCAGCAGCTGGGGATTGGGGGGCTGTTGCATGACATCGGACTCACGCGCTTACCTCGGAATATTGTGAAGCGACCGAAAACGATGCCGCCGGCTCAGCAGGCTCTGTACGAGAGCCATACCACTCAAGGCTGCACGATTCTCGAAAAGAGCGGATCGTCCGACCTGGCCGTTCTCGCCATTGTGAAGGGTCATCATAATCTGACCACGCAGATTGGACAGACAGGGGAGACGTCAGCGGCACATCATGAATCTACCCAATTGGTTGGAATCGTTGACCAGTATGATGAGCTTGTCACCGGACAGACAGGTCTCACTCCGATGTCTTCAAATCAGGCGCTGACGCAGCTCTACCAACGTTATCGAGCCGATGAAGCGCTTTCGCAGATCGTGTCGTACTTGATTCGCGCCATCGGGGTGTATCCGTTGTACAGTGTGGTGGCCTTGAGCTCCGGGGAACTCGCTGTCGTCGGCGCGATCACGCCAGGGAAAGCCCACCTGCCCCTTCTGTATATCTGCAGGGACGATTCCGGCAAGCCCTGTTTTCCCCCGGTTCCCCTGGACTTAATCCATGAACCAGAGGGAGGACGGACGATTCGCGATGTGCGGAATGCGGTTCGAGAAGGCCTCGATGTCGAAGCTGTTCTCAGGCAGGTGGCCGCATGAGCCTGTCCCTCAGTCCCATCTCTGATCCTGCCCCAAAAGGAAACCTGTCCTGGTTGCCCACTCGTGAGGATACGTTTCTCATTCTCGAGTCATCCGGAGAAGCGATTTTTGTGACGGATCGAGATGGCCGGATCTTGTCTCTCAACCCCGTGGCGCAGCAGCTCGTGGGCCGTCATCAGGATGTCATCGGCTCAGTCTTTCACGAGTTGGTGGGATGTTTTTCCTCAAGGGGGGAAAGCCATCGCAGCTGTCCATTGGAACACACCGTACGAACCGGTGAGGTCACAATGGTATCGTCCCATCAGTGGATCCGAGCTGATGGGACCGGACTTGAGATCGCTGCGACGTTCTGGCCCAGGTGTCAAGGCATGGAGCCTGTTGGGGCCATTGCCGTCTGTCGCGACTTGACGGTGGAACGGGAAGCGGAGCGAGATGTTCAACGGGTGGCCAGGCTTGCGGAGGATGCGCCGAATCCAATTGTGGAGTTTGACGAAGACGGCAACATGCTCTACGCCAATACCGCTATGGTGGAACTCCTCAATCACTGTACCTCTATCCAGGGACAAGTGGAAGCCGTATTACCGCCGAACTTGTCGGATGTGCTGAATCACTGTCTTGAGTCGCAGCAACCTACCGTTCGATTGGAACATCACGTTGAAGACTGTGTGCTGGCCTGGTCCTTCTTCCCATTGGGGGAATTGAAGCAAGTCAGAGCCTATGGAACCGATATTACTGCAGACGTGGAATTGCGTCGTGCGAAAGAGGCAGCAGAGGAGTCGACCCGTGCGAAAGGGATCTTCCTGGCCACGATGAGTCACGAATTGCGCACCCCGATGAACGGCGTGTTGGGATGCACGCAACTGCTTCAGGATACCTCTCTCACCGATCCGCAACGGCAGTTACTGGAAACCATGCATCGATCGGCTGAGTCGCTCTTAGTTCTCGTGAACGATATTCTGGACTTTTCGAAGATCGAAGCAGGAAAGATGTTATTGGAAGTCGCCGACGTTGAACTCCATTCTCTCATTGCCGACGTCATCACCCTGACGTCGGATGCGGCCAAGAAGAAAGGGCTGATCGTTCAGGTTCAAGTGGCGCCGGATATCCCCTCTGAGTTACGCGGTGATCCGGTTCGACTGCGGCAAATTCTGTTTAATCTGGTCGGTAATGCCATCAAGTTCACCGAGCAGGGCGGGGTTCACGTATCCGTGAAGACTGTGCCGGACGATCAGGACAATTTCGACGCCATGGTTCTTCAGTGGACGGTGAAAGATTCGGGCATTGGCATGACTGCAGATCAGCAGGCGCGATTATTCGACGCCTATTCTCAGGCAGAAGTGTCGACAGCCAGGCGATTCGGGGGAACCGGGTTGGGCTTGATGATCTGTCGCCAACTGGTTGATCTCATGGGTGGAACCATCACTGTGGAGAGTATGCCAGGGAAGGGCAGTTCCTTTTCGTATACCACAAGCCTATTGCCTGCGATTCAGCGCACGACTTCTGCTCACTCTGGGAAGCCGTCCATCGCATTGCTGACGGACCGCATCACACCGCTCCGGATTCTTGTCGTCGACGACAATGAGATCAATCAGGTTGTGGCGTGCAAATTTCTGCAGAAGCTCGGATGTCAGGTGGAGGTGGCACGAAACGGGCGGGAGGCGGTCGATTCCATCGCCCGCGCCACCTACGATGCTGTACTGATGGATTGCGAGATGCCGGATATGAATGGGTATGAGGCCACACAAGAGATCAGACGGCAGGAGCAAGACACGACCAGGCATCTGCCCATCATTGCCCTTACCGGCCACGCGTCATCGGAGGACGAACAGAAGTGCCGACAAGCCGGAATGGATGACGTTGTCACGAAACCAATGACCCTCCCAACCCTCCGCGAAAAACTGGAGCGCCTCCTCGCACAGCCAGACTTTCGTCATCGCTAAATCACCGCCATAGTCTTCTGCCGATGGTCTGTTCTCCCTCGAAGCGTTCCTGATAGGCAAGGAGCATGACTGCCATTATGTCTTGATGGTGGATTTTGCTCGAGCGCGTCGGTACCCTATCAATACATTGCCGTGAAGGTTCTGTGGGGCTCATAGGGAGAACATGCAGAGTGATCGAGGCGCGGATCGTTCTCTATAGCGACTTCAATTGTCCGTTCTGCTATGCACTGCACGAACGGCTGTACGAGATGAACCAGCTCGATTGCTGTGAATGGCGCGGGGTGCAGCATGCGCCGCATTTGCCGAAGCCGATGGCGCGTTGGAGCGGTACGTTGGGAGCGGAGCTGGCGCACGAAGTGCGGATGGTTCAACGATTGGCGCCTGGGCTCGTGATCTCCCTGCCGCTGGGCAAGCCGAATACCAGATTGGCCATCGAATGGGCGGCGTCGCTGCTCAGGCAGGATGCCGGTCGGGGCATGGAATTCGTGCGCCAGGCCTATCGGGCCTTCTGGTGTGAAGGGCGTGACCTGTCAGATCCGTCGATCTTGCAGCAGTTGGCGGGGGAGTCGGATGCCGATGGCGAGGCTGATGAGAGTCGCCGCATCGTTCAGGAATGGGAAACGGCCTGGCACCGAACTGGCCAGGCCGGGGTTCCCCTGCTGGTTTCGCCGGAGGGAAACCAGCTTGTCGGCTGTGTGTCCGTAGAGGAGATTCGACGCGTCATGCATACGCATTAACGGTAGGGGACCCCTCTTACCGTTCAGCTGTCATCTCCACCTGCATCGCGTTACGCCACGTCGAGATTCATCACATAATGCTGGAGTTCCCTCCGTTGATCCTCTTCCGTGACCTTGAGGGCTTCGATGTCTTTTCGGATTTTCTCCAGCTCGTTCTCTTGCAGGTCCAATTTCTTCACATATCGATTGTAGAGATCGGAATTCTGCTGGAGCCGCTGCATGTTCTCGCGAATGCGGCCATGTTCGGTCGTGATCTCGGCGATCCGATGCTCCTGCCTCGTCCGTTGCGCCCGTGTCTCGTCCAACTTGCTTCGCAACTGTACCAGACGCTGGAGCGCCTCTTTGACTTTTGGACTGACTTCTTTCGCCTGCTGGTAGTAGGCGATCTGATCGATCCCGCTCTCCATCAAGAGGATAGATTCCTGGATCGGTAAAGTTTCCTTTACACGCAATGTCGCACTTTCCCCCGGATCGACTGCCACACCGAACCGATACATATCCCTGGTCCGTTCGGTCGGCTCTTTCGGTTCGACCAGTTTCCAATCGGCACGGTAGGCCTGTTCGATCAAGACGGTCTTGGCCTTCTGGTCACGATTTTTGATGAGATAGGTCCGGTCCTCAACCAGGCGGCGAGAGACTAGCATCGTGCCTTTCTTCAGGGAGACAGTCGCCAGTTCCTGTGTGCCTCCTACGAAGGTCGCTTCCACGTCGGTCTTGAGGTCGAGCGCATAGCTGATCAGCCGGTCTTGCCCTGGAGGAAGATCCTCAATGCGCGCATCGCCCGCGTAGCTGCCGCTATCGAAGAGCGTGATCGGCCCCTGCATCAGGTGAAGCGATGACGTATTGGTCAGCCGATAGCCGTTCAAGGGATGTTTGGCGTTGACGGACTGATTGTAGACGGAAACTTTCTGTCCCTTCAGTCTCTGGCCGACGATCGGCAGCATCGCGCTGGTATGTTTCGCGAGCGTGACCGGCTGGTCGATGCGATATTCGAAGAGCTCGCCCTTATCCTCGCCCATCGCCATAGAGGCGACTCCTTGGTCGAGACGGCCCATGTCCATTTCAGATGCCATGAGGGACTGCTCCGGTGTATTCGCACGCGCACTGGCGAGGCCTTGCGCCATTTTTCCGAGTAACCGCTCCTTCTTCATCTCATTTCTGGCAGGAGACGCAGGCGCTATCGATTTCGGTTCGTCCATCGTGTCGCCATATGTCTGGGGGATGAGATTGGTATAGAGCTCCGGCTGGACGACTGGCCGTGGATTGTAGAGGGGCTGATAGAGATCCATGGTAAAGGAAATGGGCCGTCCCGAGACGAGCGAGAGAGCGACGTGCTTCCAGTCTTGCTCGGTGGTGTTTTCCACAATGGCCCAGCCTTGCAGATAGGGGGCCTTTTCTTCATCCAACACAAGTCGATAGGTGGTCTTCCAGACGGGCGTTTCCGTCAAATAAGCCACACGTGCCTGGCGGCTGCCGGTGCCGTCGAACAGAATCGAGACGGTCTTTTTCTGGGCATCATGATTTGTCGCCAGCGCCGCCAGGGCCTGGTGCAGTTCGGTGTTCAAGGCCTGGTCCAGCAGTTTGACCCGTTGGATTTCTGTGAAGGGGAGCGAGCGAAAGCCCTCGTCGGTGAGGAGGTTGAGATATTCTTGCTCGATGACACGACGGGCTTGGCCATCGGACATCGACTCGGTCTTCTTTTCGACCCCAAGAATGGTGCCCAGGAGGGGATTGGGAGCGGCCACTTCAACCCGTTCACCACGCACTTGGGTCAAGATCTGTCCCAACGTGGGATTGCCGTTCAGGTTTACGCCGAAGTTGCCGAGTACCTTGGTCACGGGATCGCGAGAACCATAGGTGACCGTCTCGATCGTGCCTCCGCCGAAATCTTGAACCACCAGGCTCTTGAGGATGTCGTTGATTTGGGTGACGTTGAAGCGCAGATCCAGTTGCGTCCGGTTGTGCACCGTGCCGTCATGTTGCATGTAGCCGACGCCGCTGGAATAGAGGACGATTTTCGAGAGGGGAAGTACGGCAGGCTCTTCAGCCATGAGGGGCCAGGGGAATAGTACACATGAAAGGAGGATCAGACGCCTCATCAACCTGTGACGAACGCGAAGTGACAATGCGCACATAAAGGCCTCCATCGTAGTTGTTCCCCTGTGATCTATCCTGTCCCCGTTATGCCGTCAATAGGGCGATCCTTTCATCAGACTCTATCCTGTCGGATTCACTCATGATACTGTTCCTACCCATGAGCTACGCCGACGAGAAGACGATCACCAGCATCCTCAAGGACTGCCACACCATCGCGGTGGTGGGACTGTCCTCGAATCCGGCGCGGCCTTCCTTTGGAGTGGCGAGCTACATGCAAGCGCAAGGTTATCGAGTGATCCCCGTGAACCCGAACGAAACCACAGTCCTTGGCGAGTCAGCTTGTCCCTCACTCGCCGCTGTGCCAGGCGCCATCGATCTGGTGAATATTTTCCGGAAGTCGGAAGAAGTCCTTCCGATCGTTGACGAGGCGATTTCGCGTGGCGCCAAAGCTATTTGGATGCAAGAAGGGGTTGTGCATGAAGCCGCAGCCCACCGGGCAGAACAAGCTGGCCTTCTCGTCGTGATGGACCGTTGTTGGCTCAAAGAACATGCCGCTCGGTCGCACCGTGGCTGAGCCAATCTCACCGCTGACTCCGGAGGCACCTTCTCGCGATCCCCAACGAGACGCCATGCTGGCGATGGCCGACCTCTTGGCCAAGATCCTGGATACCACCGTCAAAATTCCCGGCACACCCTTCTATCTCGGCCTCGATCCCTTGCTCGGGCTCATCCCTGGAATCGGCGATTTGCTGGCCAATCTTATGGGGACCGTTATCCTGGGGTTGGCTGCCCGGCTACAAGTTCCCCAGATCGTCATCGCCCGCATGAGCCTGAATCTCCTCATCAATGGAACGGTTGGGGCGATTCCCATTGTCGGCGATCTTTTCTCCGTCTGGTTCAGGAGTCACGCCAGAAACGCCGAACTATTACGCCGCGCTGCGACAGAGCCCTATCGAGAAACCAGACAGGCCAGACTCTATGTGGTCGGCATCATCGGCGGGACCGCCATGCTGTTGCTACTCGCCATTGCACTTGTCCTTTGGGTCGTCGTAAGGCTCTGGGCCGCAATCGCTCTGTAAACGGACTTGGTCGTGTTCTCAGTACTCAGCACTTCCTCTCTCCCTCAAGACGGAGTGCTTTCCCGGCGAGAAACGGGTATTCTTCCGCAGCCCACAAGAGATCATGATGCCATCCACTCCACGCGGGATTTCTCTGCCGCTCTATACGCAAGTGCTCATTGCCGTGACGTGCGGCGCGCTGCTGGGCGTCGTTTTCGGTCAAGAACCCTATCTGGGTGGTGTGCGCAATGAGCAGTTGGGCCGGCTCGGGCTGCTCGTCGTCACGCTCCTCAAGATGCTCGCCATCCCTCTGATCTTCTTTGCGATCCTCGACGCTCTGATCCGCACGAGCCTTCCGATGCGTCAGGGGGGCAAGTTGCTCGTCATTTGCCTCGTCAATGTTTTCGTGGCCATGACGATCGGTCTCGTGTTGATGAATACCTGGCAGCCTGGCCTGACCTGGTACGGACACGTCGACGAGTTACTGCACCTCGTGCCTGGTTCCCCGCCGTCGGCAGTCAACCTTGCGGCAGTGCAAACCGGGTCGCAGAGTCCAATCGAGTATCTCGCATCCTATATTCCCCGCACGATCATGGCGCCGTTTTCCAGCAACAACATCATCGGCATCGTGCTCCTTGCCTTGGTGATCGGTGGGCTGCTTCGCCGTCTCCGGGGTACTGCCGAGCAGGGAAGCGGGATCATCCATACCCTGGCTCGAACTATTGAGCGTATCTATGGCTGGCTCGTGCAGATGCTGGGGTGGATCATCCTCGCAGTACCCCTGGCAGTCTTCGGGGTGGTGGCACAGGTCGTCGGGAAGGCCGGCATCGGTGTCTTCACAGTCCTCTGGATTTTTCTCGCTGCCATGCTCTTGGGGCTCGCCATCCACGCGCTCCTGTACTATCCGCTCGTGGCTTGGTTGGTGGGTAAAAAGTCGCCGAAGATCTACCTGGGGCAGGGGGCCGATGCGATTATGACCGCCATGTCCTGTAACAGCAGCCTCGCCACCGTGCCGGTCACGCTCCGGTGTCTCGAACGTATGCAGGTCTCGCCTCAATCGGCGCGTCTCGCGGCTTGTGTCGGCACGAATCTCAATAACGACGGCATCACCCTCTATGAAGCGATGGCTGCCCTCTTTCTCGCCCAAGCCCTGGGCTTTGAACTGCCGATGGCGAATCAGGTCCTGATCGTCGTGGCGTCGATCATCGCGGGGGCCGGCGTGGCCGGCATTCCGGAAGCCGGGCTGATCGTCTTGCCGCTTGTCCTCTCAGCCGCAGGTTTGCCGCCTCAGGTCATCGTCGCGGCCATTCCACTCATCATGACGGTGGATTGGATCATCGCTCGAGCCAGGTCTGGTGTGAACGTGATGAGTGATATGCTGGTGGCCATTCTCCTCGATGCTGGGCAGGTCCAACCCGCTGTCGTACCAAACGTGGCTCAGTCTCAAGCCGAGAACTCTTCCGCAGCGCAGTCGTCCTAAACGGCATGTTGGTGACCAAGGGTTGGGTTCAATGAACCCAGCGCTCACCTTGCCTGAGCATTCAAAGAGGCGGCTGTACGGTTCCATTTCTGTCGTTCAAAGGGTGAGTTTGCGACCACAGTTCCGTGAGTTGGGAAGGTCATCGGGCGTAATCTGCCCTCTCTTGGTACAAAGAACCCATGATTTATGGTGTGCAAGAGCCCTGTTGTCTCTCCCCAAGGAAAAGGCACCCTGATGAGATTATTTTTCAAGTCATTGATTACATTGAAATAATTTTTCTTCTTCCTTGGGAATGTTCATGATATGATCTGCGTGCTGCTTTCTTGGACGCCATGGCTCTCCCCTGGTGTAAAGAAAGTCGGGGAGGTGATGTGGCCATCACCTCCCCATTTTTTTGCTTCTCGCCTGTTCGGTCGATGATTCCTGTCCACCAACATCCCTTCTCCCCCCTATCAGATTTCTTCTTTCAGGTTCCGTTCTGACGGTAACATCGATATCGCCGTTTCTGATTCAGCATTCAGATGGTGACGGGGTGACCTCATCGTGACGATTCCGTTCTGGCTGGAGTGAACCCATCCTGTTGTATCCGGACATGCTCGTCCGACCCAATTCGATATCGGGTAGGTCATGGCGATGTGACGTAACAGTACCAGGGCGATCGAGGGAGCGGAAATCTCTGCTGGGGAATGTTTCGTTGAGAGAGTTGCCGGTGAGCGGCGGTTTGGATCTGAGGAATATCGAGAGAGCAAGAAGTGAGGAGGCGACGTGGCCGCCGCCCCCTCATAAAACTACTTCTTCTTCTTTGCCGCCTTCTTGACGGGCTTCTTTGCTGCTGCTTTCTTCGTCGCCATGTGATCTCCACCCCCCTTCGATGTAAAAATGTTGAACAGTGTGTGAGAGGTATATCAGAGTTTGATCACGGAGTAAAATTTTCTCTTCAGAAATCTTTCGGTCGGATTGAGCGACGGAGATGTCCTGGTCGTCTGAAATCGTCTTGTGACGATCGAGGTGACTCACCATAGGTCATGAATCGAGGGAGAGAGAGGCTGATGTGATGGAAGTGAGGGAGGTTTTGAGCGATCGACGTCACACCGTGATGCACAATCCAGCTTGGTCACCTTCGATGTACCTCGATGACCCATGGCGCATGAACGTTCGTCGTGAAGATGGATGTCGAGCGACGTAGCAATCACGGAGTCTCACTTCAAGCGGTGCATGTATGTTGCGGGATTGGTATGTGGGCAGTCCTGAGATGGGATATCGCGGTTCCCCGCCTCTATGGCCATAGAAGCGAGGGTGGGTGAAAGTCCAAGAGTCTATAGATCAAGGGGGGAGCGGCCGGGAACAGCAAGGGTATGGTGAAGCAGATTATTGCCGGATCGTCCTAGCCCGCATTATTCATGAGCACTTCTGCTGCAATCGCGAATTCGCTGCTACGACAAGCCTTCGGCGGGCAGGCTCGCCGTTCGTTCCCTCGACGTACTGTTTAAGTACGCCTCGGGGACTCACGGCTCCGCGTGCCCGTCTCGCAACGCGACTGCGCGATTTCGCAACGAACTGTCATGAATAATGCGGGCTAGAGCCCACGGTTTCGAAGAACAGGTGAGCCGATCCTTCAGCCCGGCCAGCTACCCTCTAGCAGGCTGTGGAGAAACTCGGTGTATGCGAAAAAACGGCCAACATGCTCCGAGTGGCGCCGCGGCCTGAACAACCACAGGATGCTCAAAAATGCCGTCCAGCAAGGCCGCGAAGCTAACGATGAACGTAGAACGACGAGCGATGGAGATATGAAGTCATGGTTTCCACGTTCAGCACTCAACGTTCATAATTCAGCGTTGTGTTCTTGGGGGTACGTTGAGCCTCTTCGTGAAGCGAGAACGCCGCTGGCGGACTTTTTCAGCATCCTGCTAGGCTGGAATGAATTTCAGCGAGACGCCGTTGATGCAGTAGCGGAGTCCGGTCGGCTTCGGGCCGTCATCGAAGATATGACCCTGGTGGCCGCCGCAGCGGGCACAGTGCACTTCGGTGCGGGTCATGAAGAATTTCGAATCGGTGCGCGTCTCCACCACCTTCGGATCGATCGGCTGCCAGAAACTGGGCCAGCCGGTGCCGCTATCGAACTTATGCTCCGATGAATAAGCCGGGAGGTCGCAGCCCGCGCAGTAGTAGATGCCGGAAGCATGATTCTCATGCAGCGGACTCGTGAACGCCCGCTCTGTGTCTTCATGGCGCAAAACCTGATAGGCCGCAGGCGACAGCTGCTTCTTCCACTCGTCGTCGGTCTTCGTCACTTTCACAATGGCGGGGATCTCAACTTTTGGAGCCATAGGGCTTCTCCTTTATCGCGTCAGGGGGGAATGTGATGGTCAGTCGAATGACTGAACCAATCCTTACATATGCCAATACGGAAGGGCAAGGCGAGTGGATGCGGGGCTGGGGCTCAACTGCTCTCGCACCTCCCGGAGCGACCCTATCGGGCTCCGCTGAGCGGCAGCCTTCGGAAATTCCCTCGCGGACTCGGTCAGTTTCCGCTTTCCTTCTCAGCGGAACCTCGATGGGACCCCGCTCCTCCGGTGACGTTCGCGCTGAGCCCCAACCCCGCATTGGGAGAGATGGTTTCAGGGATTGATCGTGCTCGCGCAAGTCGCAGGCAGGGCAACCGCCTCCGCGCTTGCATGGAAAAGGCGGACTAAAGTTAGCAGGGCGTTGAGAAACGATTTGGGACTCAAGGAAACGTGGGGTTCAAGTGGTCGTGAACGGTCCCCCCACCGCCCCGCAGGCTGTTCAAAATGGCCGTCCAGCAAGGCCGCAGCGAGCGAAGAGGCGAAGCGTACTCTCCGCTGTACGTTGAGCTTCTGAGCGATGCGAGAACGACGCGGGCGGACTTTTTCAACAGCCTGCTAGTGCCAGGATATCGAGCGTCACTGTGTCGGGCTTGCCGTCAAAATACTTGCGGAGGGCATCTTTGAAGATCTTGTTCTCGGTGGCAGCGGTCATAAATAAGGTCAGGCAGGACCGGAATTTAAGATTGTCCGGATAGCCGAATATCTGTTCAGCGCTGTGCCCGTCCAGGTTGAGGACAAGCTGCGTGCATTCTTTGAGCCTTGGACCCAGAACAGGTTGTTGCAGATAGGCCTTGGCCTCTTCGAGAGAGGTCATGGCGAATTTCTGTGCCATCCCACTGTGACCAAGACCTGTGATCTGAGGAAAGATGAACCATATCCAATGACTGGACTTTTCCCCCGGCTCGTAGCTCATCAAGAACGGTGTCATAGACGCGCTCTTGCGCGTCGAGAAAGCGTTGGAGATGGTACTCATCGGTCATTGGCTGTGCCTGTGACCCCGTTCCTTCTTCCCTGAGACCGCTAAGCTTCGCGAAATGATTCCCGGACCATTTTCATTCACTCGATCGAGGGATCAGTGAATCTTAACTGAATGTCTCTAGGAATATTGGCCAGAGCAGCCTGACTCTTAAACCTATTCGCGAATCGTTACAGAGAAAAAGACATGGATGATTAGCTATAATGCCGCTGTCTTTAGAGATTTCTCCCGTTTAAGGAACCTGATGCCTGCCAAACACGTTAAAGCGAGACACTGGATCGCGAGAGGCATCTTTAACGCGCTCACCTCATTCCAGGATTTCGAGCAACGCATCAATGGCATTGCGGAAGAGAAAGACCGTGGCGATGTCTTTGAGATTTTCGTGGAAGGGTTTCTCGCCACCCAACCCAAAATGCAGTGCGTCAACCACTGGGTCGTCGGCGACATTCCCCTCACGCTACGGCAACAATACAATCTTCCCGGCGACGCGAAGGGGATCGATGGCGTGTATGAAAGCCGTCTCGGTACGCATGTCGCCTATCAAGTCAAATACCGCCAGAAGGGCTATCTCACCTATACCGAAGTCGCACCGTTTCTCGGCATCACCGAACGGTTTACCGAGCGAGTCATCTTCACCACGGCTAGCGAACTGGCTGACGATGCGCTCAATCGTGGCGGGATGCGGCTGGTCCGCGGCGATGATTTGCGCACACTAGAGCCGGACGATCTCGCACGAATCGAAGCGTGGCTGAACGCGAAGCCGCTGTCGCGGTCGCCTGCCACCCCCAAGCCCTATCAAACTGTCGCACTGACAGACATCAAGGCGGCGCTCAACACACAGGATCGCGCTACCGTCGTCATGGCGTGCGGTACAGGCAAAACCCTGGTCTCCTTGTGGGCATCACAAGACGCACAACCGAAAACCGTGCTCGTCTTGCTGCCGTCCCTGACACTGCTCCAACAGACGCTGGGCGAGTGGAGCAAGCATCACACCTTTACGCCAGGCTTTCGCTACCTCTGTGTCTGTTCGGACCAAACCGTAGGCTTAGCGAATGATGAATTAGAAGTCCGTCGCTCTGATGTCGAGTTTCGCATCGATACCAACCCCGAAGAAGTCACCCGCTTCCTCGCCCATCCTACGGATGATGTGAAAGTCATTTTCTCGACCTATCAGTCGTCGCCCGTCGTGGGTGCAGGGGCGACAGGTTGCACCTTTGATATTGGTATCTTTGACGAAGCCCACAAGACCACAGGACGAGAGGGCGGTGTGTTTAGCTATGCACTGTCCGATGAGCGCCTTCGCATCAGGAAGCGGCTGTTCTTCACTGCGACGCCCCGGCATTACGATATTCGCCATTGCGATACAGAAGGCGAGTTTCGCGTGCAGTCGATGGACGATCCACAGGTTTACGGTGTGCGCGCCCATACGCTTTCGTTTGCGAGTGCCGCGAAGCAGGACATTATCTGTTCATATAAAGTCGTCATCTCTCTTATCGATAAACATATGGTCAGCGACTTTGCGCGGAAACACGGCATCACGCTGATCGAGACGGATCTCATGCGGGCGCGATGGGTAGCCAATTTGCTCGCCTTCCAGCAAGCGGTCAAGAAAACAGGCGCGACAAAAGCTCTGACCTTTCATAGCCGTGTCAAAGCGGCAGAAGAGTTTGCCAGTGACACATCTCATGGCATCGGACGCTATCTCAACGGCTACGACGTGCGCCATGTGCATGGCAAACAACGAAGCTCCGAACGAAAAGCCCTGATCGATGCCTTTCGCCATGCTGAGAAAGGGGTGCTCACCAATGCTCGCTGTCTGACCGAGGGTGTGGATGTGCCTGCGGTCGATATGGTGGCGTTTCTCGATCCCAAACAGAGCCGCATCGATATCGCGCAAGCCACGGGACGCGCGATGCGAAAGCCGCAAGGAGCCAGCACCAAGACGGTAGGCTATGTCGTGGTGCCGTTGTTCGCCGCTGATTGCAAGCAGAAGAGTCTGGATGAGGCTATCGAGTCCGAATCGTTTGACCAAGTCGCGGATGTCCTCAATGCCTTACAAGAGCACGATGAGGACTTGCTCGATATTATTCGTGAGCTGCGAGAGCGGAAAGGCGCTGGCAAACCGTTTGACCTCAGACGGCTGAGGCAGAAGGTGAAAGTCATTGGTCCTGCAGTCGATCTTGAGTACCTGAATGCCAGCATCAGTATCGCCTTTGCTGATCGCATTGGAATTGGTTGGGATGAGTGGTACGGGCGGCTCAAAGCCTATAAGCAGCGTGAAGGGGACTGTCTCGTACCTACTAGCCATCGTGAGCAGGGCTATCGGTTAGGTTCGTGGGTCGACAAGCAACGCCAAAATAAAGACACCCTGCTGCCCGAGCGCCATCAGCGGCTCGATGTGCTGGGTTTTATATGGAATAAATTCGCGGCTTCGTGGGAAGAGGGCTTTCGGTCCCTCGAAATCTTTCACCAGCGGGAAGGGCATTGTCGCGTGCCTCAACGTCATCTCGAGCAAGGCTATCGGTTAGGGTTGTGGGTCGCCAATCAACGCGCAGTCCAAGACATCATGCTGCCCGAACGCCGTCAGCGCCTAGACGCCTTCGGCTTCGTCTGGGATCGACATGCGGATTGGTGGGAAGAGGGCGTTCGCTGCCTCGAATGCTATCGCAAGGTTCACGGGGACTGTCTCATGTCCCATAGCTACCGAGATCCAATATCCGGCTATCGGTTAGGATCGTGGGTCACCAATCAACGCACGGCTCAAGACACCATGCCGCCCGAACGCCGTCAGCGGCTCGACGCGCTTGGGTTTGTGTGGGATACCCGTATCGTTCAGTGGGAAGAGGGCTTCCGCTTCCTCGAAATCTTTCGCCAGCGAGAAGGGCATTGTCGTGTGCCTCAACTCCATCGCGAGCAAGGTTTTCGGTTAGGACAGTGGGTTGGTGTGCAACGCACCACCAAAGATGTTCTGTCGCCAGACCGCCGTGCGCGGCTCGATGCGCTGGGCTTTGTGTGGGATGCCAGGACTGCTCAGTGGGAAGAAGGCTTCCGTTTCCTCGAAAGCTTTCGTCAGCGGGATGGGCACTGTCGAGTGCCTAAGAGCCATCTCGAGCAAGGCTATCGACTAGGACAGTGGGTCGGCGTGCAGCGTATGGCACAAGACACCATGTCGTCTGAACGCCGGCAACGACTCGAGGCGCTTGGCTTCGTCTGGAACGGTCGATGAGCGATGGTAATAGTCTCAGTTTCAGTCATCACCGGGACGGACCAAATGGCTTAATCGGAAAGGCTTAGGGGCCGTCAGATGAGGTTGGTGATGAAAATGGTGGGAACCATTGTCTGAAATGGGGAAAAGAATGGTGTCTGGAACAATTGTTTGAATTGAGGACAGTCGGCTAAGAAGCGCTTTTGAATCTATGGGTTAGGCCCCGGTGTTGAGCCGGGGCCTGGTAGGGTTACGATGCGGTCGACGTGGCTAGCGGTTCGTCCCGCTCTGCTCTCGCCGGTGGCGGCGCATCCTGATTGAATGCCGCTGGGAGCACTTCTTCGATCCGTTCGGCCAGGATGAAGGTCAGCTCATTCCGCACTTCCTGCGGCACTTCTTTCAGGTCCTTCTCGTTCGCCTTGGGCAGGATGATGCGTCGGATCCCGGCGCGATGGGCCGCCAGCACCTTTTCTTTGATCCCGCCGACCGGTAATACCAATCCGCTGAGGCTGATTTCGCCGGTCATGGCTGTGTCGCTCCGCACCGCTTTCCCGCTATAGGACGATGCGAGCGCAGTGGCCATGGTGATACCGGCCGATGGTCCGTCTTTCGGGATGGCACCGGATGGCACATGGATATGCAACCCGTTCCGTTTGAAGCGGGAGATATCCAGCCCCATACTTTCCGCATGCGACCAGAGGTAGCTTCGCGCCGCCCTGGCCGATTCCTGCATGACGTCTCCCAACTGACCGGTAATCGTCAGTTCATGACTGCCTGGGAGCAAGGTGGTTTCGATATAGAGCACATCTCCACCACTCGGAGTCCAGGCCAACCCTGTGGCGACGCCGGGAGGCAAGACCTTGCGTGCCTCTTCCGGCATGAAACGCTCGGAGCCGAGCCAATCGGGAAGGACGGTTGGCTGAATGGACACGGGAACCCGTTCCTGACCTTCTGAAAGTTCCGCGAACGTCAGCGCGACTTTTCTGGTCAGCCGTCCGAGCATCTGTTCGAGTTGCCGCACGCCTGCTTCCCTCGTGTACCGGCTGATGACGAGATTCAAGACCTCATCAGACAGCAGCGCTTGGGTTGCGTCGAGACCCGCTTCTTTGAGCCGTCGCGGCCAGAGGTAGCGAATGGCGATCTCCGCTTTCTCCCGCTCGCTATAGCCCTGAAGCCGGATGATTTCCATCCGGTCGAGTAGCGGCTGGCTGATGGTGTCCAGCGTGTTGGCGGTCGTGATGAAGAAGACCTTCGACAGATCGAACGGCAGATCCAGGTAATGGTCGCGGAATGTATGGTTCTGTGCCGGATCCAGAACCTCCAGTAAGGCCGCAGCCGGATCGCCACGGAAGTCGCGGCCCATCTTGTCGACCTCGTCCAACATCAGCACAGGATTGTTCACGTTGGCGCGACGCATGGCCTGAATGATTCGTCCAGGCAGGGCTCCGACGTAGGTCCGGCGATGACCCCGTAATTCCCCTTCATCATGCACTCCACCCAGGCTGAGACGTTCGAACGTCCGTCCCATGGACCGGGCAATGGACTGGCCCAGGCTGGTTTTGCCCACGCCGGGAGGTCCGACGAGGCAGAGGATGGGTGCTTTGGCTGTGGGATTTAATTTCAGCACGGCCAAATGCTCGACGATCCGTTCCTTCACTTCTTTGATGCCGTAGTGATCCTCTTCCAAGACCTGACGAACCTTGCTCAACTCTAAACGGTCCTCCGAGGATTTCTTCCAGGGAAGCTCCATCACCAGTTCGAGATAGGTCCTGAGGACCTGATGATCCGGCGAGGAAGGAGACACCTTGGCTAACTTGGCAATCTCCCGCTCCACTTCTTTGCGTATTGGGTCGGGAAGATCGGCCTCCTGAATTTTCTTCTTCAGTTCAGAGACTTCGTTCTCTTCTCCCTCGCCTTCGCCGAGTTCCTGCTGAATGGCCTTTAATTGTTCGCGGAGGACATACTCTCGTTGGGTCTTCCCAATCTTGGCTGACGCCTCGTTGGTGATTTTGTCCCGCAATTGTAGGATCTGGATTTCTTTCGAGAGCGCGCCATAGAGCGATCTCAGCAGCTCGATCATGGATGAACTTTCGAGCAGCTTTTGCTCCTCCTGCACCGTGAGATTAATGAGCGAAGCAATGCGGTAGGCGAGGGCCACGGGATTATCCTCGTTGCTGAACGCCGCCGCGGCTTCCTGAATACCGGGGGCCTGAATCAAGCGAGGCAGGTCCGTGACCAGCTCCTGGATGGCCCGATGCAGGGCTTGGACTTCGGTGCCTTCATCGGTTGGGCGATCGATCTGCCGGGCCTGGACGAGCAGAAATGGTGTCGTCTGCTCGACCTTGATCAAGGCGACACGCTCAAGGCCCTGCACGAGGGCATGGATGGTGCCGTTTTCAGACCGGCCAATTTGTTTCACAATGGCTTTGGTACCGATCGTGTAGAGGTCTTCGCGCCCCGGCTCTTCTGTCAGGGGATCGCGCTGTGCGACCACGAGAATCGTCTTCTCTTCTGTCTTCATCGCCGCCTCGACGGCAGCCATGGACCGTTCGCGCCCGACGGTCAAGGGCATCATGATTCCGGGAAACAGCACGGTGCGTTTAATGGGGAGGACAGGTAGTTGTACGGTCAATGTTTCGTTACTCATATGGAAGTATCCCTCCCTCTGAGTCGGTGATAGGAGATGCGATGAATGTATAGATGGTAGATAGCTTCCGTCGGGATGAAGTCAAGAGGAGGGATGAGGAAGTCTCGGCAACTCGTCGAAATCATGGAGGGAGATTAGGATTCGTTCATCTTCAGCGATCGACGAAGACGCCACCCTCTGGATAGAAAAACAGTTTTCCATCGCCGGGACGAGTCTCGGCCGATATTGAAGGATCGGATAGCGTATAGCTGTCGTTGCCCTCAAGGTCAAAGAACCCTGCCACACTCTTCTCCGAGGAGTCTCCCAACCCGGATTTGGCCTGGTACTGGTCGGCGCCTTCCTCGTCGATGAAGAGCCCCCAACTTGTATAGTCGGCTCGCCCAAGACCGGTCGAGCGGTCGAAGGCATAGGTGTCGCGGCCTGTGCCGGCATCGATCATCAGGCTCACGCTGCTATCCCACGCGACTCCGCCGTTGTAGAAGGGGCCGGAGGAGCCATAATGATCGTCTCCATGATGGTCGATGAAGAGACCGACTCCGAAGTGTGCGGACGCGCCATGCCCATAACGAGCGGCCTGATGGTCGTCATGACCCGCTAAGTCTAATTTCATGCCGGTGCCAAAAAAGTAGCCATGCCCTTGCGAAAAGTTGGCGCTGTCATAATGATCCTGGCCCTGGATGTCCAGCAGGAGTCCCCAGCCACCGGCTAGGTTGTACGGTTGCCACTCCACTTTTTTTGTCAGAATCCGTTGTCCCGCTCCAGCTCCTAGTCCGAAGCAGTCGTACTGATAGAGGGGATCGCCGGGCTTTCCCGTGGGTGCGTCTTGGGCATTGTAGGCGCTGGGATAGATGCCGCCGCATTGATAATGGTCGTCGCCGGTGATGTCGATGACGGCGCCGACACCCAAGGGACCACCGAATCCGATGGCGAAACCATGGCTGGTATAACGGTCGTTCCCTGCGGCATCGAGCAAGAGACCGAGTCCCCCAATGGCTGCGCCCTGGGTCAATCGATTGCCCATATAGACATCGTTGCCCTTCGCGTCGAACAAGATCCCGAGACCTCCGAATCCCGCGCCTCCCGATCCCATGCCGAGCTGGTAGACATCGTCGCCGGCATGATCGATCAACAGGCCCACCCCCAGCCTGCCGGTGGCCAGTCCGAGCGGAGCCCCGTCATAGGTATCGTCTCCGTTGAGGTCGATGACGACGGCATTTCCCTGATCTTCGTCTGTCGATGAGGCAATCATGCCTCGATAGAGATCGTTGCCACCCACATCGATAATCAGGCCGATGCCCTTGTCCAGCTCATAGGTATTCGGTCCCGGGCCACCAATGACGATCAGTCCGTAGGATGTTTCTTGAACAAACAGCACGTCGCCTGTCACGCCGTGCGGAGGGGAGGACACGTGGAGGGGTGTCGTCCAGGCT
>CXWL01110520.1_pt1 | contig 20278 bp, 20 predicted proteins | sample 590931 | NCBI WGS metagenome assembly CXWL01 (sample SAMEA3498368, study PRJEB10139) | groundwater metagenome | biome: water well; material: biofilm material | place: Germany | collected 2015-04-27 | reverse complement strand
CGCCAATACGCTGATGGAGCGAATCGCCCACTTGCAGCATGAGCTTACGCCGGCCGAGCAGCGCGTCGCCAAGCTGGTGCTTGAACAGCCGCGCCTCGTCCTGAACGAACCGATTGCGGAAATCGCGCGCCTGGCCGAGGTCAGCCAGCCGACCGTTATCCGGTTCTGCCGGTCGCTGGGGTTCCTCGGCCTGGCAGACTTCAAGCTGAAGTTCGCCAGCAGCCTGACCGGCGCGATCCCGGTCCGGCATAGCCAGGTGCGAACAGGCGACAGCACGCACGACCTGTCGGCAAAGGTCATCGACAACACGGTGTCGGCAATCCTGAAGTTCCGCGACCAGCTCGACGTGCGTTCTATCGACCGCGCCATCGAGCTGGTGAGCAAAGCGAACCGGGTCGAGTTTTACGCGATGGGAAATTCGCGCGTGGTTGCGCTGGATGGCCAGCACAAGTTCTTCCGCTTCCGCATTCCGACGTCGGCTTACGGCGACTCGCACTTGTTCACACTGGCCGCTGGCCTGCTCAAGGCGGGTGACGTAGTGATTGCGATTTCGAATTCAGGGCGCTTGCCGGAACTGCTGGAGGCGGTGGATGCTGCCCGCGCGGCTGGTGCTGACGTGATAGCGATTACCAGCAGCGGTTCGCCGCTGGCCAAGCGCGCCAGTGTGTGCCTGGCTGTCGATCACACCGAGGATAGTACGACCTTCCTGTCGATGATCTCAAGGATGCTGCAGCTGCTGCTGATCGATATCGTATCGGTCGGGATTTCACTCGATGGAAATGGCAAGGAGCTTGGTGAGGCGGACCATCGGCGCATGATGATCTCGCACCTCGATAGCTGACGGTCATTCGCCGATCATTTCGCCCGAGGTGCGCTCCATCGGGCGCTTCTCCTTGCGCCACTGTGCAAGGGTGAGCGGGGTATCGGTGCCGAAGTCCTCAACCAGTATCTCGTCGTCCTGCTGCGAAACCAGGAAGCTCTCCCACGGGTGCGCGGCGTCGCTGCCGTTTTCCACGAAGCTGAATTGCCAGTAGCGCTTGCCGTTGATGACGCGCGGGGCGCTGTCGTATTCGATCAGTGCACCGCGCACTTTGCCGCCCGATGCTTTCTCCAGTTGGCCGGACCATGCCTGTAACTCCGGCAGCGCCATCAACGCGCTCATCGCCTTCTCGCGGGTGCGGCTGGCCGCAGCATCGCTAGCTGTCGCTGTTGGGGACGCCGGCGCCGGCGCCTCGCGGCAACCGCCCAGCATCGCGGCGAGCGCGATGGCCGCGGCCAGCGCCGCGCCCCTGATGCGTTGACTGGACGATTCTTGCTTGAGCATGTTGACACCCTTTTATATAGTTGCGGCCATACTAAACCAAAGGAATGGCGGGGGCAATCATGCTGCCGCGGGCGGCTCTACTTCAACGCGCCGCTGGCCTTCATCGTCTGCCCAAGGTACTTCGCCAGCTCCGGAGGTGGCGCCGCCACGGCCGGCCCGCCCAGGTGCTTGTGCAGCATCTGTTGAAGCAAATGGGTATACGCCTGGCGGACGATCGGCTTGCGCGGGTTATGCCCTTCGTCGGGATCGACCAGCAGGCTCACCGGCTTCCCGAGGCCCTGCAAGCGCGCGACGAAGTCGGTCACCGCGGCGATTTCGACCTTGTCATCCTTGCCGCCCGCGATCAGCAGCAATGGCCTGGTGATTTTCCCAGCATGCGCCGCCGGCGCTGCGTCGGCGATGCGCTTCATGGCGGCGCTGTCGTCGAGGTGGATTCCCATTTCGGCCAGGGTCAGCGAGAACGGAACGTCGGCGGCGCCCATCGCTCCCCCGGCATCGCTGGCCAGCTTGAGCGTGCGCGCGAAGTCTGGCGGAGCGACGGTCGCCATTCCGAACTGGAACAGCTCCGGCTCATTCGTCAGCGCCAGCAGGGTGGAGTAGCCGCCAAACGAATCGCCCATGATCGCCAGGCGCTTCTTGTCGCCGACGCCGTTGGCGAGCAGCCAGCGCACGCCGTCGATGATGTCCGCCTGCGCACGGCCGTTGCCGAAGTCCGCCTTCGGCGCCAGCATGTACTTGTCGCCGTAGCCTTTCGAGGCGCGGAAGTTCGGCTGGAATACCGCCACGCCGCGGTTGACCAGCAACTGCACCAGTCCCGTGTAACCATTGTCAAAACTTGTCCATGGTCCGCCATGGACGATCGTCAGCATGGGCAGGTCGGCCGCCGGTTTGCCGGGCGGGAGGCTCAGGTAGCCGTAGACCATTGCGCCATCCGATGCGCGGTAGTGCAGGGGGATCTTCGCTGCCAGGTGCTGTTCGGGCACGGGGTTGCCGAGCTGGCGTTCCTGCGCGAGGATTTCGGTAAAGGTGCGGGCCTTGCGGTCGTACAGCCAGAATCGCTCTTGCTGCAGGCGCGCGCCACGCTCTGACAGAAGCCACTGCCCGGCCGCTTCGCTTGCGCCGATGCTGATGGTTGTCTCCGGGAAGCGGCGCGTGATGTCGGTGGCTGCGGTTTTTGCCGCAGGCGTCAGGCCATGGAGACGGCGCTGGGGCATGTCGTAGATTGCAAACAGCGGTTGCAGCGAGACCGGCGACGTGACGACGGTGCGCAGGTCACTCAGGGCGGCCGGGTCTGTGTGCAGCATGCGGCGCGCCCGCTTTTCAAGGTCGATTTCGATGAAGGCCTTGCGGTCGCCGGCGTGGTTCACGATCATCGTGAGGCGGTGTTGGTCGCCCGACACCAGGTTGCATGCGCGCAGGCGCTTGCAGCGCGCTGCCTCGGTCCATTTGCCGCCGGCTTTGCGCGAGACGACCTGGTTGTACTGCTCGTCGAGCGTGCGGGTGAAGGCAAGCTGGCCTGCATCGTCCAGCAGGAACTCCTCAAGCTTGCGGCCTTCATGAAGAAGCTCCCGGGTTCCGTCGGCGTTGACGCGCGAAAGGCGGTAGGTCTTCGACGCCTGGTCAAATTCATCGACCAGGGCCGCACGCGGGCGTACCGGATCCACCGATACAAACTGCTGCGCGAGCTTGCGGTCGAAGGCCGCAATTTTGCTGCCCGCGCCACCCTCAATCGGCAGTACGGACAGGCCATCACCGCTGTCGATGAACATTGCCTTGCCGTCCCTGGACCAGTGGACCTCATGCCGCCCGGTGGACGTGAGCAGCCGCTTCTTTTCATGGGTCCGCGTATTCATCAGGTTCAGGTGCAGGGACTTGCCGTCGATCTCGACAAAGCTCACAAAGGAGCCATCCGGCGACAGCCGGACATCGCGCAGCGGCGAGCGGCGGCTGAAGTCATCGTCGTTGATGAAGGGTGCCGCCGGCAGTGCGGCATTGCGGGCGATCGCCTCCTTGAGCGAGCGTGCTTCCTGCATCGGCGCTGCCTGTGCGAACGATGCTGCGGCCATGCAGGCTATAACGATGGCGCGAACGGGTCCTGCCCGTTCAATCTGACGGGAAAACATGGTGACTCCTTTTTGTTATGGTTGGATGTCTGGCTTTGTCACGCTGCCGCTGCGGCGCTTAGCGATGTCTTGGTGGCTATCGCGCGCGGTGGCGCATGCAGCACCATCAGGCACAGCAGGGAAGGCGGACCGAGCAGCAGGCAGGCGGCGATCCAGGTCGCTTTGCGCCGCGCTGTCGTCCTTGAGCGGCGCATCCAGTACCACGCGCCGGCGGCCGATAGCGTCGACAGCAACGCTGCCGCCGCCAGCACGATCGAGGGACGCGGATACCAGAGCTGCCTTGCCGCGCTGGATTCGCCGGCGTCCAGGATGGCGCCTTTGTCGAGCAGTGCATTCGGAAGGGCGTGGACGGCATGCAGTACGGGTGATATCAGCCACGCATGATGCTCGAACAGTGGCGCGAAGTCGTGGGCCAGCTGGCGCCGTGCCACCACGCTGGCGCGCCCCGCCGTATCGACCAGCATGATGGTCTGCGTTGATTCGCCGGCGCCGTCGATCATCGCGCGGCCAAAGCTGAAGGAGATCAGCGAACCGTCGAGCAGGCCTGCGATGTCGATGCGGTCAAGGTCGCTGAAAGCGCCGGGCAGCGCGACACTGTAGGTTTCCTTGAGCATGCCGGTGTCGTTTTCTTCCGGGCGCTGGTAGGCAATGAGGCGCTGGTTGGTGACGACATACATGCGCTCGCCAACCAGTTTTGGCGTACGCGCGAGCGTCTCGGGCGCGCGCAGCGATATCAGCTCGCGGATCGCGCCGCTGTCGGCGACAAACTGGTAGAGGTGTTGCGGGGTCAGGATGTCATCGCCGTCAGGCAGTACCGGCACCGCCGGGAATGGGCGGTTGTCGCCGATACCGCGCAGGCCAAGCGTACCGCGCTCTTGCGAGGTGAAGATGTCGCGGCCATGGAAACGCATCGTGTCATGGCTGAAGGTCCACTCGACACGGCGTTTCGCGTCCACCCACTGCAGGGTGTCGAGGTTGCTGGACTGGTGACGCACCGGGAACTGCTTGCCCGAAGGTTCGAAGTTGGCGATGTCGAGCAGCGGAACCTGGCGCCTCCACTGCGCCGCGCGCGGATCGTTCGAATCTGCGAGACCGAGCAGGAACAGGTCGCGGCTTTCAGCGCGGGTCGATTCGGTGAATCCGCCGGCCGGCGGAACGGCGATGTTAAGCGGATGTACGCCGAGTGCGATCTGCGCGTTCTGGTAAACCAGCGAACCTCCCCACAGCAGCACAAAATAGAACCCGAGCATCAGCGGCGCCGCGGTAGCCGCGACCATCGCGGGGCTGGAGGGCGGGACCATCCGGTCTGGCTTGAAGGCGCCGGATGCGGTAAAGGCGAGCAGCGCGACGCACAGCACGGCGGGCAACAGCATGACGAAGCCGGATGCCAGGTGACCCACGAGCAGGACAGGCACGAGCAGGATAACGATCGCGCTGCGGCTCCGGTTGAGGATGACGTAGCTGCCAGCCAGCCACGCGCACAGCGTGAGGATCACCAGGTGGAGCACCAGCACGTAGTGGCGCATGTCGACCGTGCGTGAACTGAGCGCGTCATTGCCGACTACTGCAAGCAGCGCGGGCAGGCCGACGGCGAACAAGATCAGCACCAGCGCGGCCAGGCCGACTGCGGCAAAGATCGCGCGCGGAGGCAATGGACGGTGGAGCAGCCATACCCAACGCCCCGGCTGGCGGTAGCTTCCGAACTGGTACAGCGCAAACGCCAGCCCGGCCAGCATATAGACCGCGAGCACCAGCAAGTGCAGCTCCCATCGGCTTTGCAGCAGGTCGGTCATGCGGTGTACGAACAACTGCAGCAGCAAGTGGACACCCGCGAAGGTCAGGGCCGCGTTTCGGAAACGCCGGCATTCGCTCAAGAACAGGTCTTTCATGATTCGTCCCTCAGGCAGCAAGTTTGACTGGCGCGTTCGACACGTGGCCGCGCGACAGGAAGCTGTTGACCGCTCGGTCCAGGCTGACCGGCATGCTATGGACGCTACGCGCGCCCAGCAGGCGCAGGCGCGCGCCAAACTCTTCGTCCTGGTCGAATACGATGAAGTGGGTCAGGCCTTCAAGCTGCTGGATTTGCAGCACGCCGGGAAGGTGGCTGGTGTCGGGCTCGCGGAACGGGAACTCGGCGACCCATAGCTGTACCCGTTCGCAGAACTCGAACGGCGCCGACATATGGCGCAGGGTTCCGCGTTCGAGGATGATCAGGTTGTCGGCCACGCGTTCGATCTCTTCCATCTGGTGCGAGCAGTAGATGATGGTCGAACCGTCGCCAGCGCTGGTAAACATCAGCGCTTCGAGGAAGGCACGCTTGGCGACAACGTCGAGACCGAGCGTGGGCTCGTCGAGGATCAGCAGCTCGGGGCATTGTGCAAGCGCCAGTGCGAGGTTGACACCGGCGCGTTCGCCGCGCGAGAGCTGGGCGATCTTCTGCTCAGGCAGCACGTTGAAATGGCGTAGCACGTCGCGGTGGCGCTGCTGGTTCCACTGCGGGTACTGGCGGCGCTGCATCGCGGTGACGTCATCGACGCGCATCCAGCCGGGGAGGGTGTGCTCCTCGTTGACGAATCCGATGCGCCCGCGCAGCGCATGCGGCAGCTGCGTGCTGTCGCGGCCGAGGATGCGGGCGGTGCCGGAGTCCGGCGTCTCGAAACCGAGCAGCACGCGGAACAGCGTCGATTTTCCGGCTCCATTGGCGCCGACGATGGCATGGGTGCCGCCGCGCGGGATGTCCAGTGTCAGATGGTCGAGCGCCATCTTGCGCTGGTACTGGAGGCACAGCTGACTGGTCTCGATGACGAAGTCGCTCATGGTCATTCCTCAGGCGGTTTTCTTGGGAAAGCACTGTTCGAGTTCGCCCGCCACCCTGTCCACGATGGCGTCGGCCGCATAGCCCAGGCCGACCACGTCGCCGACGAAGCGCTGCACGGCGTCGTCGAGGCGGCGCTTGCGTTCTTCATCGGACAAGCGCTGGCGCGGGATGGCGACGAAAACGCCGAGCCCCGCGCGCGCGTCCAGCCAGCCTTCGGCGGTCAGTTCGCTGTAGGCCTTGGCGACCGTGTTCGGGTTGACGGTGAGTTGCTGGGCCAGGCCGCGTACGCTGGGCAGCGCGGCGCCGACCTCGAGTTCACCGCTGGCGATCATGCGGCGTACGCCGTCGACGATCTGGCGGTTGATCGGGCGTGGGTCGCCAGTGGCGATGTGAAGCATCAGGGCGGCGCGGCGGGTCATGGTGGTGTCCTATACTGTACTACTACGGTTAGTACAGTAACATCGCGTTTTTTGGTGGTCAAGCTATTTTTTCCGGTGAACCACGTTGCGCGCGCGGAGACAAAAAAAGCCTGCAAGGCATAAGCTTGCAGGCTTTTTTACTGCTGCTGGGAGCAGGGCGCCCTTAGCGCGCGCCCCGGTCCGGCAAATTACATCATGCCGTCCATGCCACCCATGCCGCCCATGCCACCCATACCGCCCATGCCGCCCATCGCTGGCTTGTCTTCAGCCAGTTCGCAGACCATTGCATCGGTGGTCAGCATCAGGCCAGCGATCGACGCTGCGTTTTGCAGTGCCGAACGGGTTACCTTAGCTGGGTCCAGCACGCCCATTTCGACCATGTCGCCGTAGGTGCCGTTCGCTGCGTTGTAGCCGTAGTTGCCGCTGCCAGCCAGTACCGCTGCAACGACCACCGACGCTTCTTCGCCAGCGTTCTGAACGATCATGCGCAGCGGCTCTTCCATTGCGCGCATGACGATCTTGATACCGGCATCCTGGTCAGGATTGTCGCCCTTGACGTTCAGGTTCGAACGTGCGCGCAGCAGTGCGACGCCGCCGCCAGGAACGATGCCTTCTTCAACAGCGGCGCGGGTTGCGTGCAGTGCATCTTCAACGCGTGCTTTCTTTTCCTTCATTTCGACTTCGGTAGCTGCGCCAACCTTGATCACTGCAACGCCGCCTGCCAGCTTGGCAACGCGTTCCTGCAGCTTCTCGCGGTCGTAGTCCGAAGTTGCCTCTTCGATCTGGACGCGCACTTGCTTGACGCGTGCTTCGATCGAGGATGCTTCGCCAGCGCCGTCGATGATGATGGTGTTTTCTTTGCCGACTTCAACGCGCTTGGCCTGGCCGAGTTCTGCCAGCGTGACCTTTTCCAGGGTCAGGCCGACTTCTTCAGCGATCACCTGGCCACCGGTCAGGATAGCGATGTCTTCCAGCATTGCCTTGCGACGGTCGCCGAAGCCAGGCGCCTTGACAGCAACGGTCTTCAGGATGCCGCGGATGTTGTTGACAACCAGGGTTGCCAGCGCTTCGCCTTCGATGTCTTCGGCGATGATCAGCAGTGGACGGCCAGCTTTGGCAACTTGTTCCAGGATTGGCAGCAGGTCACGGATGTTCGAGATCTTCTTGTCGCACAGCAGGATGAACGGGCTGTCCTGGATAGCGACTTGCTTGTCCGGGTTGTTGATGAAGTATGGCGACAGGTAGCCGCGGTCGAACTGCATACCTTCAACGATGTCCAGCTCGTCGTTCAGCGACTTGCCGTCTTCCACGGTGATGACGCCTTCCTTGCCGACTTTTTCCATTGCTTCAGCGATGCGCTCGCCGATCGAATAGTCCGAGTTGGCCGAAATCGCGCCCACCTGGGCGATTTCCTTGGTGGTGGTGCATGGCTTGGCGATCTTGGCCAGCTCTTCGACGGTAGCAGCAACTGCCTTGTCGATGCCGCGCTTCAGGTCCATTGGGTTCATGCCAGCAGCAACGAACTTCATGCCTTCGCGAACGATTGCCTGCGCCAGTACGGTTGCCGTGGTGGTGCCGTCGCCGGCGTTGTCGCTGGTGCGCGAAGCAACTTCCTTGACCATCTGCGCGCCCATGTTCATGAGCTTGTCTTTGAGTTCGATTTCTTTCGCAACCGACACGCCGTCCTTGGTGACGGTAGGGGAGCCGAACGAACGCTCGAGCACAACGTTGCGGCCTTTAGGGCCCAGGGTTACTTTAACCGCGTTGGCGAGGATGTTGACGCCTTCAACCATTTTGGCGCGCGCTGCGTCGCCGAACACTACATCTTTAGCTGCCATGTCTGTTTCTCCGTTAATTTCGTTGGTGGGTCAAACGGTGCGGGCTGATTACTTGACCAGCACGGCCATGATGTCTTCTTCGCGCATCACGAGCAGTTCTTCGCCGTCAACTTTGACGGTCTGGCCCGAGTATTTGCCGAACAGTACGCGGTCGCCGACTTTGACTTCCAGCGGGCGCACATTGCCGTTTTCCTGCACTTTGCCATTGCCGACGGCGAGGATCTCGCCTTGGTCCGGCTTTTCTGCGGCTGCATCAGGGATGATCAGGCCGGACGCAGTTTTGGTTTCCTGGTCGAGACGTTTGACGATTACGCGATCGTGCAAAGGGCGAAGGTTCATGCAAAACTCCTTAGTTATCAATGGTTTGACTTGCTGTCGGCGGAAGCCGCGCTGCGCAGCTTCCTGTCGTAAATGTGCCGTTCCAGAGACTGCAACGGCCAGAAAGAGTTGTTAGCACTCTCTACTAACGAGTGCTAATTATAGGGACGGTCATGGTGGTTTTCAAGGAGCTAAGTGTTTTATTTCACTGACAGGCTGATCTCGCGCAAACGTCGAGCCTGCCTGACCGGGCGTGTTGCCGTACAGATTGCATGAATAAAGTCCGCTAACGTACTGAATCTGTTGACGGAAATTCCCCGGCACCCCTATAGTTACGGGATGATTTCCGAATTCCAAGACCTATCCGACAAAATCGACCGGCTCGCCGAGATGACGACGTCGCTCCGCCGCGAGAATGCTCTCTTGCGCCAGACCAACACACTGCTCGGCCGTGAAAACGAAGCCTTCATGGAGCGCCTGGCCGAAGCGCAGCGCCGGGTCGAAGCCCTGCTGACCCAGGTGCCCGCAGCGGAAGACGCCGACGACACAATCATCAACGAGGCCGCCCAATGATCCATCTTGACGTCACCCTCATGGGCACGCCGTACCGCCTGGTGTGCAAGGAAGGCGAGCAGGCCACGCTGAAGGAAGCGGTCGCCTACCTGGACGCCAAGATGACCGCGCTGCGCGACTCGGGCAAGGTGAAAGGCAACGACCGCATCGCCGTCATGGCGGCGATCAGCGTCGCGGCAGAATTCCTGTCGATGAAATCGCCGCAAGGCCCGCTTTCTGACATGTCGATCCTGGAAGTCAAGCAGAAACTGAGTGCGATGCACACGGTGTTAGACAGCGCCCTCACGCCGCAAGAAAATCTCTTTTAAGAGCCCAAATTCGTTTGACACGGCGACACATCGGAGTAAACTTCGTTCCACCCTGCGGTGTTCGCGATTGCCATATATTCCTTGAACCATTTATGTGCACAGGTTGCGGAATTTTGTTTGATGGGAGTGAGCGTCACTCGTTTGACGAACCCGAAATTGAACTAACTGTGACCGCCTTGAACCATGAGGTTCAGGATGCCGGCGAAAACGGCACATGCGGGGCTCTCTTCTCTAAAAGCGGTTGCACACCTTCGGGTGCAACCGCTTTTTTTTATGGACAATGCACATGCGCTACTGGTTGATGAAGTCCGAGCCCGACGAGGTGTCGATCGACGACGTGCTGGCCGCGCCCGCCAGCACGGTGGCGTGGTTTGGCGTGCGCAACTACCAGGCGCGCAACTTCATCCGCGATGACATGCGCGCAGGCGACCTGGTGCTGTTCTACCACTCCAGCTGCGCCGAGCCTGGCATCGCCGGCATCGTCGAGATCGTCGGCAGCGCCTATCCGGACGCCACCCAGTTCGATCCGGCCAGCCCCTATCACGATCCGAAGGCCACGCCCGAGCAGCCGCGCTGGACCAGCATAGACGTGCGCGCGCGGCGCAAGACGCGCTTGCTCAGCCTGAAGGCGCTGCGCGCCTGCCCGGACCTGGCCGGCATGCGCCTGCTGGCCAAGGGCAGCCGGCTGTCGGTGATGCCGGTTGAAGCCGATGAATGGCGCACCATCGAGGCGCTGTTGTAAAAGGACGCAAGGCATTTCTGGTAATAGTTGGTATTTGTGCTCGGTATGCTGGTAGCATGGGCCATCAACGTTCCTGGAGACGCCATGAAGAACCTGCCGATCGGAGTACGACTGGGCGCTGTGTTCGCCCTGATCCTGTTGCTGCTGCTGGCCGTGACGGCGATCGGCGTGTGGCGCATGAGTGGCGCCAACGCCATGACCCAGTACCTGGTGCAAAGCCGGCTGCCCAACGAACGCATGGTCGATGAATGGTTCAAGGTAATTGAAGTCAATGCGGCGCGCACGACCACCGCCTGGCGCGCCACCGATCCCGACGAACAGAAGGCCACCGAAGCGCTGATGAAAAAGTCGTCCGCGCGCGCCACCGTGATTCAGGATGCGCTGGCCACCGCCATTACCGATCCGGGCGCCAAGGCTGCCCTCGACAAGGTGCTCGCTACCCGCAAGGCCTATACCGAAGCGCGTGCGCGCGTATTCAAGGAAAAGGCGGCCGGCAACCTGGACGTGGCCAAGGAAATTTTCGACAAGGACATGGACGCCAAGCGCGAAAGCTATCTGGCCAGCCTGGCCGTGCTGTCGCAAACCCAGCGCGGCCTGATCGACCAGAGCGGGGCGGCCATTGCGGCCAGCTACGCCAGCGGGCGCCAGATCATGATCGTGCTGGGCGCCATTGCCGTGGTGCTGGCAGCGTTGTGCGCGCTGCTGATCACGCGCTCAATCACGGGTCCGATCGGCGAAGCGGTGCGGGTGGCGCGTGCGGTGGCCGCCGGCGACCTGACCAGCCATATCGTGGTTGACAGTAGCGATGAAACGGGCCAGCTGATGGGCGCCTTGAAGAGCATGAACGAGAACCTGGTGGCGCTGGTCGCGCAGCTGCGCAGCGGCACCGACACCATCCATACCGCGTCGCGCGAGATCGCCAGCGGCAACCTCGACCTGTCCTCGCGCACCGAGGAGCAGGCCAGTTCGCTGGAGCAAACCGCCGCTTCGATGGAAGAGCTGACCGCTACCGTGAAAAACAATGCAGGCCACGCGCGCGAAGCGAACACGCTGGCCGTTGACGCCTCGGCGGTGGCGCGCCAGGGCGGCGCGGTGGTGGGCGAGGTGGTGGCGACGATGGGCGCGATCAACGACTCCTCGCGCAAGATCGTCGACATCATCAGCGTGATTGACGGCATTGCCTTCCAGACCAATATCCTGGCGCTCAATGCAGCAGTCGAGGCGGCGCGCGCGGGCGAGCAGGGGCGCGGCTTTGCCGTGGTCGCGGCCGAAGTGCGCAGCCTGGCGCAACGCTCGGCGGCGGCGGCCAAGGAAATCAAGGCGCTGATCGGGGACTCGGTCGACAAGGTTGATGCCGGCTCGCGCCTGGTCGAGCGCGCCGGCGCCACCATGCAGGACGTGGTGGCCAGCATCGGCCGCCTGTCGGCGCTGGTGGGCGACATCAGCGCTGCCAGCGACGAGCAGCAGAGTGGCATCGAACAGGTCAATGTGGCGATCACGCAGATGGACGGCATCACCCAGGAGAACGCGGCGCTGGTGGAACAGGCCGCTGCAGCCGCGGCGGCCATGCAGGAGCAGGCGGTGCAGCTGGCGCGCCTGGTGGCCACCTTCAAACTGGACGACGACGCGCGCGCGCCGGTGCGTACGCCGGCGGCGCGTCCGGTGGCCGCACGCCGCGCGCTGGCGGCCTGAAGCGGGTCGGCAGGCGACGCGGTAAAATGCTTGCTTCGAATAAATGCGAGGCAAGCAATGGACTGGAGCCTGATCCTGATCCTGTTGATCATGGGCGCCGGCGGCGGCTTCGCGGCCGGCCTGCTGGGCGTGGGCGGCGGCATGGTGCTGGTGCCGTTCGTGACGATGGTGTTTACCGCGCGCGGCTTTCCGCCGCAGGTGGTGGTGCACATGGCCATAGCCACGGCGCTGGCCACCATCATGTTTACGTCGCTGTCGTCGGTGCGCGCCCACCATTTGCACGGCGCGGTGCGCTGGCCCATCGTGTGGCAGCTGGCGCCGGGCATCGTGGCCGGTTCCTGGGTCGGCCCGTGGCTGGCCAAGCAGCTCGACACGGCCCTGCTGGCGCTGGTGTTCAGCCTGTTCGTGGCCTTCTCGGCCACCCAGATGCTCCTTAACCGCAAGCCCAAGCCCTCGCGGGAACTGCCGGCGCCGCCCGCCATGTTTGGCGTCGGTGCGGCAATTGGCACCGTGTCGGGCATCGTGGGCGCCGGCGGCGGCTTCCTGTCGGTGCCGTTCATGAGCTGGTGCAACGTCAAGATGCACAATGCGGTGGCCACCAGCGCCGCGCTGGGCTTTCCGATCGCCTTGTCGGGGACCTTGTCGAATATGGTATTCGGCTGGAACGAGCCGGGCTTGCCGGCCTGGTCGGTTGGCTACATTTACCTGCCCGCGCTGCTGGTCATTGCCACGGCCAGCGTGGTGATGGCGCCGCTGGGGGCGCGCGCGGCGCACCGCATGCCGGTGGACAAGCTCAAGCGCATCTTTGCCATCATCTTGTACCTGCTGGCGGGCTACATGCTGTGGAAGGCGGCGTCGACCGCCTTCGCCTGACTAGCGCGCTTGCGGGCGGCGGTAGGCCCACCACAGCATGGCCAGCGCGGCGACGATCATCGGCAGCGACAGCATCTGGCCGGACGTGATGGGCAGGCCGGCCACGCTCACTTGCCAGTCCGGCACGCGGAAATACTCGGTGAAAAAGCGCGCGCAGCCATACAGCAGCGTGAACATGGCGCCCACGGCCAGGCGCGGGCGTGCCTTGCGCGAATAGATCCACAGCAGCGCGAACACCAGCAAGCCATCGACAATCATCTGGTACAGCGGCGACGGGTGGCGCAGGCCGTCGAGGAACACCGGGCTGGGATGGAGCGGGAAGCGGATGTCGGGCCAGCGCATCGCCCATGGCAGGCTGGCGTCGGCCACGCGGCCGGGTAATTCGGCGTTGATGAAATTGCCCATGCGCCCGGCCGCATAGCCGAGCGGCACCAGCGGCGCGATGAAGTCATACACGTCGAGCAGATTGCGCTTGGCCTTGCGGGCCCACAGGGCCATTGCCACCAGCACGCCCAGAAAGCCGCCGTGGAAGGACATGCCGCCTTGCCAGATCTTGGGGATATCGAGCGGATTGGCCAGGAAATAGGCGGGCTGGTAAAACAGCACTTCGCCCAGGCGCCCGCCGATGACCACGCCGAGCATGCCGTAGAACAGCATATCGTCGAGGTCTTCGTTGCGCCAGCCCTGGGTGGCGATGTGCGGCTGCTTGACGCGCTGGCGGCCGAGCAGGATGAACATGGCAAAGGCCAGCACGTACATCAGGCCGTACCAATGGATGGACACGGGGCCGAGGTGGAGGGCAACCGGGTCCGGCAGCGGGTGAGTCAGCATGGAAGTATCTTTCGTGAGGAGTCGCCCGGCATTTTACGCGCTCCGTGGCATTTCCTGCCACCGGGGTCAGACCACTTTTTTTCCCCACCATTGTCGCAAGGGAACACCGGGGTCAGGTCCCCCATTGCTACACGGGCTCATCCGCAACGCGGATGAGCCCGTGTAGCAATGGGGGACCTGACCCCGGTTGCCTATTTTTTCTTGTCAAAGGTGTTCTTCAGGCGCTCTTTGCGGCGCTGCTCGTCGAGCTTGTGGTCTTTTTTCTTGTCCAGGCCGAGGATTTTTTCGACGTACTCAAACCAGATGAAGGCCACGCCCATCAAGCCAATCACCCACCACCACGACATGTCGGTGAATTTCCAGATTTCAAAATACTTCAGCGCGCCTAAAACTAATATTAAGATGATAATGGGCATGGCAACTCCTTTTCGAACTGCCATCTTACAAACAATTTACTTGCTTGTGGACATATATCGCGCAGCTTGCGCTTCCCCGTCAACCGTGGCGCGCCTGTAAGCGTTGTAACAAAAAATGCCGCCGTGCAGCTTCGGCTGGAAACACGGTAGAATCAATGCAAGTTGTTACCNNCGCATTCAAGGATGTGGGCGCCAAGTATGCGGGCCAGAAGGATGCCGAGAACAAACTGGTGGCCAAGGTCTTGAAGGGCGGTTCCGGTTCCTGGGGCGCGGTCCCGATGCCGGCCAATCCGCAAGTGAGCGAGGCCGAGGCGCGCACGCTGGTCAAGTGGGTGCTGGCGCAGAAATAAGCTGCGCACCAGAAACAAAAAAACGCGCCACGGCGCGTTTTTTTTGGTCCTGCGGCCGCAGCCGCAGTGCCTTGCTTACTTGATGACTTCCATCTTGGTGCGCTTGCCGCCTTTGAAGGTAAACAGCGTCAGCGCGCCATCCTTGATATCGCCCTTGTCGTCGAACTGGATCAGGCCGGTCACGCCCTGGTGCTTGATCTTTTTCAGTTCAGGCAGGTATTTGGCAGGATCGGCCGACTTGGCGTTCTGCATGGCCTGCGCCATCACCATCACCGAATCGTACACATACGGTGCGTACAGCTGGACGTCGGCGTTGAAGCGCTTCTTGAAGCGCGCCGAGAAGTCGGCCAGCACTTTTTCCTGCGGACCCATGACGCCGCCCGCTTCGGCGCAAGTGACCACGCCGTCGCCCAGGCCGTCGCCGGCCAGTCGGATCATCGATTCGGTGCAGATGCCGTCGCCGCCCATGAACTTGGCGTTGATGCCGAGCGCTTTCATTTGCTTGAGCATCGGGCCGCCTACTGCATCCATGCCGCCGAAGAAGACCAGGTCCGGCTTCTTGGCCTTGAGCGAGGTCAGGATGGCGGTGAAGTCGGTCGCCTTGTCGGTGGTAAATTCCTTGGCAATGATGGACACGCCCGGAGCCGCCTTGGCGCCCTTGACGAATTCGCCGGCCACACCCTGGCCGTATGCCGTACGGTCGTCGATCACGGCGATTTTCTTGGCGCCCAGCTTGCCCGTGGCGTATTTGCCCAGCGTGCCGCCCAGCTTGTTGTCATTGGCGACGACGCGGAACGCGCCCGGGAAACCTTGCTTGGTGTACATCGGCTGGGTCGACGATGGCGAAATCTGGGGAATGCCCGCATCGTTGTAGATTTTCGACGCCGGCACGGTGGTGCCCGAATTCAAGTGACCGATCACGCCCATGACTTTGGCGTCGACCAGCTTTTGCGCGACCGCCGTGCCTTGCTTCGGATCGGCGCCGTCATCTTCGGTGACCAGCTGGAAGGTGACCTTCTTGCCGTTGATCATGGTGCCCTTGGCGTTCAATTCCTCGATCGCCAGCTTGGCGCCGTTTTCATTGTCCTTGCCCAAGTGGGCGCTCGGACCGGAGATCGGACCGACGTGGCCGATCTTGATCACTTCCTGGGCGCTGGCCGAGCCGGCGAAGGCCAGGGCGATGGCAAGTGGAATGAGTTTGGTCGTCAACTGCATGTGCATTCTCCAATGGGGTGTTAAAACAGCAGCGCTGGTGGCGCCGCCCAGAAATTTTGCGTAGGGCAAAAGGTACAACAAATTGTCAGCTTCGCAAAGCCGATTGTCGCCTGTACACAGCATAAACGTCTGTTACGCGCAGCGGTGTACGCCGGCCCGACAGTTTGCCGACATTTTTGTAAGCAGTTGAAAGCACGTGGCTATTTTTTCAGCGTTTGCAGGTGCGAGATTTCCTGGGCGACGGCGCGCACCACGATTTTTTGTATGGTGTCCTGCAAGCCGCTGCGAATCTCGTCAGTCAAGCCTGCGATGGCGCCCTTGAGGACTTCCTCCATGCTGTCGCGCAGGCGCTGTTCGAGGACGAAGTCGACCCTTCCCTGCAGTTGCTGCAGGATGCGTTCGGACAGGCGCCGTTCGAGCAAGGTCCATTCCGGCTCGCTCCAGCCGTCAATGGCGCGCGTTTCGAGCGCAGCCTGGGCTTGCTCGGCCTGCGCGGCAGCCTCGGCGCGCGCGCTCGGCGTCGGCTTGTCGCTGAAGACTTCCGTCAATACGGGAATGCTGTGGTCGAACGCGGCGTTCTGGTCCATGGTCACGAGGCGACGAAGTGGGTGAGGGGGAAGGATTGCTGCTTGTAGGCGACATAGCGCTTGCGCCCGGCAGCCGCGTCCTGCTCATCGGTGGAAATGATTTCAAACAGCCGCTGGAAGCGCTCGAAGCGGGCCGGGGTGGCCTGGGTCAGGTTGACCAGCATGTCGTAGTGGGGGAAGTCGGCTTCCAGGCTGTCGGTGATGATGATGGCCGAGTGCGGGGCCAGCGCGTCGCCGGCCATGGCGTGCGGCAGGAAATCGGTCTCGCCCACGGTCCACAAGCCGCTGTCGAGGGCGGCTGCCTGGTCCGCGTCGTTGGCCAGCACGACCAGCTTGCCGCGCGCGCCATAGGCCTTGCGCGCCAGCCGGCACGCATACGCGACCTTGTCCCCGATATTGGTGTGGAAATCGACGCGCGTCATGGCGTCGCTCAAAACTGGAAGCCCGGTGGCGCGGTCGGCGGCTTGGCCTTGGCGGCGGCTTCCTTGCGGCGCTTTTCTTCTTCCTGGGCGGCTGCGGCGCGCAGCGCTTCCGGATCGGGTTCGGCCTTGACGGGCCGCGGTGCGGCCGAGACCGGCGCTGGATACTGGTAAGTGGCCGGCAGCATTTTGGTTTCCGGATACAGCGCGACGTTGAGCATCGCGTTCCAGGACGCCGCCTGGAAGCCGCTCGACTTGGCGCTGCCCACCACCAGCGCCGGCAGGTTGTTGCTGCCGACTGCATCCTTGAGCTTTTGCTCGTCTTCCGTGGTGGAGATGGTCTTCTCGGCAAACGGAATCCCGCGCGTCTTGAGCAGGGCGCGGCCCTGGTCGCAGCCGGCGCACGAGGCGGTCGTGTAAAGCGTGACAGGATAATTGCGCGCCGCTTGCGCCAGCGCGTACGGCAGCGCCACGCCGCCGCTGGCGCCGACGCTGGACTTGACCGGCGCCGCCTTGGCCGTGGCCGGCGGCGGCTGGTCCGAGAAGTGGGTCTTGCCGTTGGCGTCAACCCATTTGTACATTTGCGCGCTGGCGCCGCCCGCGCACAGCAGCAGGGCCAGGCCCAGGCTGGCGGTGCGGCGTTTCAGAGGTGGTGCGACTGCCTTCATTCGTTTTCTCCTGCGGGCGATTTCATGCCACTGTGACGCAACAGCGCATCGATGCTCGGTTCGCGGCCGCGGAAGGCCTTGAACGATTCGAGCGCCGGGCGCGAACCACCGACGGCGAGGATCTCTTGCTGAAACCGCTTGCCGGTGTCTTCGGACAGGGCCCCGCCGCCGGCCGCCACCGCTTCTTCGAAAGCGGCGTAGGCATCGGCGGACAAGACTTCTGCCCACTTGTAGCTATAGTACCCGGCGGCATACCCGCCTGCAAAGATATGTCCGAAAGAGTGTTGGAAACGGTTGAACGCGGGTGGCGTCATGACCGAGAACTTCTCGCGAACTTCGTTAATCAAAGCTTGAACCGGCTTCGAACTGGTCGGATCGTAATCAAAATGCAAATGCATGTCGACCAGCGAGAATTCCACCTGGCGCAAGGTCTGCATGCCTGATTGGAAATTTTTCGCGGCCGTCATCTTGTCGTACAGCGCGCGCGGCAACGGCGCTCCCGTCTTAACGTGCGAGGTCATCAATTGGAGGACACCCCACTCCCAACAAAAATTTTCCATGAACTGGGACGGCAATTCGACCGCATCCCATTCGACCCCGGAAATACCCGACACCGAGATCTCGTCGACCTGGGTCAGCATGTGGTGCAAGCCGTGGCCGAACTCGTGGAATAGCGTGGTCACTTCATCATGCGTAAACAGCGAAGGCTGCTGCACGCCGTCCACCACGGCCGGCGCGGTGAAGTTGCACGTCAGGTAGGCGACCGGGGTTTGCAAGGTGCCCGTCAGGTCAACCCGGCGTCCGCGCGCGTCGTCCATCCAGGCGCCGGGGCGCTTGCCGCTGCGTGCGTACAGGTCGAGATAGAACTGGCCCACCAGCTTGCCGTCGCGTTCGATCCGGAAAAAACTCACGTCCGGATGCCAGACCGGCGCCTGGTCGACGCTGATGGTCACCCCGAACAGGCTTTGCACCAGCCGGAACAGGCCAGCGACCACGTTCGGCTCGGGGAAATATTGCTTCACTTCCTGGGCCGAGAACGCGTAGCGCTGCTCGCGCAGCTTTTCCGACGCATAGGCCTGGTCCCAGGCTTCGAGTTGGTCGATGCCCAGTTCGGTGCGCGCAAAGTCGCGCAATTCGGCCAGGTCCTGTTCGGCGTAGGGACGCGCGCGCCGCGCCAGGTCTTCCAGGAAGGCAATCACGTGCTCGGGGCTTTGCGCCATTTTTGGCACCAGTGACACTTCGGCAAAATTGCGGTAGTCGAGCAGCTTGGCTTCTTCGTCGCGCAGCTTGAGCAAGGTCGAGATATTGTTGGTGTTGTCCCAGTTTTCCAGCTGGCTGAACACGCTGCCCATTTCGGACGCCTTGGTGGCGCTGGCGCGGTACATGGTGGCGCGCAGTTCGCGCTTGTCGGCAAACTGCAGGATCGGGAAGTACGACGGGAAGTGCAGCGTGAACAGGAAGCCGTGTTTGCCCTGCGCTTCGGCGGCGGCGCGCGCGGCCTGTTTCACGTCGGCCGGCAGACCGGCCAGGTCGGCTTCGTCCTCGACGTGCATCTGGTAGTCGTTGGTGGCGTCAAGCACGTTTTCCGAAAAACGGGTCGACACGGCCGCGTGCTGCTCCTGGATCGCGGCAAAGCGCGCCTTCTTGTCGTCGGGCAGCTCGGCGCCGCCCAGGCGGAAGTCGCGCAGCGCGTTTTCCACGATCTTCTTGCGCGCGTCCGACAAACCGGCATACGACGGGCTGGCCTTGATCGCCTTGTACTTGGCAAACAGCGCTTCATTTTGCGACAGCGCGGTCCAGAACTCGGTGATGCGCGGCTGGTTGTCATTGTAGGCAGCGCGCAGCGCGGGTGTATCGACCACGGAATTGAGGTGGCTGACGATGCCCCAGGCGCGCCCCAGGCGCTCGGTGGTGTTTTCCAGCGGGATCACGAAGTTCTCCCAGCTGACGTCGGCCGACGGCTGTTCCAGCGTTGCCAGCACGGCGCTGGCGTCGGCGATCAGTTGCTCGATTGCAGGGGCGACGTGCTCGGGCTCGATTGCATCGAAACGCGGCAGGCCGCTAAAGTCGAGCAGGGGATTGGTGGTATCGGTGTGCATGGTGCTCTCCTGGTTGTCTTGTCGCGGCCGCAAGCTTTACGTGCGTTCGGCCGCTTCTACCGTATTCATTAACAGCATGGTAATTGTCATCGGTCCCACGCCGCCTGGCACCGGCGTGATGTGAGCGGCCACTTCGCGCACGCCCGCCGTATCCACATCGCCGCACAGTTTGCCGTGGTCGTCGCGGTTCATGCCCACATCGATGACGATCGCGCCCGGCTTGACCATGTCGGCGGTGAGCGTGTTGCGGCGCCCGACCGCGGCGACCACGACGTCAGCCTGGCGCGTGTGGTAAGCCAGGTCCGGCGTTGCACTGTGGCAGATGGTGACGGTCGCATTCGCTTGCAAGAGCAAGAGCGCCATCGGTTTGCCCACCGTGTTGCTGCGGCCGATGACGACCGCGTGCTTGCCGCGCAGGTCGTAGCCGGTGCTTTCGATCAGCTTCATGCAGCCGTACGGCGTGCACGGGCGGAAACCGGCCAGGCCGGTCATCAGTTCGCCGGCCGACAGCACCGAATAGCCGTCCACGTCCTTGGTGGTCGAAATGGATTCGATCACCTTGTGCGGATTGATGTGCTTGGGCAAAGGCATCTGGACCAGGATGCCGTGGATGGCCGGGTCAGCATTCAGGGCCGCGATGCGGTCCAACAGGGCGGCCTCGGTCA
>CXWL01004792.1_pt1 | contig 20284 bp, 16 predicted proteins | sample 590931 | NCBI WGS metagenome assembly CXWL01 (sample SAMEA3498368, study PRJEB10139) | groundwater metagenome | biome: water well; material: biofilm material | place: Germany | collected 2015-04-27 | reverse complement strand
ACCGGCTGCCGCCGCCAGCGCCGCGGCAGCCCGCCCGGGCGGCGTGGCCGCGGCGCCCGCACCCGGCACGCCGCCGCCCTTTGCCACGGTGATCAAGGACGCCCGCCGCATCGATGGCCCGCTCACGCTGTGGCAGAAGGATGACAAGGTCTGGATCGAGCTCCTGCCGGCCCAGTTCGGCCAGCCCTTCCTGCTCTCGCCCAAGATCAAGAGTGGCATCGGCGAAGCCTGGGTCCTGGGCGGGCTGATGGCCTACCCCATCAATGGCGCCGGTGGCCCGCACCTGGTGGAGTTCCAGCGCGTCCACAACCAGGTGCGGCTGCAGGCGCGCAATACCGATGTCACGGCCCTGCCGGGTACGCCGGAGGCACGCGCGGTGGCCGATGCCTATTCGCACAGCCTGCTCGGCGCGGTGCCGGTGGCCAGCCTGCCGCACCCCGACCGCAAGAGCGTGCTGGTCGAGGCCAATGGCCTGTTCCTGGGCGACATGCTGGGCATCGGCATGATGCTGCAGCGCGGCCTGCGCCAGGGTTATGGCCTGGACCGCGGCAACTCGGTCATCACCGCCGTGCGCGGCTCGGCGCAGGCCACCATCATCGAGACCCAGAGCCACTACGCCACGGGCAGCCTGGCCATACCCTCGGCCGGTGCCCCACCGGGAGCGCCGGTGCCGGTGCTGCCACGCTTCTTGCCCGATGCGCGCAGCCTGCTGGTGGGGCTGCACTTCTCACTTGCCCCGCTGCCGCCCACGCCGATGGCGGCGCGCCACGCCGACCCGCGGCTGGGTCTCTTCACGACCGCGGTGCTCGACTTTTCCAACGACTTGCGGCTTTCGCCGCGCCAGCACTTTGTCAACCGCTGGCGGCTGGAAAAGAAGGAGCCTGCGGCCGAGCTCTCCGACCCGGTCAAGCCGATCACGTTCTGGATCGACCGCAACGTACCGCTGGCCTACCGCGAAACCGTGCGCGCCGCGATCCTGGCGTGGAACGGGGCCTTCGAGAAGATCGGCATCCGGGGCGCGATCACGGTCGAGCAACAGGCCGACGACGCCAAATTCGACACCCTGGATTTTGGCTACCCCTCGGTGCGCTGGATGATGAACGCCGACCCTGCATTCGGCGCCATCGGGCCCAGCCATGTGGACCCGCGCAGCGGCGAGATCCTGGACGCCGATATCGCCTTCGAGGGCTTGTCTGCCCGCAGCGTGCGCACCTTTCGCTCGCAGGTCATGGCCGGGCAGGCCGCGCCGGCGCAGGTGCCGCTCTCGTTTGCCGCACCGTACGAGCTGGCCGCTGGCCGCGTGATGCCGCAAGACCACGCGCGCTGCCAGCATGGCGCGCTGGCCGCCGAGCAACTGGGCTATGCACTCGATGTGCTCGAGGTGCGCGGAGAACTCGACCCCGATGGCCCGGTGGCCCGGCAATTCGTGCTCGACTACGTCAAGGAAACCATCATGCACGAGGTCGGGCACGCCCTCGGCCTGCGCCACAACTTCCGCGCCTCGCGCGCCTACAGCGAGGCGCAGCTCGCAGACCCTGAATTTACGCGCGCCCACGGCACTGCAGGCTCGGTGATGGAATACAACGCCGTCAACCTGCCGCTGCCCGGGCAGGCTGGCGGCATGCCGTTCCACACCGCGCTCGGGCCCTACGACTACTGGGCCATCGAATATGCCTACAAGCCGATGCCCGCGGGCACGACAGCGGCGGCCGAGAGCGCCGAGCTGCAGCGCATAGCCGCACGCAGCAGCGAGCCGCTGCTGGCCTTCGGCACGGATGAGGATATCTACTTCGGCATCGACCCCGAGATCCTCCAGCTCGACCTCGGCAGCGACGCGCTGGCCTTCGCCTCCAAGCGCCTGGCCATTGCGCGCGACCTCTTTCAGCGGCAGGAGACCCGTGCGCTGTCGCCAGAACATGACTACGCCGTGCTGCGCCGCTCGATCAACTATGCCGTCAGCGATGCCACCCGCGCCGTCGGCGTGCTGGTGCGCCAGATTGGCGGCGTGCGCACGCTGCGCGATTTTCCGGGCAGCGGCCGCGACCCGCTGCTGCCAGCATCGGCGCAACTGCAGCGCGACGCGCTCGACCTGATCGCCCGCTACGTGCTGGCGGGGGACGGCCTGAGCCTGTCGCCGGCGCTCCAACGCCGGCTGGCACCGAGCTATCTGGACGCCGCCGGGTTTGCGGGCGGGCCCGCCGACTTTTCGCTCGCCCAGCGCCTGCTGGATCTGCGCCGCGCGGTATTGGCCTACCTGATGAGCGACACCATCGCGGCGCGCATCCTGGACAGCGTGGGCAAGTTCGATCGACCGGCCGAAGCCTTCCAGCTCACCGAGCTGCACCAGCGGCTGCTGGCCGATGTCTGGAGCGATCTTGATGCCGGCAAGGCCATCGCCGCCGAGCGGCGCGAACTGCAGCGCGACCACCTCAACCGCGTGGCCGCCGCGCTGCTGCGGCCGTCGCCGCTGGCGCGCACCGACGCGCGTGGCCTGGTGCGCACGCAGGCTCTCGCGTTGCTGGCGCGCCTGGACGCTGCGCAACGCCGTCACACCGATGCCCCGACCCGGGCCCATCTGGCCGACGGCGCCAATACGCTGCGCCAGGCGCTGACATCGCCGATCCTGCGCCTGGGCTTGTAGGCGGCGCGAATTCGCCGCTCCGCCCCCGGATTCCGTGCTTCGTCATGGCCACGCTGGATGGCCGTGCGATGCGGCGCTATCGTGCCGCGCATGGAAGACAACTCTCCGCGCACACCCGGCGGCGCCACCGTCAACATGAGGCCGGGCCTTGCCCGCCGCATCCTGGCCTCGCTCCACACCGGCAGGCTGGGCGTGACGATCGGCTTTGGCGTCACCGCGGCGCTGATGTTCTGGCCCTTCTTCATCACGCCGTTCGCGGTGCTGCTGGGCCGCACGTTGTTCCTGGCGCTGCTGCTGCTGCTGGTGTTCGAGGGTGCGCAGCGCTTGCCCCAGCGCTGGTTGCCGGCCTGGCTGCCGCGCTGGCTGCTGACGGTGCTGGCGGTGGGCGTCGCCGCACCGCTGGGCACGTTCATGATCTACCTGGTGGCGGTCGGCGGGCGGGTCAGCGACTTTGTCGACAGCCCGCCACGCGTCACCGGTTTTGTCATCTTCACCGCCACCGCGCTGGTGCTGGGCTCGCTGATCACCCTGACCGCGCTACTGCGCGAACGCGAAGCCCGCGCGCGCACGCAGTCGCTGCAATTCGAGCTCGAACGCAGCCGGCTGGAGAAGCAGGCCGTCGATGCGCGGCTGGCGTTGCTGCAGGCGCAGATCGAGCCGCACTTCCTGTTCAATACGCTGGCCAATGTGCAGGCGCTGGTGGAGACGAACTCGCCGCGCGCGGTGACCGTGCTCGGCAGCCTGATCGCCTACCTGCGCGCCACCCTGCCGCTGCTGCACGACCGCGAGCCCGTGCTGGCCACCGAGCTGACCCTGGTGCGCGCCTACCTCGAGCTGATGCAGATGCGCATGCCCGACCGCCTGGCCTTTGCGATGGTCGTCGACCCTGCCGTGCACACGCAGCGCTTCCCGGCACTGGCGCTGCTGACCCTGGTTGAAAACGCGATCCGCCACGCCATCGATCCCAGCGAAGACGGCGGCCGCATCGAGGTGGGTGCCCAGCGCCTGGCAGGCGGCACGCGGCTGTGGGTCAGCGACACTGGCCCGGGTATCGCCGAACACGCCATGCCAGGCACCGGCCTGACCAACCTGCGCGCACGACTGGCCGCGTTCTACGGCCCCGGCGCCGAACTGAACCTGAGCGAACAGGCGCCGCACGGCCTGCGTGCCGAGATCGTCCTGCGGCCATGACCACGGCACTCATCGCCGACGACGAGCCGCTGCTGCGCGAGCACCTCGCCACGCACCTGGCACGGCTGTGGCCGGATCTGCGCATCGTGGCGCAGGCGCGCAACGGCCGCGAGGCCATTGAGCTGTTTGACGAATTCGCGCCCGAGGTGGTCTTTCTGGACGTGCACATGCCCGGCCTCAACGGCATCGACGCGGCGCGTGCCATCGCAGAGAGGGCCCAGATCGTCTTCGTGACGGCCTTCGAGAAATATGCCGTGCAGGCCTTCGAGCACGGCGCCGTGGACTACCTCGTCAAACCCTTTGAAGAAGCGCGCCTGGCCGCCACCGTGCAGCGCCTGCGGTCGCGGCAGGCGGCTGCCGCCCAGGGTCCGGCGCACGACGCCCTCGCCCCACTGCTGGACGCCCTGGCCAACCAGGTGCGCCAACAGGCGCCGCCGCGCAAGCACCTGCAGTGGATCAAGGCGTCGGTCGGGCCCAGCCTGCGCCTGATTCCGGTGGACGAAGTCGTCTTCATGCGCAGTGACGAGAAATACACCCTGGTCGTCTGGCAGGGCGGCGAGGCGCTGATCCGCAAGACCATCCGCGAGCTCGCCGACGAACTCGACCCTGAGCACTTCGTGCAGATCCACCGCTCGACGATCGTGGCGCTGCGCCATGTCGCCCACGTGCTGCGTGCGGCCAACGAGACGGCCGATGTGCACCTGCGCGGTCGCACCGAGGTGCTGCCCGTGAGCCGCAGCTATCTGCACCTCTTCAGGCAGATGTAGCACGCCATAGCCCCGGCCTGCTTATGATCGGCGCCGATCAAACGCACCCCGGAAGGACCACGCCCATGCATGCCTGGCTCTGCGAAGCACTGGACGGGGTGGACGCCCTGCGCTGGGCGGAGTTGCCCACCCCTGCGCCCAAGCCGGGCGAAGTGCGCGTCGCCATCCGTGCCGCCAGCCTGAACTTCCCCGATCTGCTGATCGTGCAGGGCAAATACCAGCTCAAACCGACCCTGCCATTTGTCCCCGGCTCTGAATTCTCCGGCCTGGTGGATGCCGTGGGGTCCGGCGTCACGCAGCTCAAGGTGGGCGACGCGGTGGCCGCCATCGCAGGCACCGGAGGCTTTGGCAGCCACGCCTGCGTCAGCGCGGCGCAGGTGCTGCCACTGCCGCCAGGCTTTGCGCTTGAGGACGCGGCGGCGTTTGCCTTCACTTATGGCACCTCGCACCATGCCTTGATCGACCGCGGGCAGCTCAAGGCGGGCGAGACCGTGCTCGTGCTCGGCGCCGCCGGCGGCGTGGGCACGGCCGCGTTGCAGATCGCCCGCGCCGCCGGGGCGCGCGTGATCGCCGCCGCCTCCAGCGACGAGAAGTGCGCGCTGTGCCGCGAGCTCGGCGCCGACGCCACACTCAACTACAGCACGCAGGATATCCGTACCACGCTCAAGGAGCTGACCGCCGGCAAGGGCCCCGATGTGGTCTACGACCCGGTGGGTGGCGACCTGGCCGAGCCGGTGCTGCGCGCCATCGCCTGGCGCGGCCGCTACCTGGTGGTGGGTTTTGCCGGCGGTGGCATCCCGGCACTGCCGTGGAACCTGGCGCTGCTCAAGGGGGCGTCGATCGTGGGCGTCTTCCTGGGCGAGTTTGTCAGGCGCGAGCCGCAAGCCCATGCGGCCGCATTGCATCAGCTGGTTCAGTGGTACGCGCAGGGTTTGCTCAAACCGGTGATCGACCAGCGCCTGCCGATGAGCGAGATCCGGGCGGCCTACGCGCGCATGGGGTCGCGCCAGGTGCGCGGCAAGCTGCTGCTCGTCAACCCGTAACGGCTTGATGCGATAGCGCGGCACGGCCGGATTTAAGCGCTAGCATTCCGTCCATCCGTATGGGAGTGCGTGCCGATGGCCGTCAAGGTGCTGATCCTCGAAGACAACCCCGTAGCACGCAGCTTCCTGTGCCGCGTGGTGCGCGAGAGTTTCAGTGACGCCATCATGATCACCGAGGCCGGTGATCTGGAAACCGCGCGCCGCCATATCCTGCTCACGGGCGGCTCGCAAGGCCTGCACGGTGTCGATCCGTTCAAGCTGATCCTGGTCGATCTTGAACTGCCAGACGGCAACGGGATGGAGCTGCTGGCCGAGCTGACCCACTACCCGGCAACCAAGATCGTCACCACGCTGTATTCGGACGACGACCACCTTTTTCCCGCGCTGCAATGCGGCGCCGACGGCTACCTGCTCAAGGAAGACCGTTTCGAAGTGCTGGTCGAGGAACTGCAGAAGATCGTGCGCGGCCAGCCCCCGCTCTCGCCCGCCATCGCGCGCCGCCTGCTCACCCACTTCAGGCAAGGCTCGGGCGGCGACAGCCAGGCGCCCGATTCCGGCTTCATGCCGATCAGCACCTTCACCACCAGCAAGCCGGTGCCGATGGAAAAGCCGCTCGACCACGAGCGCCTCACCCCGCGTGAGACCGAGGTGCTGACCTACCTGAGCAAGGGCTTCACGATCAAGGAGATCGCGAGCCTGATGGGCATCAAGTGGTTCACGGTCAACGACCATATCAAGTCCATCTACAAGAAGCTCAACGTCTCCAGCCGCGCCGAAGCCGCCGTGCTGGCCAGCAAGCAAGGGCTGGTATGACAGCCGGCGTGGGCCCGGCCCTGGGCGCGCGGCGCGCCTGAGTCTGGGCAAGGCGGCGATGTCCGCATTGGCAAGGCCCTTGCCCGCGCCAGCGGCTGAACCCGGCAGCGCGGACTCGGCCTTCGACGCCAGCGGCCTGGAACGCAGCCTGGGCGGCACCGGGCAGCCCCGATGGATAGGCTGGCGGCGGCGGGCGCTGGTGCTGGCCGTGCTGGTGGGCTGCGCTGGGGTCTATGGGCTCGCGCACTGGCTGGCGGCCACGCCGCACCTCGACGTGCAGCTCGCCTCGGGTGACGGCGGCAGGCTCGTGCTGCAGGACGGCGCGCCGGCGGCCCTGCACGGCCACGACGGCCGCACGGTGGTGGCCATGAGCGACGGCGTCGGCGCGCCGCAAACCGTGGACGCGCTGCTGCTGCATCGCTCGCCGCGCTGGCAGGCGGACGACGCCGCTCGCACGCGGCAGGTGACGCAGCACGAGCGCCTGTCAGCCTGGCTCGCGGCCGGCGCGGTGCGGCTGCACTTCGACGATGGCTCCGCCGTCGATGCGCGTGCCGCAGCACGCGGCTGGGGCGGCCTGGGCCTGCTGTTCTGGCCCTTGTCCGGCCTGGCGCTGCTCTTGTATCTGTTTGCGGTGGTCGTGGTGCTGGCGCGGCCGCAGGTGCGCAACCTGCTGTTCATGGCGATGTCGCTGTGCCAGGCCGGTAACCTGCTGTTCATCGCGCTGGAAGCCGCACCCGGCCTGGGCCTGCCGGCGGGCACCGTGGCGCTGGACCAGGGCGCGCGCCTGGCACTCGATGCCTGCACCGGCGCCGCCATCGTGCATGCCTACGCGCTGCACCCACGCCGCCTGGTGGGGGCCGGCGCCATCGCCGCCGCCAGCTGGCTGGTGGCCGGTGGCGGCCTGCTGCTGGTCCTGACTGCAAGCCCCACCCACCTGTGGTGGTGGGCCCAGGGCCTGTGCCTGGCCCTGGGCGCTGGCGCACTGGCGGTTGTGCATCATTCCTACCGCCAGGAGCCCAACCCCTATGCCATGGTGATGCGGCGCTTCAGCGTCATCGCGCTGTTCACGCTGGCGCTGGTGACGGCTGCCGTCGCGGTCTCGACCGGGCTGCCCCGCCTCGCGCACGGCGTGGCCGTTGGCGCTTCGGTGGCGTGGACCCTGTTCCTGGCCTCGCTGCTGCTGCTGACGCCGTTTCTCGCCCGCAGCCGGCAGGTGCTGCGCGAGTTCGCCATGCTCGCGGGCATCAGCACGGTGGCGGCTTCGGTGGACCTGCTGTTCGTGGCCGTGTTTTCACTCGGGCCATTCACTTCGCTGGCGGTGGCGGTATTCATCGCACTGGCGGTCTATGCCGGGGCGCGGCAGTACATCCTCAATTACATGCTGGGCGGCAACATGCTGACCACCGAGCGCACCTTTGATCACATCTACCGCGCTGCGCGCGAGGTGCGGGCGAAGCCCACGCGCTATCCACAGATGCTGGCGCGGCTGCTGCGCGAGCTCTTCGAACCCCTGGAACTGCTTCGTGTCGAACGCGTGCCGCAGCAGGCGCGCGTGGTTGGCGGCGGCTCGGCGCTGGTGGTACCGGTGCGCGCAGCCGACACCGACAGCATGCCCGCCCCGGCGCTGGCGCTGGTGCTGCGCTTCGCCCAGCGCGGGCAGCGCCTGTTCACCCATGACGACGCGCGCCTGGCCGACCGCGTGGTGGAGCAACTGCGGCGAGCCGTGGCCTACGACCAGGCGGTGGAGCGCGGCCGCTTCGAGGAGCGGCTGCGCATCGCCCAAGACCTGCACGACGATATCGGCGCCCGACTGCTCACCCTGATGTACCAGGCCCCGACGCCGGAAATGGAGGACTACATCCGCCACACGCTGCAGGATCTGAAGACGCTGACCCGCGGCCTGGCCGCCGCCGAACATCGCCTGTCGCACGCCGCCGCCGAGTGGAAGGCCGACCTCACGCAGCGCCTCACCGCCGCACATGTGCAGCTTGGGTGGGCCTTCAACTTCGACCGCGACCTGCGCCTGTCGGTCGTGCAATGGTCGGCGCTGACGCGTGTGCTGCGCGAGCTGGTAAGCAATTCGCTCTACCACGGCCACGCCGCGTGCATCGACGTCAGCTTCGAGCTCTGCGGCGACCGGCTGGCGCTGCAAGTGGCCGACGACGGCAGCGGCCGCCAGCCGCAGGCGTGGGCCCATGGGCTGGGACTGGGCGGCGTGCGCAAACGGGTCAAGCTGATGGGTGGCGAGGTGCACTGGCGCGAGCGGGATCCGCGTGGCATCGTCTGCGCGGTGCGGGTGGCCAACTTCGGTGGCGGCGCATAGCGGGGATCGCTGCCACGCCAGACCCCATGACACCCCCGAGTGCGATGCGGTCGATTTCCGAAGACAATACAGGCTTCGCGTCGACCGGGGTGCCCTTCCAGGCCCCATTTCCCATGACCATTCGCCGCACGCCCCCCCTTCCTGAGTCCGCCAGCGGGCCCAAGCTGCGCCAGACCCAGGCCGAGTACACCGCCGCCCGGCCGCATGCCGAGCCCGGCGTCAAGCCCATGATGTCGAGCTCGAAGATGTACGTCTGCATCAAGTGCCATGCCAATTTCAAGACCGGCGACGGCAAGCCCGATCCGCGCCTGCGCGGCCTCGGCCGCTGCAACGCCTGTCTCGGCGTCACCGTGCCGACGCCCTGATTCCGCCATTCACCAGTTCAACCCATCGGAGACGTTTTTCCATGTCGAACCCGAACCGTCGTATCTTCCTCATGCAAGTGGCCGCCTGCGGCTCTGTTCTCGCCGCTGCGCGCGCCGAGGCCCAAGCGACCAAAGTCGATGAGAAGGATGCCCAGGCCATCGCCTTGGGCTACGTGGCTGACACCGCAAAGGCCGACCTGAAGAAGTTCCCCAAGCATGCCAAGGATCAGAAGTGCAACAACTGCGCGCTCTACCAGGGCAAGGCCGCCGACGCCTCGGGCGGCTGCCCGCTGTTTGGCACCAAGCACGTAACCGCGGGCGGCTGGTGCAGCGCCTGGGCCAAGAAGGGCTGACCCCGCTTCAAGGCCGCGCCAAGCTGAACGGCCCTTCGGGGCCGTTTCTACGTCGGCCCGATGCATACGAAAAAGCGGCCACCTGGGGCCGCTTCATTCATGCTGTGGGGTGGCTGATGGGGCTCGAACCCACGACAACAGGAATCACAATCCTGGACTCTACCAACTGAGCTACAGCCACCGCTGAACGCGAAATTATAGCGCCGGCGCCTCAGCGGGCGGGCGCAGAGGCGGCCTCCACGGTGGCAACGGCGTCGGGCTTGACTTCAGCCTTGAAGCGCCGCTTCAGCGCGCCGAGGTAGGCGTCGGCCTCGGCACCAGCCCAGGCCTGCGCGTACTGCGATCGCAGCGCATCTTCGCCGCCAGGTGCGGCGTCACGCGCAAGCACCTGCGTCACGCGCAGCACCACGAACCCCTGCGCCTGCAGGTCCACGCCCAACACCACCGGCAACTTGGCAGCATCGGCCCGCAGCACGGCATCCATCACCGCCTTGGGCAACCCCTGGCCTTGGCCGCGTGACACCGTCAGTGCCGTGGGCAGTGCCTCGGCACTGGCCAGACGCAGGGCGGCCAGTCGCGCCTCGCCATCCTTGCGCGCCAGCGCCGCGCTCTGCTGGTCCACCAGCCTCTCGCGGACGCGATCCTTCACTTCGGCCAGCGGGATCGTGCGGGCCGGCGTATGTTGCAGCACGCGTGCCGAGACGAGCTGGTTCGGACCGACTTCCACGGCGTCGGTATTGCGCTTGTTCGCGACTGCGTCATTGCCGAATACGGCATCCAGCAGCTTGGCCGAGGCCAGCGCGCCGATCGCCCCCGGCGCCGGCATGCGTTGCACGGTGGCGGTCTTCTTCTCGAGCTTGAGCTTGTCGATCACGGGCTTGAGACTGTCTGACTGCTCGTACACGGTGTTCGTGAACTGCTCGGCCGCCTCAGGCCAGCGGCGCTGCGCCAGCGACTTGCGCAACTCGGCCTCGATCTCGCCGCGCACCTCTTCCAGCGCCTTCTTCTGGCCCCCACGCGCACCGGTGACGGTCAGGATGTGATAGCCGAAGTCAGTCTCGAAAACCGGGCTGATGTCGCCCGGCTTCATCGAGAACGCGGCCTCGTCAAAGGCCTTGACCATGGCGCCGCGGCCGAAGAAATCAAGGTCCCCGCCCTGCGCCGCCGAGCCCGGATCCTGCGAGTTCTTGCGCGCCAGATCGGCAAAGGCGGCCGGGCTCTTGCGCACCTCCAGCAGCAGGGCCTCGGCCCGCGCCTTCGCCTTCTGCTTGTCGGCCGCGGACATGTCCTTGTCGGTCTTGATCAGGATGTGGCTCGCGCGGCGCTCCTCGGCGGCGGTATAGCGGGCGGCGTTGTCGGCGTAGAACTTGCGCAGATCCTCGTCGCCGACGGCCAGACCCTTGGCGAGCAGTTCGAGATCCAGCACGACATATTCGATGGTGGCCTGCTCGGGCGCCTTGAATTGCGCCTCCTGGGCCTTGAAGTAGGCCTCGATATCGGCGTCGGTGGGACTGACCTTGCTGCGATAGGCTGCCGGTTCAAATCGCTGCAGCTGCACCTCGCGGCGCTGCAACAGCGGATCCAGGGATGCGGCGGCAATCGCCGCCGGCGCCAGCGCCGAGCGCGTCACGCCGGCCATCACCTGCTGCATGGCGAACTCCTGGCGCAGCTGCTGCGCAAACATCTCGGAGTTCATGCCCTGCATCGCCAGCAACTCGCCGTTCACGCTGCCGTCCGGGTTGCGCAGCTGCGCAAACTGCGGGTCGCTGATGAACAGGCGCTTCAGCCGCTCGTCGCTGGGTGCCAGGTGCATCGCGCTGGCAGCGGCGAGCAGCACGCGCTCGCGCACCAGACCGTCGAGCGTCTCGCGCCTGAGCTGCGGCGTATCGAGCATCTTGATGTCGACGCCCGGCGACTGGCGGCGCACGCGATCGACGTAGCGCTGATGCAGGGATTCCCATTCGGCTTGCGTGATCGAACGCCCGTCGACCTTGGCCACCGCGGTGTTGCTGGCGTCGGTGAACTTGCTGTAACCCTGCACCCCGAAGAAGACGAAGGACGGGATGATCAGCATCAGCATGAAGCCGAGCACCAGCCGGGTGTGGTTGCGGACAAAGTCGAACATGGGGTCGGATCTCGGGGCAGGGGCGGGCGCGGCCGCCGGTCGGTCAGAAACTAAGCATCGGCCGTCGGCACGGAACCGAGGTGGTGGGTGCTGACGGGTTCGAACCGCCGACCTACGCCTTGTAAGGGCGCCGCTCTACCGGCTGAGCTAAGCACCCGGAGGAAGTCAGCTCACACCGAGTCGCGCAAACCCTTGCCTGGCCGGAACTTGGGCACCTTGGCGGCCTTGATCTTGATGGGCGCACCGGTGCGCGGGTTGCGGCCGACTCGCGCCGCCCGCTTGGGAGCGGTGAAGGTGCCGAAGCCGGTGATGGTGACACTGCCGCCCTTCTTGAGCGTGGTCTTGACGGCACCGATCACCGCCTCCAGCGAACGCGACGCCGCGGCCTTGGAAATGTCGGCCTGCTTGGCGATGTGTTCGATCAGTTCACTCTTGTTCACGGCGCTGTTCCCCTCTCAAGGTGTGTCGGTATTCGGATCCGGATGGGCCTTCGGTTGGTCTCGCGTGATGGCTTCGATCAACTCGAATCCATTACATCCCGCGGGTCCAAGCAGTGTCAAGCGGAGGTGCGATTCTAGGCGCAACTCCCCCCACACTCGGCAGCCCGCGGCGCCTACTGTCAGCGTGATTTCACGCTTGACAAGGATCTGGTGGCGGCCTACCCGAACTGGCCGTGCGAGACGGCGCTGGCGAGGGCCTGCCCCACATCCTGCGTACCGGCGCTGCCGCCAAGATCGCGCGTGCGTGGTGCGTGGGGGTCGGCGAGCAGCGCCTCGATGGCCGCCAGCACCGCGTCGTGCGCATCGCGATGGCCCAGAAACTCGAGCATCAGCGCGGCAGACCAGACCTGTCCGATCGGATTGGCCAGGCCCTGCCCCGCGATATCGGGCGCCGAACCGTGCACCGGTTCGAACAGGCTCGGCCACTCGCGCGTGGGGTTGAGGTTGGCCGACGGCGCGATGCCGATCGTGCCGGTGCAGGCCGGGCCGAGATCGGACAGGATGTCGCCGAACAGGTTGCTCGCCACCACCACGTCAAACTGTTGCGGCCGCTGCACGAAGTGGGCGCAGAGGATGTCGATATGGAAGCGGTCCACCGCCACCTGCGGATACTGCCGGGCCATCGCCTCCACGCGCTCGTCCCAGTAGGGCATGGTGATGGAGATGCCATTGCTCTTGGTGGCCGACGTGAGCTTGCGCCTGGGTCGCGATGCGGCCAATTCAAAGGCGAACCTGAGAACGCGGTCAACACCGTGGCGCGACATCACCGTCTCCTGGATGACGACCTCGCGCTCGGTGCCTTCGAACATGCGCCCGCCGATGCTCGAATATTCGCCCTCGGTGTTCTCGCGCACGATCCAGATGTCGATTTCGCCCGGCCCGAGCGCCACACCGGCCCGATTTACCAGCGGCGAGCGGATGCCTGGCATCAGGCGCGCCGGCCGCAGGTTGACATATTGGTCGAACTCGCGGCGAAACTTGAGCAGCGACCCCCAGAGCGAGACGTGGTCGGGTACCGTGGCCGGCCAGCCCACGGCGCCGAAAAAGATCGCATCATGGCCGCCGATGCGGTCCTTCCAGTCGGAAGGCATCATGGTGCCGTGCTTGGCGAAGTAGCCGCAATGGGCAAAGTCGAACTCGTCGATCTGCAGCGGGATGCCAAAGCGCCGGGCCGCGGCATCGAGCACGCGCAGCCCTTCGGGCACCGTTTCACGGCCGATGCCGTCACCGGCGATGACAGCGATGCGATGGGTCGTCATGGTCGCTCCTGAGGTATTTGCTGGCGGCCCCGCACGACCAGCGCGACGCCACCGGCAGTGAGCGCCAGGCCGACCAGCACGCCGGCGGTCAGCGCCTCATCAAACAGCAGCCACGCCAGCAGCGCGGTGCAAGGGGGTACGAGATACATCAGGCTCGTGACGGCAGTGGCGGCGCCACGCTGGATCAGCATGTAGAGCAGCGAACTCCCACCCAATGTGAGCACGAGCACCGACCAGGCCATGGCGCCAACCAGTTGCGGGTGCGGGTCGATGTGCCCGCCCTCCCACAGGGCCAGCGGCGCCGTGACCGCCAGCGCAGCGGCCAATTGCACGGTATTGGCGGTGCGCACGTCGCACGGCGCCACCCAGCGCTTCTGGTACAGCGTGCCGGCGGTGATGCTGGCCAGCGCGAGCACGGCCAGCGCGACGTTGATGCCTTGCGCCTCGCCCAGCCGCAGCTTGTCTTGCAGCACCAGCACGAGGCCTCCCAGGCCCAGCGCCAGGCCCAGCCATTGCCGCGTCGCGACCCGATGCGCCTGGCCAGTGGCGCTGACCCACAGCGCCGTCAGCAGCGGTTGCAGGCCAACGATGAGTGCCGCCAGGCCGGCGCCCAGGCCGCCCTTGACCGCCGCCCAGACACCGCCCAGATAGCCGGCGTGCATCAGCACACCGGTCGCCGAGAGATGCAGCCACTGGCGCCGGCCATGCGGCCACACCGCGCGCGTGATGCCGATCCAGACCAGAAACGCGATGATCGACAGCGCGTAGCGAAGGGCCAGAAAACCCAGCGCTGGTGCGTGCGGCATGCCGTAACGCGCGACCACGAAGCCGGTGCTCCAGATGAGCACGAAAACCGCCGGCATCGCGCCCAGGAGCGCGCCGCCACGGCTCATTTGGCCTTGGCCCTGATCTCGGGTATCGCCTTGCGCAGGTAATAGACCATCGACCAGACCGTGAGCAGCGCGGCCACGTACATCAGCCAGGTGCCCCACAGCCGGGTATCGATCAGGCCGAGCAGCCGGCCGTCGTAGAGCAGGAACGGGATCGCCACCATCTGCGACACCGTCTTCAACTTGCCCAGCATGTGCACGGCCACGCTGCGCGACGCGCCGATATGCGCCATCCACTCGCGCAGCGCCGAGATCGCGATTTCGCGGCCGATGATGATCAGCGCCACCAGCGCGCCCACGCGGCCGTGCTCCAGCAGCACCAACAGGGAGGCACAGATCAGGATCTTGTCGGCCACCGGGTCGAGAAAGGCGCCAAAGGCCGAGGTCTGGTTGAGCTTGCGCGCCAGGTAGCCGTCGAGCCAGTCGGTCAGGGCGAACAGCACGAACATCGAGGTCGCGACGAGGTTCTTCGTGGCATCCTGCCACCCCAGGTAGTACACGCCCACGATCAGCGGGATCGCGGCGATGCGGGCCCAGGTCAGCAACGTCGGGATGGTCAGGAACATGGCCGGATTGTGCCCGCACCGGCAGCCAGGCGGCTGCCGCGCAAGGGCCTCCTGGCAGTTTCAGTTTGCGTCAAGCGTGCGCGGCTTGAAACGCAGATCGTCGTCGAACAGAAAGGTCTCGATGACCTTCCACGGTTTTGGCAGCCGGGAAACATTTCCGTAAGGCGCAGCACGGCGGATGGCAGCCATCGCCAGCACAGTCGCTTCGTCGCCGGTGCTGGGCTTGCGCAGGACCTTGATATGACGCACGCTGCCATCGGCATTGAGTTCGACTTCGATCACGGGGATGGCCAACAGCCGACTCGGCGTGCGGGTCATGTAGGTGCCATCGGGGTGGGCGGCCACCAGGCGGCGGGCAAACTGCTGCTGCAACTCGCGTGCATCGCGCGGTGCCACCGGCGCGTCGAGTCTGGCCACGCGCGGTGGGCGGCCCGCACGCGCGGCCAGCGCCGCCGATGGCGCTGCTGGCGCCCCCACAGCAGCGGCCTCGGGCCGCGGCGGCAGAGGCTGGCCGTGGCAGGCACCCACCAGCGACAACGCTCCCACCCACATCGACAGGCGTCGCCGCACCGCCATCGCTTCAGTGCAGGGCACGATAGATTTCTTCCGCCAGATCCCTGGATATGCCTTCGACACTGGCCAGGTCGTCGACCCCGGCGCTGGCCACGCCGCGCAGCCCGCCAAAGCGCTGCAGCAGCCGCGCCCGCTTGCGCGGCCCGACGCCGGCGATATCTTCAAGCTTGCTGCCCCCCGTGCGCACGCTCGCACGGCGCGCCCGCATGCCGGTGATGGCGAAACGGTGGGCCTCGTCGCGAATCTGCGCCACCAGCATCAGCGCGGCTGAGTCGTGCCCCAGCGAGACCTTCTGGCGGCCATCGGCAAAGACCAGCTCCTCCAGGCCGACCTTGCGCCCAGCGCCCTTCTCCACGCCGACGATCAAGGCCGCATCCAGGCCCAGCTCGGCAAAGACCTCGCGCGCCACGGCCACCTGGCCGCGGCCGCCGTCCACCAACACCAGGTCGGGCAGCCTGGCCAGCGTGGCATAGCGCCGCGTCAGCACCTGGCGCATGGCGGCACAGTCATCGCCGCCGGTGATGCCCTCAATGTTGTAGCGGCGGTACTGGCCGCTGCGCATCTGGTGCCCCTCGTACACCACGCACGACGCCTGCGTGGCCTCGCCCGCCGTGTGGCTGATGTCGAAACACTCGATGCGCAACAGCGCCGTCTCGGCGATATCGAGATCCAGCGCCTCCACCAGCGCGCGCGTGCGCTGCTGCTGAGAACCCTCCTCGGCCAGCAGGCGTGCCAGCGCCAACTCGGCGCCCTTGGCCGCCATCTCGAGCCAGATGCGGCGTTGCTCGCGCGGCTGGTGCTGGGCGCGCACACGCACGCCCGTCGCCGCGCCCAGCGCCGCCAGCAAGGCCGCATCGACCTTGTGGCTGGTCACCAGTTGCGGCGGCACCGCCTGCCCCACGTAGTGCTGGGCGATGAAGGCTTCGAGCACGGCGATTTCCGGCAAGTGTGTGTCCGCCGGGTCGCGCCGTTCCGCGCTTATCCGCGTGCCTTCATCCACATGGCTCGGGAAGTAGGCGCGGTCCCCCAGGTGGCGGGCGCCGCGCACCATGGCCAGATTCACACAGGCCCTGCCGCCCGCCACCTTGACGGCCAATATGTCGACATCCTTGTCGGCCGACGAGAGGCTGCTCGCGTCCACCGACTGCTGGTGCAGCACGCTGGAGAGCGAACCGATGCGGTCGCGCAGCTCGGCCGCCTGCTCGAACTCCAGCGCCGCGGCGTGGGTCATCATCTGCGCCTGCATGTCGGCCACCACCGCCTGCGGCTCGCCGAGCAGGAAGCGCTCGGCGTCGCGCACATCGCGCGCATAGGCGTCGTCCGGGACCAGACCCACGCAAGGGCCCGAGCAGCGCTGGATCTGGTACAGCAGGCACGGGCGCGAACGGTGGTTGAAGACCGTGTCCTCGCAGGTGCGCAGGCGAAAGACCTTCTGCATCAGCAGGATCGTCTGTTTCACCGCCCATGCGTTGGGGTAAGGGCCAAAGTAGCGGTGCTTGCGGTCCACCGCGCCGCGATAGGAGGCCATGCGCGGAAACCGCGAAGCCAGCGGCACGCCTTCGGCCATGGCCTGCGCGGCGGTGATCTTCAGGTAGGGGTAGCTCTTGTCATCGCGAAACAGGATATTGAAGCGTGGCGCCAGCGTCTTGATGAGGTTGTTCTCGAGCAGCAGCGCCTCGGCTTCGCTGCGCACCACGGTGGTCTCCAGCCGCGTGATGCGGCTCACCATCTGGCCGGTGCGGGTGCCGCCGTGGTCGGTGTGCAGGTAGCTCGACACGCGCTTCCTGAGGTTGAGCGCCTTGCCCACGTAGAGCAGGCCACCCTGGGCGTCGAACCAGCGATAGACACCCGGCAGGTTGGGCAGCGCCGCCACCTCGGCCAGCAGCTTGTCGCGTGCAGCGGCGTCGGGGGCAGCGTCCTGGGCCATGGCGTCGGGGGTCTCGCTCATCGGGTGCGATTTTCACCGGCTTCGATAATCACCCGATGCCTGCCCTGAAAGCCCGGCGCTGGGACTTGTTCTGCCGCGTCATCGACAACTACGGCGATATCGGCGTCTGCTGGCGCCTGGCGTGCGACCTGGCCGTGCGTGGCGAGCAGGTTCGGCTGGTCACCGACGACGCCGCGCCCCTGTCCTGGATGGCGCCTGCGGGCGCCGCCGGTGTCGAGGTCTGCGCCTGGCCCGGCCCGCCGACGCCGGGCGACGTGGTCATCGAGGCCTTCGGCTGCGAACTGCCGCAGGCTTTCATCGACGCCATGTGCAAGCGCGCGGCGCCGCCGGTGTGGATCAACCTCGAGTATTTGAGCGCCGAAGCCTACGTCGAGCGCTCGCACGGCCTGCCGTCACCGCAGCGCAATGGCCTGACCAAGTGGTTCTACTTTCCCGGCTTTACCGCGCGCACCGGCGGCCTGCTGCGCGAGCCCGGACTGGCGGCGGCGCAAGCGGCGTTCGACCCTGCGGCCTGGCTGGCCGCGCGGGGCTGGGCGGCGGCACCCGGTGAGCGCGTGGTGAGCCTGTTTTGCTACGACAACGCGGCGCTGCCCGCGCTGCTGGCCGAACTGGCGCGCGTGCCGACCCTGCTGCTGCTGACGCCCGGCCACGCCCAACGCCAGGTCACCGCAGCACCGGCCGGGGTGCGCCTCATCGCGCTGCCGTGGCTGACCCAGCCCGACTTCGACCGCCTGCTGTGGGCCAGCGATATCAACTTCGTGCGTGGTGAAGATACGCTGCTGCGCGCGCTGTGGGCCGGTGCACCGATGGTCTGGCAGGCCTATCCCCAGCACGATGGCGCCCACCTGGCCAAGGTCGATGCGTTGCTGCAGGACATGGCAGCCCCGCCGGCCGTGGCCTCCCTGTGGCGCGCCTGGAACGGCGCGACGGGCGTGGGCCTGGCGCCATTGCCCTCGCCAGCCCCGTGGCGGTTGGCGGTGCAGGCATGGCGCAGCCGGTTGATGTTGCAAGCCGATCTCGCGTCGCAGCTCGAGGCCTACACCCTCGGGAAAGCCCTCCCCCGCTGCTAGAATCAAGAGCTTTGCGCAACGCGCCCCATCTCTCTACTCAAACAGCCATGAAAACTGCCCAGGAAATCCGCGCCGGTAACGTCATCATGCACGGCAAGGACCCGATGGTCGTGCTCAAGACCGAGTACAGCCGCGGCGGCCGCAACTCCGCCACCGTGCGCCTGAAGATGAAGAACCTGCTCAACGGCGGCGGCGCCGAAGTCGTATTCAAGGCCGACGACAAGATGGACCAGATCGTGCTGGACAAGAAGGACTGCACCTACACCTACTTCGCCGACCCGATGTATGTATTCATGGACGCCGAGTACAACCAGTTCGAGGTCGAGGCCGAGAATATGGGCGACGCCATCAACTACCTCGATGACAACATGGGCGTCGAAGTGGTGTTCTACGACGGCAAGGCGATTTCGGTGGAGTTGCCCACCACTGTCGTGCGCGAAATCACGACCGAACCCGCCGTCAAGGGCGACACCTCGGGCAAGGTCATGAAGCCGGCCACGCTGCTGGGCACGGGCTTTTCGATCAGCGTGCCGCTGTTCGTCGAAAACGGCGACAAGGTCGAGATCGACACCCGCACCCACGAGTACAAGAAGCGCGCCTAGGGCGTGCGGCCGCAGGTCGCGCCCGGGTCACCCCCGTGAAGTCGCGGCCTATCGAGCCGGCCTGCATCGAATTCGGCGCCGAGCCGGGCAGCCCGCCCTGCGCGCCCCTGTACGGCGACCTCTACCACCCGCGCATCGGCGCCCTGCAGCAGGCACGCCACGTCTTCCTGCAAGGCAACGGGCTGCCTGCGCGCTGGGCCGGCCGCGAGCGCTTTGTGATCCTGGAAACGGGCTTCGGCCTGGGCAACAACTTTCTGGCCACCTGGCAGGCCTGGCGGGACGATGCGGCGCGCTGCGCGCGGCTGTTCTTTGTCTCCATTGAGCGCCACCCCCCCACCCGCGGCGATCTGGCGCTGGCGCACGCCGCCTCGGCTCTGCCCGAGCTGGCCGCCGCGCTCGTGCAGGCCTGGCCGGCACTGACCCCCAACCTGCACCCGATCGAGTTTGAAGGCGGCCGCGTGCAACTCTTGCTTGCGCTGGGCGACGTGAGCCAGCTGCTGCCCGCGCTGCGGCTGGCCGCCGACGCCTTCTACCTCGACGGCTTTGCGCCTGCGCGCAACCCGCAGATGTGGCAGGCGCGCGTGCTCAAGGCGCTGGGCCGGATCGCGGCGGCGGGCGCCACGGCCGCCACCTGGAGCGTGGCGCGAGATTTGCGCGCCGGGCTTGCATCGGCTGGCTTCGAAGTCCAGCGCGCCGACGGCATCGGCGGCAAGCGCGAGATCACGGTGGCGCGCTGGGCCCCGCGCTTCGTGCCCAGGCATCTGCCCTGCGCCGCCGTCGCATCGCGCAGTGCGCTGGTCGTTGGCGCTGGCCTGGCCGGGGCGGCGGTGGCGCAGGCGCTGGCGCGCCTCGGGCTGGAGGTGACGGTATTCGATCAGCACGCCGAGCCCGCGGCCGAGGCCTCGGGCAACCCGGCCGGGATCTTCCACGGTACGGTCCATGCCGACGATGGGCCCTACGCCCGCCTGTACCGCGCAGCCGCGCTGGCCGCCCAGCGCGAGTACGGCGCGGCGGTGGCTGCGGGTCGGGTCGCCGGCAGCGCTGGCGGGTTGCTGCGGCTGGACGCCAGCGCCGGCGGCATCGCAGCACTGGCGGCGCTGCTGCACCGCCTGGCCCTGCCAGCCGATTACGTGCGGGCGGTGGATGCCGCCGAAGCCTCCCGACTCGCCGCGCTGCCGCTGGCCAGCGCCGCGTGGCACTACTGCGGTGGTGGCTGGATCGCGCCGCCGGCCTGGGTGCGATACGCCCTGGCGAC
>CXWL01012039.1_pt1 | contig 20286 bp, 20 predicted proteins | sample 590931 | NCBI WGS metagenome assembly CXWL01 (sample SAMEA3498368, study PRJEB10139) | groundwater metagenome | biome: water well; material: biofilm material | place: Germany | collected 2015-04-27 | reverse complement strand
AATAATAATGAAAAAGTTTGGGGTTAATACGTTATGGCTGTATTTCAACAATTGAATTGATGCGCGCAAGTCCGCTCATGATTCGTCCTGATTTATTACGCACTTGAACAACTTGCCCCTCAGCCGCGTCTGCTAATGCCTGGCCTTCCGATCGGACACTGAATCCACGCCCTTGAACAACCAGATTCACTGTTTGACCACGTAAGACTACGTACGGTGCTCGGAGCATTTGTGGACGTAATGGTTGCCCGGCAGTCAGGTTGGTGGTAGCCACTTTGCCGATTACTTGTGCGACATCCGTAAATATGCCTTCCGGCATTTGTGCCAAATTAACATTCTGTGGTGCGATATCCTCGTAGGCAAGTGTCTGCCCAATTGCAACGGGCCGTGCAATATGTAACACATCAGCCATTACAATTATTTCAATCTGTACATAGATGGTCCATTTTGCAACTTCGCTATCACAGCGAACCCCGATAGAAGTTTTCCCCCATAAACGCCCGCCAGTTGGAGCAAAAGGTTCTAGGTGCGGGCACTGCGGTAAAGCAAGATGCCTGTCAATCTGACCTACATTCACAATAACTTGCCCGGATAGCGTAGCTGTATTGTTGTATAGAAAATCCTCAATTGCTCTTTTAATCAGAGCAATATCCTGATGCTGCACAATAGTTTTGTGCTGTGATGCAAATGCCGGAATAGAAGAAACAAGCATTGGCAGACAAAGAATTAACACTAAGCAACGAATCATAGATTTATTTTTAACCATTCATTTTTGCCGTTCTCGGCAATTATTGCCGCCTCACAGATATCTTAAACAACTGTAATAAAAGTCGCGTTCGAAGATAGCGTCTATTTCAAGCCTTTTTTGTGAGTTGATCTAGCAGCTCGAACATTTATTATAGTTGGCATGCTAAGTGCTAATAAGTGGATAGGAAGTTATTTAAATTAGAGTGTATAGAAAATGATTAACAAACTTGATAAAGAATTAAATTTTCATCATCAGGCCTTAAGCTTACGAGCTGCCAGGCAAGAGTTACTTTCTGGCAATGTCGCAAATGCAGATACACCCAATTTTAAAGCGAAAGATATCGATTTCGCCAGTGTACTACATGAAAAGCTTTCATTGACTACAAACCTGAATAAAGTGAGTTTAAATACGACATCCTCAATGCATATTAATTCCGCTGCACCAGGGGTTTTTGGGGACAACATGTTATATCGTATTCCTTTACAACCCAGTGCAGATGGAAACACAGTAGATATGGATATGGAACGTACCCGGTTTGCCGACAATGCAATTAAGTACGATGCGAGTATTTCATTTATTAATAATGAATTTAGAAACTTAGCAATGGCGATGCAGGAGAGATAATCATGTCATTATTCAACGTGTTCGATATTTCAAGTTCAGCCATGTCGGCACAATCCCAACGATTGAATGTAGTTGCCAGTAATCTTTCAAACGCTGATAGTGTAACTAGTTCAACCGGTGAACCCTATCGGGGACGTCAAGTGATTTTCAGTACATTACAGGCGGCTGCGAATGGTGCAAGCGGCGTTAAAGTTGCTGGGGTCGTTCACGATCAATCTCCAATGAAACAGTCGTTCCAGCCTAAACACCCGTTAGCAGATAAAAACGGTTATGTGACGATGCCCAATGTCAATGTTGTCGATGAAATGGTTAATATGATGTCGGCATCGCGTTCGTATCAGAACAGTGTCGATATGATGAATACCACCAAATCACTGTTGCAAAAAACTCTAACTATTGGCCAATAAAGGAGCACAAGATGAGTTCAGTTCAGCCAACCAATTTTCAAACAGTCCCATCGGTAACAACGACAGGAATCACCGCTAAAAAAGAAGCTGAGAATCCACAGGATCGTTTTTTAAAACTTCTGGTTACGCAGATGAAGAATCAAGATCCGCTTAAGCCGCTTGATAATGCAGAGGTTACCAGTCAATTAGCGCAAATTAGTACGGTATCCGGCATAGAGAAGTTAAATACAACACTGCAGCTTTTGACTTCCGATTTTGAAGATAGTCAATCAATTGAAGCGACGGGAATGATAGGGCACAGTGCTTTTGTTCCCGGGAAGTCTATATCTCTTGATAAAGATGCAGCCATCGCCGGTATTGAGTTGGCTCAACCTGTTGACCAGCTCAAAGTAACGATATTAGATAGCTCTGGAATTGTCATTCGCAATATGGATCTTGGTGCGCAACCGTCAGGCATTAGCACGATTGGGTGGGATGGCATGACAGATAGTGGCGCCAAAGCTGCTACCGGAGACTACACCTTTGCTGTGAGTGCAAAGCAAGGTGGAAATGATATTAATGTCAATACGCTTTCATTTGGTTTGGTAAAAAGCATTTCCCACGGGGAACAGGGCACATTGCTTGATATGGACGAGCTGGGTTTGGTCAGTTTATCAGACGTTAAGCAGGTATTTTGATTAGGAGATAAAAATGAGTTTTCAGCATGGCTTAAGTGGTTTGAATGCAGCAGCGACAAATCTGGATGTGATTGGAAATAACATAGCCAATGCGAATACCGCCGGGTTTAAGCAATCTCAAGCTCAATTTTCTGATATTTTTGCAAACTCAATGGAGGGATCTGATAACGCTCAGATAGGTATCGGATCAAAAATATCCGCCATTGCGCAACAATTCAGCCAGGGAAATGTTACACCGACCAGTAATCCTTTAGATATTGCCATTAACGGCCAAGGTTTTTTTCGCATGAACGATAATGGCACAGTCAGTTACAGCCGGAACGGTCAATTTCATGTTGATGATTCAGGCTTTATTGTCGATGCTACAGGTGCCAATCTAACGGGATTTTTGGCGGATGAGAATGGAGATATAGAAGCTATTGATGAACCAGCCAAATTAAAATTTAGCACTTCAGATCTTCCACCTAGAGCAACAACGGAATTTGATGTAGGATTTAATCTGGATTCGCGAGAAACGGGAATTTCGACGGCCTTTAGTGCAACAGATCCTAAGACATATCACAGTACAACATCAGGAACTGTAATTGATAGTCTTGGGAACTCACATGTTTTATCAGTTTTTTTTCAGAAAGCAACCGCAGCAGCGAATACTTGGAATGTCTACGCAACTTTAGATGGAAAAGTTGACGCTTCCGGTCAGCCGATTGGTGTTGCCTTAGATGGAGGCGCTTCACAAATTCTGGAGTTTGACGAGAATGGCGTAATCCAGACAATTGGTACACTCCCAACTATATCACCATTAGATATAGAAATTGATTATAGTCTGATTGATTCCACACTTGGTATAGCAACATTACAGACAGTCAGCTTCGATATGACGACTGCTACTCAATATGGTTCAAAGTTTGGTGTGACAGCACTTACACAAGATGGCTATACCTCTGGTCGTATGGCAGGTTTCTCAATAAGTGGTGATGGGATAATTCTTGGAAACTATAGTAGTGGTCAAACAAAAACACTTGGGCAGATTGTGCTTGCCAACTTTGTTAATCCACAAGGTTTGGTTCCAATCGGGGATGGGCATTGGGCAGAAACTCCCGGTTCAGGTGAACCTTTAGTTGGCCCGCCAAAAACTGGAAATCTGGGCGTGTTGCAATCGAATGCTGTCGAAGATTCAAATGTGGATTTAACGGCTGAGTTGGTAAAGCTGATTATGGCACAGCGCATGTATCAGGCTAGCGCTAAACAAATCGAAACTCAAGATCAAATTATACAAACAATTGCTAATATTTAGCGATGATTTCATCGAGAGACACCGTTATTTTTTATAGAGACTGAATAAAAAATGGATCGACTTATCTACACATCGATGACCGGAGCAAACCATACGCTAAATCAGCAGGCTACGGTTGCCCATAATCTTGCTAATGCTTCAACAACTGGTTATCGGTCTGAAAACAACGCATTTCGTGCTGTGCCGATATTTGGTGACGGATTGCCGACACGTGCTTTTGTGGTTGATTCAACAATTCATGCGGATTTTACACCTGGCGCATTGCAAACAACCGGCCGTGATCTGGATGTTGCAATTAAAGGTTCTGGATGGATTGCAGTTCAATTGGATAATGGCGAAGAAGCCTATACACGCAATGGCAACTTGCAAGTCAGCCCCAATGGTCTTTTGCTAACGCATAATGGACTTAAAGTCAAAGGTGATAGAGGTACTATCACGGTTCCACCTGAAACACGAATCACAATCGGTGTCGATGGAACTGTATCATCTGTGCCGATTAATCCTCAGCCCAATACCGTAGCTTTAGTGGGTCGAATTAAGCTGGTAAATCCGCCGGAAGAAAATCTTGTCAAGGGGGCTGATGGTTTATTCCGCCTTAAAGATGGTGGGGTTTCACAAGTCGATGCCAAAGTCAGACTTGTGGAAGGAACATTGGAAGGTAGCAATGTGAATGTTGTGCATGAGATGGTGAGCATGATAGCGCTCGCCCGTCAATTTGATATGCAAATGAAAATGCTTGAAAACGCGCAAAAGAACGCACAACAGGCCAGTCAAATAATGGTTGTAAGAGTTTAATCAAACAATAAATTTAAAGAGGTTAATGATTATGGTTCGTTCCTTATGGATTGCGAAAACTGGTCTTGATGCGCAACAAACCAAAATGGATGTTATCGCAAATAACTTGGCGAATGTTAGTACGAATGGATTTAAGCGCGCTCGTGCGGTTTTTGAGGATTTGCTGTATCAAACAGTGCGCCAACCCGGGGCGCAATCTTCCCAGCAAACTCAATTGCCCTCAGGTCTGCAAATAGGTACGGGAGTTAAGCCGGTCGCGACAGAAAGCATATTTACCCAAGGGGGGCTTCAACAGACAGAAAATCAACGAGATGTTGCAATACGGGGGATAGGTTTTTTTCAGGTTTTATTACCTGACGGTACAACAGCTTATACGCGGGATGGGGCATTTCAATCCGATATCAATGGCCAGCTGGTAACATCCAGTGGATATGCGGTTCAGCCCGCAATTACTGTGCCACCGAATGCGCTCGGTATCACAATAGCGCGTGACGGTACGGTATCAGCGACAGTACCTGGTTCTGTTGCGCCGATTCAAGTTGGCAACCTCCAGTTAGCCGGCTTTATTAATCCGGCAGGGCTAATGAAAATGGGTGAGAACTTGTACATGGAATCCGCATCGAGTGGAACACCCAATCAGAATGCACCTGGTACCAATGGGTTAGGATTATTGGAACAGAATTTTGTTGAAACATCGAATGTGAATGTCGTGGAGGAATTGGTTAGCATGATTCAAACTCAGCGTGCCTATGAGATGAATTCCAAGTCAATTGAAACCTCAGATCAGATGTTACAAAAATTGGCGCAATTATAATTGAACGGGTTATCCGGAGTAATGGGATGGTTAATAACAATCTGACAATAAAAAATCAATTCTTGTGTCTGTATACACTGATTTTTGTTTTGCTGGTATCAGGTTGTGCGATGACACCACCAACAGTCACCCATCAGCCTAATACCTTTCGTTCTCCAAAGCATGCGGCAGTTGCGACTCACCCGAATGGCGCTATTTTTCAGACTATTCATAGCACAACGGGCGGTGTTCGTTACACCCCCTTATTTGAAGATCGAAGAGCGCGCAGTGTTGGCGATACTCTCATCGTTAATTTGAATGAAACAACCAATGCCAGCAAGAGTTCGGGGAGTAATGTCGATCGCTCTGGAAGTATTGATTTCTCGGTACCAAGCCTTTTAGGGATTCCTTTAAGCCTTTTATCGAAACACGCAACAGTCGAAGCAAAATCTAACAACAAGTTTGATGGCGGTGGCGAAAGTTCAAGTAGAAATAATTTTAGAGGCACGATTACGGTAACTGTTATAGAAGCATTGCCAAATGGGAATCTTGTTGTCAGTGGCGAAAAACAAATCGGTATTAACCAGGGGCAAGAGTTTGTCAGATTGTCCGGAGTTGTGAATCCAGTTCACATCATGGCGAATACGGTTTCTTCAACGCAAATTGCGGACGCGCGTGTTGAATACCGAGCCAATGGCTATTTGGATGAGGCACAAACAATGGGATGGTTATCACGATTCTTTCTGTCCGTTACACCTTTCTAAATTATTCGACGCTTGAAACATACTTATCTTTGAAATAAATACATAAGATTATGAAAATAAGAAACATAATTATTCATTCTTTTCTGGTGATAGGCCTATTAGTGCCGGGTATTAGTGTTGCCGACCGCATCAAGGATCTAGCATCGATTCAAGGGGTACGCAACAATCAATTGATAGGGTATGGATTGGTTGTGGGTTTGGATGGTAGTGGTGATATGACCACCCAGACGCCATTTACAGTACAAAGTATCATCAATATGTTAGGTCAATTGGGTGTTAATTTGCCGCCAGGTACCAATTTGCAGTTACGTAATGTTGCCGCTGTGATGGTAACAGCCACATTACCTGCGTTTGTTAAACCTGGTCAGCAAATTGATATCACCGTATCTTCTATGGGTAACGCGAGAAGTCTGCGCGGAGGAACACTTTTGATGACGCCTCTGAAAGGGGCTGACAATCAAGTTTATGCAATGGCGCAAGGAAATGTTTTGGTTGGTGGTGTTGGAGCCGGGAATGCAGGGAGCAGTGTGCAGATTAATCATCTCAGTGCCGGACGTATTTCAGGTGGGGCTATTGTAGAGCGCGAGATATCGACAACAGTTGGGCAAGGTGATTTTATTAACCTGGAGCTGAATTCTACAGATTTTACGACGATTAATCGTATTGTTGAAGCCATCAATGGACTTCATCCTTCAACTGCGTCTGCTATCGATGGCCGAGTGGTGCAGGTAAGGGCGCCTGTTGATAATAGTCAACGCATTGCATTTATTTCTCAGATTGAAAGTCTGGATATAACGCCTGCAAAAGCATCTGCAAAAGTTGTAGTGAATTCACGTACTGGTTCGGTAGTGATGAATCAAGGGGTAACTCTCGAAACGAGTGCAATTGCGCATGGTAATTTATCCATTATTATCAATACTGAACCTGTAATCAGTCAGCCAGGAGCATTTGCACAACGTGGTGAAACAGTGGTGGCACAGCGATCACAGGTTGAAATACGCACTGATGAGGGGAATTTAATGCTATTACCGAGTGGCGCGGATCTTGGGGAAGTTGTCAAGGCTTTGACAGCCATTGGTGCGACAACACAAGATCTAGTGTCCATATTACAGGCGTTAAAGGCAGCGGGCGCATTGCGTGCAGAGTTGGAAATTATTTAATTACCGGATTAAAACATATGGTTATCTCACCGGATATTTCTAGTAAGCTCGCAATTGATGCCAAGAGCATTGATGATCTGCATTTAATGGCCAAGCAGAATCCAGATGAAGCTTTACAAAAAGCAGCGCAGCAATTTGAAGCATTGTTCATGAACATGTTACTAAAAAGTATGCGTGAAGCAACGCCAAAAGATGGGCTATTTGATAGTCAGCAAACACAGTTCTTTACACAAATGTATGATCAGCAATTGTCACAACACTTATCTACCAAAGGAATTGGTATTGCCGACATAATGGTGCAGCAATTGACTCGCGCTAATAATGCAATTGAATCAAAAACTTCAATAAGTAATACAGACACTATTATGTCAGCGGTTAATTCCAGTAATCAGCGGTCTGTGGTTAAAGATGGTCATCCCAATGATAAATCTGAACAGCTATGGCCGAGTGTTCTGAATTCATCGAATGCAGCGATGCTAGCTGGGAAAATGAATCCATCTGCTGATGTATTTGTCGTGCCAATCCCGATGGAGACACAACTAAAGAAATTATCTAATCATTCGACGGATTTTATCGATAAACTTTTGTCGCATGCGAAGATAGTTTCACAGTCAACCGGTATTCCGCCGCATTTCATGCTGGCACAAGCTGCGTTGGAGAGTGGCTGGGGTAGACATGAGATTCGCCATGCGGATGATAGTCCAAGCTACAACTTGTTTGGGATCAAAGCCGGTGCAAACTGGAAAGGGGATGTTGTGGAAAAAATGACTACCGAATACATCAATGGCTCACCCCAGAAAGTAGTTGAGAAATTCCGTGCTTATAGCTCTTATGCAGAGGGATTTAATGATTATGCCAATTTGCTATTAGATAACCCACGCTATGCAAAAGTATTGAAGTCCACTGATGCCGCTACTTTTGCAAATGGCTTGCAACGTGCGGGATATGCAACTGATCCATTGTATGCCGAGAAATTGATTCGAATACTTAATAGTGAAACATTGCAGAATCGTGAATTCATTTGATGAGTAAAAGTTTTTTTAATTCTTTTATCATTTTACCGATACAACCATTATATGTTTTTTAATATTAAGAATCGGATATAAATTATGGGAAATAGTATTGTTAATGTTGGATATTCTGGTCTCTTAACAGCGCAAAACCAGTTGCTGACGACGAGTCACAATATTAGCAATGCGAACACACCTGGTTTTAGTCGACAGCAGGTTATTCTGAGTACGAATACGCCACAATCAAGCGGCGCAGGATTTGTTGGGTCTGGTGTTCATTCAACAACAGTGCATCGAATATATAGTGAATTTCTTGTTAGCCAATCATTACAGGTTCAAACACAAAGTCAGCTATTGGATAGTAATTATGCTGAGATAAAACAGTTGGACAACATGTTCGCTGAAGCCACTTCCGGTCTTTCTCCAACACTCCAGAAATTTTTTAGCGCTATACAAGATGTGGCAACTAATCCATCTGTAATTCCGTCTCGTCAGGCCATGCTGAGTAATGCTGAAACGCTTGTGGCCCGTTTTCATAGCATGGACCAGCGGATGTTTCAAATCAGTGAAGGGATTAATACGCAAATTACTAGTTCCGTTGTTCAAATTAACTCTATAGCTGAGCAACTTGCTGAAATAAATAAGCAGATTGTTTGGGCGGAAGGTGGTGCTGGTGGACAGCCTGCTAATGATATGTTGGATCAACGTGATGAGCTTATTAGTCAGTTAAATAAAATAATTAATACTGATACAGTGCGCCAAAGTGATGGCACAGTGAATGTATATGTAGGTACTGGGCAGGCACTAGTAGTTGGGGCTCAAACACTTTCTTTGCAAGCGATCAAATCACCAGATAATCCGGATAATTTGACGATAGCCTTAATTAATGGCAGCAGTACCATTCAACTTCCTGAGAGTCAGATTACGGGCGGAATCTTAGGAGGTATTATGTCTTTCCGCAGTGAGACACTCGATAACTCGAAGAATGCTTTAGGGAGAATCGCAATTACGCTGGCTCAAACCATCAATGAGCAGCATCAGTTAGGGATGGATCTTAATGGTGACATGGGTGAAGATTTCTTTACCTTGCCATCACCAAAGGTGGTTTCTGCATTAACTAATAATCTAGCTTCGAATATTACGGCAGGGATAAGTGATTTCAGTATTCTAACAACGAGTGATTATCAATTCTCTTATGATGGAACGGATTACACACTGACTAGGCTATCTGACAATACTTCGGTTAGCACTTCAGTTGTTCCATCAGGAGCCTCGCCATTAACGCTTGATGGCATCTCTGTTACTGGAGCAACTATTCTTGCAAATGAAAGATTTAGGATTCAACCCACTATTAATGGCGCTAAAGATATAGCGGTTAGTATTACCGACACAGCCAAAATTGCTGCAGCTGGGCCTAATCGTACCAATGCAGCATTAATAAATGCAGGTACAGGCAAAATTAGCGCTGGAACTGTGAATCCTTTGCCGCTTGATCTCAATCTTCAGCAACCGCTTACTTTAACATTCCATGCGCCGTATGATGGATTATATGATGTGACTGGCATCGGTGCCGGATTGCCGGCCACTAACCAGGCTTATGCCGACGGGGCTGATATCAGTTTTAATGGCTATACTTTTCAAATTAGCGGCAGTCCTGCTGCAGGAGATGTCTTTACAGTTACACCCAATAATAATGGATCTGCTGATAATCGGAATGCATTATTGTTGGGAGTTCTGCAAACCCAAAATACCTTGGGAAACGGCACAGCAACCTATCAATCCGCCTATGGGCAGCTTGTTAGTCAGATTGGTAACAAGACACGCGAACTAGAAATAACAAGTAAGGCGCAGGCTAATTTACTTGTACAAACTGAGAAATCGATACAATCAGTATCGGGTGTTAATTTGGATGAAGAAGCCGCGAATTTATTGCGTTTCCAACAGGCTTATCAGGCTGCGAGTAAGATCATTGAAATAAGCAACACACTATTTGATTCAATTCTTCGTTTTAGTTGAGTATATTTAGGCTAAAGGTACCATTATGCGCATCAGCACTAACACAATTTATGAAACCGGAACCAATTTGATGCTTCAACAGCAGGAAGCATTAATTAAAACGCAACAGCAGTTTTCTACTGGCAGGCGCATTTTGTCGCCTTCAGATGATCCAATTGCTGCAGCGCAGGTATTAAGTATTACACAATCAGCATCACTGAATACGCAATTCTCGGTGAATCGTGGCAGTGCAGATTCTTCATTAAAATTAGAAGAAAACGTATTAAGGAAAGTGACAGGCCTCCTTCAAGATATACACAGTTCAGCTGTTTACGCTGGGAATGCAACACTTACAGATCCCGATCGCAAGATTCTTGCGACAGAATTACGTGGACGACTGGAATCTCTCGTTAGTCTTGCCAATACAACAGATGAGAAAGGACAGTTTCTGTTCTCAGGATTTCAAGCAAGCACGAAACCCTTTGTTCAGACAGGTATAAATGTGCAGTACGCAGGCGATCAAGGACAAAGATTGAATCAAGTAGGGCCTGCACGCCAGATTGCTATTAGTGATTCAGGTACAGATATTTTTGAACGTATCAAGGATGGAAACGGTGTTTTCACAACAGCAGCTGATTCACTAAATTTAGGTACGGGCATCATTGATGTGGGGTCGGTGATTACACCAGCAAGTCTTACTGGCGATAATTATGATATAACTTTCACCGTTGCTGCGGGTGTAACTACCTATGATATTGTTGATACAACTACCGGATTGCCAGTTTCATCAGCCAATCCTTATGTAAGCAACAGTGTAATCAGTTTTGATGGAATACAATTAAGCATCAAAGGTGATCCAACAACTGGAGATAAATTTACGGTCTCCCCAAGTAGCAATCAGAGTATTTTTAAAACTGTGAGTGATCTGATTACAGCACTGGAAACACCGGCCAGTGGTCAGCCTGGAGGCGCTCGACTTACCAATAGTTTAAATACAGCATTGCAGAAAATAAATAACAGCCTGGAACATGTACTTTCAAAAGAGTCTTCTATTGGCGCACGGCTTGTAGAAATCGAAACATTGGAGAATGTTGGCAGTGATCAAGATATCCAATTCGAGCATTTGCTTTCCCAATTACAAGATGTTGACATGGCAAAAGCAGCATCAAATTTACAGCAGCAGAAGCTATATCTGGAAGCCGCACAACAGTCCTATATTAAAGTTTCTGGGTTATCCTTGTTTAATTATATTTAAAGTACTCAGTTTCTCCTTGATCTATTTTTTACGCTGATAGCTTATGCCTTGGTATCCGATATCGTGACGAATCTGATAGTCATCAAAGTAAATTTTTTCAATGAGTTTGTAGGCATTCTGCTGAGCAATTTTAACATTTTCACCTAATGTTGTTACGCATAAAACACGCCCTCCAGCCGTCATAATTTCTTTTTCATCTTTTCCTCCCATGCGCGTTCCGGCATGAAAAATATGAAAACTGCCTGTATTTTCTTGGTCAATGATAAGATCCTGTAAGCCTTGGATTGCATCATTCTTTCTTGGGTCCTCCGGATAACCATACGTTGCCATCACAACACCCAGAGCAGCACGCCGATCCCATTCGGCATCAACTTTATCCAGTGTTCCATTCACAGCATGCTCTATTAATGCCAGAAGATCGCTTTTTAAGCGCAGCATGATGGGTTGAGTTTCTGGGTCTCCCAGCCGGCAATTAAATTCCAGTACTTTTGCTTGATCTTCTGCAGTAATCATTAATCCGGCATACAGAAAACCGGTATAGTTAATGCCTTCCTCTTTTAATCCATTAATTACGGGATAGATGATATTACGCATGATTTGCGCATGCAGGCTAGGTGATATAAAAGGCGTTGGCGAATATGCGCCCATTCCGCCAGTGTTGGGGCCCAAGTCTCCATCATATAAGCGTTTATGATCTTGGCTGGTAGCTAAAGGCAAAATATGACATCCATCTGTCATGACAATAAAACTGACCTCTGTACCGTGTAGGAATTCTTCAATAATAAGTTCATAACCTGCACTGCCAAAATTCTTTTCAACCAGTATGTCGTTGACGGCAGAATGTGCTTGTTCATTGGTTTGAGCAACCACGACGCCTTTTCCCGCTGCGAGTCCATCGGCTTTAATGACCAGAGGAGCGGATTTTTGATCGATATACTCATGTGCCAGCACAGGATCTTGAAATCTTGCATAATCGGCTGTCGGAATATGGTGCCGTTGCATGAATTCCTTAGCGAAGATCTTTGAAGTTTCAAGTTGTGCGGCTTGCTGGATTGGGCCAAATATTTTCAAGCCAGCAGCTTGGAATGCATCTACGATACCCGCGGCCAGTGAGGTTTCTGGGCCTACTACCGTTATTGCAATTTGTTCTTGCTTTGCAAATTCGATTAATTCAGGAATAGATGTGATTGAAATATTTTCAAGCCCACGTTCTAATGCGGTACCCGCATTACCTGGCGCCACAAATACTTTATGTATGCGAGGCGATAAACTCAGTTTCCATGCCAATGCATGTTCTCTACCACCACTGCCAATAACCAGTAACTTCATGATGTTTTGAGATTCTCTAATGCCTGAAATGGCGAATTCCGGTGAACACCATTGAAACACCTTGTTCATTGGCGGCAGCAATAACTTCGTTGTCGCGGATACTGCCACCGGGTTGAATTATTGCCGTTGCGCCTGATTGAACCACAACGTCTAATCCATCCCGAAAGGGGAAAAACGCATCCGATGCAACCACAGATCCTGCAAGTGTGAGACCTGCTTGTTGCGCTTTAATAGAAGCGATACGTGCACTATCGACACGACTCATTTGACCAGCACCGATACCCGCGGTTTGACCATTGCTGCAAAATACAATGGCGTTAGATTTAACAAATTTTGCAACGCGCCATGCGAAAAGTAAGTCTTCCAATTGTTGCGGTGAGGGTATTACTTTGGTGACTATTTTAAGATCTGCAACTGTAATATTCAGAATGTCGGGTGTTTGTACAAGAATGCCACCACCAACTCGTTTTAAATCATAGCGATGATGCCCATTTTGTAATGGCAGAATCAATACGCGGATGTTATTCTTTTGCAACAGAATCTGTTGGGCTTCCTGCGTTATTTCCGGCGCAATAATGACTTCGACAAATTGTTTTAGAACAGCTTCAGCAGTGTCTGTATCGATAATTCGGTTAAATGCAATGATGCCGCCAAAAGCAGAAGTTGGATCGGTTGCAAATGCAAGCTGGTAGGCACGCAGTGTTGTTTCAGCAATGGCGATTCCACAAGGGTTAGCGTGTTTAACAATTACACAGGCTGGGCTGTCAAAAGTTTTAACACATTCCCAGGCTGCATCGGTATCAGCGATGTTGTTGTAGGATAATTCTTTTCCTTGCAACTGCTGATAGTTCGCTAAGCTACCTGGGGTTAAGGATTCATCTCGATAGAAGGCAGCTTTCTGATGCGGATTCTCTCCATAACGTAAATGCTGTGCAAGCTTAAAATTCAGATTCAGGGAATCTGGAAAATCTTTTTGATGATAGTCGGTATCCAACGCAGTTAAATAGTTACTGATGGCGCTGTCATATGAAGCCGTGTGCGTAAAAGCTTTTTTTGCCAACATAAAACGGGTAGTCAAACTAATCGATCCAGAACTCGCTGCTAATTCTTCACAAAGCAGTGAGTAATCTTGAGGATCTGTGACAACAGTTACTTTTTGGTAATTTTTGGCTGCTGCACGGACCATGGTAGGGCCGCCAATATCAATATTCTCAATGGCATTATCCAGACTACAGTGTTGTTTTGCGATCGTTTGTCTGAAAGGATACAAATTGACGATGACTAGTTCGATATTCGGAATAGATGCATTATTAAGCGCATCCTGGTGACCTGATAAATCATCACGCGCGAGTATGCCAGCATGAATTTTCGGATGCAGTGTCTTGACCCGCCCGTCGAGCATTTCTGGAAAACCAGTATAGTCACTGACTTCAATAGCACATATTCCAGCCTCAGATAATAATTTGGCAGTACCACCTGTTGATAGGATAGTTATATCGTACTGAATCAGTTTTTTTGCTAAATCGATGATCCCGGTTTTATCCGAGACACTGATGAGCGCATATTTAATAGTCATTTAATTTGGAATTGCTTCATTTTTTGACGTAGCGTGTTTCGATTTATTCCAAGTAACTCCGCTGCTTGGGTTTGATTGCCTTTGGTATGTTGTATGGCAATTTCAATCAGGGGCTTCTCAACACTCTGAATTACCATGCTATATAGATTTCCTGGTTTCTCCCCATCCAGGTCATTGAAATAGCCTCCGATAGCCTTGCGTATGCAGGATGCAATTTCATTCTCCTTGATTGCATTCATAAACTAACTGCCCCCTTCTTTGATATAACTCAATCTTTGACCTTCTTCAGCTAACTTTGAGAAAAATTTATTGGTCTCTATAATTTGCTGATCACTGGTTTGTAATTGATTCATTGACTGACGAAAGCCAGCAGAGCCAACGAGCCCTTTGGTGTACCAGGATATGTGTTTACGTGCAATGCGAACACCCGAGTATTCGCCATAGAAATCATATAAATCATGAAGATGATTAATAAGTACTCGATGTATTTCCGCTACTTCTGGGGGGTGCAGGTGTTGATCAGTTGCAAGATAATGATTTATCTCGCGAAATATCCACGGCCTGCCTTGTGCGGCACGACCGATCATAATTGCATCGGCATTTGTATAGGCAAGAATATGTTTTGCTTTTTCGGGAGTAGTGATATCACCATTTGCAATGATGGGGATCTTGGCGGCGGCTTTAACAGCTGCAATCGTGTCATATTCGGCAGTGCCGGTATATGCGCAAGCTCTTGTGCGGCCATGAATAGCGAGCGCTTGAATGCCCGAGTTTTCAGCAATATGTGCTATGGCTAAAGCATTCTTATGTTGCTTATCCCAGCCGGTACGAATCTTAAGTGTGACAGGTATATCGACAGCCTTTACGACTGCAGCAAGAATTCTTTCCACTAATTTCTCATCTTGTAGTAATGCGGATCCGGCCATTACATTGCATATTTTTTTTGCTGGACAACCCATATTAATATCAATAATCTGAGCGCCATTTTCAACATTGTAACGTGCTGCGGCTGCAAGCATTTTGGGATCAGCACCGGCAATCTGAACTGTGATGGGAGAAACCTCACCTTCATGATTCGCTCGCCGTAGTGTTTTTTGTGAGCCCCATAGCAACGAATTACTCGACACCATTTCAGAGACAGCCATACCGGCACCCATAATTTTGCATAACTGTCTAAACGGACGATCGGTAACGCCTGCCATCGGAGCAACAATCAGTTTGTTTTTTAAAATGTGCTTGCCAATCTGCATGTAAGCGGTATCTATAGGCTGGTGGTTATTGATAATCTAAATATTGTTGCTGAGTAATAATCATCTGAACACTCAGAGGTGATCCTGGGAGCTGGTGCGAGTGATCACATAATTTTCACATTCCGTTAGAGCTAATTATAGCTTTTGTCAGACAGATAGTGGAGGTATGATTTAAAATTATCCTCTGGCTCCAAATATCATACGGCGGGCAACAAATCTTTTGAGGGGCGGGATACAGTTCAATGTGCTTAACCCGACGCCACAAGCGTGTTTGAGTATTTTATTTTCATTAGAAAAAAGCTTGATCAATGAATCTGTAAATAGCCTGCCGGCATTACTATCAATGTGTCTACTTTGACGATACCTCGATAACATAGTTGGGGTGCCGATCTCCAGCGCCGAACATTGTGTATTGATAATTTCGCAAGCCAATTCATAGGCATCTCTTAGGCCCAGATTAAACCCTTGCCCTGCCACGGGATGTAATGTTTGGGCCGCATTGCCAATTAGTGCAACTCTTTGAGTTGTTGGCAGTGTTGCGTATTTGAGTGCCAATGGGAATGCAGATCTTTTTCCTGTTTTAATGAATTTTCCAAGCCTATTACCAAAATGCTGATGTAATCGAATCAGAAAATCCGTATCATCCAGTAAGGCAATTTCTTTCACTCCCTCGGGGCTTACAGTCCACACTAAAGCAAAATTATCACCGTTTGGAAGTAATGCAACCGGCCCGTCATTTGTAAAACGTTCATAAGCAATACCTGTTTGCTTTTTTTCAGCTTGAACATTGGCAACAATTGCCCATTGCTGATAATCATATGTTTGATAAGTGATATTAGGTATTTGTTTGGCCAACTGGCCGCCATCGGCGAGAATTAATAATTTAGCTGAAATCTTTTTTTCCTTGCCCTGGTAATCGAAATAGACATAGCCCAAATTTTCATCGGTATCGAGTTGAGTGACAATAGCGCCAGCAATATAGTCAGACTTTTTTTCGGTCAATTTCTTGTGCATGGAGCAGAAAAGGTCATGATAATTTACTACATAGCCTAATGCCGGAACACCCGCATCATCCGGCGTTAAAACAGTTTGACCGAAACTGCCGCGGTTGGAAATATGAATAGTAGTGATTGGAGTATTTTGTGTTAATGCGTTCCATACCCCTAAGCGATGCAATATCAGACGACTTCCGTGTGATAATGCCAATGGGCGAGGATCTTCGTCTTTCTCGGGTAGCCCGCGTGCCTCGAGTAGTAAATTTGAAACGCCGGTGTCGCGCAAAGCAAGTGCCAGAGCCATGCCTACCGGGCCACCGCCAATGATAACGATGTCATAATGATCAGTGGTCATATTATTTATGATTTGAATTGTTTAAGGATATAAACTGTAATCTATAAACCAGATAAGATGCTAAATTCAATAATTTCGATTGATATAAATCACGTTCAGTATTTGAATCAGAATTCATGAATGAATTACTGAACAAGAATAGCACACTGCACATAGTCATGGCATGCGGGAACCAAGGCACCTCATATAATGCGCTGATCAAAAATTGGTGCCATTGTATAATCCTACTTCTAATCGGATGGTTATTGATACAGTCAGTTTAATTTAAAATGTTACACAAATAATGGCGTTAGAATTTTTTGTGTGAATATGTTGATGGAAAGGAATTTTGCATGACAAGATTATTAGAAAATAGAACGACAAGATGGATCGTATGCTTATTGATCTTTGTTTCTACCCATGCCTGGTCGGTGAATCTTGATACCGAACTGATTGGTGCCGCAGACAAAGGTAATTTTTCATTGGTAAAAAAGATACTGGATCTGCAACAGATCGGACAAGAAGAATTGAATGCAGCTTTTCTAGTGGCAGTTAGGAAAGGAAATGTTGCGATTGTTGAACGCTTCTTGCAAGCAGGAGTAGATCAAAATTTAAGAGCAGAGAATGGCTATACGCCATTGATGCAGGCTGCTCGCGATGGACGAGAGCAGGTTGTTGAGGTTCTGCTAGCAGCTGGTGCTGATGTTAATGCTGTTTCGGAGGAAAATGATACAGCTTTGATGTTGGCTGCTGAAAAAGACAGAAGAAAAGTGATCGCTTTATTGTTAGCTGCTCAATCCAATGTCAATGCAAAAAGAACTAATGGTATGACAGCACTTTTGCTAGCCGCGCAAGAAGGTCATCAGCAGACTATTCAGATCTTGATCAAGGCGAATGCTGAAGTCAATTATCAGTTGGAGAATGGCGCGACAGCATTAATGTTGGCTGTTCAGAATGGTCATCTGGGGGCAGTCCATTCGTTGATAGCGGCAAATGCCAATCTCAATGTTAAAGCAAGCAATGGCGTAACCCCGCTAATGCTGGCTGAGCGTTATCGCTATCGAGAAATTATTGAATTGTTAAAGAAGTCCGGTGCCAAATAACAAACATTAATACACAACTTCTAATTGAGTTGTTATAGTGCATCGGCTTGTTATTGTTAAACTAATGAAATAAAGGAATTATAAATGAAATTTTTAGCTGTATTATTACTAGCTGCAATAGCATTGTTACTTACTGGTTGCGGTGAAGAACCAAAAAGTGATAAATCAGAAATTAGCACATTACCAAAACCTACGAATGAAGTAACCAGGCTGGGCGAAATTCCATCGTTCATCGGTGAAGGGTTGAGCAATGAAGAAAAGGAAGAACTAAAAGAACAAATTTTGCCTGCAGGGGTAGGCGATGTTAAAACAGCCGAAGAAAAATTTAAAGCTTTAATGGAAGATGCTAAAGCGGGAAATCCTGCTGCTCAGAATGGTCTAGGTGTTATGTATTATACCGGTGAAGCGGTTTCAAAGAGTCCGGCTGGCCAATTATTGGATAATGATCCTGAAGTGGCAGCCGGGTGGTTCTTTCGTGCTGCAGAGCAAGGTTACGCGGATGCGCAATTTAATCTCGGACTCATGTATGCAAATGGTGAAGGTATCTCGCAAGATATGGTACAGGCTGCCGAGCTATTTAAGAAAGCTGCAGAACAAGGTCATGTGGATGCGCAGAATAATTTAGGTGCAATGTACTTTACTGGAGAAGGGGTTGCAAGAGATGAGAAAAAAGCTGTTGAGTGGTTTGAAAAAGCAGCAGCTCAAGGTAATGAAGACGCTCGTGCAAACTTGGAAGCCATAAATGCATCAGGTAAATAATCCGGCAATTGTATACCTGATGCTGTTATTAAAGGCAGAGATCTGTCACGCCTTCTACATTATGCATTTATAATTTGATACTTTGTTGTTTCTTTCCGCTTAGAACAACGAAAGTTCAATTTGTACAACAGTCTAGAAAAAATAACTCAGGCAATGGTCACTTCTCTAGACAAGTACACATCCTGAATTGCATGGAGTAGTTTGACACCTTCGGTAAATGGTTTCTGGAATGCTTTTCGTCCGGAAATTAATCCCATGCCGCCGGCACGCTTGTTGATGACTGCAGTTCGAATTGCCTGATGCAGATCATCACTACCTGATTCGCCACCCGAATTAATCATGCCAATCCTACCCATGTAACAATTTGCGACCTGATAGCGCACCAGATCAATCGGATGATCTGTCGTCAGGTCGCTATATACTTTGGAGTGAGTCTTGCCAAATTTAATGGCGTTATAACCACCGTTATTGGTTGCCATTTTTTGTTTGACGATATCAGCGCCGATAGTTACTGCCAGATGATTAGCCTGACCGGTCAGATCAGCGCTAACATGATAATCCTTGTCAGCAGTTTTAAAAGCGTTGTTACGTGTATAAGCCCATAATATGGTTGCCATGCCCAAATTATGCGCATGTTCGAATGCTGCCGAAACTTCCTGGATCTGTCGGCGTGATTCCTTCGAACCAAAAAAAACTGTAGCGCCTATTGCGCAAACGCCCATATCGAAGGCCTGATTGACACTGGCAAAAAGAGTTTGGTCGAACTTATTCGGATAAGTCAGCAACTCGTTGTGATTAATTTTAAGAATCATGGGAATCTTGTGCGCATACTGCCGGGATACGATGCCCAACACGCCCAATGTGGAGGCGACCCCATTACAGCCGCCCTCAATGGCAAGTTCAATAATGTGCCTGGGATCAAAGAACATTGGATTGGGTGCAAATGACGCGCCTGCTGAATGTTCAACGCCTTGATCGACGGGTAAAAGTGACAGATAGCCTGTACCGGCTAAACGTCCTTGATTATAAAGCGCCTGAAGATTGCGCAGCACACTCGGCTTTCGATTGCTTAAAGCCATTACGCGATCGATGAAATCAGCACCGGGCAGCTGCAGGTCATGCTTGGGTATAGTAGTACAGTCGTGCTTAAGAAGAAAGTCACTTTCATTGTTCAGAATGCTAATAATATCCGTCATTTTTTCTCCTGTTGAAGGTTCTTGCTGTATCATTTCTGATAGATCGAGAATGAGTAATCATAACTGAAGCGTAGAATCGCTTAAATAAGCATTTTCCTTATTTCTTAATGTAATAATCCAGTCATCAAACGTTTGCTGATAAATCCAATTGTGTCTGGTTTCAACTTGCGATTCCCCGTGGTCTTGCCACGGGGATAGGTGCAGGGCGCGCGGAGCTAATTT
>CXWL01004638.1_pt1 | contig 20291 bp, 15 predicted proteins | sample 590931 | NCBI WGS metagenome assembly CXWL01 (sample SAMEA3498368, study PRJEB10139) | groundwater metagenome | biome: water well; material: biofilm material | place: Germany | collected 2015-04-27 | reverse complement strand
AATCCGTTGATCAGAAACACCGCCGGAACCATCACGGCAATGAAGTAGATCATTAGCCAGGTGAATTTATTGATACCCTTGTCGAAGCTCGTCAACTGACGCTGTCCAACGATACTGGTGGCGAGTGCGCCAAAGTAGGTCTGATCCCCGGTGTGAATGACCACCGCGGTGGCGGAGCCGCTCTCCACATTGGAGCCCAGAAAACAGATATTGGTCAATTCCAGCGGGTTTTGAATATCGGTGGAGGTGGCTTCGGCTTTTTTCTCGATAGGCAAGGATTCACCAGTCAATGCGGACTGATTCAGAAACAAATCTTTGGCGGAAAGCACACGCACATCGGCGGGGACCATATCACCGGCAGCCAGCCGGATGATATCACCCGGCACCAACAGCTTAAGCGGCACCTCGGCTTCCTTACCTTCACGCACCCGCGTCGCGGTATTGCTGACCATCGCCTTGAGCTTTTCAGCAGCGTTATCGGCCCGCATCTCCTGGTAGAAACGCAAAACCACACCCAGAACCACCATGATGAAAATGATCACCGCCGCGCGCAAATCGCCGGTTAGAAAGGAAGTCACACCGAGTGCGGTGAGTAGAAGGAGCAATGGATTCTTGATGTTACTCAACAGACGCATTAAGGCGGACTGATGCTTTTCTCGGGCAATTTCGTTCACCCCGTACTGCTGCAAGCGCAAATCGGCTTCTCCCTGGCTCAAGCCATCCAATCGAGAATCCAGTGTTTTTAGGACAGCTTCGGTACCGGCGCGCGCCGTTTCCAGCAGTTGCTCTGAAGCATGCTTCCCGTTTTTGTCATTGAGATTATCTGGGTGTTGAGCCCGATTCATGGCTGTTTCTAGCAAACTCACTGACATCTCCGTAACTGGCTTCGTAAAACTTGTGACAGAATTGGGAAATCACTCATATCCCCAAACACGTTGTTGATTGCAGTCTCTTTCTTCATTGTTTATTTTTCCTTTGATTCGGTCATCGCTACCACAAGATATGATTATCTTCTAAAGGATCGCCGCACCTTCGTGGTACGGAACGATTCGCGCCGTATAATCTGTCACCGGACGGGCATCCACCATCACAAGCGCGCGATAGGCGTGCACGCGCTTCATTTCTTGCCGCACTGGAATGCCATCATCAACTTTATCGGCATAGAGCTCGACCTGAACCTCAACCACATGTTGCTCGCCATCAGTTTCAATTTTCACTTCACCGAAGTGCAGTCCGCGCATGATAGGCGGAGGCAGCCGGTAGATAGAGCTGCTCAGTGTATTCGCGCACCGCGCGACTGCTGGAAAATTTCGTTGTCAATCGCGCCATGCTCTCCCGCATTCGCTTCACCCAGGTAAAGGAGATACCATCCGCATCGCGGGTATAGAATTTTGGGATCACCTGAGCTACTTTTGAGTGCAGAACCACGATGCTCAGAGGTATCGAAGGCGATTCTTTGTTCAGATACTGATGGATCAGGAATATTGGTGTAGTAGGCGGAGACCGGTTTTGTAACGTTGGCCAGCACTGATGATTGGACAGGTTTCCCTGCCCAAGAACTTATTTTCATTATTTGCGATTTGTGGCCAATCTTTGAAAGATCTCAACAAAGGTTACATAAAATTTACTCACCGTGATCGCGCAGCACACATCCAATTCTATTTGGTCAATTTTAAGAATACCTCTCCTTATTAAGTCTGTAGATGGCTGGCTGACTATTTATTTCCACATTACGTTACAATCCATTTTTGTTGCAGCAGTCAATAAGTCAATTAACGGTAACCCTCGATTTGTCATACTTACCACAGGTTCATCTGTATCCTCATTTTCATTCTCGACTGGTGACGAGATTTTTTCCGCATCAATAGCGGCTTTTAATCGGCTTAGTGCTGCGGGTACATCTGCCGCCAAAATAGCGCCAGGAACGGTCGCGCTGTGTCCCATCATTTTGAGCATGGTCAGTGCGTCATCTTCAAACATAGTGATATTGGCATGTGCATCAGTTGTAAATGTTATTAGCATACTATCCTCCTAGAAAATAAATTTTTACTCTGGTATTGCCAATCGTACGGGTTCGATATTTCTTCATAATGACACCTCTCTACTCACAAGATCGGGCTCGGGGTTATACCATCCGCCATCGGCCGCAATGAGCGCATCGGCTTCCATCGGTCCCCAGCTACCGGGTTTATATAAGTGAACTGGCTGATGCTCCGTCAAAACCCTATCAAGAACTGCCCAAGCCGATTCAACTGCATCCTGCCGGGTGAAAAGCGCACCGTTACCCGCCAATGCATCACCCAGCAGCCGCTCATAAGGTGTTTGCTCATCTGGCTGAGCGTTGAGTAGATAAAGTTCTTTCTGGTCGCCGATATATTCTTCTCCCGCTCGCTTGACGCGTGCGGCTAAAGCAATGACAGGATGAGGCGATAATTGGAAGCGTAAATAATTAGCCCGGCCAGCATCCGGTCCAGCATCTTCAAACAATTTTTGCGGAGGTGCCTTAAGTTGAATCAGTATCTCTGCAGCAGTTTCGGTCAAGCATTTGCCCGAACGCAGGTACCACGGCACGCCTGCCCAGCGCCATGAATCAATAAATAACCGTAAGGCACAATAAGTCTCTGTGTCAGAATCCTTAGTGACCCCTGGTTCCTGAAGATAGCCTTCAAACTGACCTCTCACCAGATCTTCCGGTTTTAGTGCATGCATTGCTTGAAATACCTTGGCTTTTTCGCTTCGCTGGGCTTCAAAATCTCGCCCGGCTGGAGGCTCCATGGCCAGAAGCGCTACTATTTGGAACAGGTGGTTCTGAATCACGTCGCGCAGGCAGCCAACTTCGTCGTAGAAACTACCTCTTCCTTCCACTCCGAAATTTTCCGAAAGAGTTATCTGGACGCTCGCGACGTAATTGCGATTCCAGATTGGCTCCAAGAACGAATTTGCGAACCGGAAATAAAGGATGTTTTCAATTGCTTCTTTGCCAAGGAAGTGATCAATGCGAAAAATCGAAGTCTCAGGAAAAACCAAATGCGCAGCGCAATTGAGCTCGCATGCTGAGGCCAAATCACGCCCAAAAGGCTTTTCTACAATGACGCGCGCATGCTCTGCCAAGCCAGCAGAACCAAGATCTTTGATGATAGCCGCGAAGAAAGCAGGCGGAATGGCGAGATAGAAGGCTGGATGCAGTGCTCCGTTAAGCGTTTTTTTGAGCGTTTGAAACGTTTCTGGGTTTTTATAATCGCCGTCTACATAACGCAACAGCGAAAGCAATTGACTTAAGACGTTCGAATCGACGTTCTTAATGCCATTTTTTATACCGTCTATGGCTCGATCGTGCAGTTGCGCTAGCGTCCAGCCCGAGAAACCAACGCCTACTATCGGAACCTTTAACGTACCTCGTTTAATCATTGCGTAAAGCGATGGAAATATTTTCTTGTGGGCAAGATCACCCGTTGCGCCAAAAAGTACCAGTGCGCCTGATGGCGCTAGGCTGCTAGCGGGCTTGTCCATGTCATGTACCATCCCTTGGCTTTTCATCATGACCACCAAACTGCTTGCGCATAGCCGAGAGAATACGATCGGCGTAATCTGCCTCTCCCTGCGATTCGAAACGTCCGAATAATGCCGCACTAATGACTGGTGCTGGCACACCTTCGTCGATGGCGGCGAGTGTGGTCCAGCGTCCCTCACCCGAGTCCGATACGTGTCCTGAAAATTGCTTAAGCTCCGAATCCCCGGCAAGCGCAGCCGCTGTTAAATCGAGCAGCCAGGATGAGATCACGCTGCCTCGACGCCATACTTCGGCCACTTTACCGATATCGATGCGGTATTGATAGGCTTCTGGGTCACGTAACGGAGTAGTCTCGGCGTCCTGTGTTCTTGCACGAAGACCGACATCTGCATGTTTGAGAATATTGAGTCCTTCAGCGTATGCGGCCATCAAGCCGTATTCGATGCCATTGTGAACCATCTTCACGAAATGACCCGCACCGGCCGGGCCACAGTGCAAATATCCCTGTTCTTCGGGCCCAGGTTCGCCGTCGCGCCCGGAAGTTCGTTCTGCTGCTGCAACGCCTGGTGCGATGCTTTTAAAGATCGGATCGAGATGCCGGACTATGGTTTCCTCGCCACCAATCATCAAGCAATAGCCTCGCTCGAGCCCGAATACGCCGCCGCTGGTTCCACAGTCAACATAGTGAATACCTTGTGTCTTGAGGGCTTTAGCACGCACTTGATCATCGCGATAATAGCTGTTGCCACCATCAATGATAATGTCGTTCGCCGCAAGCAATACTGCCAGATCTGAAATTGTCTTGCCGGTAACGCCGGCAGGTACCATTACCCAGATCACACGCGGAGCGGACAGTTTGGCGACAAAATCACCCAACGAATCGGCCTGTTGAATTGCTTGGCCGGTTAGCGCTTTGACGGCAACCGCATTGACATCATAGACCACGCACGAATGGCCGTCTTTAGTCAATCGCCGCACTAAGTTGGCTCCCATGCGTCCTAGACCAATCATCCCCAGTTGCATGCAATCCTCTCCTGTATTGATTCAGATCTAAACATCAGACTCCCAGAACATTTGAAAATAAACCGCATAAATCCAGTAATTTTCTGGATTCGATCAATTGTTCCGTTCAGAAAAAATCTGAACGGAACAACTTCTTCTTAACAAAAGTGCAACGTAGAACAGTTGCGCATACGAATAAAGATCCAGTCTGCTTTTCATGCCTTATCTTTATAATGAAATTATCTACCACGACTGTCTGTGCGCTATCGAACGCAGTCACACTGTGATTCAATCGATGCCACCAGTCTCGGCAGCACTGTATCCCATCATTTTCAGCAAGGTAAGCCCATCGCCTTTAAACATGGTGATACCGGCATAAACATCGGTTGAAAAGATTGTGAATGTTAAAAGCATACCGTTTATCCTTTAAAAAATAACAAATTACTAGGCGTACACTTGCACAAGTCCGTTCATGCGATGCTGCGCAAAACTGTTTGGCGCCTCCTGCAACTGCTAGGGATTAATTCAACCGGGTTGAAAGTGTTTGCGGGCAACATTTTTTTCTGCAATGCAATCCATTAGATCTTTCCAGGATTCTGCAAAAGACTGCACGCCTTCACGCTGGAGTTTAGCTGCGAGCACCACATCATCCACATTAACCCGTGCAAAAGCGGCAAGCACCGCTTCGGCATCACCGCCATCGCTTGGCATAGTCGTTTGCACTTTGCCGTGCTCGGCAAAAGCAAGCAATGTCTTATCGGGCATCGTGTTGATGGTATCCGGCGCCACGAGTGCCTCGATGTATAAGGTATCCGAGACATTGGGATCTTTGCTGCCCGTGCTACCCCAGAGCAGGCGTTGCGGCCGTGCACCCGCGCTGGCCAGTTTTTGCCAGCGGGGTGAGGCCAACAATTCCCGGTAGGATTTGTAGACACGCTTGGCGATGGCGATACCGAGGCGGTTATGCAGCACCTGCGGGGCTTTGTCCTTGATGGCCGTATCCCAGCGGCTGACGAAAATTGATGCAACAGAATAGACTTTTGGATCAAGACCGGCAGCGATTCGCCGCTCGATCCCTTGCATATAGGCTTTGGCAGCTGCCATGTAGTGCTCGCACGAGAACAACAACGTCACATTTACCGGCACCCCCGCGAAGATGCTTTCCTCGATCGCGGGAATTCCTGCACGAGTGCCTGGAATCTTGATAAAAAGATTAGGGCGCTTTGCTCGTTCATAAAGCATCGCTGCGGCCTTGATGGTGCCGCCCGTATCATTCGCGAGCAAGGGAGACACCTCCAACGATACCCAACCGTCCATTCCGCCAGTGGTATCGTGGATTGGACGTAACAGATCGGCAGCCTGTGTCAAATCCTCCAAGGCTAGCTCGAAGAATAACGCCTCACCCGATTTGCCCTCAGCGGTTTTTTGATCGATGGCGGCATCGTAGAAATCCGCGCCCTTGATCGCTTTNNAGCCAAACACTTTGGCCGAGATCATGCAGTTGTTGCGTCGCTTTCATCATGTTCCTTATTCAGCGTATGAATGGTTGGATTTGGTTCGAGCGCTTTGTATATTTTCACGTCGACCGTATGCTCCAGGCGATCATCGACCAGTGGAATTATTTTATCGGGGCATTCGATGCCATCCACCGTTACACGCATCGTGTTGTTTTGCATCGTATCGCTCGTATCCATTTCCATTTGCGATACGGCAATATGGTAGACAGTCTCGTGATAGCGGTAATGCAACTTGAATGTTTGCCAGGTTGCAGGCAAGCAAGGCGCGAAGTGCAGTTTATCCACTTCCAGCCTCAAGCCAAGCAGGGATTCCACAATCAGCCGGTACATCCAGCCGGCGGAGCCTGTATACCAGCTCCACCCGCCGCGGCCGGCATGCGGTGAAACCGCATACACATCGGCAGCAACGACATAGGGCTCGACTTTGTAGATCGCTACACCTGCTGCGGATTTTCCATGATTCACCGGGTTAATCATGGTCAATAATTCCCAAGCGCGCTGGCTGTCGCCCAAAGCTGCAAATGCCATTGCGGTCCAGATAGCGGCATGCGTGTATTGCCCGCCGTTTTCGCGCACACCGGGAACATACCCTTTGATGTAGCCCGGATCCAGATCCGATGTGTCGAACGGCGGATCCAGGAGCTGGATCAGTGCATGATCGTGCTGCACCAGACGGGCGTATACAGCATCCATACCCATGCGCGAACGCATAGACTCACCCGCACCGGAGAGTACCGACCAGCTCTGCGAAATCGAATCAATCTGACATTCGGTATTAGCTGCCGACCCCAGCGGCGTGCCGTCATCAAAGTATGCGCGGCGGTACCATGCGCCATCCCAGGCGGTTTGCTCGATACGCTGGCGCAGTTGCGCGGCCTCGGTACGGCATTGTTCGGCAAATGTCACATCGCCCTGCCGCTGTGCCAACTCAGCGAAGCGCATCAACACTTCATATAGGAAAAAGCCGAGCCAAACGCTTTCGCCTTTGCCGTGCAAGCCCACAAGATTCATGCCATCGTTCCAGTCTCCGGAACCAATCAGCGGCAGACCATGTTCGCCAAATGTTAGGCTATGGCGGATGGCGCGGACACAGTGCTGATACAAACTGGCCGATTCGGCGGAGTATCCGGGCAGATCATAATAAGAATCATCCTCGGGACTGACTGGGCGACCCTCGAGGAAAGAAATAGATTCATCGAGCACACTGGTATCACCGGTGCACAGCACATAGCGGCACACCGCCAGCGGTAACCAGAGATAATCGTCGGAACAACGGGTTCGTACGCCGCGATTTGATGGAGGATGCCACCAGTGCTGTACATCTCCTTCCACAAACTGATGCGCTGCGCATAGCATGATTTGCTCACGCACGCGTTGCGGTTCGGCGTGAACCAGTGCCATTACATCCTGCAGCTGGTCGCGGAAGCCGAAGGCGCCGCCCGATTGATAATAGCCGCTACGTGCCCACAGGCGGCAGGCAAGCGTTTGATAAACGAGCCAGCCATTGGCCAGCACATTGAGAGATGCATCTGGGGTTTCCACCTGGATTGCGCCAAGGGTATGGTTCCAATACTGCCATACCGATTTGAGTGCGGTGTCTGCGGCTGCCGATCCACGGAAACGATGTATCAGCGCGCGCGCGCCATCAATATCGTGATTTCCGGCTTGGCCTAAGCGGAAAATAATCTCGCGTTCTTGCCCTTCCGCCAAATTGAAGTTAACCTGAATCGCGGCGCAGGGATCGAGTGCCGCGCCTGTCTTCCCGGAAAGCCGCGTGCGCGCCATCGCCGCCGGATCTTTAAGCGAGCCGTTACGTCCAATGAATTCAGCGCGATCGCAACTGATTGAGCGATTGGTCTCATCGACATCGAAGAAAGCAATCCGGTCGGAGAATTCTGTGTTGTAAGGGTTGCGTGCGAACAACGCGCCACTCACGGAATCCACTTCAGTTGTCACGTGCATGGCCGATTTCGGCCGCAAATCGCCCAGCACCCATTCCACGTAGCCGGTCGCGGAGAGCCGTCGTGACCGGCCGGATGCATTGCGTACTTTCAATACCGAGAATTTGACGGCTGCATCCATGGCCACGTATACCCACAGCTCGGAAACGATACCACCTTCTGTATGTTCAAATACACTGTAGCCGAATCCGTGTCGACTGACATACGCATCCAAACCACGGCAGGGCAATGGTGTGGGTGACCAGAAATGACCGCTCTCTTCATCGCGCAGGTAAAAAGCCTCGCCGCTTGCATCGGATATCGGATCGTTGTGCCAAGGCGTGAGACGAAACTCATGCGCGTTGTCGCTCCAGGTATAAGCTTGGCCGCTTTCAGAAATGACTGTACCAAAATGTGGATTCGCCAGCACATTCACCCACGGTGCGGGTGTCACTTGTAAGGCTGTGGTAGTAATGATGTATTCGTGTCCGTCCGCGGTAAAACCGCCCAGCCCATTGTGCAGAATCAGATCTCGCCGCGGCAACACGCTACCGGCTGGAAGATCGGCGCGGCGGCTTCGGCTTGGCCGGAAACGCGGCATTTGTACATTCCTTATGCTACGGTGATTAATCTGTTCCGCCAGCGTTCCCCGGCTGTCGGCTATGATGGCACGTGCGACCGATTGGAACAAAATACGATCTTCGTTTGATATTTGTTCCGCGTGTCGCACGAAGATACCGCCCGGTCTGTCAATGACATGCGCTTCAATACCTGCCGCAATCAAGCCGATAATCTGATCCTGGAGCAGCTGCCGGTAGCCGGCACGATCTTCGTTCCAGATCACCAAATCTACCGCCAGTCCCTTCAAACGCCAATACGCGTGAGCCTGCACTAATTGCCGCACTAATTCGATATTGCTTGCATCGCTGATCTGCAACAGTACGATCGGCAGATCGCCGGAAATGGCATAACCCCACAAACCGGATTGTCCGCGGCGATTCTGCAGCAAAATCTCGGCGTCGGCGCGTAGCAAGGCGTTGGTATAAAGCACAGAATTGGCTAAACGCCCATAGAGTTGCGCATCGGCCTCACTAGCGTTGAGCTGTCGCAATACCACTTGCGCATGTGTCCAAGCAACATCAAAGACACGATCCGCGAAGCGCCGGTCCTGATATTTTTTCACCAGGCCTACTGCGGCATCCCGCGTTTCCGCCATGCCGCTTATCATATCGATGGTGAGCGTTTGATCCGGATCAAGCGTGATGGCATAGCGGATGGCGGCAACCGGATCCAGCACCGAACCCTGGCTACCGGAGAGCTTCCGGGATAAAGCGTCGCCCAGCGCCTGTGGATCGGCAGTAGTGTGGCCACGACCGATGAATTGTGATCGATCCGTCTCGTAGGAAATATCATCAATGTCGGTTCCGTTTGCCGTCATCAGGTGAAACATCCACGGTGTTTGCTCGTTACGTGAACGCGGACGACGTGTACAGAGAATGGCGTGGTGTTTCTCGTCAATCTCGGTCTGCACAAATAGTTTGCTGAAAGCGGGATGCAATTCATCGGCGATGGATTCGGTCAGCACCACTTCGGCGTAACTCGTTACCGTGATGGTTCGACGGCTACTGGCGCGGTTAGTGATGCGCAAGCGGCGCAGTTCGATATCATCTTCCGGCGACACCACAATATCAGTATGGGTCTCGAAATCGTTATCGCGCCGGCGAAATTCGGCGCGGCCTTCGGAAAAAATCACTTCGTAATGCTGCGGCTGTTTCAATGTCGGCTGATACGCGGTAGACCAAAATTCCCCGCTGCTCTCGTCACGCAAATAACAGAACGATCCCCAGTGATCGCAAGTCGTGTCTTCGCGCCAGCGGGTAACGGCGAGATCCTTCCAACGGCTATAACCGCCGCCGGAGTTGGTGATCATCACATGATAGCGGCCGTTGGATAACAATTGTACTTCCGGTGTTGGTGTATTGGCGCTGTTAAAAACACGAATCGATGCTTCCGGCGCAGAGGAAGTGGGTCGAATGTCAGACAATTGCGCCGTGCGCGGGAAGAATGCCATCGCCCTGGGAATCCGCTCCTGGAGTAGCAACAAGGTTGCCTGGAACAGTGGATCCGACTCGAAGCGCTTCTGCATCGGGCGATCCAGCAGCAGATAGGCCAGGGAGAGCAGATTCATCCCCTGGTGATGGGCCATATAAGATCGCACCACGGTGCCCGATTCCCCGCGTCGTTGACGTGATGGTGTGTAATCAATGGCTTCATAAAAGCCAAACTTTCCTTCTAAACCTTCCATGGTGAGTTGTTGCAAATTCAGGCATGCTTCTTCGGGTGCCACCATCAGCGCCAACACTGTGGCATAGGGTGCAATGACCAAATCATCGGCGAGTCCGCGCTTTAATCCCAGACCAGGCACACCAAATGCCCGATACTGGTAGTTAAGATGGACATCGACGAGATTGTAGCCTGATTCTGACATACCCCAAGGCACGCCGCGCTGCCGCCCATATTCAATCTGCCGCCGTACCGCCGCTTTATAGGTTTGGTCAAGCAACGTGTTATCAAAGTTCGGCATCACCAGGAGCGGCATCAGGTATTCGAACATCGAGCCGCTCCAGGATAAGAGAACGGGTTCGCCGCCCACGGTCGTGAGCAAACGCCCCAAGGAAAACCAACTCTCTTGCGGCACTTGTCCCTGCGCGATTGCGACGAAATTGATTAATCGGGCTTCCGAAGCTAACAGATCGTAGCAACTTGTATCCCGGCGTAACTCGTCCACGTTGTAGCCGATCGCCAGCAAGCGCGATGCCTTGTCATACAGGAAATCATATGCCATGTACGAGAGATCTGCGGTTTGTAGGGCTAATCGTTCGATCGCTGAAATCCTTTCATTGGCGTGCTGAGCGGCTTGTATGATGGATTCTCTAAATGCATGCAGCCATTCACGTTCTGCGGACACTGCGCTGCTGAGAATTTGCTGTTCGATGGTCGGCAGCAATTTTTCCTCGATACTGATCAATTCCCGCAATGTTGGGATTGCGGTGATGCCGAGGCCCTCAGCAGATCCACTTGGTGAAGCCGGTAACGCTAGCCATGGGGCAAGAAACGTCAGTTCGTCAAGAACAAAACGGATTTGCCGGACCAGCGTATGTGCCCACCAATTTGCATCACTCTCGGAAGTAATCTCAGAGACGACTGCACTGGCATGGTCCAGAGTGGGGTGGTGCGTGGAATCTTCATCTGCCTTTAGGTATCCCCCTGTTTCNNGGAGAGTTGCAGGTCGATTCGATATCTGTTTGTAATTGGGTGAGCAGTTCTGATGGAATGTTTCTCATCGCGTCCGCCAAAATTCCCAGCGTGTCGTGGAGACCATTGCACCAGCGTGTGTTCAGGATTTTGTCATCGGCAAGCGCGATCAGTCCCGGTCGCAAAGTTAATAAATGGCCTGCAAGGTTACCGCTATCCACCGTCGAAATATATGCCGGATGCAGCGGTTTCAGCGATTGGGTATCGTACCAATTGTAGAAGTGACTGCGATGGCGCTCCAGTATTTGCATGGTGTCAAGCGTATGCGCAGTGCGCTTGAGGAGGTGTCCGGCTGGAATATAGCCGAAATCATAAGCCGTTAAGTTCGCCAGGAGGGCCATCCCAATATTGGTCGGCGATGTGCGATGTGCAACTGCGGCACCACGATATTCCTGATAATTATCCGGCGGCAACCAGTTATCTTCCGGGCCGACAAAAGTTTCGAAAAACGCCCAGGTTTTGCGTGACACTTTGCGCAGGAAAATGGTTTGCTCAAGCGTTAACTGAGCTTTGCGGCGCGCAATCGGCTGACCTATCCACCAGGCAATCGCGGGCGAACTCAACCATAGCATCAGGATAGGTGCCGCGACCGCGAGCGCCGCAAATTTGAACAGCAGCAGATAAGCTGTTGCGGCCATGGCAATCAGCGGCGCAATCCACATCGTACGTAACGTGGCGGAAAAATCCGTGCGACTGCTACGCGCCACTTCGCCTGATGGATGCCATTCGAGCAGCCGTCTGCGTGTGAACGACATGCGTCCGATCGTGCGAACGATCGCATCGATACTGAAGTAGGCTTCGTAGGGAAGGCAGGCTAGGTTAAAGGCCGCTTGCGTCAAGCGCTGAGTGGTCGTGTCGAGAGCGACGGCAAGATGCTGTCTTAACAACACGTCACATGGTTTGTTAAATAGATCCAGAATTGAGGTGATCAAGGGCGGAATCAGGATAATACTGATCACTGCCAAAGTCCAAAGCCAGGGAGATGCCAGGATGGCCCAGCCTAACAGCAGCAGTACTGTCAGGGTCATCGGCACGAGACTGCGTCGCAAGTTGTCGAACAATTTCCATTGTGATAACCGCGAGAGTGCGTTATTTAGCCGCAGCGTACCCGGGCCGGGAATGCTTGGCAGCAGCCAACCCAGCAATTGCCAATCACCGCGTATCCAGCGATGACGGCGATTCACATCCACGTTGTAATGTGCAGGATAATCCTCATACAAATTTACATCGCTCAGTAAGCCAGCGCGCGTATAACATCCCTCCAGCAAATCGTGGCTGAGAATCTGATTTTCGGGAAAGCGTGCACTCAATGCGCGTTCGAATGTATCCACTTCATAGATGCCTTTGCCGATGAACGAGCCTTCGCCAAACACGTCTTGGTAAACATCGGAGATGGCGTGGGTATAGGGGTCAATGCCGACTTCGCCACCATGCAATCGAGCATAATGTGAGCGGTTGGTGCCTTCTAAGCTTACGCTGACGCGCGGTTGAAGAATTCCGTAGCCTTCACACACGCGCTGCTGCTGTTCGTCATAGCGCGGACGATTCAATGGATGCGCCATGGCGCCAACTAACTCCCGCGCGACGTCACGCGGTAGTTGTGTATCCGTATCCAGAGTGATGACGTACTTCACGTTTGCCAGGCAAGCGGTATTGCCAACGATGCTTGAGAAACGTTTGCCGGCATTACTATGCGTTTCATCGCGCAGCAATGCATTCAAGTCCGCAAGCTTACCGCGTTTACGCTCGTAACCCATCCACATGCGTTCTTGCGGATTCCAGCAGCGCGGGCGATGAAACAGGAAAAAAATACTTTTTCCTGTCGTGCCATATTTTGCATTCAGCGCCTCGATTCCTGCCTCAGCCAGTTTCAACAGTGGCGCATCCTCGTCGAGGATTTCTTCGGGCGCGTCACGAAAATCGGTCAAGAGGGCAAAATACAGATTGTCGTCCTGATTCGCCAGAAATCGTACTTCCAATGCTTCGACTAGGTTATCGATGCTATCCGGATGTGTAAGCATCGTTGGCACGACGACCAACGTTCGCGATTGCACTGGTATACCGGTGGAAAAATCCATGCGTGGCAGTGGTTGTGGGTGCACGAATAAAGTTGCTAGCCAATTCACCAGAGCGAGCGCCAATTGACTGGTGGCCAGCAATCCGAGCATGCCGATCAGTATCAGCAACGCACCGGGCGCACCCTGAGTATATGCAATGGTTATCAAACCGGCGCTGAAAAGCAGCGTAAGCAAAGCGATGGCGCCAAGATATACGCTCAATGCGTGTTGCGATCCCATTTTCATGATTTTTTCGGCAGCAGAAGGACGTACCTGCGTCCGGGCTTCTAGCTCAAGCAAACCTCGGTCGATCAGATAGAAACCAACATGTGTTACGCGTTCGTCGCTATCCGGATGCGCCGTTTGGGCCGCTTGCGCGAGCTGGATCGCACTTCGAGCGACTTCCGCTTCAGTAAGGGAACTTCGCTTCGCAATTTTTTCAATCGCATGACGATAACGGTCACGGCTGGAAAAATCCATTTTGGCGTAGGCACCATTCGGATCTTCGCGCAATGTTTGCTCGACGATGCTCATGCTTTCGACGAATTCACGCCAATCCATACCACCCAGAAAACGCAAGCTGTTAATGCTGTTGCTGATAGAAACCTGGTCGGCGGCCTGAAGTTGGTTTCCAGTATGCACCAATTGCTCGATGGTCAACCCTGATTCGGCAAGCACTTGTTCTATCCAGGTTAGTGGCAGTGCCAAAGCAAGGCTTTGTCCTTGCAGACGGCGCGTAAATTCCGATACGAATGGATTAGACATTGGCGGTTGCGAACGTGCCATGTCTGCGATCATTAACACCAGGCTCTTCGGATCCTTCTCCGCTACCGCCATCATTTGCTCCGCCCATGCGCTTGCCAGGTCGCAATCGACTCTGTCGGCGGCAATGCGAACTGCAACACGCCGCAGATTCTCAATTAATGCCAGCCGTAGCATAATGGGAATAGCCCACAATTCGCCTAATTTGAGCACGCTAACTGTTTGATAGGCCGCAAGGAAACGACTGAGACTTTCCGAATCTACCCGTCCATCTCCGTGTGAAATAATCTCTAGCGCGATATCGTACACACGCGGCAAACCGGCTGAAGGGCCGTTCAGCAAACGCGGCAACTCCTGGTTATATCCCTGAGGCATGTGGCGCCTGGCAGTGCGGATTTGTTCTTCGATCAAATAGAAGTTATCGAGCAGCCATTCGCTGGCCGGCGTAATCTGCTGGTTTGCTTTTACCACCGCAGTGAGTTTTCCGCAGACGCCGGTCAAAACGACTTCATTCACCGCCAATCGCGCCATTAATCGGTCTCGCGGGCGTTTCTGGGTTAATTTGTGCATGGCTGCGAGATGCTTGCCATGCTGTTCCATTTGATCGGCGCTGAACAATTCCGACCGAAGCGGCGGCTCATTAAAAGAGTGCGTTAGCGGAATGCCGCCAGCGCACAAATTCGCCCTCAACTGGCGTAAATACTGGAAGAAACGAATGTCTTTGGTGTCCATTTAGAAATGCGCTCTGCGTTGGATAGGAACTTCACTGCATATCTCTCGATAAAACCAATCAGTTAATGGATAGGAAACTAACTTAAAGTCACTTGAAGCACGGTATATCCAAGTAGAATTAATTTCAGAAATGAAAAGGAGCTGATCCGTCTTGTTGGAAAAATGTGAATTATTGATCTTTTTCATACACAAATATCCTAGAAAGAATCGCTCGTCAGGTAGCTAAAGAATGCTCACTTCAGTGAAACTAGATCAAAAACCACACGCACACAATCAGGAAAGCTTTAGAGTTTCCCAACAGAGTGGTGTGGTTACAGGAAGATAATTCAGCCGCTGCGGCTATGAAGGGTCTAAACGTTGTGCGGAAAATTTTCTGCTTGCAGCTCTGCACTCATCCAACCCGATAGCCTGCTACGAATGACGATCCGGGTGCGATGATAAAAATACATGGGTATTTTCTATTCGGCATCTGTTCGCATGGATAATTAACCAATACAACGCTCTACCGTCACTTAACCCGCATGTCATTTTTGACAGATTTTACACCACTGACTTTACTTACCACTTCGACTGCTTTATTGATATCAGCCTGGGAATTGACGAAGCCACTAAGTTGAACGACACCCTTGAAAGTTTCGACATTGATTTCTGCGGATTTCAGCGAAGGTTCGTTGAGTATCACCGCTTTGACCTTTGTGGTAACGACAGTATCATCAAAATATTCTCCAGTTCCCTCTTGCTTGGACGTTGAAGCGCAACCCAATAATAAAGCCATGAGCGCAATTAAGAAGAAAGTGGAAAAACGGTTATTAAGTTGAGTCATGGTAAAGTTCTCCGGTAAGTATTCACTAAAATCAAAGTTGAAGTATTACAGGGATAGCACAACCAGTATGTGCGCTAGCACACAAAGCGCTCCGTTTCTCTGTTTTGTGCGATGATTCGGGACTAAGGTTGACGAAAGAATGTTAGGAATCAAGCTTATTTCATAACATTTTATAGGGTGTTTTCCCACCGGGAAAGAAATTAGCGCGATGATAGTTATAGAAAGCTTTCTATCCAACCCGTTATGTAAATCGTGTGCTATTACTCGATCGTCATAAAGCTATTCATATCAATGACTACAATAACTTATCACTTTATTTTAAAAGACACGCCTTTATAAGACTATTACCAGCCATCACAATGATTGTTTAAGTGTGATTTTGAATCATTAACTCATTTGGTCAAGGAGGTGTAGAATAATTCTGGATGTAGAGTAACACATACTCGAGCATTGACCTAAAAACCCAATAGGTTATCCTTTATCAATAAACACTTATTCAATATGCGAACAGTTCTTTTATTGTTATTGTTGGCTCTATCCGCTCCAGTTTGGGCTGACACGGCAGCACAAATACAGCAGCTAGAGAAAACATTAGCCCGCATACAACAAGAATCACAATCCACTTATCAACAGTTTCTGATGATTCAAGAATTACGCCGTAATGAAGTAGATGCGCTGCTACCAATAACAATACCACCCAGTCCAGCCTCGAAAAGCATACCGATTCCAAAATATGAGGAATTAATTCAGGAAAAACAGGAAAAAGCTGATCGGATTAAAAAATATACCGATGATTTGGATCGCCTAAAAGCACGCTACACTGAACTGGAGGATGAAAGACGAGCAATCTCAGAACAAATTAATTTACTGGAACAGAAANNCGCTTAAGATAACATCCATTTCTCGGATTGCGAATATAAACTGCTACTGACTACTTACCCTCAAAATTCTTATACCAGATGTCATAAATTTCATCTGACCATAAAGACTTTATCCAGACAATCACATCGTCGACTTGCTGCTCCGTCAACTTGCCTTCCCAGGCCGGCATGGAGCCAATATCAGGCGGTGTTCCTTTAAGTATTGTTTTCTTTAAGACTTCTGTCGAATGATGCCAGGCATGTGCGGTACTGTCCAATGGCGGCGGCGGATATTTTCCGTCCGCACCGGGTTTGCGCCAATCCGGTGTCGCTTCTCCATTGGGTCCATGACAGCCAACGCAAATTGCAGCATAAACACTTGCACCCCGTTTGATTTGCGCTTGATCAAAATTTCGTTTGACCAAACCCGTTTTATGATCGATCTGAGGTTGCCCGGATAGCGCGCTGAATGGTGCAGAATCGCCACAACCCAATAGCAGCGCCACTACACCACACAGCAGAAAATTACGCATTATCATGAAAAAATTACGATTACTTTAAACGCATGACTGAACCGCTCTTCTCTGGTTCGGGATTGGCTGGCTGTGACTGCTCTGCTTGCTTGGCATAGGGATCATAGCGGTTATAAATAGTCGTATCCTTGCGGGATTCATCGCGTTCTTTGATCAATAAAACATTATAAGGATCACTGCGAGCACCTTCCATACCAGGGGTTCCGTGAGGCATATCCGGTACAGCCAGTCCAACTGCTTTAGGTTTTTCTTTGAGCAAGCGTAGAATATCAGGCGCTGGCACATGCCCCTCGATCGCATAGCCGTTGACCAATGCCGTATGGCACGAACCCAGCGATTCAGAAATGCCTGATTTTATTCTTATTTCTTTATTGCCAACATCATGTGTTTTTACGGTAAAACCGTGTTCTCGCATATGATCGACCCATTTAGCGCAGCACTTACAGGTCGGGCTTTTATAAACGTCAACGGTCACTGTAGCAGCCGCTTGTGAAGCGGCACTCAACAAGCTAACAGCAATGATTGATCCGGCTAATAGGGTACTTACTCGTATTTTCATTTCTTCTCCACAGTTATTGTTCCACGCATCTTCTTAAAATGACCCGGCAACGGGCANNAGGTCTGCCATTGAACCCATCAACATCTCATGCTTTCTGCTGCCGCCATTTTTTATAACAAACTGGATCGTTTCGCCTTCATTGACCGTAATTTCAGAAGGTAAAAACATATTATCCACCTGAGTCAACTTAATGGTCCGCAACACCTTACTTGAATCACCCGATTTACCAATATCAACTTCACTATTGGGATAGCTTGCATTCGAGTAACAATGGGTTGAAAACAAGACCAAGGTTACAAATGGTATAATCCTGTTCATAGAATTCTCCTGAAAAAATAATTCCCGAACTCGTTTATCCGTCTTGCTTAGAATCTAGCTATGCTAAATTGTTCCATCTCATTTGTCTAATATTCTGCCACAAGACCCATAGCGTTTGCTCAGTACAAAAAATAATCCCTATCTTCCTCACAGCTTGCCGAGATAATGCAAAAAAAACAACAGTATAATACTAATAAGCTCCACAAACGCTTAAGACGGCAGGTAGGAACAGCGATTGCTGATTTCAACATGATCGAAGCCGGTGACCGGATCATGGTGTGCTTGTCCGGCGGTAAGGATAGTTATGCCTTGCTGGATATTCTGCGCAATTTACAAGCCCATGCCCCGTTAGAATTTGAACTGATAGCGGTTAATCTGGACCAAAAGCAGCCTGGTTTTCCTGAACAAGTGCTACCGGGCTATCTGACTGATATTGGTATGCCTTATCGTATCGTTGAACAAGATACCTACAGTGTCGTAAAACGTGTCATTGCAGAGGGAAAAACCACTTGTAGTCTTTGCTCACGCTTGCGTCGCGGCGTGCTCTATCGCGTTGCCAGTGAATTGGGCGCCACCAAGATAGCACTCGGTCATCATCGGGATGATATTCTTGAAACCTTGTTTCTTAATATGTTTTATGGCGGAAAACTTAAAGCCATGCCGCCTAAACTGGTCAGCGATGACGGAAAACACATCGTTATCCGGCCGCTGGCTTACTGCAAAGAAAAAGATTTGGCCGCTTACGCTGAAGCAGAAAATTTTCCGATTATTCCCTGCAACCTGTGCGGATCGCAAAAAAACCTACAGCGCCAAGCCATCAAAGAAATGATGCAACAATGGGATAAAAAATTTCCCGGCAGATTGGAAACGATGTTCCGCTCCATACAAAATATTCAACTATCGCATCTGGCGGATGCATCCCGGTATGATTTTTTCAACTTAAAAGCACGGGGGGAACCGGTAATCGACGGCGACACCGCATTCGATGAAGAAATATTTGAACCCACCATTGAAGAAATGCTGATATCCGATTCAGAAGAAACGAGCGACAGTCGCCTTGTTTCAGGATAATCAGGAAAGATTTCTACGAGCTTCCGGCGGTACCCATTTGAAAGTTGCTGCAACCAAGCCGGCAAAGAGGACATAAACTACCGTGAACAAGCCTTCAGGTACAGTATAAAACATGATTTTATGCAGCCATTGCTGAATAAAACTACTGTTTGTTTCGATCTGACGCAATGTATTTTCCCATAATGTTAACGGGCAAACGACACCCAGCAAGGATTCAGCCACGACGAATAAAATGGCGGCAAGATGTAGATAACGAAACCAAGGGTTTCTGACAAACGCCAGCTTAAACCACGCACCCAACCAGATGACAGGCAAGCTGGCAACGACAAACAACACATAGAAAAAGTGGATAATTAGTACAAGATCAGCCAACAGCATATTTAACTTGATAAACTTATAGGGACGATTAACGATTAATAATCGCCGGTTCCCTGGATTCGCAGGTCATTCTTGATAAACTTTATGCCACTGATACTGCGCGCAATCGCAATCGCTTTGTACATATCGTCGCGGGAATTGACCAGGCCGCTCAGTTCTACGACACCTTTTGTGGTTCTGATATTAATATCAAAGGGTCTCAGGGAAGGCTCGTCAAGAATTGCTTCGTGAACCTTCGTGGTAATGACAATATCATCGTATTGTTCTCTGGCTCCCTCAAACTGCGGCGTTGATGCGCAGCCCGAGAAAAGAGCCATTTGAATAATTAAGAAGAATGCGATGAAACGGCTATTCAATTGTGTCATGATTAAGCGCTCCCAAATGATTAACGGAAAATATCCCTCGTTACATTTGATTAAAGGCTCTTGCTTTAAGCTACCTTCAATACGTTATTGATCTGAAATTTACGGATTTATTGAATTTCTGGTAAATATTCGCAAAAATCAGAATGTAGTATTGCAAGGACAGAGTAGCTCAATGTGTACGCAGGTGTACAAAGCATTCCATTCCTGGAAGTTATATTACATGATTATCGCTGACAGAAACGAGCTCGATTCATAAATTCGTTGGTCCACGATCCCTAAAAATTGGCACGGTAAGGCCGCGCAAAACTAAAGGATCATTTTTAATCGGTCAGCAGTCAGAGAAAAATATCTAAGTTTGTTGACGCGAGAAATCTATATTGTTGATTTCCAAAGATTCCTCACACCGTTCGGAATGACAAAGGTACGTTATTCAGACACTCCTTAAGCTGATACCATCAACTAGCCCGCTTTGATGCTGAGTATGAGGATTCTCTTTTAGCAACGGAATTACTAATTTTTCCAGTTTGTTCAAATGGACACGTCCCAAA
>CXWL01016850.1_pt1 | contig 20298 bp, 23 predicted proteins | sample 590931 | NCBI WGS metagenome assembly CXWL01 (sample SAMEA3498368, study PRJEB10139) | groundwater metagenome | biome: water well; material: biofilm material | place: Germany | collected 2015-04-27 | reverse complement strand
CTGTTTTGAAACCTTGAACCTCAACCGCGTATCCCTGCGGGTACACACAGAAAACATCCGCGCGGTGCGTTCGTATGAAAAAGCGGGTTTTGCGCTGGAGGGACGCCTGCGCGAAGCGGTTTATAAATTTGGAAAATACGATGATGTCCTGGTCATGAGCGTACTGCGCTCTGAGTGGATGTCGCCAACCAAGGAGAAATAGTTTTATGCATCATGTAAATCACGATTTGAAAGTGTATGGGGGAATTAAACTTTATGCAGGCAGCGGCGCGCCGGAACTGGCTCAAAAAATTTCAGATTATCTCGGCCAGCCATTAAGCGGGCGCGAAGTGATCGAGTTTCCGAACGAGAATATTTTCGTGAAGTTGAACGGCAGTGTGCGCGGGCAGGATGTGTACGTGATCCAGACCACCTCATCCCCCGTCCATCGAAATTTGATGGAGTTGCTGATCATGATCCAAACCCTGCGTTTGGATTCGGCGGCGCGCATCACTGCGGTTGTGCCGTATTTGTGCTATGGCCGTTCCGATAAAAAAGACCAGCCGCGTGTGCCGATCACTGCGCGGTTGGTGGCAGACATGCTCGAGGTGGCGGGCGCAGACCGTTACATGACCCTCGACCCGCACGCCGGGCAGGTGCAGGGATTCTTTTCGATCCCCGGTGATGTGCTGACGGCTTCGCATTTGCTCGTCAGCCATATCAAAAAGAATATGGCCGACAATATGCATGACCCCGTTGTCGTTTCCGTGGACCTTGGCTTTGCCAAAAAAGGACGCAACTACGCGGCGGATATGGATATGCCCATCGCCTTCATCGAAAAACGCCGCCACGGCAACAATGCCAAAGCCGAAGCGCTGACCCTGATCGGCGATGTGAAAGACCGCGACGTGATCATCGTGGACGATGAAGTGGATACCGGCGGCTCCATCGCCCAGGCTGTGGATGTGGTAAAAAAGAACGGCGCGCGGGGTATCTATCTTGCCTTCGTTCATGCCATCCTTTCAAATGACGGCGCGGAACGCCTTGCATCCCTGCCGATCAAGCAGATCATCACAACGGATTCCGCGCCGCTCTCCCCCGAAAAAATGAAACACCTCGAAGGGCGCATCACCGTGCTTTCTGTTTCCGGGTTATTGGGTGAAGTGATCAAACGCGCCCACGAAGGCCGCTCGGTTGGAGAGATGTTCAACGAATAGCTTTTAGCGGTTAGCTTTTAGCTTTTAGCTAACCGCTAACCGCCAACCGCTAACTGCCAACCGCCAACCGCTAACCGCCAACCGCTAACTGCCAACCGCCAACCGCTAACTGCCAACCGCTAACCGCCAACCGCTAATAGCTAAAAGCTGCCCCATGCCCGAACTCCCTGAAGTAGAAACCATCGCCCGCGCCATAGAACCCGAAGTTGTCGGAAGAACCATCGTTTCCGCCGATGTACTCTGGGCGCGGACGCTTGCCACGCCCTCGGTGAAAAAATTCAGGGAACAGGTACGAGGGCAGAAAATTACGGGGGTCTCACGCCGCGCAAAATATCTCATCCTCCAGCTTGAAGATTACAATCTCCTTATACATTTGCGAATGAGCGGCGATTTAACCGTAAGAACGGGTAAAATTAAGCCAGAAAAACATGACCGCCTCGTGCTTTCCCTGCGCTCCAAAAACGGAAAGGAAAGCCAGCTCGCCTTCAACGACACCCGCAAGTTTGGCCGCGTCTGGCTCACCGACCAGCCCGAAACGATCCTCGGAAAATTAGGCCCCGAACCGCTGGAGAAAAAATTTACAGAGCAATGGCTGTTTGAAAATTTACACAAAAAGAAACGCCAATTAAAACCACTCCTGCTCGACCAGACGTTTCTCGCCGGGCTTGGCAACATCTACACCGATGAATGCCTGCACATGGCGAAGCTGCATCCTCTCGGGTTGTCGAATGCCATTTCGCGCAAGCAGGCTGGGGCGCTGCGCGAAGCGATCCAATCCGTGCTCAGGGAAGGCATCCGCCGCAACGGCGCCAGCATCGACTGGGTCTATCGCGGCGGCGAGTATCAACATTATTTTCGCGTCTACGACCGTGAAGGCAAGCCCTGCTCTGTGTGCGGCGCTGAGATTCAAAAGTTTACCGTCGGCCAGCGCGGCACACATATTTGTCCGAAATGTCAGGTTCTTGAAAGGAAATAACCATGGAACTCCAATTCGCAACCGTTACCTGGCCCGTGCCCGCCCTATGGGGATTGGGTCTCGTGGTTTTGCTGATCGGCTTTTTCATTGGGTATGTGGATTCCAATATCCGCTCGGTGAAAAAAATAGATACCGCTGAAACAAAAGCAAATGTGGCTCGCACCGAAGCGGAACAAAAACTGGCGGCGGCAGAGGCGCTGAAGGCATCCATCCCAGCCGTACTGGATGACCCCGGCCTGCTGCGATTGAAAAATAAAAACGGCGCTCCATTGCTTGAACTGGATGGCGTGACGCTGAACCCAAAAAATATTTCTCCCGAACAGAAAAGGCGGCTGATCGAACTGGTGACGGTCATGCGCCCGTGGGTGGAAGGTGGACAGACCCCCGCCGCCCCGCTTCAAACTCCGCTCATGCCTGCTTCCCCCAGAGAAGCTTCTCCCCGCCCCGGGCAGTCTCTCAAAAAACCTGAACTCGATAAACAGATTTCATCCCTGAGCATCGTTCAGCAAATTGACACCGTCCTGCAAGAACGCCTGCTGGATACGCCTCTTGAAAAGAGCGGCATCCGTTTGCAAGAATCACTTCAGGGGGGTGTGGAAGTGTACGTTGGCCTGCAAAAATTCGACTCGATTGATGAAGTGCCCGATGCAACCATCAAAGCCACTATCCGCGCCGCCATTGCGGAGTGGGAAGAAAAATATACGCCGGGGACGTAAATTTAAATTAACCCGCCAAAACAAAACTCACCCAAATTATTGCGGGTGAGTTTTTGCATTAATATGAGAGAGATAACCAGAATTTCATTCCCTCTTATACCTCGCCGTCAATACGGGGCAGTTAACATTGTCTGCGATCTCAGCGGTGACGTTGGGGGTGTAGAGCTGGCGCAGGGCGTTGGAACTGTAAAGGGAGCCCATGCATAGCAGATCGTAATTCCCTTCTTTTACTTCGGCTAAAATTTCCTCCACCACATTGCCCTGGCGGGCTTTGACGTTGGCGGTCAGGCCGTCACTTTTGGCGATCTCCATTGCCTGGCGCAGGCTGCGTCCCACGGGGGTGTTTGTATCGGCGAGATGCTGCCAGTTTTCGCTGACGGTTTTCGCGGTGGGGTAGTTCATGTCCATGGGTGGGACGATGTGAAGCAGGGTGATCTCGGCGCGGCTTTTCATGGCGATTTGCATGGCAATGTGTTCGGCGTTCACTTCGTACCCCAGCCCGCCGATGCAGATCAAAACCTTGTTCAAGGGAAGCCTCGTCACAGGCACATAGATGATCGGCTGTTCGATCTCTTCCATTAAGTGGCGAATGGAACGCCCCGTGATCAATCGGCGGATATGCGGACGCCCCAGCGGGCCGATGACGGTGATGTATTCTCCATGTTTCGCCTTACGCGGGATGATCTCTTCCGCGTTCCCGTTCTGGACTTCAAGCTCGTAGGCCACGCTGTTTTGCTGGAACAATTCGACGGCGCGCGCGAAGACATCTTCCAAAGGGTGGTGGTCGTCTATCGCCGCAGGACTCAGGTTCTCGGTCACGCCGAGAAGCGTAATTTTGGCATGGAGGACTGCCGCGAGCCAGGCGCCATATTCGATGGAGGGCCATGTGCCTTTGAATCCGTTTGTGGCAATCAATAAATCAGGTTTCATAAAACATCCATTTAGCGAAATAAGAGTACGCCCAGAATTCCCGCGCCGAGCAACACCAGCGGAGACGGGAGATCGAACCATAATGCGATGGCGCTCAACGCGGCAATGACAAGCGTGCGCCTGCCGAGTTTTTTGGTCTGCCCGACGCGGAAGAGTTCCCAGGCCACCATGATGATAAGCGCGGCCACCGCGGGGCTCATCCCTTTCACGAAGCCTTGCAGCCAATTCTCCTGTTGAAATTGTTGAAGGATCGAAGCGACGATAAACATCATCACCGTGGGCGGCAGGACTGCGCCCAGCAATGCCGTGAATACACCGGGGACTCCGCCTGCGGCATAGCCGACGAACATGGCAAGTTTCAACGCTTCGCTTCCAGGCAGGACGTTTGAGAAACCGACGGCTTCGACGAATCGTTCCTCGCTCATGATCCTGCCAACAGCCTCTTTATAAAGCAAGCCAACTGAGGCGGGACCAGAAGGTGAAAGCAAATTTACTTTAAGGAACATCCATAACAAACTAAACCAGACGGAGAATTTTGATTGATTCATGATGAAAGAAAAACAACCCCAACGATGCCTGCAAGGACGATAACCAGCCGCTCCGGTATTTTGAACCACATGGCGGCGAGGCTGGCAATGCCAAGCGTCCAGCCGACCCAACTGGTTTCGCCGCCCTTTTCAAATATTTTCCATGCGGTAAACACCATGAGCACGGAAATGGCGGGGGCAAGCCCTTCCACAAAATTAGCCACCCATGCCTCGCGGCGCAGGCGGTGCAGGATCATGGTGACGCCGAGGATGATGAGGGTGGGCGGTAATATGGATGCGGTCAATGCGATCAGCCCACCGGGGACTCCGCCCGCGGCGTAACCGATGTACATGGCAAGTTGCAGCGCGTCACTGCCGGGCAGGACGGAGGATAGCCCGACTGCCTGTACGAACTGCCCCTCGGTGACGAATCTCCCGACGGCCTCGTGATAGAGCAGCCCCACCGAGGCGGGGCCGGAGGTGCTGAGTAAATTGACTTTTAGGAAAGTCCAGAAGAGTTGAGATAGGATATCCACAAGGCCGAGTCTATCACGCTATCACAGTCCCTTCCAACTTCAATAATCAGTACTTCACAATTCTGGAGTCGATCAGCAAGCTGATCGGCGCTTCAGGCAGCAAGCTGCCTGACTCCAGAATCTTTCGTGATCTACTGATAATCATTCTTACCGCATGTTACGGATGGATACGACCAAGTACCATTTCATTTGCGCCCGCTAATTCTTGAAACACGGCGCTGAGCTGCGGATTATCCTGCAAGCGCATGGTGGTATCGTGCGCGGGATCGTCATCGTTTTGCCATATATCATTCCACCACGAAAAACCAATGACGCGCTGCCAGCGGAAGGATGTAATATCCTCCAGCGCGGCGCGCGCCCATTCTGCCTGATCGCCAAGCGGATTGTTCTTCGTCACGCCAAACTCTGCAATGATGATGGGTTTCCCGCTCGTAAGCGCATCCACACGTGGATAGACTTCATCCATGCCATCGCGGAATTCCTCCCAATCATCAGCCTGCGGGGTCTGCGCACCGTAAAAACTGATGCCGACCCAGTCAATCCAATCGTCGCCGGGGTAATAATTTTCAAAACGATTCCAATCTTCCTGAGGCCAATCTCCTGCGTTGAGATGAAAGACCCATGCAATATTCTCGGCGCCTGCCGCCCGGCAAACATCGATGATGTGACGATATGCATCGCGGAAGCGCTCGGGGCCGTCTGCTTCGTTTGGGTCGCCGTAGCCTGCGGTTTCGTCTGCGCCGTTCCATACGCCACTCCACGAAAACCAGTCACCGTTGACTTCAGTTCCATATTCAGCCAGGATGGGTGTGCCAAAGTTGCGTGCCGAGGCGCACCAGTTTTTCAAGTCTGTGTCAAATTCGCCGTCCAGGATGGCTTGCAGAAAATAGACAGGCTCTGCTATTCCCTGCTCTTCGCTGGAACGCAGCATCAAGCGAATATAAGGAATGCTGCCCGCCTCACGGATCCATGTGACGGTTTCGAGAGGGAATGCGCGGCTTTCAAACCAGTTGTCTGAGAAAAATACCCACGCCGCGCTTTTCCCGGCAGCTGATTCATAAGAGCGCAGATCGTCAATCGTCAGTTTGCTTTCGCTCCCGCTGACGCCGCCCGGGTAGGCCCCATGGTACAGGCTTCCTGGCGGAGGCAATGGGATTTCAGCAGATGGAATTGATTCTGTTGGCGCTGGCGTTTGGGTTGGTGAAACCGTCGCCTGCATGGGAAGTGTTGGTAGTGATTCAACAGGATGCCGCTGGGCTGGCTGGCAAGCCGTAAGCGCCAGACAAAAAATGATGGGGAAGTGTTTCATGTGGTCATCTCTCCTTCCATTTTCAATAACCATTCTTTTGTGGGCAAGCCATCCCCGCCGCCATAGCCGTGGAGTTTGCCGTCCCTGCCGATGACGCGGTGGCAGGGAATGACAAGCGCCATGGGGTTGGTGGCATTCGCCCGCCCAACGGCGCGAAAGGCAAGCGGATGCCCGATCTGAGCGGCGATTTCAGCGTAGGTGCGAGTCTCGCCGTAGGGGATGGAGAAAACGGCGCGCAGCGTGTTCCGTTGGAATGACCGCAACGTTGACCAGTCAATTGCAAAGGTGAACTCGCGGCGTTTTCGTTTCAGGTATTCGCCGACTTCCTTCACATAAGGCTGGATCATTTTCTGGTTTCGTTCCACAGGTTGTTTCAGGCGCACCAGGTACGAATCCAGCCTGGGCTGAGAGTCTGCCCATTCGAGGGCAACCAGCCCAAAGTTTGAGGCAGCGAGGCGCAAATCTCCAAGAGGAGTGTGATTCAGTTCGCCAAGATAAATTTTGAGGGGGGAGAATGTCATTTTTGCCATCCTTATTAGCGTCATTGCGAGGGCGCCTTTGCTCTTTGCCCGAAGCAATCTTCATTAATAGAGCTTGAGATTGCTTCGTTGGGAAGAACACCCTCCTCGCAATGACGGAATCGTTTACATTCCTGTTAATTGTCGGACAATCGTAGGGCAGTCGTAGGGTTAGCGTCAAGTTAGTTTGGGGCAAACATGATAAATTTACTGGCGTAAGGTGATTTCTCTTCTCCTCCTTTCAAAGAGAACCACGGTCGGCGTCCGTGGTTCTCGTCGTTTAAGGGGGCAATGGAAGTATAATCGCGGCATCAAACTCTTGCGAGGGTATCATGCCTATACAAATCACAATTATTGGTCTTGGACAAATTGGCGCTTCACTAGGATTGGCGCTTGCGGCACATAAAGACAAGGTTACAACGGTGGGACACGACAAGGATTTTAGCATCGAGCGGCTTGCTGAAAAAAACGGGGCGGTGGATAAATCCAATCACAACCTTCCGAGTTCTGTCGAAAATGCAAATGTTGTAGTGCTGGCCATCCCTGTCCATCAGGTGCGCGACACCCTGGGGTACATTGCGGGGGATCTCAAAAAAGGCACCGTGGTTGTGGATACCTCTCCTATAAAAGCCGAAGTGGCGAAATGGGCGCAGGAAATTTTGCCCGATGGAGTTCCCTACGTGGGATTGGTCCCCGCGATTGGCCCTGATTTTCTCCACGAAACGGGCACGGGTCTGGACTCAGCCAAAGCTGATCTGTTTTCGAGGAGCATTTTCCTGCTTTCGGCTCCGTACGGCACTCCCGGTGATGCATTGCAACTGGTTTCAGGGCTTGTCAATTTAACAGGCGGGACTGTGATGATCACCGATTTTGTTGAATCGGATGGCCTGATGTCTTCGGCTCTCTTACTTCCACAACTGGTATCCGCATCTTTATTGAACGCAACAATAAGCCAGCCCGGCTGGCAGGAAGTTCGCAAGGTTGCGAGCCGCGCTTATTTTGCCGCCACATCCGCATTTACAGGGCAGGATGGTGTGACTGCATTGCACATGCAGGTGATGCAAAACCGTGAGAACGTTTTGCAAAAACTGGATGCGATGATCGCCGCCCTGGTTGAATTGCGCTACGATGTTGAAGACTCCAATGAAAAAGGCTTGAAGGATCGCCTGCAAAAAGCACAGGATGGACGCCAGGACTGGCTGAAAGAACGCTCCTCAGCAAGCTGGATGGAAGTAAAACGTGAGCCGATTGAAAAAACACCCATAAAGGAAAGGTTGTTTGGCACCATGTTCAGCAAGCCCAAAGATAAAAAAGACAAATGACCTGCTATTGTTACATCCTCGAATGCGCGGATGGAACCTACTACACCGGCTGGACCACCGACCCCGAACGGCGCGTGAAGCAGCACAACAAAGGTATCGGTGCGCGTTATACCAAAACCCGCCGACCCGTGAAACTGATATATTTGGAACCGCAGCCCGATAAAGTGACAGCAATGAAAAGAGAGAGAGCCATCAAAGCTCTCTCTCGAAAAAAGAAAATGGAATTGTTTAATTCACCTTACGCGCCCTAGTGCCCGAACAACTTAAAATTGATGGGTAAAAGCGGCTGAATTTCGCCGCTTTTACCCTACATCTTCATGTTGTTCGGGTACTAGAAATTTGCCGCAGAGTTCACAGAGAAAATCTTAAGAAAAAACTCGGAGAACTCTGTGCGCTTATTACCCTGCGGGCTGTGGCTAACTGTGTAAGGTGAGTTAATCAGTAAACAACGGCAAATGCCCCAGGGACAAAACATGCATCCACTGCGCGCGGTCGCCTTCAGTGAGAATGGCGGCCTCGCCCGCCACGCTTGCGCCAACCTTGTCCAGGATCATGCGCATACCTTGCAAAGTGGAGCCAGTGCTGATGACATCATCCACGATCAATACTTTTTTGCCTTGTATCAACTCGCGGTCTTTTTCATCCAAAATCAAAACCTGCGGCTGGCCTGTTGTGATGGACAGCGTTTCCGCCTGAAGAGCATCGCCCATATATAACTTGTATACCTTGCGCAGGATAATATATGGCTTTTTCGTTTCCGCTGAAAGCGCATACGCCAACGGAATGGATTTGGCTTCCGCCGTGATGAGGATGTCATAATCGACAGCCTTTAATTTTTTGGCAAGCTCGCGCGCGCAGGCCTGCACCAGCTCTGTATCTCCCAAAATATTAAGGATGGCGATCCGTAAACCGGGTTTGATCTCAAAGAGGGGCAGTTCACGTTTGATCCCTGCGATCTCAATCGAATAGGTCTCTCGTTTGGGCATAACACTTCTCCGTGTAAAATTTGCCTCGGTAGTTTATCATAAATCCGGGCATGTCATTGCGAGGGCGTTCGTTGCCCGAAGCAATCCTCAACTTTATTTGAGATTGCTTCGGCGAAAAACATCGCCTCGCAATGACATCACTTCCATAGAAAATTTGTGCTATACTCTGCCAATGCGCCCGATCCGCTCTTCTGATATTGGAAACTATCTATATTGCCGCCGCTCGTGGTGGTATCGCAAAAATGGGATTCCTTCCGAGAATCAGGCGGAACTTGCAGCTGGGACAGATCTCCACAAACGGCATGGCCGCCAGGTCGTTGCCTCGGCTCTTACGCGGACCGTTGGCCTGATTCTGCTTCTGGCGGCGATTCTTCTGCTGGTGGCTTATTGCGCCGCGCAACTGTGATTCATGCTAAAGAAAAGGCCAATCCATGTCTGACGTATTAAACCGCCTCGCTTATTTGCAGACCCGCCGTGACAGAACGCCCAACCTCGACCTGGCGCGTGACCTTGCCGCGCGCGAAGACAAGGCGGGCATTCGAGAAATCGCCCAAAATATGTGGAGCGAAAACAAAAACATCCATTCAGATTGCGTTCATGTGATGTACGAAATCGGCATCATTGAACCAAAATTCATTGAACCATACGGCGAAGATTTTATAAAGCTGTTGAAAAGCAAATACAAAGATATGGTGTCAGGCGCAATGACCGCCCTTGCGGAAATCGCCAAAGTGAACCCTGAACTTATTTTCAAGCACCTGGATGCGATCAAAAAAGCGGGCGAAGCGGAGGAAGACACCGCCATTGATACTTCCATTTCTACGCTGGCACACACCGCCGCCGCGAATGAAGGATACAACAAAGCGATCCTTCCCTATTTGCTCGAGCATTTATCCACCTGCCGCCCGAAGGAAACGCCACAACACGCCGAAAGAACATTACCTGCCATAAACGCTTCCAACAAGGATGAGTTCGTTAAAGTCTTGAAAAAAAGACAAAAAAATCTCGATAGCGCAGCCTTTACAAGGCTTGGCAGAATCATACGGCTGGCTGAAAAACTATAACCCGCTCACTGAAATGCTTTACATCTCCCTTGCCCTGCTAATTTTCGCCATACTCTTTTTCTGGCAGTCGAACCGCCAGCAAAAAGCTGCCGGCCTGCCCGGCGGACGTGTCATCTACACCGACACGCGCGGCTGGGGGGAGGAAGTTGAAAAGCCGCTGTTTTACGCAGCGCTTGGTTTGACAGGTAAGCCGGATTATCTGATCGAAAAGAGCGGGCAGATCATTCCCGTGGAGGTAAAGTCTGGGCGGGCGCCGGAGTCTCCGTATGATTCGCACATTTACCAACTGGCATCCTATTGCCTGCTGGTTGAAAAAACATACGGCAAACGTCCGCCGTATGGCATCATCCACTACGAGAACCGCGATTTCGCAATTGATTACACGCGGGAACTGGAGTCTTCTTTAATCGAGTTAATTGCGGACATGCGCGAGGATGGGATGAAGAAAGATGTCCATCGGTCGCATGAACAGCCGTCCCGTTGTAAAAGATGCGGGTTTCGTCATGTCTGTGATCAAAAGTTAGTATAAGTTGCAGGTTTAAGGGTACAAGTCGAAAGTCGAAAAAACCTTCAACCTGCAACTTTAAACCCTTATAATTACTTCATTATGTCTGCGTCATTCATTCCGAAACGACCTGTCATCACAGCCTACCCAAAAATGCCCGAAGCCTTTGCAGAAGCAGAAGCCATGGCGGCATTCCTGGAAGAGAAAGGCATTCATGCGCCATACGGTTCGCTGTATGACGAGGAGCTTCGCAAGGCTGTAAAAAAGGGCGAGTATGACATGCTCATTGCAGTGGGAGGGGATGGCAGTGTTTTGCGGGCTGGGCATTTGTGCGCGCCTTCGGGTGTGCCAATATTGGGCGTGAACCTGGGCAGGCTTGGGTTCCTCATTCAAATTGACCGCAAGGAGTGGCGCGAGTACTTTGAAAAATTATTCAACGGCGAAGCGTGGATCGAGAACCGCATGATGCTGCGCGCGGAACACGTCCGCGCGGGGGAAAGCCTTGGCAGTTCGAATGCATTGAACGAGGTGGTTGTGGCTCGCGGACAAAACCTGCGCCCCGTGCGGTTGACCGCTTTCGTAGATACCCGTCAGCTCACCAGTTATGTCGCAGACGGGTTGATCGCATCCACGGCCACGGGTTCAACGGCGTATGCGCTTGCGGCTGGCGGACCCATTCTGCCGCCGGAGCTGCGAAATATTTTGCTTGTGCCGATTGCGCCTCACCTTTCGGTGGACCCTNNTCTGCCGCCGGAGCTGCGAAATATTTTGCTTGTGCCGATTGCGCCCCATCTTTCAGTGGACCGCGCGGTTGTGTTGTCTGAAGGTTCTTCGGTAAAAATTATTGTCAAAAGTGAAAATGCAGTCCTGAGTGTGGACGGCCAGCCGCCCTCGCCATTGATGGAGGATGATGTGGTCAACGTGACCGCCGCCGATGTGACTGCGCAATTTGTCCGTTTTGGGGACCCGGGTTATTTCTATCGCAATCTCACCGCTCACATGAACGAAAATTCATTAGGATTTCCACGATGATTGAAATGAACGCCACCACCTATTGCTATGCCCATCCCACCCGTGAGACCAGCCTGCGCTGTAAACGCTGTGACCGTCCCATGTGCGCCTCCTGCGCAGTGCGGACTCCCACGGGATATGTCTGCAAGGATTGCGTCCGCGCACAGCAGAAGATTTTCGATACCGCCATGTGGTATGACTATCTGATTGGGTTTGGGGTTACTTTTGTGCTTTCCCTGATCGCCAGTTCCCTTGCAGGCTTTATCGCAAGTTTCCTTGGGTTTTATATGATCTTTATTGCGGCAGCCATCGGCGGCGGCGCTGGGACTTTCATTGCAAACATTGCCCTGCGTGCGGTCAGCAAACGCCGTTCAAAGTCATTGTTTGCTTCATGCGCGGTCGGGGTGGTCGTTGGCGCGCTCCCGGTTATGGCAGTACTATTCTTTATTGGAAATATATTAGCCCTTATTTCCATCGGTGTTTATATTGTTGTCGTAACCCCCACAGTGTACTCGCGACTCTCTGGAATCCAACTTACAAGATAACCCATGCTTACCGAACTTCACATCCAAAACTTCGCAATCATAGATAAACTCGACCTGCGCTTCGGGCAGGGGCTTATCATCCTGACCGGTGAAACGGGCGCGGGCAAATCCATCATCCTCGATGCGGTGGTCATGCTCATCGGCGGCAAAGCGGATACGACTTTCGTCCGCACTGATTCAGAGGCGGCATTTGTCGAAGGTGTGTTCCAGCTCAAAGGTCCGGAAAAAGAAGCGGTGCACGAAGTTCTCAACCGCGAAGAACTGATGGACGATCCCAATTATGTGGTGCTGATGCGCGAAGTCCGCAAAGAGGGGCGCAGTGTGGCGCGGGTAAATGGCCGCACGGTGAACGTTGGATTGTTGAAGGAACTTGGCGCGCTGTTGATCGATATCCACGGGCAGGCGGAGCATCTCTCCCTGCTCGATCCTCGCGCACACCTTGGCCTGCTCGATCGCTACGCAGAAGTTGCCAGGCCGCTGACAGAGTACCGCCAGACCTATCATGCCCTGTTGAACCTGCGCCGCGAGTTGAGCGACTTGCGCAAAACGCAGGCCGATGCAGACCGCCGTACTGAAATCCTCACCTACCAGGCAGAGGAAATCGAAGAGGCTCAATTAAAAGCAGGCGAAGAAGAAGAACTTCGCAAAGAACGCGACAGGCTGGCAAATGCCGAGTCTCTGGCACAGAATGCGCAGGAAGCGTTGGCGGTTTTGGAGGAAGGCTCGCCCGAAACCCCCGCAGCAACGGACCTGGTTGGGCAGGCGGCACAGGCTTTGGCCACGCTTGCAAAAATAGATGCGGGGCAGTCCGAGTTGGCGAACCAGGCCGAGGTCATGCTGGATGCGATGTCCGACATCATCCACGGCTTGCGAAATTATCTCGAAGAAATCGAATTCAACCCGAAGCGTTTGGAAGATGTGGAAGAACGGCTGGATGTCATCCATTCCCTCACCCGCAAATATGGCGGCAACATCCCCGCGGTGATTGCGTACGGAGCCGATGCCCGCAAGCAACTGGAAACCATCACGGGCGCGGCAGACCGCATCGATGAATTGGAAATGCAGGAAGCCAAACTGCTTGAGAAACTCGGCAAGCAAGGCAACATGCTCACTGAAAAACGAAAGTCCGCTGCTGTTGAAATGGGCAAGGGTATCGAGCTTGAACTCGATCACCTGAAGATGGAATCCGCAAAATTCGGCGTGGACTTCCAAACCAAGCCCGATCCCAACGGCGCGCCGCTTGCAGATGGAACCCGCATCGCTTTCGACCAAAACGGATTCGACCGCGTGGAATTTCTCGTAGCCCCCAACCCCGGCGAAGGACTCAAACCGCTGGCCAAGATCGCCTCAGGCGGTGAAACCTCCCGTTTGATGCTTGGACTGAAAAACGTGATGGCCCGCGCCGATGAAGTCCCCTCCCTGATCTTTGATGAAATTGACCAGGGCATCGGCGGGCGCGTGGGCATGGTGGTCGGCCAGAAATTATGGAATCTCTCGCGCACGCACCAGGTTTTCTGCGTCACGCATCTTCCCCAACTCGCCGTCTTTGGCGACCAGCATTATCAAGTCCAAAAACTTGTGGACAAAGGCCGCACCCTCACCCGCGTGGAGCCGCTCGAAGGCGAGCCACGGCTGCTCGAACTCTCACAAATGCTTGGCGAGGTGGGCGAAGGCACGCTCCGCTCGGCGCATGAATTACTGCAAACCGCCAGGCAAATGATAAAAAGCCCGAAAAAATAGAATCAAAAAAAGTGGCTGCCAAAAGGCAGCCACTTTTTTTATTGTTTTGGCTATTAACTTAAATGATGAGCGCCAGGGTGAGGGGGGCACCCTAGCGCTCATCAAGGTCAATATTACTACTACCCTGAAAATTTTGCAAGTCTTTTTTATAAGAGAAACCTTAAAGTTTTTCATGAAATTTCGAGTGCCCTGAGTAGGAATCGGACCTACATCTAAGCCTTAGGAGTGCCTTGTTCTGTCCATTGAACTATCAGGGCGATGCAAAGATTATACACAAAAGAATAAAATATATCCATGCGAAACCGAACGATTAATCTTCCAACAAATCCGCCAGGAAATTGAACAACCCGCCTGGCCTGGATTCCTCCTGCTCTGTCAGGTCACTGGCAACCACCCCGCTTTGCCCGTTGATCAAAACCAGATGCTCGCGCCCATCGAAGGGAAGTTGGGTCATCCACACAGGCAGGAGAACGAGCTTGAAGGATTCAACCACCAAATTCGCAGACGAGGTACGCACAAGATTCGTGCCCATGATCAGATGCGGAAGTTTCTTTTTATACGCATTGTACGCCTGGCTGCGGGCATCGAGTGAGGCGTCTGCCATGGGCACATCGTAGATTTCGGCGGGCCAGCTTGCCAGAAAGCGCGGGTCATACGGTTTGATGGACTTCATGTCAAAGGTGGGGATCAACTTCAAGAAAACAGCAGACAGCTTTCGGGAAGCGGGAAGCGGCAAGTCATCCACCATCACGGGGTACTGATCTGTCACGCGAATCACCTTTGGCTTGTCAGGGTTCAGGAGGGAGTCTTCCTCGTACTCCACCTTTTCAGCGGTGTATTCAATCGCGCCGCCCACGTCGAAAGTCCAAAGCGGCAAATACAAACCGCGCGGCAGTTCCACTTTCTTTTCAGGTTTGATCTGGTTATTCTCCACCCATTCGATTAGAAAACGTGTGGCGCGTTTCTGGTCGAAGGCGTGCGGGATGATGGCGTCGGGCGCGAGCAGGCCTTTGGCCTTTTCCAAACTGACCACGTGCGGAGAATCGCAATAGACACAATTTGCGGAAATTTGCCCGGGCGGCATAATAAATTCCGCGCCGCATCCATTGCAATGAAAGACCTGTTCCTGCAAAGGTTTGCCATGCCCCTTCATGGTTGCCATCGCAATAATAAAATCCTTTTCATCTTCGGCTCGCGGCTCAACACCAGGCTTTTGGTCACGCGTGCAATATTCGCAAACCAGCGCCTGTCCATCCGGCGCAAACGCCATGCGCCCGCCGCACTTGGGGCACATAAATCTCTGCGCGTCGGCGGCGCGCAAACCTTCGGGCGCGGGCGGTAAATGGTTGGGGTCAACCACATCATCCGCTTTGAGTTTGCCATCCAAAATTGCAAGCGCACGCCGCGCGCGTGAATGAAGCAGATCATGCGCGAGACAATTTTCCAGCGCCTTGCGTTTTTCAACGGGGTCATCCGTGGTCTCGCCCATCCAAAACCATGCTTCGGCCAGCACATCATGCGAACCCGTCATGTAAATGGCGCGATCCAAATAGCGGCGGGCCACATTGCGGTCACCCGTTTTCGCTTCGATGATTCCAGTGCGGAGAAGGTCTTTGCTGTAATTATCCATGTCTCACCAGTGCATCCGTCATTTTCGCAACCCGCGCCATCTCCTTCACATCATGCACGCGGATGATATCCGCGCCGCGTGCAATTCCAACCGAAACCGTTGCTGCTGTACCTTCCACACGTTGATCGGGCGGCAGGTCTAACGTGAAGCCAATAAATGATTTTCTGGATGTTCCCAACAGGATCGGATATCCCAACGAGCGGATTTCACCGAGACGGTTGACCAGCTCAAGATTATGCTCCCGCGTCTTTCCAAAGCCGATACCTGGATCCAAAACTATGAGCGACTCATCCACCCCGGCATTTTTCGCCAAAGCCACGTTTTCGAGTAATTCCTTTTTTACATCTTCGATCAGGTTTTGATATTCAAAACCAACATAGGCATTCCCCAATTTTTCGCGGACATCCACACTGGCGGGGTTGCTGCGGTTGTGCATCAGAATAACAGGCGTTTTATATTTTACAGCGATGTATGCAAGTTCAGGATCGGCCCGCAACCCCCACACATCGTTGATAATATGCGCGCCCGCTTTGATCGCTTCTTCCGCGACTTGCGCTTTGTAGGTATCAATTGAAATTAACGCATCTGGGAAAGTTTTGTGCAAAGCATGGATGACGGGGATCACGCGCTCCAGCTCTTCATTTGCAGAAACAACCGCAGAGCCAGGACGTGTCGATTCGCCGCCCACATCCAACAGGTCCGCGCCTGAGGCGAGAAATTCATCCGCCTGTGACAAAGCCGCTTGTACCGTTTCCCCTTTGCTGATGATCCCATCCCCCGAAAACGAATCGGAAGTCACATTCAGGATGCCCATCACATAGGTGCGGGAACCCCAGTCAAATGTGAACTTCCCGATTTGGAGAGAAGGTGATTTCATGCGGTGATTATGTCATTGCGAGGAGCGTTCTTGTTCTTTGCGACGAAGCAATCTCCACAGCGTTTGAGATTGCTTCGTCGGGCTAAAGCCCTCCTCGCAATGACATTAGGGTATTTGATCCAACGGACGCGCCAGCCAGGCTTCGGCTTCGTTGATGTCGGTAAATATTTTCATCGCAGAAGCGAGGCCCGTCTCTGCGAGAGCGGCCACATTACGAATTGCATCCGCAACGGATTGGTCCGCTACCACCACTGCCACGCGGATGTTGCGCGCGGAGGGGTCGCTGTTTGCATCCACAGCCATGCGGACGGCTTTTTCGGGAATATCCTTCACTGCCCGCAGGTCATACAAGTTGCGCGTGCGGCGGTCGGAACCCATCAAATGCTCGAGCGCAAATTCATGCCAGTGCGCCATGGTGATATCGGAAAGATCGGTGAACGTTAAGGTCATACCGCCGTCGCCGCGGCGGATAACAGAATAGCCAACGCCGGGGGTGGATGTCCAATTGAGAGGTTTTGAGTCAGTCATGAGTCTTCTCCTGTTTGATGAACGTGATTATAACGCAGGGTAAAACCGAATTCTCACTTTTTAGAATCACATGCTATAATGCGGTTCTCCCGGGCGCTTAGCTCAGTTGGTTAGAGCACTTCGTTTACACCGAAGGGGTCGGGGGTTCGAGTCCCTCAGCGCCCACAGAATCTCGTGAAAACGGGATTTTTATTTTTTCAGAAGTCTTGTATTGGGTTCGAGCGCTTCGCAGTCAGCGCCCACAGAATCTCGTGAAAACGGGATTTTTATTTTNNCATCACGCAATACGCACTCTCCATCCCCCTCTGCTATAATCTCAAATATGATTCTCGTAACCGGCGCAACTGGTTTCATCGGACGCACGCTCGTACGCCAGCTTTCGTCCATTGGATATCCATTGCGCGCATTGATCCGTCCCTCGCCACGCACGCCGCGCCTGCCCAAGGGCGTCCCTGTGGAAGTGGCAGTCGTGTCCCTTGCCGATAAACGCGGCCTGCGCGCCGCCCTGCGCGATGTGGATACCATTTTCCACCTTGCCAGCGCGGAAAATCAGGGCAGCCGCGGCAGCCTGCTGACCACCGATATTCAAGGGACGGAAAATCTCGTCGAAGCGGCAGCAGATGCGGGCGCGGATCGAATCGTCTATCTTAGTCATATTGGTGCGGCGCGCGCATCGGGCTATCCCGCATTCAAAGCGAAAGGCATCGCCGAGGAACATATCCGCAATGGAAAAGTGCCGTACACGATCCTGCGCTCCTCGCTCGTGTACGGCACGGAAGATCACTTCACCAATAATTTATCCCGTCTCATCCGTTCTTCGTTGGGCGTGTTTCCCATCCCCGCAGGCGGACGCACCGTGGTACAGCCCGTGTGGGTGGAAGACCTCGTCACATGCATGTTGTGGTCGCTTGAAAAAGACGAAACGCTCAACCAGATGTATGAACTGGGCGGCAGTGAATTTTTCACGCTGCAGCAGATCGTCGAAACCATCATGGAGGCAACTCATCGAAACCGTTATCTGATTCCCCTCTCGCCGATCACCTTGCGCGCTTTCACAGTCTTTCTCGAAGGCGTCCTGCCGAACTTCCCGATCTCATCCTTCTGGCTCGATTACTTCGCCGTGAACCGTACCTGCGCCATCGACTCGATGCCGCGCTATTTCGGGTTGATGCCCGCGCGCTTCACGTATCGTCTCGATTACCTGCTCCGCAAACCGTGGTACGAACGCGCGTGGAACAGGGTGACAGACACCTTTGCAGCCATCCGCCCAAGATAACCATGACAAACTTCAACATTCACCTGATCGAAACTCCCGAAGAAATGCGGTTGATCGAAGACCTCCAGCGCACCATCTGGCCGGACTCCGAAACCGACATCGTTCCCCTCCACCTGCTCATCACCGCCGTTCACAACGGCGGGCTCGTGCTCGGCGCATTCGCGGAGGAAAAACTTGTCGGCTTTTTGTTTGGCTTTCCCGGCCTCGAAGAAACGCCCGACGGCCCGCGCCCAAAACACTGCTCGCACATGATGGGCATTCTTCCCGATCAGCGGGATGGCGGCGCGGGCTTTGCTCTCAAACGCGCGCAATGGCAAATGGTGCGCCGCCAGGGACTCGATCACATTACCTGGACGTATGACCCATTGCTCAGCCGCAACGCGCATCTCAACATCGCAAAGCTGGGCGCGGTTAGCGTCACCTATCGCCGCGAAGAATATGGCGAAATGCGCGACGGCCTCAACGCGGGCCTGCCCTCCGACCGCTTTCAAGTGGATTGGTGGATCAACACCCGCCGCGTCGAAAGCAGACTCGGTAAACAGTCACGCCCGACCCTTAAATTGGATCACGTCACCCGCTCCGGTCTGCGTCCGTTTTATTCGCTTCAATCTCTGACCGATGGCCTGCCTCGCCCACCCGAGCATATCCCAGCCTTTGAAGACCGCCTGCTCCTCGCTGAGATTCCCGTCAATTTTCTCGAGCTAAAATCCAAAGACTTCGCCCTGGCACGTGACTGGCGCTTCTTCACCCGCGAATTATTCGAAACCGCATTCAAGGCAAATTACATTGTCACTGATTTTATTTTTGACAACAACGAAGGCAATCCGCGCGGGCTTTATGTATTAACTCACGGCGAAAGCACTCTGGATGAATTTGAATAAACTCTGGAATCAAGCGGATGGCCGCTTGATTTAAAAAATATTTCATTACTCCATCAGCAAGCTGAAGGAGTCCAGAGTTAATTAACTGACCTTACGCACGAAAGAACTCTTTGCCGAAAATTTTAACGCCAAGCCGCAAAGACGCGAAGTTTTATTTCCCTTTGGGCCTTCGCGCCTTTGCGTTAGATGTTTTGGGCAAGTATCCCATCCTGCAGAGCGGAATGCGTAAGGTGAGTTAATTAACGCATGAGACGCCCTTGCGGACGTCTCAGCGGTTCGCCCAAAGGGCGTGGGGGAGGAGAACACAAAACCTTGTTACGAGAAAGACTACCTCCGTGTGGATTGATTTTGTTCGTGATTCATCGCATTCATGCCAACAGGGTGATAGGTTGGCTCGGGGCGGTTAATGTTGTAGTCGGAAACAGGGCGTGGCTTGGGCGCAGGGCGTGGATAATTGGTGGCGGGCATGTTCGAGGCGGTGTCCTGAGCTGGTCGAAGGGTTCGCGGTTGAGGCGTGTTATAGGTCTGTTGAGTGCGATAACTTGAATAGTTGTTATGCACATCCGCAAGTGTGAAGAGACGTTCACCCGCCACAGAGAAAGTGCCAATGATCAGCACGCGAATCAACCAGACCATGGCGGCTACAAAGATCGGCACGATTTTTGTCAACGCGGCCTGGCCGACAAGCGACCCGCCCAGCGCGGTGTGATTGCTGATGGCCACCGCCACCCCCCACCAGGTAAGCGTGGCATTGAACGCCGCGGCAAGCAGCCACGCGCCAAACAGATACCAAACCTCGGCAGGTTCATCGCGTCCCTGTTCGGGGGTGAAGATGCGGGCAATGCCGGCAAAGTCAATTCCGCAGAAGGCAAAGGCAAGGATGGCGGACCAGCGAATGCCTGCAAACTTCAGATCACCGAGCACATCCTGCAATGCAAACGAAGTGGTGCCGAAATTAAAGACTTCGAAAGCGAGCAGTGCGCTCATGAGAATGCCGCCAAAGATCGCCCCGCGTTTAAGCGACACGCTTTTAAGGAATGGCAGCAATTGAATGTTGAAGGAACGGTTCATGGGAAATCTCCTTTTTGGAACCAGAGGGGAAAACTCAACTGCTCTTAATATAGAACACTTGTTCTAATTTGTCAAGATAGATTCGTTTCAAGGGTGTGGACTAAAGTTTCGGAGAAATAGGAGTAAGATGAGGAAAAGGAAGAAGGAGGCAGCC
>CXWL01034760.1_pt1 | contig 20302 bp, 18 predicted proteins | sample 590931 | NCBI WGS metagenome assembly CXWL01 (sample SAMEA3498368, study PRJEB10139) | groundwater metagenome | biome: water well; material: biofilm material | place: Germany | collected 2015-04-27 | reverse complement strand
GATGTGCACTGGCCCTGCCACTTCAATGAGGCTATGTGGGTCGCATGTCCATCGACCGCGCCCTGGCCCGAAGCTCGAGTGAAAAGCAGAACTACCTCGAAGACCTGAAGAAGCTGATTCGCATTCCCTCGGTGTCTTTCGCCGGGTTTGACCCCGCCAAAGTCCGCGAGAGCGCCGAAGCCACCGCCACCTTGCTGCGTGCGCGGGGCTTCGAGAACGTGAGGTTGCTCGAGGTCGAAGGCGCGCACCCGTACGTGTACGGAGAAATTCTCAAGTCACCCGGCAAGCCAACGCTGTTGCTCTATGCGCACCACGACGTGCAGCCCGCGGGTGACGAGTCGGCGTGGAAGAGCCCTCCTTTCGAGCCCACCGAGCGCGGGGGCCGGCTCTATGCGCGTGGCGCCGCTGACGACAAAGCGGGGGTGGTGGTGCACACCTCGGCGGTCGATGCCTGGCTCAAGGGCGTTGGGGAGCTGCCGGTGAACCTGAAGATTCTGGTGGAGGGCGAAGAAGAAATCGGTTCAAGCCACCTCACCGCGTTCTTGAAGGGCCACAAGGCGATGTTGCAGGCCGATGGCATCATCTTGACCGACACCGGCAACTTCGACACCGGCGTGCCGTCTATCACCACCGCGCTGCGCGGCCTGGTCAGCGTCGATGTGGAAGTGAAGGCGCTCAGCCAGTCGCTCCACTCGGGCATGTGGCGCGGGCCGGTGCCTGACCCGACGATGGCGCTGTGCAAGATGCTGGCGAGCCTGGTCAATGCCGATGGCAGCGTGGCGATACCCGGCATCGCCGAAAAGGTGCGGCCGTTGACGGCCCAAGAGAAGGCCAGCATTGCCGCGCTGCCCACCGACGCGAAGACGTTTCGAAGGCAAGCTGGGCTGTTGCCCAACGTCGAGCTGCTGGGCGGCGACCGCCACCCGTGGGAAACCAACTGGCGTCAGCCCTCGCTTTCGGTGAACGCCATTCAAGCCAGCTCACGCAAAGACGCGCGCAACATCATCTGCGAATCGGCGTGGGCTCACGTGGGCATTCGCTTAGTGCCTGACTTGGAGCCGCTCGATGTACAGCAGAAGCTCATCGAGGCGCTGAAGAAGGCCGCTCCGTGGGGAATGGAGGTTCACATCCACGCGCACCAAGCTTCGGGCTGGTGGTACACCGATCCGTCGGGGCCCGCGTTTCAAGCCGCCTTTCGCGCGCTTGAAAAAGGGTATGGCACCAAGGCGGTGGCCATCGGTTGTGGCGGCTCGATTCCCTTTGTTGAGCCCTTCGCCCGCGAGCTCGGAGGCGTGCCCGCGTTACTCATCGGTGTCGAAGACCCCTACACCAACGCACATTCTGAAAACGAGAGTCTGCACCTCGGTGACTTCGAAAAGGCGATCAACAGTGCCGTGTACCTGTACGAGGAACTGGCCTTGGCGCTCAAACCCAGATGATTTTCAGGGGTTGTTTTTTTCGTTGGCCGTCGATTCTCGACAACGAAAAAGGATACCGGGGCCCCCTTGAAGTTTGTCCTTGAGAGGCGCAGGCTTGCAGCACGTGCTCTCTCTCCGCGCCAATCACCGTCGACTCCCCAGAGCCCCGATTCGAGTTCCCGCCAAAGTGAAGTTTGGCCGTGAGACTCAAGACGCTCACGTGCTGCAAATTGGCGAAGGCGGCCTGTTTTTAGATCTGCAAGACCCCTTGGTGCCGATGACCCAGTTGTCGGTCAGCTTCGATTTGCCCAAGCTCGGCTCGCACAACTCAGTGGTCGAAGTGCGCTGGTACATTCCTAAAGGCAGCTTGCGCATCGCGCTCGACGCCGCGGGGGCAGGGTGCCGGTTTCTGCAGGTGTCTGCGCAAGCCCGCGAGTCGATCGCGTCGTACGTGAAGCAGACCAAGCAGATGTACTCGCAGATTCAGTTTGCGCTGGCGTTGAGCCGCCCGCTGCCGCACGTGCAGGGCCTGATTAAAGACGCGAAGCTCGATAACTTTCGCGACGCCCAGGCCCTCAAGCAGCACGTCGATCTGGTGCTGCAGCAGATGAACGTCTGACGGTCGCTTTGCTCAAGGCTCGTTGAGTATCGGCTGACCCGCGCGAGCCACGTATTCCACTTTCGAAGTGTCGTTCAATCCCAGGCCATCGCCTTTGGCTTCGGTCTGCTCGATGCGAATGACATCACCGCGCTGCAATTTGAAGAAGCGCTCATTGCCAGCATTGGAATGCCGCTCTTGCAACGCCAGGCCGATGCGGCCTTCGGGCCCGCAGGCCATGTAACGAAGCCGGCCTTTGCCGGGCAGGGGCTCGGAGACGATGCGAAAGATGCGGCCCGCGGGAGCGTCAGCCCACGGCTCTCCCAACGGAGCGAGAATCAAATAGCTCATTTTCAGCGCTTCTTTGTTGATGCCGGCGGCCGCGGCGAGCTGTTCCACCAAAGGCGGCATGCGCCAGGTGCGCTCGGCATGGCACCAGTCAGACGGTTTTTGCAATGCAGGGCAGGCGCCACGGTAGAAGCACGGCGCTCGAACCGCGTACCCACGTTCCACTAGCAGGTCGCGCACTTCGAGCAACGCGCGCGAGGTCTCTCTTAGCGCAGGGTCGAAGATGAGCAGGCTGCCGCCCCGGTTGAGTGATTTGGCTACCCGTTCGACGAAGTCGGCACGCTTGACGATGATTCCCGGTGCCTCTGCCCGGCCGAAGAGTTCGTTGACCACGTGGCCCAGGGTGATGAGATCGTAAGTGCCTTGAGGCAGAGGTTGCTCGGCGCTCCAGTCGCGGGCCAACAGCGTCTCCTCGGCTTCGGTAGCGAGCGCGAGCGCCAGCTTCACCGCTGACTTGCTGCGCTCGGCGATGGTGACTTCGCTGACCGCGGCATCGAGCGCGGCGAAGGCGACGGGGGCGGGGCCGCTGCCCAAATCGAGCGCCACGCGGGGGCGGCGTACCAACTCTCCCAAAGTCTGCCGCGCCTGCGCGTAGCTGACCGGCCAGTAAAAGAGCAGGTAAGCGCCCAAGAGCTTGGGGTCGTCCATGTAGCGCTGCCCGGCGAGCGTGCGATCGCGGGTGAGGCCGAGCGAGAGCTGACGAATGCCGGCGGCGACGTCGCGAATTTCACCCCCCGTGAGCTGACCAGGTGTGCCTGACGAGCCACGGGCCTGACGCCACACTGAAATCAAGCGTGGAATCCACTTCTCCAAGTCTTTGGCGGCGTCGTGCGACATGGGTGGTTGCGCAAAAGGGACCTTACTGCACCACGAACGTCTGGGGTGCTGCAGCCGCGTTGGTAGATGCAAGAAGTGCGTGCGTCGCCAATGCCCTCGGGTTACGGCTAGCCCCGCTTTCTTTACGCATCTCGGGTGGCTGCACGATGATTTCTGTCAAAGGGTTGAAGAAGCATTACCGCGTCAAACAACGGCCTCCCGGCTTAGGCGCGGCGTTGAAGGCGCTGTTCGCTCCGCAGACCAAGACGGTGAAAGCCGTCGACGGCATCGACTTCGAGATTCAACCCGGAGCGCGCGTCGGGTTCTTGGGCCCCAACGGAGCCGGCAAGACGACGACGCTGAAAGTGCTCTCGGGCCTGCTCTACCCCAGCGAGGGCGCGGTGACCGTCGACGGCCACACCCCGCAGCGCCGCGAAGCCGCGTTCCTCAAAAAAATCATGCTGGTGATGGGCCAGAAACAGCAACTGCTGTGGGACTTGCCGCCGAGCGAGACCTTCGAGCTCAACCGCGCCATTTATGAAGTGCCGCGGGTGGAATTCAACCAACGCCTCAAGGAACTGACCGAGCTGCTCGACATCGGTGAAATCGTCAGCAAGCCCGCGCGCACTTTGTCGCTCGGCGAGCGCATGAAATGCGAGCTGGTGGCGGCGCTGATTCACGGCCCCCGGGTGCTCTTCATGGACGAACCCACCATCGGCCTCGATGTCTCGATGCAGGTGGCGATGCGCGAGTTCATTCGCCGCTACAATGAGAAGTACGGCGCGACGCTGATTCTCACCAGCCATTACATGGACGACGTGGCCGCGCTCTGCCCACGGGTCATCGTCATCGACAAAGGCCAGCTCTCGTACGACGGCTCGCTCGATGCGCTGGCGAAGAAAGTGAAGCCCGAGAAGCGGGTGACCTTTCGCTGGTCGAGCGCGGTGAATGCAGAAGCGCTGGCGCTGTTGGGCCGCGTCGTTTCTTCTGGCCCAGGCGAAGCGGTGTTCCAGCTGCCTCAAGAATCAGTGAAAGACGTGGTCGGTAAGGTGCTCGCCACGTTGCCGGTGGCGGACCTAACGGTCGAGAATCCTCCGCTTGAAGAAGTGATGAGCGAGCTGTTCTCGCGCAGCCGCGCCGCCAAAGCGCCCGCGGAGTTCGCGGCTTGAGCTTGGTGCGCACGCTGAAAGCGCTGCCGACGCTGATGAAGGTCGGTGTCGCTGAAGCCATTGCTTACCGGGCCGAGATGTTGGTGTGGGTGCTGTCGACCACCATGCCGTTCATCAACCTGGCGCTGTGGTCCGCCGTATCGACCGTGACGCCGGTGACGTCTGCGCAAGGCCGCCAATACGGCGCGGCTGATTTCGTCACTTATTTTCTGTGCGCTTTCGTGGTGCGACAGATTGTCTCTAGCTGGGCCTCGTGGCAGATCAATTGGGAGATTCGTTCGGGCGAGCTGTCGATGCGGCTGCTGCGCCCCCTGCACCCCATCATTCTCTACGGCGCCCAGAACATCGCCGCGCTGCCGATGCGGCTCTTGGTGACGCTGCCGGTGTTGGTGCTGCTCTTGGCCACCGGCGCGCTGGGAGCGTTACCGAACACAGCGTCGATGTGGGCGTTTTGGTTTCTGGCGATGCTCGGCGGCTGGCTGGTGACGTTCTTCATCAACATCGCCATCGGTGCGTTGGGCCTGTTCATGGACAGCAGCATCAAAGTGATGGACGTGTGGCTGGCGGGCTTTTTCGTTTTTTCGGGTTACTCCTTTCCCCTCGCCATCGCCCCGTCGTGGCTCAACACCTTGTCGAGCTACCTGCCGTTTCGCTACCAGTTTGGCTTGCCGCTCGAATTGATGACCGGCGCTCACGATCTCGCCTCAGCTCTGCCGCTGCTCCTTCGCCAGTGGACCTGGGTAGGAGCCAGCGGCGTGGCCGCGGTCGCGCTGTGGACGTTCGGCGTCAAACGCTTTCAGGCGTACGGAGGGTAATGATGATCCGTTACCTCACGCTCTTGCGCATGCAGCTCAAGACCTCCACGCTGCTCGCGGCGCAGTACCGGTGGGACTTTCTCATCGACGGCGTGCTCTCGCTCTTCTGGGCCTCGACCGCGGTGATTCCACTCTTCGTCGTCTATGGAGACGCGCGCGCGGCGATACCTGGCTGGACCTTCGATGAAGCGCTGGTGGTCGTCGGCTGGTTCATCTTCGTGCAAGGCGTGCTCGAGGGAGCCATTAACCCCGGCCTGGCGGCGGTGGTGGACCACATTCGCAAAGGCACGCTCGACTTCGTGCTCTTGAAACCGGCCGATGCGCAGTTCCTCGTTTCGACTTCGCGCTTTCAGCTCTGGCGGGTGACCAGCCTGCTCGCCGCGCTGGCGATGTTCGTAGTCGTCTTTCAACGGCTGGGGCGAGTGCCGGCGCTCACCGACATCGCGCTCTCGCTGCTGTTGATGTTGATTGCGGTGCTCACGCTCTACTCGATGTGGATTTTGATCATCAGCGCCGCCTTCTACGTGGTGAAGGTCGACAACCTGAATTACCTCTTCAGTTCCATCTTCGATGCCGGGCGTTGGCCGATTTCGGTCTTCAAAGGTGGTCTGCGGCTGATGTTCACCTTCGTGGTGCCGCTCTCGTTGATGACCACCTTTCCCGCCGAGGCGCTATTGGGCCGCATGGCGCCTTCGACATTGCCCATTTCAGTGGGCGCGGCGTTGGTGTTCGCCGGTGTCTCGCGTTTCGTTTGGCGCAAGAGTTTGAGGCACTACACCTCGGCCAGCAGTTAGACAGAATTCTTAAGAAGGAAGCCGTATGAAGATCGCCACCTGGAACATCAATTCTATTCGCGCCCGCGGCGACCGCATGCTCGCCTGGCTGCAGCAGCACCAACCCGATGTGCTCTGCCTGCAAGAGCTCAAGTGCACCGACGACCAGTTTCCGATGCGCGAAGTGCAGGCCGCGGGGTACCAGGCCGAAGTGTTCGGGCAGAAGACGTACAACGGCGTCGCCATTCTCTCCAAACAACCGCTCACCGACGTGGTGCGCGGCTTGAATGACGGAGTTGAAGACGAGCAATCGCGCGTGCTCGCGGCCACGGTGAACGGCGTGCGCATCTACAGCCTCTACGCTCCCAACGGGCAGGAAGTGGGTTCCCCCGCGTATCAGTACAAGCTGCAGTGGTACGACCGCTTGGGCGCGAGCTTGAAAGCGAAGCACCAAGCTACCGATTCTGTCGTTTTATGCGGTGACTTCAATGTCGCGCCCCAAGACATCGACGTCTGGAATGTGCAGCTGTTCGCTGGGCAGACGCTGTTCACCGAGCCCGAAAAGCAGGCGCTCAAGCGCATGGCGGAATCGCTGGGCCTCTGCGACGTTTATCGAAAGATTCACCCCGAGGCCGGCAAGTACAGCTGGTGGGACTACCGAATGCTCGGCTTTCCCAAGAACCATGGGTTACGCATTGATCACCACTGGGTCACGGCAAAGGTGGCGGCGCGGGTAAAGGCGGCTGAAATCGACCGCGAAGCGCGCAAAGGCAAGTTGCCGTCAGATCATGCGCCGGTATGGGTGGAGTTGGACGGCTAGAGAAGGTAAGCCCAACGCGGGCAATCAAGGCAACGCCCGCTCGTATCGGCTCGGTCAAGAAAGGCGGAGGCATTCGATGGACAGCTGGCTCGATTACATCAGCGTACCCGGGGTGATGATGGGGGCCGTGGTTTGGTTCGGCCTGCGTTATGTGCTCGGCGGCTTCTTCACCGTCGACCAGAACGAGCGCGCGGTGAAGACCGTGTGGGGCCGCGCCCAGCGTCTGCAGGCCACCACCCTCGATAGTCCCATCGCCGAGTCGTTGCGGCCCGACGAGCGCGAGCGCTACAAGTACCCGCAGGTCAAAGTCATCGGCCCCGGGTTCTATTTCAAGTGGCCGTGGGAAAAGGTCTACAAGGTCTCCATCGCCACCGAGACCTTGAACATGGCGTACGACCCCGAAGACAAGAACGCGAATCGGGGCGGCACCATGCTCGACGCGGTCACCAAAGATCAGCTCAACACCGGCCTCGTTGGCCAATTGCGCTTTCGCATCTCTGACCTCAATCTCTATGCGTATCTGTTCGGAGTGAAGCGGCCCATCGTGCATGTGATGGGGTAGTTCATCTCCATCTTGCGGCAGCGCATCGCCAGCTTCGAAGCGCCAGTCACCGACGCCAACCCCATCAACTCAGCCGTGGCGGGCGTTTCCATCAATGACTTGCGCAAGAACCTGCGGCTGCTCAACGAGGTGATGGACCATGACTGTGCGTCGGCTCCCGCCCGCTATGGCGTGGTGCTCGACGCGTCACTGATTACCAGCATCGACCCTCCCGGCGAGGTCGAGAGCGCGCTCGCCGCCATCAACACCGCGCACAACCACGTCTCGTCAGAAGTGAGCTTGGCCCAGGCCGGCGCCGACCAGAAGCTGGTGCAGTCGAAGCGCGCCGTCGAAATTCAGACGCTCAATGCCCACGCTGAAGTCGAGCCCCTGGTGCAGATGGCCGAGCAGTTGGCGACTTTGAAGCAGTCGGGAGACAAGGTGCTCCAGGCTTACGTGCGCAATGTGCGGTTGTCGCTCTTCAACAAGGCGCAGACCGCGATGTTGGAGGTGAAGAAATGATCGGCTTTCTCATTTCACTTGGCGTAGGCGCGTTCGGTTGTCTGGTGGGTGTGCCGCTGGTCTTCGCCCTTGCCCGCGGGTTTGGTTTTTACGCGGTGGTCGAAGAACGCAAAGCGCGCGTGTACCTGCTCTTCGGAAAAGTGGTGGGCGTGCTCGATGAGCCCGGCCTGCACTTCTTGTGGCTCAAGCTCGGTTGGCGCGCGCCGATCGTCAATTGGTTTGGGCGCTGCGAAGTCGTCGACCTACGGTTGGACCAAGAATATCTGCGCAGCCAGCCGGTGAACTCGGAAGAGGGTGCTCCGATGGGTATCGGCATCTGGTACGAGATGCTGGTCACCGACCCGATGTCGTTTCTCTTCAAGAACGCCGACCCCCGGGGCTCGTTGCGGGCCAACGTCAGCAACGCCGCGGTGCGCGGGCTCTCGAACATGAAGCTCTCAGACATGCTCGAGACCCGGCACCAGATGAGCCAGGCGGTGCGCAACGAAGTCAGCGCCAAGTCGCGTGAGTGGGGCTACCAGTTGGGCTCGGTCTACATTCGCAAAGTCCACTTTCGCGACGGGCAGATGATTCGCCAGATTGAAGAGAAGGTCGTCAACCGGCTGCGCCAGGTGACGAGCGCTATTCAGCAAGATGGCGCCAACCAGGTGAACATCATCAAGAGCACCGCTGAACGGCAGGCGGCAATTGAATTCGCCCGCGCCCAAGCGCAACGTCCCCTCATCGTCGGTAGCGCGCTGCAGAAAATTTCCGCCGACGCCGACGTGATGGAAGCGATGTTCACCATGCTCGAGTACCAGAAGCTCATCGACGGCAATGCTAAGGTGACGCTGCTGCCACCGGGGGGAAAAGGCGACTTACTCGCACCTCTGCTCGCGGCGCAGAACCCCAAGTAGCCCGCGGTCTGTCTTTTTGAATTCACACTGGTCGCCAGCTGCTCCACTCCCAGTTGGCGAGCGTGCTCCCTCCTCATTGAATTGGCCATTGTTCAGGCCTGCTTACGCGAGGCGTGTAGGCGGTCTTTGGTTTGCAATTGCGTTGGTGCAACCAGGAGACACACATGGCTGCGTTCGCGAAGGCTCCCCCGGTACTGCAGAAGGTCAGCTCCCACGCCGGGCCAGAGCAAGAGGGAAGGCCTGGTCCGGTGCCGCGCACGCTGGTTGTTCCAAGCGAGCCGAGCTGGTTCGGCTTTCTCAAACCCGACCGCACGTTCACCTTCGAGGGCTTCTTGCGCCACAACGTGCTCGCCTATGGCACCGCGGCGTGGCGGGTGGCACATGGGCGCCCGGTCGCGCCTCCTGACAAGAGCAAGCTCGTGGTGCGGTTCAATTTGGGCACGGTGGGTGAGGGCATCAAAGGCCTGGGGTTAAGTTTTCGCGTCGACGCTCAAGCCGCGGTGGGGGTGGATGGCCGGCTCTACTACCGGCTTACCGAAATTCAGCCGCGCCGGCCCGGCACCGAGACTTGGTACTACGCCGGCATCGCCAAGGAGCTCTTCGAGCGCGCCGCGTCAGCCTATGAGAACGTCTCATAGAGCCGCTGCATCGCCGCGGCTTCGTGGTCAATGCCGAAGCGCTCTCTCACTTCGCGTGCCGCCGCATCGCCAATCGCCTTCGCCTTCGCGGGCTCATTCATCAGCTCGCGCAGAATCTTGTTCAGCGCCGCGGCATCGCCCACCGGGTACATGAAACCCGTGCGCCCGTGCTCCACGTATTGCTTCACGTGAGGCAGCGCGGTGGCGACCAGGCAGCAACCGCTCGCCATCGCCTCCAGCATCACCAGCCCGAACGATTCGGCGTGCGAGGGCAGCACCACCACGGTGAAGCTCTGGTACCACGGCAACACGTCACGGTGCTCGCCAGCGAGAACGAGCTTTCCACCCGTGGCTTCGCGCAAGGAATCAGCCCAGCGTACCCAACGGCGCTTCACCAGGCCCACCAACACCGCGCGCCAGGCGGGAAATTCGTTCAACAACGGCGTGGCCGCTTTCACGAAATCGCCCTGGCCTTTGTTGGGGCGAATGCGGCCCACCACGCCGATACCGTAATCGCCTCCGAGGCGTTGGCCACGCCAGAGTGCCTGGCGGTCTTTCGGCAGCGGAAAACGCTCGTGGGGAATTCCGTGCGGTATCACTTCGCTTTGCGTCGGCATCATCGCTCGGCCTTGCTCACCCAAAGTGATGAGCCTGTCGGCGCGGGGAGCGATGAGCCGGGTGATGCCGCTGGGCGGGTAGCTGCCATGCCGGGTGAAGACGATGTGCAGCTTCTTCGCGAAGAGCCGTAACAAGAACCCGAACAGAAGCTCGTTGTTCCGGTGCGCGTGCCAAATTACCGCTTCGCGGCGCAAGCGAGAGAAGAGCTCGCCCCAGGGCAGTTTGGGTATGCGGCTTTGCAGCGTGCGCCCGACCGCGAAGACCTCGGTGTTTGGCGCAAGTGCCATCACCAAGCTCTCGGTGTGCGTGGTGACCCCGGTGCGCCGAGGGTGAAAGTGAGGGTGAATGACGAGCATCGACTAAGCGGGCGTATCTATGACGGTTAGCGACTTCAGGCGAGAGGTTGCTTGCGAGAAGCGCCGCGTTACTGGTTTCCGAGATTCATGTCATTGGCGTCACGTTGCCCGGCGCTGTGCCTACTTCTGGCTCACGGTCTTGCGATTCTTGCGGTCGAAAATCGGTGGAGCCACCTTCGGGTTGGTCAAGAAGGTGACGATGTCGCGCAAGTCAGAATCGGGCAGCCGCTCGATGCTGAAGGGTGGCATCACCCGGTTGCCGTGACCTTCGATGCGGCGCACGCGCTTCACCACCCATTCTGCTTCGTACAAGCCCGGCGCCCACACCGGGCCCACCCGGCCGTCGAGGTGACAGGTCATGCAGTACTTGTCGGCGAGCTCTTTGCCTCGCACCGGGTCTCCGCCCGACGGGTCTCGAATCGCCGACTCGTAGGTGCGGTAGAGCGTGCGGTAGTCGAGCTCGGGCGAAGGGTCGGGGCTGATCGCTTCCATGAAGGCCACCAACGAAGTGCGCTGGCTCTCGGTCAACCCCGCGCCTTGCATGAAGAGCTTCTGGCAAATATCGGCAGCCTTGCCGCAATCGCTCGCGAACCCGTTCCAAAACTTCGGGCGCTGGGCCGAATTGAAGAGCGTGTGCGCCGCCCTCGCATAACCGTCGGCCTGCACCAACCCCGCGCGTTCATCGCTGCGTGAATGGCAGTGGGCGCAAGTGAGCTTGTTCGCGCCCGCGCCGACTTCGGTGGCGTAGAAGAGCCGCTCGCCCTTGGCTTTCGGGTCGTCACCTTTGAAGGCGAACGACTTGTAGAGTTGCGGTTTCGGCTTGCGAGGCGGGCGTGGCTTGGGAAGCGGCGCCAAAGGCAACACCTCGGTCACCGTGGGCGCCAGGGGAATCGTTACGACCGGAGCCGCGGCGGGGGCAACCGCCACGCTGGTCTCGCTCGCTTTTTCTTTCTCCACGAAGGCGATTTCAAACGAGACGTCAGCCACGTCACCCAGCTTGAAGAACAGCCGCTGGGGTCGCGCGATGTTGTAGTCGGCGAAGGGCACCGCGAACTTTCCGCTCACGAACAAGCGCCCGTCGGCTTCGATGCGCACCCGTGCCGGAAAACGAACGTTGCGGCGCACCCCGTGCAGCTCGAAGGTGCCCACGGCTTCGCCCTCGGCGCCCTGACCCGGCCCGATGGAGGTCGCCGAAGGGCGGTCGATTTTTTCAATCGTCAACAGCGCGAATGGAAATCGGCTGGTCTGCAGAAACTCTTCGCGCATGTCGGCATCGCGCGCGGGAATGCCGGTGCGCAACGTTTCCAGCGGCAGGCCCACCACCCCACGGCCCTTGGCCCAGTCTTGAGGGTCGATGTCCAGGTTGCCTTCGACGACGCGGCTGCTGCCCTTCACGTCGTCAATCGGCCCTTCGACGGTGAAGCGAATGGTGCCGTGTGCGCCCGGCGCGACGCGGTAGGTGCCGGCGAACGCGGGCAGGGCCAGGAACAACACAGAGAGCAGAGATCGTTTCGGTTTCACTTTTGAGTTACCTCACGTCGACCAGCACCACGGTTCGTGTCAAACGGTCTACCAACGTGCGACGTTCTTTCGAGAACAGCGCCGCCAAAGCCCCCCCCAACCCCACCACGCCAAAAGTCATCGTCAGGCCGGCGTAGACACCGCGCATCGCTTCGGAGCCTGACTCGTAGAGGCTGCTCACCAGCAAAATCGCGAACGCCAGCCACGCATGCTGCAAGACGAAGCGAACAAACCCGCGCAACGGCAGCACCGGGCGGTCCGGTGGCCGGCGCAGCGCCAGCCGCATCATCCACTGCGCGGGCGTGGCCCCCAAGGTGATGATGCCGAGCATCACCCACAGCCAGAGGGCCACGAAGCCCAGCAGCGGAAAATACGAACGGGTGAAGGCGGTGACCACCGCGAAGACCGAGACATCCAACGTCCACGAGAGCACCCGTGAGACGATGGTGGCTGGAATAATCGGCTTCGGCAGCGCGTGCTTGAGCGCGTCGGCCAGGGCCTCGTAGGTCTGAAAGCGCTTCGACTTGTCGCGTTCGAGGCAGCGGTCGATGACGTCGGCGAAGGCTTTGGGCACACGCGGCGCCCAGGCCCGCAGCTTGGGCGGCGGCGGGCCATTGAAACCGTCGCGCAGGGCCTTGAGCGTGTCGCCGGTGTTGGGAGCGTGGCCACCCAACAGCTCGTAGAAAGTGGCCCCCAGGCCGTAGATGTCGCTGCGCGGGTCAAGCGTTTCGCCCAGCGCTTGCTCGGGCGACATGTACGCCGGGCTCCCCATGATCGCTCCGGCCAAGGTGAGCTTGGGCAGGGCGGGGCTGGTGATGGTGTCAGGGCCGACGACGACGCCCGGGTCTAGGCTGTTCACCGGGGCCGCGAGCCCGAAGTCCGCCAGGTGAGCGAGGCCGAAGCGGTCGAGCAGAATGTTATGCGGTTTGATGTCGCGGTGAATGATGTTGAGCCGCGCCGCTTCACCCAGACCCTCGGCGAGGCCGAGCATGTGGCGCACCGCTTCTTCCCACGGGAGCTTCTTTTTGCCGTCGAGGTAGTCAGAGAGCGAGCCGCCATCGACGAATTCCATCGCGATGTAGAGCGAGTCTTTCTCTTGGCCGATGTAATAGACCTGAACCACGTTCGAATGCGCGATTTGCGCTTGGGCCCGCGCTTCGCGGACGAAGCGGTCGACGAATTCACCGCGCTGCGCCAAGTCGGGGCGAATGACTTTTATCGCCACCGGCCGCTGCAACGAGGTGTCGAACCCGAGCAGCACTTCACCCATACCGCCTCGGCCGAGCAGCCTGTCGAGGCGAAAGTGATGCAGGTAGTAGGACCCACCCTCGGTCGGCCTGCCTGTGGTGATGAACGTCACGTGGGCCTAAGGCTCCTCGACGATGTCGGATCGCATCGGCCCCAGCAGACCGAGCAGCTCACTCTTTTCACCCGCGGGCACCTTGAAGCGCTCGAGCGTGGCGACCAGGTGACCGACCACGATGTCGAACGAAGCGTGGGTGATGTTCATGCCGGTGTGCACCGTCTTCATGTCGCGGCCGGAGTAAGTGCAAGGGCCTCCGGTGGCGAAGCAGACGAGCTCGACCAGCCGCTTGCGCAAGCGAGGCACATGGCTGCCGGCGAAAGTGGCGTTGACCCGCTCGTCTTTGGCGAGCCGGCCCACGAAGTCGTCGACCACCGCTTCGACCGCGGGCTGGCCGCCCAGGCGCTGGTAGAGCTTGGCCGCTTCAGCGGGCTTTGCGCCCACCGCTTCGTGGGGCGCGGCCGTGGTCGCGCAGGAGGAGGTGAGGACGACGAAGGAGGAGAAGGTGAGCAAGAGGCGCATAGCGGCGCGCGAAGGTAGCTCAAGAGGCAAAAGCAAGCCGCTTTCAAAAAACAAATTCGTTGGATCCCAAACGCGAGGCCTGGGACTATTGCGGGCGCATGGAATCCAAACAATTTTGTACGGTGATGCAGAGCCCCTTGGGGTCGCTGATGCTGGTGAGCAATGGCGAAGCGCTGACCGGGTTGCATATGACTCCGCACCCGCCTCGACGCGACTTCATCTTCAAGCAAGATGAGATTTTAAAAGCCACCAAGGCGCAGCTGAAGCATTACTTCAAAGGTGCGTTGAAACACTTCGAAGTGCCGCTGCAGCTCGATGAAGGCACCGCCTTTCAGCAGAAGGTGTGGCAGTCGCTGACGCAGATTCCTTACGGCGTCACCTGGACTTACCAGCAGCAAGCGAAGCGCCTCGGTGATGCCAAGGCCACCCGGGCGGTGGGCTCGGCCAATGGGCACAACCCGATTTCCATCATCATTCCCTGCCACCGCGTCATCGGCTCGAACGGCGCGCTGTTAGGCTACGGAGGCGGGTTGGACCGCAAGCGCAAGTTGTTGCGCCACGAGTCGAAGTTCGCGGGGCCGGAGCGCTTCAAAGATTCGTCGCAGCTGACGTGGTGGTGAAGCGCTGAGGCAGTGTCGATCGGCTCGGCCTTCGTCGGTTGCGCCGGCTAAAAATCGAGCGTGGTGAGAAACGCCGAGCCATTCGCGGTGCCGGTGCGATAGCTCAAAGGCGACCCGACGCCGAGCAGCGCTTTAAGTGCTCCAGCGGCCGGTGAGAGGCTAAAATCTTGGCCGAAGTTTCCGCGCTCGCGGTGGTCTCCGAAGAACGTCATCACCGATTCGCGCGCTCCCGACAGCTGCGGCCCGCCAGCGAAGACGAAAATCGCTCCGGTGCCATCGCCGTTCAAATTCGCCCGCGGCGCGCTCACCACCAAATCGACGATGCCGTCGCCGGTCACGTCGATGTTGCCGGCGACCTGCCGGCCGAACTGGGGCGCGCGCTCTTTGTAGACGATGGGTATCGGCGTGAGCCCGCCCCCAAGCGGTGCGACCACCGTGCCCCCGCTGGCGGGTCTCAAGGCCGCCAATTGCGCCTTGTCGTAGAGCAGCACCGTGGGCTGAGCCACGCCCTGAAATGGGAAAAGCCGCGCGGCGATGGCGATGAACTCGCGGTTGTCTCCCAACACCTTGCCCACGGGCGTCACCGACCAGCCCAGCTGCATCGAGTTCACCCCGGTCTCGGCCTCGCCGGTGATGCGCACGAAGGAACTCTCGGTGTGAGCGCCACACCCGCCATTGGGGTCAGAACCGAAGACAATCACCACACTCAGCGGTGTAACCAAGGGGTCGACGATGGAGATGTTGGTGGCTCCGGTGCGCACCGCCACCTCATCACAGCCGTCGCCGTCTAAATCGCCGAGCGCGACGGGGCCATAGGTCAATTGGATGAGCGCAGGCAGCGTGTAAAGCGGCTTGCAGACCGCCGTCAGCTTCGCCAGCGTCGCGTCGGCGGGAGCCTGCCCGGGCAGAATTTCCAAGCCCGCGGTGCGCGTCATCGCCACGTCTTCGATGCCGTCGTTGTTGAAGTCGAACCCGCCCGCGATGCCTGAGCGCGCCATCGACGTGCGTATGCAGTTGCCGGCGTCGCAATCTTTGGAAATCACCTCCGGCACCCACACCCGGTAGCCTTCTTTGAAGGTGCCGTCGGTCTGTGAGAGCTGCACGGTGATGCCACCCAGGGCCTTGGCGGGGCTCATCGCGCAGCCGGCATCGAGCGGCAGTTGCGCGTACTCGGTGTTGGTGGGCAGCGGAGTCAGAAAGCCGGGAGCGGCGATGGCCAGGTCTTTTCGCCCGTCGCCGTCGAAGTCGGTCAGCGTCACGTCGACGCCGGCGAAGCGCCCACCGAACACCAGCTTGCCGATGCGCACGTATGGCGTCACCGCGCCTTCGTGGAGAACGAGGGGGCTGGCGCCGCCTCCGAGCTCGTAGGTCATCGTCTGCCCCACCGAGGTATCGCCACCATAGTTGTTGGAATCAGGGCCAGAGAACCAGGGCGCTCCCACGAAGGCCCGTGCCTTGCCGGCGATGGTCGCGGTCTTGATGGTGACGCCGAATTGTTCAGCGGCGAGCTTGGCCGGCAACGCAGCGCTCGTTTTGCTCCAGCTCGACAAAGGCCCCGCGCCCAAAAAGGCATCGACGCGGCCGGTGAAGTCGCCACCGTCAGTGGTGGCGCGCGAGGCCATCGTCACCACGCCTGCCATGCCCGCCGGCCTCCAGGCGGCGACTGCCGTACCGACGACGTCAGCGCGCCCACCGGCTCGAAAATCGAGCGGCCGGTTCATCACCGTGCCTTGGGTAAGCCCCGCGAGTGGAAAGACCTGCAATTTACCCGCGAGGAAAACGGTGGGCATTACCGAGGTGTCGGGTGCGTACGGCACTCCCAAGATGAGCGAGAGCCCGGCGCCGCTGTTGAGCTCGGCCAGGGCGAACGAGCGTCCAAGCTGCAGGCCGCTGGCCTCGCCGTACACGCGCGCGAACGCCTGGGAGAACGTCAGGGTGCCGGGGACGGTGGGTGGCGCCGGCGTTGAAGGCGCGTGCGTCGACAAGTCGAAGAGGTAGGCCCCGCCTCCATTGACGCCGCCGATACCACCATCTTGTGCGCTCAAGTTGGGAGCGTCGGCACGGTCGAGCATCGTCAGCAGCATCGTCGAACGGCCCACCTCTTTGGGCACGTAGCCCAACCGCCGCGTGCCTTCGTCGCCGTCGATAAGATTGGCGGGCAACACATACAGGTCGGGCTTGTCGACGAAGCGCAGGCCCGTGGCGCGCGCGAAATGCACCGCCACCGCGGCTTGGGTGCGGGTCGTCGGCCCTCCGTCGGGCAGCAGCGAGCCGACCACGCCGCTGAAGGCGACGTCGACCTCACCGTCGTCGTTGAAGTCGCCCACCGCCAAGGAACGCCCGAAGCGAATTTGAGTGGTGACCTTGAAGGTGCCGTCGGGCGCCAGGTCGCTGCCGCCCAAACGAAACGCGCTCTGGTCGGGAATGGTGCCGCCCTGTTTGCCCAGAAAAATGTCGAGGACGCCGCGGGCGGTGACGGTGGCGGTGGGGGCGAGATCAGCGCCGGGGCTGCCGACGATGAGGTCCTTGACGTTGTCGCCGTTGACATCGGCGATCGCCAGCGCCGCGCCGAAGTTGGCTCCGCGCGTCAACCCGCTCAAGTCACTGCGCATGCGCTTGGGCCCTTCGCTGGTGATTCGGTACAGGAGCACCGCGCCCGAATCGCCTCCGGTGATGTCGGCACCGGGAGCGCTCATCGCCAGCTCGTCTCTGCCGTCATCGTCCAAATCGCCGGCTGCCATTACCGTGCCCAATTGGGCGGTGTCAGTCTCGCCGAGAATTGTCCACGTCGCGGTGGGTGGTAAGCCCGCGGCGGAGCCCTTGTAGATGAACACCGCGCCACCTTGTGGGAAGGCGAGGTCGCTCTCAGCTATTCCCACCGCGACGTCGGCGAAGCCATCGCCATCGAAGTCGCCGGTGACCACCGAGGCCAGATCGCTGATGCGGCCATGCGGCCGGCCGCCGCGCGCGAGTTCCTCGAGAACGCGCACCGAAATCTGTGTTTGTTCACCCGTGTAGAGGTCTTCGCCTTCAAGCAGCGCGGTGCCGGTGTCGCCCGGGCCGGCGATGAAAGTCGTCGCCATCACCGTGCCCGGCCCTGACAGTTTTTTCCACGTCACCTGCCCACTGCCGTCGAGCACCGCCAGGGGCACCTGCGCTCCGGCCGGTAACGCCAGCTTGGCGGGAGCGGCTCGGAACAGCGCGGTGCTGCTGACTTGATACGCAAGCAGCACCTGCTCGCCGGTGGCCGTGTCTTGCACCACCACCAGGTCCAACCCGTTTTGGGCCCCCGCGGTGTATTGCCCATTGGCGCCGAGCGTGCCGCCAGAACCCAAACTCTGGGGCGTAAAGGTCACAGGCCCCAGCGCACCCGAGACGGTCACCTTGAACGAGGTGCCGGGCCTGACGGTGGCGCGGCTGGGAGCGACGAAGAAGGCGCCTCGCGCTTCCACCATCGCGGTCGCCGAGTTGCCGCAGTCGTCGATGACGGTGAGCGTGTCGCGGCCCGGTGTGGGCCCGGCGATGAAGCGGTTCTCGAGCACCTGACCTCCTGAGCCACCCATCGCGACGCTGAAGCTGTAGTGGCCGCTGCCGCCTTTGGCATTGAGTAGCACCGGCGCATTGACATGCACCAAGGTGGGGGCCGCTTCGAGCTTGAGCTCCGCTAAACCTTGGCACTCGTCGATAGGAGGAGGCGGCGGCGGAGGCTTCGCCGGCTCGCAGCCCAAGAGACAAAGCGCCGCCAACCCAGCGATGAGCAGGCCTTTCACGGAAGCATGCCTCCGTTCGCCCAGCGCACGATGCGGCCGATGAGCACCGGGTCTAACGGGCCGTCGGCGGGCATGCGCTTCTCTTTCACCACGGCGACGATGAGCCCGTTGTCGCGCTGCCAGGCTTCGTAGACAGTGAAGTCGCGCCCCGGCCCCGAGGTATGGCAGTGTGCGCAGCGCGCCTCAAAGATAGGCTTGATGTCGGCGGCCCAGCTGACGGTGCCGGAAAGGCCGGCCTTGAGCTCGAAGTGCACGCGCCGGGTGGCGGTGTTGCCCCCTAAGAAGAGCGCAGTCACATCCAAAGTGTGCAGGCCGTCGTTGTAGGCCACCAGCGAAAAGGGTTTCGGCCCAAAGGCGTCTGCGCCTCCGAGAGAGAAGCTCCAATTGCCGGCCTGCGCGCCTTCACCCATCACCGCTTTTTCCACGCGCGCTTCTTGCTCGAGGCCGTCATCGACGCGGTAGGTGACGGCCAGTACTTCACTCACGGTCGGTACGTGCACCGTAATCAGCGCTTCGGTGCCGTACACCTGCTCGTCTTGGAACAGCCCGGTGAGCCGTGGCACCCACCCGTCAGCGATGGCCTGCGTGGTCGAGCCGTCACGAACCCAGGCCGCTCCCGCTGCGTCGACGCTCTGAAAGGTGACGCCGGGTGCAAGGCCTTGGGCCTCACCCCACACCTGCGCGTCGGCGTCGTAACGAAACAGAGACTCGCCTGCCCGCAGCCACGTAAACCGCCCCGCCGAAAGCAATTGTTCTGGCTGCCGGCCGATGTCGTAACGAACCCACACCCCGCGGGTGAAGCGCCACAGCGCGCGCGCCGCTGTCACCGCCCACAGCTCTCCCGGAGATTTGGGCGAGGGGGTGAGGCCGGCCAAAGTCAGCACGCCGCCCTTGATGTCTTCGGGGGCAAGGCCACTGCCTTTGATGAGGTACCCGCTGGCCGAGTGCCGCTCGGCGAGTTGCAGCTTGCCCACCCGGCCGAACCACACCGCTTCGCCTCCCGAAGGCCCGGGAGCGACCGCCAAGGTGGTGATGCCAGTGAGCGGGGCGCCGTTGGCTGTGAGCTCGAAAAGCTGCCCACCTTCGAGGCGAAAGAGGCCACTGTCATGCGCAAGCCAGGCGATGCCGTTCTGGTCGAGCGCGGTGCCGATGAAACCCTCGGCGCCGAGCAGCGACTGCCACGGCGGTGAAATCAACCACCCTGACTCGGCGACGAAAAGCCCGGTGGCCGTGCCGACCAACGCTGAAAAAGGCCCCAGCGGCCACACCGCGCGAACCGCCCCGGGCACCACGGTATTTCCCGGGTGAGACTCGAGCGGTTGCGTTGAGCCGTCGCTGCGCACCCGCACTGCGCGGCCCAGGGTATCGACGAAGACGCCGCCTCCGCGTTGGTCGGCGAAGCCGGGCGCATCGATGAGCGTCGAGGGTTTGGAGACGACGGTGACTTGAAAAGGTACCGGAGAGAGCACCTCAGAAACGGTGCCGCTGGTGCACGCGCACAGCGCCACCCCCGCCACCCCGATGGCCCGAAGAGACGCTGAACCCAGCGCTGTAGCCGTGACTTGTCGAAAACGCATCGGGTCTAAGGCGCGATCAAGGCTCGAATCGGTTGGGTGCGGGTGATGCTGTAGTCGAGATTCGCCGACGCCAGAATGGTGGCCACGATGTCTTCGGGTAGCACGCTGATCCCATTGTCGCTGGGCAACCCGGTGGTGAGGTCGAACCGGCCAGGCGTCAAGCCGACGTCGCCCGTCTTGCCGAAGACGGTGTTCTTCTTCACCCCAGCTCCCACCAACATGCAGCTCGAAGAAATGTGGTGGTCTCTGCCGCCCGAGCCGTTGATTAACGGAGTGCGGCTGAACTCTGAAAACACCGCGATGGTGGTGTGGTCCATGAAATTGCCACCCATCGGGTGTGGCGACGTGCGCAGGTCTTGCACCAAGTCGCCAAGCGCATTCCACCCCAGGCGCTGCTGGGTGGCGTGGGCGAGCTGGCTGCCGAAGTGGGTGTCGAGCCCACCGGTGAGCGCTACCGACACGCATTGGCTGATGCCGTTCTTCAAGGCGGTGGCGATGAGCGCCGCGCGGCCAGCCGCCGAATCATAGGGGCCTGTCGCGGGCAGACCGTAGGCCGCGCGCACCGCCGCGTTCTGCGCCTGCTCGAAACGAAAGGCGGTGTCGAGCTTGACGCTCTGCACTGATTCCATCTGGGTGCGCGCATCACGGTATTGGCCCACCA
>CXWL01000102.1_pt1 | contig 20304 bp, 15 predicted proteins | sample 590931 | NCBI WGS metagenome assembly CXWL01 (sample SAMEA3498368, study PRJEB10139) | groundwater metagenome | biome: water well; material: biofilm material | place: Germany | collected 2015-04-27 | reverse complement strand
ACGTTGGCGACCAGCTGCTGATTGAACTCGTCGTTCGGGATGACTAACGGCTGATCGTACTCACTCATTCCTGCTGTCCTTGGTAGAGGTTCCGTCATCATAGCGTGACACCCTTCGTTGTGAATCGTCAATTGATGGGTGGCTCATCACGCTAGTTTGGCCGTAACTTTCTTATAGACGACAGGCACCAGGGCGAGCAGTCCTAAGAGGACAAAGGCGCCGATCACATTCGGCGACGCAATTTCCTTTAAAGAGTTAATCGTACCCAGTTGGCGTCCTGCATAGGCGTAGACGAACGAACCGGGAATGATTCCAATCGCCGTGGCTGCAACATAGGCTCCGATACTCACTCGTGTGAGTCCAGACACAAGGTTCACCACGAAGAAGGGGAAAAGCGGGATGAGTCGCAAGGTCAATAGGTAGCTGAATGCGTTCTTGGCAAATCCTTCTTGGAATGGTCCCAACCACTTGCCGAACTTCAGTTCAACAGAGTCTCGCAATAAATACCGTGCGGTGAGAAATGCGAGGGTTGCTCCAGTTGTCGCTCCAATATTGATAAACAGCGTCGCCATGGTGGCACCGAACAAGAACCCGCCGGCCAAAGTAAGGATGACTGCGCCTGGCAGCGATAACCCAGCAACGATCACGTACGCAGCGATGAAGATCCCCACTGCCGAGACAAAGTTGGCATCCGTGAACGCCAACAAACTGTCCCGATTGTCTTTCAGCGCGGTCAAGGACAAGAACCGTCCCAGGTCGAAGTAGAAGAAGGCTGCGAGTGCCAAAGCGACAACAATTGCAATGAAGATCTTTCCTAGGTTCGAGCTATTGGATTCACTTTGATTCAAGGCAGGGGTTGTCATAACGGCGTCGTGGTGTATCATGGTGGCTCCTTGTAGTTCTGTCAATGAGATAAGCTGCTAGCGTGTGTGTCCGGCTAGACGAGAAATCCTTACAGGCTTGCGCGACGGATGAGATGCGCCTAGCGAGGTTGTTTTTTAGAGCATATATGAGCTGTCGGAATTTCAGTTCAAGACTGATCCAGGCTTATAGGTTGCCAGATCAGCTTTAATTCCCGTAGTCTGTTTAAGAGGAGGCCGCAATGGATGAACCAAACAGACTGACAAAGACGAAAGAACAATGGGCCAAGGCTCGTCGCGGTGGAGAAGAACGTGAAGTGTTCTATGAGGGAGACGAACGCCTCCCTCCAGGCCAGCACCTTGTTGACAACTTTCCCGTACTGGACCTCGGCTTCAAGCCGGAGATTCCCATAAGCGAATGGAGACTCAGTATCGGCGGATTTGTCGCAGCCCCTCTTGCCTGGACATGGGAGCAATTCTTGGCGCAACCCCAATTCAAAGACCGGTCGGACTTCCATTGTGTCACCTCATGGAGTCGTTATGACAACGACTGGGAAGGCGTGAGCTTCAAGCACATCATGTCCATCGTGAAACCGCTGTCGCTTGCCCGATTTATCCTGTTCAAGTCCTACGATGACTACACGACGAACCTCCCGCTTGAGGCCTGTGACGATGACGATGTGTTGCTAGCCCATAGCTGGAATGGCAAACCCCTATCCCGAGACCATGGTGGTCCGGTCCGTGTGATCGTCCCCAAACGGTATACCTGGAAGGGAGCGAAGTGGGTGAAGGAAATTACGTTTTCAGATAAAGATGAGAAGGGGTTTTGGGAAGTCCGCGGGTATTCCAATACAGCGTTTCCCTGGAAGAACGATCGCTACGGATAGCGGTTATTTCTTGATCCACCCACCAGGACCCTCAACAAAGTTTCCCGGTTTGGTATTCTGAATGGCTTTTTCTCCTGCGAGCCTTTCAACGGACTGGACGCTGGTACCGTTTCGCTTTGCGATATCTTCATAGGCCTGCCGACGCTTCTGATTCACGTCCTCGATCAACGCTTGGGCCTCAGCATTGGTGGGGGCTACCACTCCCAAATAGCCGTTGGCCTTCTCCCCGACCACCCCCATTGCTTTCGCTTCATCCAATGAGAGTGCGAACGCAGACGAAGTGACTACTGCCCATATGATCGTCACACACACCGCACTGGTTAGCCGTGCTATGAACATCGTTCCTTCCCCCCAACTAGAACAGTCCGCTGTCATTTGACAAAACCTGATCCAAGTCCTTGTCGACTTTTAGCCGAATCTCATGATCAATCTTCACATTAAGATTAATCGTAATCGGTTTCTCTGGCGCAGCAACCTCAACTCGCGGGGTACAGGCACTCACAGTCAGGAGTAGAGTGCCCCACGCCAGCACGCCAACGCCTATCCGTATGGCTCCGCTCTGCATGGTCCGCCTCATAGTGGTCCTACTCGTTTATACTTTCTTTCGATGGTCCCCTGGATATCTTCGACCAAGCGAAGACTTTTGAGAAGCGTTGGAATATGCTCTTGCACGGTCAGGTTGAAGTGAATCGGAGGAGTATTCCGGAGGTCCGGATTCCTGCCTTCCACCCGAGCATTCAGGTCCAGCATCCCAGTCTCTCCGAATTTCACGCCGACGCGCAAGTGCGAGTACTGAAAGTTGTTGAGCGTTTGCGCAACAAGCTGGAGTTGCCGATCTGATTCCGGAAGGACCTTCGAGGAGTCGGACGTCGAGACGTACCGTATGACCCCTCCCGGAGGCTGTGCTTCGATCACTCCATCTTTCACGATGATCCCACCCGACGTAATGGTCACGGGAAGTGTCCCATGAAGTGTTCCGGTTCCCTGAAGCCCCTTCTGTTGTTCCACACTAAGAATTTTCGAGAGATCAAGATTCCGCAGAAAAAATGTCGTGGTCACCGGTAGTTTGACTAAGTCTACCACAGGACCTGGATTGCTGACCGTTCCTCCAAAGACTTCGCACTGAAAGTCTCTCACATTTATCATTGGCAGGTCATCCGCCAATCTCCATTTTATTTGGTAGGAGGCCACAAGGTTTGTCACGTCAACACCACTCTGCACTGCCGCAACGGCGAGTGAGACTGGTTGGGTCATGACAATTGATTCAAGCCCTTGGGTGTGGAACACCATCGTGGTGCTCAAACCCTTCACAATATAATCGGTGTAGTGGCCGGACAGTTTCTCAGCCACAATCTTCGCGGTTGCTGAGATGGAATCCATCATATTCATCCGGTCTCGGAAGCTGCTCGACCAGGAGGCATCGACAGTGGCCGTAAACATTCCATCGGTCAGATCGGATGAAGGAGGAAGTCCCATGATCATCTTGCTGAGCCGCTGGTCGGTACCATTAAACGTCAGCGGGCCGATGACACCATGCAGCACTCCTTGCGCCGTCTGCAGCGGTTGCTCGATCCTAGCGGTCAGGAATCCTTCGTGTGTCGGGGTATCGACTCGCAGGTCGGCCTTAAGGCCGACCTGATCTGCCGAGAAGTTGACTGTCCAATCACTCGTGGCTGGCGCCCAAGAACCCGACTCCGGCCTGATCCCCACGACCGACAACGTTCCGTGTGTGGCCCATGCGGTCCTGGTCGTTTCTGTCCCCTGGAGCCTCAAAATACCTCGTGTGAGACGAATGTTCCGACCGCTTAGTTTCATGGCCGGAGCTCCAATCGTCGAGATCATCTCTCCCCCGCTGCAGTGGACCGCTGTCAGGTCGCATTCAACTGTCAGCGGCTCTGACAAATTTAGCGTCACGCTGGAAATGAGCGCGGGGCCCTGTCCGATCTGTTTCGCCGTCACTGAAGATGGAGGTAACAGTATGCCACGTAGTTGTGTCCGATCCAGCTTCACTGTCCCGTGAACTCTTCCTGTCGCCTCCTTTGCTGAAAGCCTTTCAGTAATGGCTTTCGGGAGAATACCTTCAAGATGATAGGCCCCTTCGGCCAATACCAAATCATAGCCAAGGCCCTCGGCACGGGTGGTTTCAAACTGTGCCACCAACGGCCCTGGTGTCTGACCGTAGGTCACATGCAATGGTCCTTGCGCCACCGTACGTATGGGCGTTTCCTTCCAATAGAGAGTCCCCTGCACAGGCTTGCTATTCTCAATCCGCACGGGCTGATCTCCATAAGGAAGGATCAATCGGATCGCTTCGGGAATAATGCGTGGTTGGGTATTAATCGTCGCGGTCAGCAAGACACCGGGACTCATGGCCCACTCCGCCTGAGTGGCATTTCCTCCGAATCTCCCCTCGTAGGCGATGGCAATATCCTTGGCCACGCCTTTCAGAGCCGGCAGCGTGACATTGACTCGCATCGTGCCATCAAGATGCGAGCGTTCGTCTTCCCACAACGAGCTGAGTGCAGCCTCTGCGGCAGCATTCCCCACCCACTCTATCGCCACCTCTCCCGTGACTTTTTCCAGTTCGGGACCGATCGGGACCAGGAGTGCGATGAATGGAGCCAGTTCTTGCACATTGATCTCGAGGCGCCCATTGACCTGAATTTGTGAATCGTTCGGCTGCGACTGCGACTGCCAGGAAACGATCGGCGCCGCTTGCGGTCGCTGCGATGCCAAGATCACCGACCAGGTACTGGCGGAATGCGCAATGACGGTTAGGCCATAGGATGCGGTATCGCGTCCGCGAAAGGCGAGGTGACCACCGACCTCTCGGCCGCGATACGTCAGATTTCCGTCAATCGTCACTCTGCGCAGCGGACCCGTTGCCTGTTCACGAAAAATGGTGAGATGGTCTAGTTGCAACTCGTCGAACGGAAGGATCGGAAGACTGCGTAAGAGATCTCCTGCCGTCAACAATCGCCATGGTGATTGCTCATCATCAGGCTGATCCGTATCTCGTCCATCTTGCGTGGTGGGTTCGGTGGACTGCACGTTCAGCACATGGATGGCCGCGTCCCTCAATAAGATGCGACTGACACGCCCTTGAAGCAGTTCGGCCAGATCATATCGTATCTCCGTATCTGTCAGCGAGACCATCAGCCGTTCTTCGCCCAAATCCTGTTGAAACGAAACCACGGGAATGCGCATATGTGTCCAGCCTGGATAGCTGAGCTGGAGGATGACGTTGCTGTAGCCATAGTCACGAAGCCTATTTGCTAAGAGATAGGATGCGCTCAGCGGCAACAGTAAATAGCAGCTAAAGAGCGCTATCAGTCCAAGGAGAACGACAATCTGGTATCGTTGGGCCAACATCGTTTGCCTGATCCACCTCGATCACCTGCAACGGTTGTCAAACAAATCCTCAAGCCCTGTCAAGAGATCCGAACGGCTCTGCCGTCGGACATGGTCCGATCGGACCCCTCTTGGAGTCGGAGCCAGGGAGCGTTCGTGATGGAGGAGAATAGACGATGCAGAGCTTATCTTGAAGTCGGAAGAGATTCAGCCGCCGGTTCCTCGCACTTCTTACAGTTCAGCTCGGTGCCTAGGTGCTGCTCACGCCCTGCGACGGTGAGTACCCACGGGCGATTGATGAAGGGAGGCTGATGCCGTACGTGCTGTCCATGGCCACAGGTCAGATCGGCCACCCAATCGCCGTGTTCGTCCTGGTGATACCCTATGATCGGCTGTCGCATAGTACAACGATGCTCGTCTTGCAGATGGAGAGCGGATAATGATTAGCGCAGCAAACACGTCACGGCATGTTCTCCACAATGGTTCGTTTGGTACAGCGCCAGGTTACCGTTTCTCGAATGGTAGTTCCGGCCGCTGGGCAGCGGGGAAATACCGCCAGTGCTTTGCCTCATCTTGATCAAAGCTTCCGACAAAGATGACGTCTCGATCAAGAGATCGAAATTCCGAGAGACTCGTGCGGCAGCTCTGTGAATCGATGACTCGTGCATCGTATTGCCCAACCACATACACCTTTCCCTTTGCTGCCTGATAAATGTTCCGTCGACCGGCATATCCGGTATCGGGAAATAATTCGGTAGAGGAAGAACAGCCGCTCATACTATTCACGTGCATGGTGAGAGTAAATCGCTGAAGGAATGGGTCTGTCGCCATTCTCGCGATGGTCAGCCGAAGTCCTCCTGACGAGATCTCAGCCGAGACCGGCTCGGGAGTGTTGCTGTTGCATCCGATGCAGAGCAGCATCACGCCTCCAAAAACGGCGGACCATGAGCGCGTATTCACTTGGACGCCGGAACCTTTGGGGCTGCGCCAATGGCATCCAGCCCCTCCTGAGCGCAGGTATCATCAAGATGGGCACCTGGTGCTCCACCGACACCGATCGCACCGATCACCTCTCCACTGATCTCGATGGGCAATCCTCCCCCCAGGATAAGCATCTCGCCGTTCATGTCCCGAAGCGCCTGCAGCGTAGGGACTTTTATGATGAGATCGGCTAACTCGCTGGTTGGACGTCGCAGACTGGCTGCCGTGTAGGCTTTCTTCCGGCTACTATCGACCGTATGTGATCCGGCACCATCAGCACGTCCCATTTCACGCAGGACGCCAGCTCGATCAACGATGGACACGCTCACGCGATAGCCGTCTTTCTTGCAAGCGTCCAATGCCGCTTGAATTGCCTTAGTCGCTGTCCCAAGCGGTAAAACTGATTCTTTTGGAAGCTCGTCTGCAGATGTTGACTGTGGCGTGGGTAGCCCTGCGAGACATAGGACAATCGTTGCAGCAACGACGAGGCGACTGATTGGTTCTTGCATGAACGGAGGCATCATAGTCTCACCTACCCTTTCCTCTACTGTGCACTGAGACTACGGATGCCCAAAGACGCTGTCAAGAGATCCAGCAACTGTCGTGGGGATGCAGTTAGAGTTCAGCTGCCCGTTTCTGGGTGGTTGACCGAGCCTTGGTTGTCGTAACCTGCGCCCCCAGCTCTTCGACCATGGCACGTAGCGGTTCAGCGATCGACCAGGCCTGCGCCGGACAGCCTCGTGGCTGGTGTGGTGGGTCCCCGTCGAAAATCTCCGACACGTGTCCGATACAGGCCTCTTGTAAGTGAGCCTCTATTCCGTTGAGGAAGGCTCGCGCCTCAGTCCTTGTTTCAGCCGAATCTCCAAACGTTTTCACCCAGGCCGTCACAAATGGACCCAAGAGAAACGGCCAGACAGTTCCCTGATGATAGGCGCTATCTCGTTCCAGAGGACCACCGGCATATCGCGGACGATACCGACTGTCCTGTGGTGACAACGTTCTCAGCCCTACCGGCGTGAGGAGATGGTCTGTGATCGTGCGGAGCACCTGCTTCGCCTGCTTCTTCGTCAGCAGATCATCACAGAGGGAGATGGCATACACTTGATTGGGACGAATTGATGGGTCGTCTCCCTCAGGCCCATCAATCGTATCGTACAAGTACGTTCCGTCTTCGTACCAGAATCTCTTACGGAAAGACTCCACCGCGTGCATCCGATCTTTCAGGCAACCTAGGGCGTACTCCGATTCCCCAAATTCACCAGCCAGACGTGCGCCGACGTCCAGAGCCCTAATCCACAAGGCCTGAATTTCTACCGGCTTTCCGCACCGAGGTGTAACAACCCAGTCCCCGATTTTTGCATCCATCCATGTCAGTTGAACGCTGGGCGTTCCACCAGCGATGAGCCCATCCCCATCCATGTGAATGTTGTATCGAGTGCCTCGACGGTAGCCATCCAGAATTTGTTTGATCGCAGGCCATGCGACGGATCGGATGCTCGTCGTACGACGACTATACGCAAGATACCGGTCGACGGCATAGATAAACCAGAGTGATGCATCAATGGTGTTGTATTCCGGTTCCTCACCAAGATCGGGGAATCGGTTGGGCACCATCCCGTTTGAAACATGAGCGGCAAATGATTCGATGATGTGTCGGGCAACGTCATGCCGCCCCGTGACAAGGCACAACCCTGGAAGTGAGATGAAGGTGTCTCGCCCCCAATCCGTAAACCAGGGGTACCCAGCAATGACCGTCTGCTTCGCGCCTCGCACCGCGAGAAACGTTTCTGCCGCCTGCCTGAATGCTTCGGCCAATGGATCGGCACCTGCCGCAGACTTTTGCAACCGTCCACGTCGCACGCGCTCGCGAGAAATGAGCCGAGTGACATCGAGGCTATCGGTCGCGTTGCTGGTAAATGTGACTGTGTGGGGTTTTCCAGGTTTCAGCTCAAACAAGAACCAGCCCGGGGACCACCAGTCTTCCTCACAATCAAGTCCCCGCTGTTGCTCCAGAGGAAACTGTACATGGCGATACCAATCTGGTTCATGGTGATAGGTACCTGAATGGAAAGCTCGGACAGCCGGCAGACTGTCGTAGGGAGACCAGGCCACGCACTGTTGGCCAATCACGGCCAACGTCGAAAGACTTCCGTTCTCGTGATGCAGGCCGTGATACTCACGTCCCGTCAGCATCGGTCGCACTCTCAGCACGACAGGCGCACTCTTTGTGCCCATCAACTTCCATCGAATAATTACAATGTCGCGTCCTCGGACACAGAAGATTTCACGCTGAATGTGTTGGTCCCTGCAAGCAAATGTCCATGTCGGCCAGGGGGTTGATGAGAATGAGGTGCAGTGTGTGTATCCGTTAGGATGGATTGCGCCTGGATACAGGTTGGTGGAGAGCGAAAAATCCTCGTTGCCGATATGAACCCATTCTTCGACGTGATTGACCAGTACATACCGATCAGTTGGTGGTCGGCGCGCCGTCAATAACAGCGCATGGTACCGACGCGTATGAGCACCGGCAACGGTCCCTGAGGAAAACCCACCGCGACCGTTGGTCTCCAACCATTCAAGGCTCAGTGCACGAGCAAGGTTTCGGCAATGGTCTTTACTGATCAACATCAGCCGTATCTCATTGCTCGTGAAGCGTATCTCGTCGGAGAGCGACCGACTCGTCCCGCGCGCGCTTCACGCTTCACGAGTAACGTTTCACGCAGCCTATTCTCCCGACTGCTGGATTAACTTTGCCACGAGTCCCGTCCATCCCGTCTGATGGCTGGCTCCGACACCGGCGCCGTTGTCGCCATGGAAATATTCATAGAAGAGAATCGCATCCCGCCAGAATGGATCGTCTTGGAATTTCCTGGTGCTTCCATAGACTGGACGTCGACCGGTGTTGTCACGAAGGAAAATGTGCGTCAATCGTCGCGAAATCTCAGAGGCCACCTCATTCAAGGGAAGCAATTGACCGGATCGGACCGGGCACTCGACTTTGTACTCGTCACCGAGAAAATAATGAAACTTCTGGAGCGATTCGATCAGCAGATAGTTGACCGGAAACCAGATCGGACCACGCCAGTTCGAATTGCCGCCGAAAAGTCCTGTGCCCGATTCAGCGGGTTCATAGTCCACCCGATAGTCTCTGCCCATGATGGACAACACATAGGGATGATCCTTGTGATAGCGTGAGAGAGCCCGGATACCATACGGGGAGAGAAATTCTTCTTCGTCGAGCATGTACCTCAACACCGACTTGAGCCGCGTGGGATTGACTAAGGACAAGAATCTCCGCACCTCTCCATTTTGCGAATGGGTCTCTACGTGGGCACTGAAATCTGGCCTGTTTTCAATGAACCATTGCATGCGGTGCTTAAATCGAGGGAGTTTGTCGATCAACTCTGAGTCCAACGTCTCCACCGCAAAGAGCGGGATCAGCCCGACGAGCGATCGGACCTTGAGCGGACAGGTATGACCATTCGGAAGGTGCAGCACGTCGTAGAAAAATCCATCTTCTCTGTTCCAGAGCTCGATTTTTTCGCCGCCGATGTTGTTCATGGCTCGGCAGATATACACGAAGTGCTCGAAGAACTTGCTGGCCACGTCTTCGTACGCTCGATTGTCACGCGCGAGTTCCAGTGCAATCGAGAGCATATTGAGGCAGTACATCCCCATCCAACTGGTCGCATCCGATTGCTCGATATGACCGCCGGTTGGCAAGGGCGCGCTACGATCGAAGACACCAATGTTATCGAGTCCGAGAAATCCCCCTTGGAAAATGTTTTTCCCTTCGGCATCTTTTCGATTGACCCACCAGGTGAAGTTCAATAACAGCTTATGGAACACTCGTTCGAGGAAGACACGATCTCCAACTCCTTTTCGCTTTTTCTCGATTTTGTAGACACGCCAGGCAGCCCAGGCTTGAACCGGGGGGTTGACATCTCCGAACGCCCATTCATATGCCGGAATCTGGCCGTTCGGGTGCATGTACCATTCTCTGAGCATCAGAATCAGCTGTTCCTTTGCGAACGTCGAATCGACCAGGGCCAGGGGGATGCAATGGAATGCCAGATCCCATGCCGCATACCACGGATATTCCCATTTGTCAGGCATTGAGATCACGTCAGCATTGTAGAGATGGGTCCAGTCGGAGTTCCGCCCATGGAGCCGCTCCTGAGGAGGATCCGGCATTCCCGGATCACCGACCAGCCAACGTCTCAGGTCATAATGGTAGAATTGTTTACTCCACAGTAATCCCGCAAATGCTTGCCGCTGCACCCGCCGCGCATCTTCTGAAAGATCAGGTGGAGCCAGTTCGTCATAAAACTCGTTGGCTTCCCGGATGCGCTGCGTAAAGAGGCCGTCACACGTCGATGTTGCAAAACCTCCGGCGTTGTCCTGATCCGTCAGGCGAAGACGTATGATCTCCGATCCTCCGGGTGGCAAGGTCAGTGCATAGTGTGCAGCGGCTTTTGACCCGACCTGTTCAGGGTTTACCGCATCCTTTTGACCATGGATCACGTAGTCATGAAAACTATCTTTCACATAGGTGGAGCCATCTTGATCGCCGTACAATCGTCGAGTATTCGTCTCATTCTCAGTGAAGAGTAATGGAGGCGTCCCTTCACACCACAGGCGACGTTGACCGTAATACTCATGGTCGAACTCAATGACACTCATCCCTTGGGCAGGCTTCCCTGCACGCATTCTCGGCCGACGAGCATCGATCCCCCACGCCCACGTATTCCGGAACCAGAGAGTGGGTAACAGTGTCAACTCAGCAGAAGCTGGCCCGCGGTTCGTCACGTGAATACGAACGAACAGATCCTCCGGCGTCGTCTTTGCGTACTCCACGACAACATCAAAGTAACGATTCTCATCGAAGACACCAGTGTCGATCAGTTCATATTCCACATCTCCACGTTGGCGCCGATGATTTTCCTCAATCAGTCTGGCATATGGAAATTCAGCCTGTGGATACTTGTACAGATACTTCATGTATGAATGTGTAGGTGTTGAGTCTAAATAGAAATAATAGTCCTTTACATCTTCCCCATGATTCCCTTCGTTACCTGTCACACCGAATACTCGCTCCTTCAGAATGGGATCACGCCCATTCCAAAGCGCGATGGCAAAACAGATATATTGGTGACGATCTGAAATCCCGCCAAGCCCGTCTTCGTTCCACCGGTAGGCGCGCGAGCGGGCATGATCATGAGGAAAGGCTTCCCAAGCCGTTCCATGGGGGCTGTAGTCCTCACGTACCGTTCCCCAGGCACGTTCACTCAGGTAGGGCCCCCATCGTTTCCAATGCTGCCTCCTAGCGGCATCTTCCTCGAGACGCTGCTGCTCGGCAAGCCGGGAAACCTCAGTGCGAGAAGATGTCCGAGCCGGTTTTGCCACAACACCTCTTTTCTACGTATGAATCATGATGTGGAGGATGGTGCTACGATGCGCCTCCACTGGTCCTAAATCAAGCTATGCCCATCGATCATCACATTCTCCTCGTTGGTGAAGGCAGTGGAAGTGTTAAGGATTGTGGGAAGGTAACTGGAAGAACGAATGGGCCACGTAGGCCGGGAGGTTAACTCCAGACTACTCGCTCTTGATTCAAGAGGTACTCAATCACCTCGATGCTGTTCCGCATCTGGATTTGAGCCTGTTCAGACATGGGAAGCACGGCCCCAACCAGCTTGCCGGATTCCATATCCATGAGCGAGGGAATATCTTCACCCGACAACTTTTCAAGATTGCTGCGAAAGCTAGCCAAAGGAGACCTCCTGGTTGAATCCTTCTCGGCGCGCTTGCAGTGTTACTTTAATGTAGGAGTGATCTGGAGGTACACGCGCTAGACAGAAATCATACCATACACATTCTTCCCACCATGGGTAGCCTCTCTATCTCATTGTTTCCACAATGCTTATTGGCGATTGTGCGCAGGGGGTAGAAGCGGAGCAAGCGCGCCAAGGTAATGAAAGGTCCCACGATTGAGCAGGGTCGTATCGGGCTTTAAGCGAAAATCGTCATGTTCGGCATCGACAAAGCGTGGATCGGTAGTCATATCCGACTCAGCCTGAAGCTCAGGTGCCGAAATATTCGTGGATCCGGCTCTCATATAGTTCGCATCACTATTGAACAACGCATTGTGCGAGGTCTTGGTGTGACTCGACGCGGCAATGAGAAAGCCAACTTTATTGAGGCTCAGAATATTCCCAGAGGCCTCGATCGTCGACGAGCCCAGGAATGCCGCTCCGCCACCATTCTTGACCAGGGTGTTATTGATCAGGACCCCTTTTGCCTGATCACTGATCACGACGGCCTCAAATAAATTTCTGGTAATGATATTGCGCTCAAGCCGAATGTCTGATTTTCCCGTGACGTTCACTCCATGGTCATTGTCATGGATAACGTTCCCAATCAACTGGACTTGAGAGTCCGTGACATGCACGCCGGTCGTCTCACTTCCCCCGATCACACAGTCTTCGATGCGAACATCATGCACTTGTTGGCCGAACACCATCCCCTTCACATGAAGTTGATGGAGCGTAATGCGGGTTCCATTAAAGATTCCGAGAGCATGTCCCCCGTGCTCGTTGATCGTGAGCCCGCTAATGTCAATGTCCGTTGCCCCATACGGCCACTTTCCCACATGCAACACACCGACCATTTGACCTCGCCCGGAGAGAACGACCTTGTCGACGCCTGCTCCGACAATCTTGATCTGTTCTTTGCTATGAATGGTCAAGTCCTGAGCGTAGACTCCGGCCTTGAGGAATACCGTATCGCCCTTCAGCGCGCTATCGACCGCCTCCTGAATCGACGAGAAATCCCCCGAGCCATCGAGCGCGACAGTAATGGTTCTTGGCGCGGAGGTAGGGTTCTCAGCCAGAGCGACCGCAAGCCCAGCGCTGGTTATCCCGAATAGTATGAGCGTGAGAAAGACAAGCCGCATGAAGAATTTCATACAAGCGGAGAGCAGGAGATGTCAATTGCGGTTTCCTGACAGATACAGCACATGATAAGCTCCGCTGCCATGATGCTAATTGGACTCACCGGAGGTGTCGCCACCGGGAAAAGCACAGTCGCGAAAATGTTCGGGCAATGCGGCGCCGTCGTGATCGATGCTGATCAGTTGGCGCGAGAGGTTGTCCAGCCAAACAAACCGGCGTGGCGAGACATTGTCCACACATTTGGTACGGGTGTCCTCAATCCTGATCGTACGATCAACCGCCCAGCGCTCGGCTCGCTCGTATTCAGTCATCCCAGGAAACGACGTCAGCTCGAGCGTATCATTCATCCTCGTGTGGCTCGTGAACAGCAACGACTGACGAGGCAGGCGGCCAGATTCGATCCGAGCGCCATCGTGATCTATGACGTTCCCCTCCTATTTGAGGCGGGTATCGACACACGTGTCGACAAGATCGTTGTTGTGACCGCCGATCGAGCGACCCAAATTGCCCGCCTCAGCACACGAAATGGCCTCTCACGATCCGAAGCTCTTCGACGGATTAGGAGCCAGCTGCCGATGAATCGAAAGCGCCGGCTCGCAGACTTTGTCCTCGACGGAACAAAGGACACAGGACGCCTCACACAAGACGTGGCCAAGATTTGCAAAGATCTTCGGTCGCTGTAAGGTGACTTTTCTTCCGTGAAAGATTGGCTGGATACGGCGTAACAACCTTCTACCTTCTGATTCTCATGCTGTGTTAGAGTCCTCACCCATGCACAATCTCGTCATCATCGGCTCCGGTCCTGCAGGACTCACGGCCGCTGTCTATGCTGCGCGGGCCAACCTCTCACCCCTTCTCATTGAGGGATGGCAATCTGGTGGCCAGCTCACGACCACAACGGAAGTTGAGAACTATCCCGGGTTTGCAAAGGGCATCATGGGTCCGGAGCTCATGAAGGAAATGCGGGCACAAGCGGAGCGATTCGGGACAGAGTTTCTTACCGGTGACGTCTCTGCTGTAAGCTTCAAGAATCGCCCATTGATCCTGACGATTGATGGTGAGCGTACCGTCGAGGCGAAAACCGTCATCATTGCCACCGGAGCATCCGCCATTCAGATCGGATTGCCAAATGAAAAGCGGTTGACCGGCCATGGGGTTTCCACGTGCGCCACCTGCGATGGGTTTTTCTTTAGAGGGAAAGAACTCATTGTGGTTGGCGGTGGTGACAGTGCGATGGAAGAAGCAACCTTCCTGACTAAGTTTGCGACGAAAGTCTCGATCGTCCATCGACGCGACAAGCTTCGTGCATCGAAGATTATGCAAGATCGGGCCATGAAGAACGAGAAAGTCAGTTTCATCTGGAATGCTGTGGTTGAGGATATCCTGGGGCATGAGGTTGTCACCGGCGTGCGGCTGAAAAATATCGTCACCGGGAAAACATCGGAAGTGCCCTGCGCCGGTGTTTTTGTCGCCATCGGCCACAGACCCAATACTGCGTTGTTTGCCGGTCAGATCGATATGGACGAGAAAGGCTACATCAGGACTCATGCTGGAACAGCCACCAGTATCCCTGGTGTCTTTGCCGCCGGAGATGTACAGGATTCAAAATATCGTCAGGCTGTGACAGCAGCCGGGTCTGGCTGCATGGCGGCGATCGATGCCGAACGATTCCTAGAGTCCAGTGAAGGGTGAGGCGTTAGGGCTGACATGCGCTGTGCCATCGCCCACTACCACGAACTTGCCCTCAAAGGCCGCAATCGCGACTACTTTGAGCAATGCCTCATTCAGAACATCCGGACAGCCCTCAAGGATTTAGGCGTTCGACAGGTCCAGAACCTCCACAGTCGGATCCGCATTGATCTCCCCCTGGAAGCGAACGCGGATGTCGTGCGAGATCGGCTCGTTCGTGTGTGTGGTATCGCAAACTTCTCGCTGGGTCGTGTGATTCCGCTACAGATTGCGAACCCTGACCTGGCGGCGCTCGCTGATGTCGCTGTCGAAGGGATCAATGCAACGTCATGCACAACCTTTCGAGTCACGGCAAAACGAGCCGATAAGCGATTGGCACTGACGTCGATGGATATCGAAAAAGCCATCGGTGCAGCTGTCTGTGAACGAACCGGCAAGACCGTCAATCTGAAAAGACCGGATGTCACCATCTATATCGAGCTACTGTCGAGGGAAGCCTATTGCGCGGCGGAAAAAATCGAGGGACCTGGGGGGATGCCAGTCGGAGTCAGTGGAACGATCGCCTGTTTGATCTCGGGAGGCATCGATTCACCGGTTGCTGCTTACCGCATGATCAAACGAGGCTGCCGTGCCTCCTTTGTTCATTTCTCCGGCCGTCCTTTGGTTAGTCGTGCTTCTGAGGACAAGGTGCGGGAGCTGGTCCAAACCCTCACGGCGTATCAATATGCGTCGCGTCTCTACATCATTCCTTTCGGAGAAATCCAGCGCGAGATTGTGTTGAATACACCGCCACCGTTTCGCGTGGTGCTCTATCGGCGGATGATGCTTCGCATTGCTCAAGAACTCGCGCGGGAGGAACGATGTTGGGGGTTGGTGACAGGAGATAGTCTCGGGCAGGTCGCGTCGCAGACCCCTGAGAATCTGACGGTCGTTGAGGAAGCTGCCGAGATCCCAATTCTCCGGCCGCTCATCGGAATGGATAAGCGGGAGATCATCGACGAGGCCAAGCGGATCCGAACCTATGAGACATCCATCGAACCTGACCAAGATTGCTGCAAGCTGTTTACCCCACCCCACCCCAGTACGAAGACCAGGATCGAGGACCTTCGAAAGGTCGAGCGGAGTTTGGATATCAGTCAACTCGTCAAGCAAGGGTTGGAGAGGGCNNGATCTACCATAACGGAGAGGTGCGAGAGCGGCCGAATCGGGCAGTCTCGAAAACTGCTGTCGGGGTAACTCGACCGTGGGTTCGAATCCCACCCTCTCCGCCATACCAACCAGCAGTGTTTATTCAATTTACCTAACCGGTCATTCAAGCCATCGTTCTAAGAACACCCACGAGAGGGTGGGATTCGAACAAGAGGGTCTGCGGGGGAAAAGTTCCCCCGCGTGGGGAGCATACGAGGGGGCTGGCCCCCTCTGTAGGAGCGATCGCAGCTTCTATGATCGCGACTTCGAATGCCCACCCTCTCCGCCACATGACGAGATCTCGCCATGCCAACCTTCGGTTGACCCGTTAGCAGCCACACACTGAATCGAGACCCCTCACGTTTTAATTCTCTTTATCTCGATGATCTGGAATGTCCTTGAAGGCCTTCCCGCGAGATGAAGCGTGACCTCGTCTCCGACTACAGCTCCGAGTAGTGCCTGCGCAAGAGGGCGGCTCTTATTGACAATCCCGTTAGCAAAGTCATCTTTGCTCTTCGTGATTTGAACTGACAGCACGTCATCCAGCTTGGTCAGGTCCGCGTACCGAACCACATCTCCCACTTCGACCTCTAAGTCGTCCTCAGTGTCGATCAGTACCGAGTTGACAGCCTCGCGCTCCAGGGCAGCCTGGACACTGCTCTCGTTTCGCTCACTTGAGTGATCAAGGCCTTCTGGGCCCAGTCCCGAACTCTGCCCTTCCTCAATCCAAGCCTCACCCGTTGAATGTTCGGGCTTCCAGCTCTTTCGAAGGTTTTCAAGGAAGCTGATGAGCTTATCGGTTTCTTGCCTTGGAGTACGGAACCAGTCCGTGGACCAGATCCGCCAAATACGTCCACGCCAGCCAAGAGACTCGAGGACTTCTTGGCGAATGCGATCACGATCCCGTACTGACAGTGCTGAGTGATATGAGGCGCCATCGCATTCGATCGCTGCCAGGTATGAGCCCGGCGTGTCTGGATGTTTGACAGCAATGTCAATCCGATAGCCTGCCACCCCCAGCTGGGGCGTCACTTCGTAGCCACGAAGCTTAAGCACGTTCATCACGGAGATTTCAAAGTCACTGTCTGGCTCACGGCCTGTTTCATCAATGGAGGTTAGTAAGCCAGTTCCGGCGTATTCGAGGTAATTCCGCAGCGCCTTGGTGCCATCCGGGGTGGTACCGTCAATCACAATGTCCTCAGGGCGCAGGGATGTGTAGATGGCGATGGATTTCTTGGCACGGGTAAACAGTACGTTCAAGCGACGCCAGCCGCCTTGGCGACTGATTGGACCGAAGTTCTGGCGTACGACATTGGATCCGGATGATTTGCCAAAGGTCGTGGAAATGATGATGGCATCTCGCTCATCACCTTGGACATTTTCTAGGTTTTTGATGAAGAGAGGTTGCCCCTCCTTTGCGCATCGGTCACGGTAGGCGTCTGCACCAGGGGCAGACTTCAGGCGCTCATCGAGCAGTTCAGCGATCAAGTCGCGCTGCTTGATGTTCAATGTCACAACGCCGAGAGACTCACTGGGGCGGACGGCGATATGCTCAACAACGGCATCCACGACGCGCTTTGCTTCACGCAGGTTGCTCTGGTTCTCGTAGGTAGCATCGGTCAGATATACGGCACGTACTCCCAGCTTTCCCCCTTGACCATATGGAGATGGGAAGACCACCAGATTCCCCCGGTAGAAGCTGTGGTTCGAGAATGCGATCAGCGAATGGTGTTGAGAGCGGTAATGCCAGCGCAGAGAGCGCGCAGGTCTGAAATGTGAAGAGCAGACATCCAGAATGCTCTCTGCATCCGTGGTGGTGAATTGATCATCACCTATGTCTCCATCCTGTGTAATTCGTGAGAAGAAGGACGTCGGGGGCAACTGTTTCGGATCTCCAACCACCACCAATTGACCACCACGAGCAATTGCACCAATCGCTTCTTCGGGCTTCAACTGTGACGCCTCGTCCATGATGACGAGATCAAACTTGATGACTCCTGGGGCTAAATATTGCGCCACAGCCTGCGGCCCCATCATGAAGCAGGGTTTGAGAGATTGGATGGAGTCACCAGCACGGGTGAGGATCTTTCGCACTGGCATACGCGGGCGTTGCTGTGGCATCAGATAGTTCAGAAGAACCATCTCAGTGCGGTCATCAACTCGTGCGCCGTTTCGGCCCGGTGGCGGCGAGGCATTGCGTGCGCATTTGTAGGCAATTACCTTCCCACGCAAGCCAATGATCTCTTTGTCCAGTCGCTTGAATTCGTCGCGAATCTGGTTGTGTTTGAGACCCGTGAAACGACCAAGTCGAGGGATGTTGCGAAACGCTTCGCGAATGATCGTGCTGTAAATGCAATAGGCGTAGGCGTCGTGCAGTTCGTCTGGCCTGATTCCCTTCTGTTCCAGAAGCTTTACGAATTCGATCAAGGTCAGATCACAAGCCTCCTTGCGACGAGTCAGATACAGCGACCAAGGAATCAGAAGATCCTGGCCCTGGGCCGCCTTTTGGACTGCACCTTGCAAGGCTTGGACAAACAGCCCAAGATCTTCATCGACGGGCGCACCGATCCATGCATCCAACTCAAATCTGCCCAATTGAGATAAGGCATTGGTCAACCTCTCAACCTGTTGCAACCCGCTGTGAACATCTTCCAGTGCGGTGGTTATGGCTCGACAGGCTTCGATCGGATGTCCGGACAGCAGCTTGTACTTGACCTGTGGTGAGAGGTTGAGACTAAGGATGTTCTGGCCTAAAGACAATGCCTCGATGGCCGTAGAGCAGTTGGTGTTCACGTCCAGATAGAGATTCCCAAGCAACGCTTTGATACGGGCATTGGATTGGATCTGTGACTTCAGAGCTGAACGTTCCAATGCGGCATCACATCCGGCGATAACCTGACTGAAGGTCGCTTGGCTTCGCGCTTTCAACTCCAGCCATTCGAAACAGTCCTCAAGGGCCTCTGTAAATTGCCCGGCTTTTTCAACTATCTTTCCGACCAGATGGCCTCCGCTGAACTCGGAGAGGCGCTTGAGCTTCTCATTGATGTTCTTGAGGACTGCAATCGCTGTCGTGATCTCAACCTTGACCGTCGAGAACTCGCGACGTAGTGCTCGTGCCTGGTCGGCTGTAAAGATAATGGGGTCGATCAATACAGCCTGGATATCCTCCGAGGCGACTTTAATGCCGCGATTCCAACGGGCCAGTGCAAGGTAACCCTCCAGGAGGGTTGGTGTGGATGGTGCGGGGAAACCAAGGAATTGTGCCCAAGTCGGCGAGGCTTTCCACTGCTCTTTGAGTCCCATGAGCTTGATAATCTGCTCGAGCTGATCCAGACGTTTATGACCCGGCATCCTCCGTTTTTCACGCTGGAGTGCCTTGTGCAGTCCCTCGGCCTTGCGCCACCGTCCTTGGAAGATCCGATACCATGCATCCCCTTCACGCAACGTCAGGATGGCTTGCTTGATATCTCCTTCGTGCGGCAATGTGTCCACATAAAGGGAGTCGCCCAGTTCCTTCTCAAGGCCAGTCCACTCTCGTTGAAGGGTAAGCAATTGTTCAATGGCTTGGACTGCGCCATCTCTGGTCAAACCGGGTGACTGGAGATGGAAATACTCCTCTGGTGCATCCAGAACGAGGTCGCTGAAGCTGAGCAACTGCTCAAGCTTCTGACGAGACCCGTCATAGGGGATATTTTTGCCACCGAGGAAGCTGACCAGCGCGGCATTGGCAGCCGACAGCTTGCCTGCAGCCTCGACAAGCTGTTGATGCAGGTTCCGTAGCTCATTGAGGGTTCCCAGTTCAGCGCCTAGGCTCTCCCCAAGTCGCTGCAGGATTTTGAGATCATCTGTGCCCGACTTGGTGACGCTGGATTCCAAATTGAGCGCTGTTTTGACGGCTCCCTCAAGAAGGTGAAACTGTCCGACCTTCTTGGCAAACTCATCAATCGCTCGAGCGGCGTTTGCCCCGGTCTCATCATCTTCAAAAAATCCGGGGATGAGGTGCAGCGGCAACTGTTGATTGACTGTCTCAAGAAAACGCTTGAGAATAACCAACTGCTCGCTACAGAACGCCAGCGATAGGTTGTGAACTCGCCCACCGAGCACCTCTGACAAATGCTTTGCAGCGTCTACCAACGTCTGCGCCCAAACATCAGCGGCTTTAAACAGTTGAGCGAGTTTGACTTCGTCTCCGGGGATCAGATGCTCAGGGTAGAACCCCCAGAATGTACAACTCGGATCAAAGCCACCGACGGACTTGTACTGAGACCCCAGATAGTCGAGGCAATCCATGCGACGACCGAACTCAAGGTCCGAGATCTGGGTCTGAGCTTTCCCCGATATTTCGTCTTCCACGGGTGACGTATAATCGCAGTCACCATGAAAGGGGAGACGAAA
>CXWL01000714.1_pt1 | contig 20307 bp, 24 predicted proteins | sample 590931 | NCBI WGS metagenome assembly CXWL01 (sample SAMEA3498368, study PRJEB10139) | groundwater metagenome | biome: water well; material: biofilm material | place: Germany | collected 2015-04-27 | reverse complement strand
TTCCGGATAGAGAGCATGATTCTCGACAAAGAGTCCGTCTTCGTAAAACCCCAACGCTTGTTCGAGCTGAATCAAGACTTGTTTGGCCAGCCGATGTCGGGACTGTTGCTGGAGGATCAACGCGCAGAACAGCCCGCACCAGATGAGACTGGCAGCGCCTAGGACTAGCGCGTCGAAGCCCGTGAGCCGATCCTTCGGTGAGCTCAAAAGGAGTGCAAACAGCATGGTAATCAGGCCCAGTGAACCGAAGGCCGTGAGCCTCATCATCTGCTCGCGTCGCCGATAGACCTCCTCTTTGTAGAGGGGGTAGAGAACCGTCAAGATCTGTTGGGTGCCTTCGGTAATCATGTATGACCTAACAGGATGCTGAAAAATTTCGCCAGCTTGCAAGCGCTGAACGATGAGTGATGAACGATGAAGCCGGAAACGATCTTCGCTTCAGCGTTCCGCGTTCATCGTTCACAGTTGCTCACTTCTGCGGCCTTGTTGGACGAACTTTTTGAGCCTCCTGCGGGAGGCTCCTTTGTATGGCCCAGTGCGATTTTCTGCGTACGACTCTAGTCAGCCTAAAGGATCTCGTCCTCAGTCATGAGATGCTTCACAAGCCACTCGCTGATGGATGTGGTCATCTGGAGAAAATCTTCGCCTCGCGTGAACTGGTGGTCGGCGCCCGGCAGGAGATCGAGCCGCTTCGGACCTCCCAGCGCTTCGTACAATCGCTGGCTTTGATGGAGGGGGACACATTCATCATGGTCGCCCTGCACAATCAACGTCGGTGCCGTGATTCGTTCAGCAGGCCCGTAAGCAATCTGTCCGAGGCAGTCTTCGTAAAAGCCATACCGCAAACGGACCCGGTCCGTCCCTCCCATGATGTTCGGAATCGTGTCCGTGGCTTGCCAGCGAGCCAATTCTTCAGGTCCGAATGTTAAGCGAAGCTCTTCTGCAAAGTCCACCACTGGACATTTCAGGGCTAAGCAGGCGATGTCTTGCCGTCTGGCTGTCGTCAGAATGGCCACGAGCCCTCCGAAGCTTGAACCGACGAGCCCGATTCGGTCGTATCCCTTGGCGGCTACCAGATCCAGTGCTGCTTCAGTTTGTGCGATCGCCAGCGTGGTCGTGATCTCTTCGAACGGTCCGTCGCTCTCTCCTTGGCCGAAAAAGTCGAATCGGAAGGTCGCCAGGCCCTGCTCATTGAGGAGGCGGGTCANNAGAGTGCCTAGTAACCAACAATGTGGGAGGGTTGATTATTCCTGGGGGCGAAGCCCAAAGGCCCAAGCGAGTTTGGCGGTAAAGAGGGCCAGACTGCTCAGGAGCAGGCCGACGGTGACCCAGGTGGCGATCTGCATGGGGAGTGAATTGAGCGGGAAGTTCCAGGTCATCGCCGCGAGTACGCCGAAGCCCATGGTTCCCAAGCTTAATCCTGCCAGCTGAACGGCTCGCCACCGGTCCATGATGGCGGCGAGTTGCTCTCGATAGGGGCCCTGTTTTTTCCGGCTTGCGACTCGGCTGGTCGCCAGCATTTCAGGAATGCCATAGGACAAGACTCCCAAGACCGTCTGCAGGATAAATCCGATCAAGGCCATGTGGGTATAGGCTGCGAGGTGCAACGATCCAAACGGTAATACGGGGAGTTGCGGAAGGAAGTTGGCTCCGACGAGGACGCCAAAAATCATCATGAGGACCAGAAAGAATGTGGCGACCAGGAGATGATCGGAGGCGGCGTTCCCTGGCTGGCCTGAGCGGGTCCATGTGCGAAGGAGATTATAGGCGTAGAGGCCGATGCTGAGGACGAGCAGCCCTCCGATCGCGAGTTCCAGTCTGAGGGAGGAGGTGATGAACCCACCGATGAGGATGGCGAAGCCGGATGGAAGCAAGAGGGACACAAGCCGAGCGAGTCGGGGACTATAGAGCTCGGCATGCAAGATGATCGGCAGGAGCCGCTGCGTGGCACCGATCATGGCCAACGTGACGAAACCCATCAGAATCAGATGGAGGTGAAGGAGTCGCCCATGGGCATAGAATTCCGGCATGACTCGGAAGGCCATCGCGATGCCGATGGCCAACCCTCCGAGCAAGGCGATGAGTGAAAATCGATAGAGCCACGAGGAATTGGCTGGTTGAGCCTGGCTTTGTCGAGAATATTGCCAGGCTACCGAGGCGAGAGAGGCGACTGCTCCAAGTATCACCACCCCAGCCGCACCAACGATCCTCATGTCTCCGAGACCGAATCCCACGAGCAAACCGACCGTGGCGGCATTAAGGACGACGAACAGCCCTAGATGAGATTTCGAGGGGGCTTCGTCGCCATGGGAGCTATGTGACAGGGACGCACAGAGGCCGCCAATCATGAGTTGCAGGATGCCGCCGATGAGGATGGCATGCACATGGACCAGCCGTAACCACGAGGGCAGCGGCGTGCCATGGATCAATCCAATGAGGATGGCTAATCCCAGCAGGGAAGAGAGCAGGAGCCAGCCGAATCCAGTGATCAGAAACGTTAGTGGGCGGGCGGTGAAACGACCCATGGAGTCCTCCTAACAGGAGGCTGAAAACGTCCGCCAGCTTCGTTCTCGGCTCATCGAAATCCTCAACGTACCCCTGAGGGTCCGCTTCCGGTTTCGACTCGCCTGCGGCCTTGCTGGACGAACGTTTTGAGCCTCCTGCAAACGGTATTCATGTTGTTCAAGACGTGCAGACCATCGAGTGATGTTGCCTAGTTCCCTCTGCATCCTGCTAGGTCTGGAGAAAGTAAAAATGATTTGTCGGTCCTGTTCCGTGGCCGATCGCCAGGCTATGGCGAATGGCCTCGGTGAGGTAGGCCTTGGCTGTCTGAACGGCGTCGTTCATGGATTTGTCCCGTGCGAGATGGGCCGCGATGGCTGAGGCGAAGGTGCAACCTGTGCCATGTGTGTGGGGGGTGTCGATGAATTCCCCTTTAAACACATTGAAGAATCGGCCGTCATAGAGCAGGTCGGTGCCTCGTTCTGCCAGCAAGTGCCCACCCTTGATCAGCACATATTTGCAGCCGAATCCATGAATGACTTTGGCAGCGCGGCGCGCGTCTGCGAGGGTTGTGATCTCGATGCCGGACAGTTGTTGGGCCTCGTGGATATTCGGTGTGACGAGCAATGCCAACGGAAACAGCTGAGTCTTCACGGCCTCGATGGCCTCCGGCTTCAGCAGCGCCTGGCCGGTCTTCGAAATCATGACCGGATCCACTACGAGGTTCGTGACATTTTGAGGTTTCAGGAGCTTGGCGACGACTTCGACGATGGCCGTGGAGGACAACATCCCGGTCTTGACCGCCGCGACGTCGAAGTCGTCGAACACCGCATCGATTTGTGCCGCGACGATCGAGGTCGGTAATTCGAAGACCTCGGTAACCTCTTCTGTATTTTGTGCCGTGATCGCCGTAATCACCGACATGGCATAGACCCCGTTGGCCGACATGGCTTTGATGTCGGCTTGGATGCCGGCACCACCGCCCGAATCGGATCCGGCAATCGTCAAAACCTGTTTGATGAGTGATGTGTTCATATGAGTTTCAATTGGTGGAAGGTGGTGCTGTCGTATCGGTGACTGCTGGAGAGGTTCCAGCCGGTTCGGCTGTGAGGCCCTCAATGGAGAACCGGGCATCCGGGCGTGGCATCTTTTCGTGATAACGCAAGGTAAAGTGGCTGGCCTGTGCGCCGGCCGGAGCCGAGAAGGTCAGCACGGCCAGATTTTTTTCGTGTGGCGCGAGTTCGAGTCCACGCGCGCAGAGTCCTTCACGATTGTCTTGTGCCTCTAATTTCCACAACGCGCCATGGTTGTCTTCCAGCAGGGTGTTTTGCAGCAGGCAGAGGACTTTGAGGTCACGCGAAGAGATATTCTCGACGGTCAGATCGGCAGTGACCTGATTGTCCCGCTGGTGCAGGGCGGTCACGACCAGCTGATATTGCTCATTACGATGAAAGCCGAGACCGGGGGGGGGCGGATTCTTGGCGGATGGATCGATGACGACGACCGGCGGCTTGTTCACCTCTTTGATCAGGTCCCCTAGGAGGCCGGCTTTGGGAAGGGTGCCGCGCGTGGCGCCCAGTGACTGAACTGTGCTGGGGCTGAGCAACTTCACGGTGACCCGTAATTCTCCAGCCGATTCGAGATACGATCCAGTCACGAACACATCGGCTCGTACCGCTTTGGCCGCTCGCGTCACGGCTTTTGCCTGAGCCGGTTCGAGCTTCGTGATATGGAACTTTTTCAACGTCGAAACCACGAGGGCGCGGTCGACGACTTTGAATTCGCCGGTGACCAAGATCTGTGTGCCCAGCTCTTCTGCGATAAATTGTCCGATCGGTGTGACGATGCCTTTCGCATCAGTAAAGTCCATCACCGCCAGACGTCCCCTCTTCGCCTTTGCGACATCGGCGATCACTCCCTCCGCCAGCAGCCTCAGACTGTCCTCGTACGGCGAGGCTGCGTGAGCAGGAAGCGTCCAGCAGGCGGAGATGGCCAGGAAGATCGTGAGGAGAAGGCGATTCATACCGGGGAAGTCATCCTGTGAGATCGGGAATCACGTCAACGCTAGCGCACATTATACTCAGCGGGCAGGGCCTGTCTAGCGGGCTTTTTCTGCATCTTCCTCACGAATAAGGAAGTGCCCCAGCAGCCGTCCGGCCGCATAACTGATTGGAAGCACGATGACTTGCATAAATGGCAGGAAGACGTAGGCCAACGCCCCTTGGGCATCCGGATACCAGAGGGTCATGACATGGGTCCATGCCCCGAGTCCGAGAAGCCCAAGTGTAGCTATGAGAATGCCGGCTTTGCGCCGACCGGCGAGCCGCTGATTCTCTGCTGGGACGTTCCCGAGATGGAACAGGGTGAAGACGGCAAAGAGGATGAATGGCACAGCGTTCATGACGGCAATCAAGAATAGGTTGTAGCCTGGCGCGAACAGATGCAGGCGCAGTTGATGGAACGCCTGTCCCAACGACTGTTGATGGTTGGCCATGTCGACACCGACCGTGGCCAGCAATGGGAGGCTGAACCCCAATAGGATACAGCTCCAATAGACGATGAGGGTGAAGGTTGTGAGCCGGCGAGCCGGTGCTGAGGCGGTCATGGCGTCTGGTCCCTCTTGTTCTCGATCGACTGCAGCGCGGCGAGTACTGCTTCGCGCACAATCGGATCGGTATCGTGAAGGGCCCTCTGCAGCGCAGGAGCCGATTCCTTCGCAGTCGGACCGATTTCCTCCAATGCAGAGGCTGCCAGATAACGTTCGAGCGGTTTCTCGGCGGTGAGGACCGTCGCGATACCGGAGACGGCATCAGCCGCGCGTGGGCCGAGTTTGGCCAATTGATGCAGCGTATAGGTGCGGTTCATCCCCTGGCTCAACATCAGGGAATAGACAGAAGCCTGTATCAATCGTTCGGCTGTCGCCACGGCCGATTGAGCCAATCCAGCCACAGTCTGATTCGAATCCTGTGTAAGGTCGCGCAAGGCGGCGAGGGATTCCTGGCTGGAGAAACCGTTGAAGGAAAATTGCGTGACCGCCGCGTAACGAACCGTCCATTCAGGATCGTGCAGCGCTTGCAGCAAGCCGCCCATGACCACATCGATTGGAAGGCCGATAGAACCCAGCGCACGAGTTGCCCGTTCGCGGACCGCGATGTCTTCGTCACTCAAGAGCCTGACCACAATAGAAACAGCCGGCTTTGCGACAGGACCAATTGCGCCAATCGTCGAGGCTGCATAGCCTCTTATTTGAGCGTCTGGATCGTGGAACTTGGGCAGCCAAGCGGCTATGACCTGCCGGGCCGCACTTAAATCGATCGCCGGCAACGCCCCGGCTGCCGCACCGCTCAAGGAGAGGTTTGAATCCGAGGTCGCGATTGCCACCAAGACCGGGACTGCCGGCTGCGCGTTCGAGCCGATCTCCTTCAACCCCTCCGCCGCCAACATCTGCGCCTGCAGATCCCCACTCTGCAGATCTTCAATCAACCCAGGCACCGCCCGCGCACCAGTATTCAACCAATAGACAAGCCCCAACAGGGCAATCAACAGCCCGAGCCCACCGAGATTTAGCCAGATTTTCTTCTGTGTCATTCGGCGGGCCTATTACCGGGAAATTCAGCTGGCTGAAAATTGACGCTTTAGAGAAAGTGCCTTAGAGTGATGATCACATGAGGTGGTTGTCATGGCTACTCAAACGGTCAAGCAAAAGATCCTTCAGGCTGTCGAGGGGCTTCCCGATACGGCCACGCTTGAAGATGCCATCGAACGGCTGTGTTTCCTAGCGAAAGCTGAAGAAGGCCTTTGTCAGTCCGATACGGGCGAAACGGTCTCCCACGCCGAAGTCGTTCTTCTGAGCTCTGAATAGTTTCTCGCCCGCTCTTCCTGGATCTTTGGTCTCGGCTAGACACAAATTCGTTCTCCTTGCACCACCCGCAACCAAGCTCTCAACCAATAGGCATACCTCAGAAGTGCCATAAGTGCGGCTAGTCCATCCAGATTTCAATAAAACTCTCGAAACGTCACAGCGTCAGCTCTCCATGCTGTGGGGCTGACCCATTGCCGATAGAGTTGCCATGTAGGCGTCCTTCATCGAGCGGAATACTTTTGCATGTGGTGAGTTTGGATTGGCAACAAAGAAGAGAGTCGTTGCAGTTACTAGGTTATAAGTTGTGATCGGATTTCCTGATGAATCAAGGATTGGACTTATCTTATGGACAGTGTGCACAGGGGTCCTAATATAGAGAATTGCGCCAATAACTTGTTGCCGAAATTGTCGTCTCACGACTGGAACCACTTTAGAAGCTAGCAGGCTATCTATGAAATCTGCCGCTTTCTTGTCAGTTTGAGCTTCCAATACTTGCCCGGCTGGTCTGATAGCAGCTGAGCAGTCAATTGCGATAATGCCATTCATGCCAGATAACTGCCTTCGAGCTTCGGCGGCTCGTGCATACATGGCTTCAATCGATTGAGGGCGTTTGCACTCTATTGGGATGAGCAGATCACAGTGCTCAATCGCAATATCTGACTTTATGATGATACCTTCGTTTGGGTCACGAGCTCGGGCGCTTTTATTCCGTCGGATGCCTTCAATGGAGGCAACTGTGATTCCTGCTTTGTTCAATTTCCCAGCTAGAATGATTGGGAAGGCATCGTTCCTTGGCCGACTACCTGAGTTCCCCGGACGCTCGTCTTCGCGAAGCAGGGGGCCGCTTGAAAATACCTCACGAATCATGTCTTTCAACCCTGGAAACAAGTCCACCTCGTTGAGCCATAGTTCATATGCCTCCGACACATCTGAGAGTTCGTTGTAAGCAAAGAAATGTTCGCGAGTTTTCTCTTCGATTGTGAAGTGCTCTGCGAACAGAGCTCCGTACTCCAATGCTCGCCCTCTAGAGATTCCTGCCCAATCGCACGCTGCGGTTAGTTTGGTCAGAATCTGGCTTTGGGTACTTTTTGCTGATACTAAAATCTCGTTCATGATCGACATGGCGAAACAGGATGGGCTAGAACTTGGTTCTATTTATAAGTGGGCGTGTGAGCGTAGACGACACAATTTTTCACATTTCTCTTTTCCCTGCCTTTTCTGTTGTTCCTGATGTGTTTCACAATCAGTGGGGTACCAGCGTCTGTTCGGCGATTTGCACGGAGGTTCAATCCTCCCGCTTCCTCTTATTTTCATTCCCTCTCCCTCCCGGGCCGGTGTTCAATCTTAGGGCCGGAGCTGGGTGGCTCTCGGAGCGTAATCAGAGCGCCGTTGGGTGACCGCTCATGCTGAGCTGCAGCATCTGCCGCAGGCAGTGGCGACGAATGTTCGACGCCACACCGGCGCGACGGTGTGGCTAGTTTTCGGCGCCAAGCGGAGGCGAAGCATCGAGCGGCCAACGGCGCTCTGTGGCTTCAAGCGGAGAGAGCCGCCCAGCTCAGGCCCGCCCTCTTCTCACACCGGCCACTTCTCCTCGTTCCACGCCATCTCCCAAAACATCCACTCATAGCGCGAGCTGATCACAAACGCGTCTTCCATCCGCCGCTTCTCTTCCTTTCCCGCGGTCTTGGCCCACTGGTCCACTTTCTTGCGCATCCATTGCTGCACTTCTGCAAACTCTGGCGAAGCGTAGAGCATGAGCCAGTCGCGATAGGGATGATTTTTAGACGGAGGTCCGTTCTTCAATAAATGCTGTCCGACGACGCAGTAGATCCAGGCGCAGGGGAGGGCGACGACGGTGATCTCCGCGACCGAGCCTGTATGCGCGACGGTCAGCATATGCCTGGTGTAGGCATAGTTCGTCGGCGCCATGGGCACGGAGGACATTTGTTTTGCCGTCATCTCCCAGCGCGACCCATATCCTTCGTGGAGGCTCCGTTCGACGACAATGGTTTCTTCGGCGAGCTTCGTCAGGCGCAGGGCCGACTCAGAATCAGGGGCTCTCATCGCTCCAGCAGAAAACACGCGGGCCAGGTCGCCGAGAAACCTGGCATCTTGCAGGATGTAGTACTTGAATTTGCGCTCGGGCAAGGTCCCCTTGCCCAACGCCACGACGAATGGATGGGTGAGCTGTGTGTCCCAGATCGGTTGAGCCAGCATACGCAGATGATCGGAAAACGACATGGGTTGACTCCTCTCTCATTAACGTATTGCATAAAACCTGAAGCGTATTTGCAAGCTCCGGAACCTGGACGAGAGACGTTTCACGTTTTACGTTTCACGTCTGTCGTTGTCTGCGGCCAGGGCCTCGGTAATCGATTGATGCCGTCCAGTGCGGCGACTTTATAACATTCTGCCAGGGTCGGGTAGTTGAAGACCGTGTCGATGAAATAGTCGATCTTACCCCGATAGGCCATGACGGCCTGGCCTATGTGAATGAGCTCCGTGGCCCCTTCTCCGATGGCATGGACGCCCAGGAGCGCATGGGTCTCGCGGTGAAAGAGCAGCTTCAGCATGCCGGTTTCATCGCCGATGAGTTGTCCTCGGGCAATTTCACGATACTGTGCGATGCCGGCCGCATAGGGAGTCCCTGCCTTGACCAGATCGTCCTCGTTCTGTCCCACCATGGAGATTTCAGGAATGGCGTAGATGCCGTAGGGCAGGAGGTCTGTGTCGGTGTGGTCGGGGTGTCCGAAGGCATGGCAGGCGGCATGACGGCCTTGCTGCATCGAGGTGGAGGCGAGGGCGGGAAATCCGATGATGTCGCCGACGGCGTAGATATGGGGGACGGATGTTTGGAAATGCTCGTTCACGATGATGCGGCCTCTCGCATCCGGCGTGATGCCGATGGATGTGAGATGTAAGGCCTTCGTGGCGCCGACGCGGCCGATGGCATACATCAGTGTCGCTGCGGTGAGCGGCGGCCGGTGCGTTAGGGAGACCGTGACCTGTCCGTCGGGCTCTTTCTGTATCCCGACCACTTCTTCTTCGTGGCAGAGCATCACGCCGATGTCCGACATTTGCCGCTGCAAGGCGTCGATGATCTGTGCATCGACGAATTCCAGCAAGCGGGGCCGCTTATCGATCAGGGTGACCGGCACACCGATCGTGGCTAAGATCGAGGCATACTCCGTTCCGATCACGCCGCCACCGACAATAATCATCGACGCCGGAAGGTGTGTGAGCGCGAGGAGACCGTCGGTATCGATGATGGTGTGATCATCGAAGGGAATGTCGTCCGGCCTTGCCGGTTCTGTCCCCACCGCGATCACGATGACATGCGCCCGATGTTCCGTCGACGTACCGGCCTGTTGAATGAGGAGCCGGTGCGGATCGAGGAAACGGGCTTCTCCGTGGAGCAGGTCGATGCCGTTGCGGGCCATCTGGTTCCGCACGATCTCGATTTCGTTCTTGATGACGTGGTTGGCGCGAAAGGCGAGATCTTCGATCGTGATCGACTCTTTCAGTCGATAGCCGGCTCCGTAGAGGGTGCGCTGGCGGAACCCCGAGAGGTAGAGGACTGCTTCGCGGAGGGATTTGCTGGGGATGGTGCCGGTGTTCGTGCAGACGCCGCCGAGGACCTCTTTGCGTTCGATGATGCCGACTTTTTTGCCCAGCTTGGCGGCCTGGACCGCCGCCTTCTGGCCGGCAGGCCCGGTTCCAATCACCAGCATGTCGTAGTGCGCCATCAGGGTCCTGTCTGCAACGGGTGAGGTTGAGAGCTTGGCCCATGCTTGCCACGCAGGATGCTCAAACAGTTCGTCCAGCAAGGCCGCAGCGAGGGTACACCGAACTGTGAACGATGAACGCAGAACGCTGAAGTGAGAATCGGTTGTTATTCATCGCTCATCACTCACCGTTCAGCGTTTCCTTACTGGCGGACTGTTTCGGCATCCTGTTAGCTGGCCGTGATCAAGGACTTGGCCACTGCAAACGCTTCATCCAGATTCGGCAGTTGGGCCAGCTCGGGCGTGATTTGCAGATACCGCACGTGGTTGTGGGCATCGATGACCATGACGGTACGCGCCAGGATGTGGGGGTCCTTGAGGAAGAGCCCGTAGGTCTTTCCGAATTCGGCGCCTCGATAATCGGAGAGGAACGTCACGTTGGTGATATGGGCCTCTTCCGCGAATCGCTTTTGGGCGAAGGGCGTATCGATGCTGACGGTGATCAGCTCGATGAGCTTGTCTAGTCCTTTATTCTTCTCGCTCAGAAAATGGGTTTGTTGCTCGCAGACTTTCGTGTCCAGCGACGGCACGACGCTGATGATCCTGACTTTGCCCTTGCCCTTGGTATCGGTGATGTTGACCTGCGAGAGATCCGTCTGTGTCAGTTTGACCTCTCGGAGAGGATCGCCGACTTTAATGCCGGTTCCCGAGAGGACCAGGGGGCTTCCTTTGAAGAGGATGGTATGGCCTTCGCCAGCCAGGGCACTGCCTTCTGCGACGGTGAGGTTCTTGTAGAGAAAACTGGTGCCGCTTCCGATGCTTCCGCATCCGGTAAGCCCGATCGTCAGACAGATTGTGGCGCCGATGATTGTTCGAAATGCCGTCCTCATCATGTTCTCCTTGGTAAGACAACAGTAAGCATTGTCGCGCGGTCTTGTGGCCTATGCTGGTGTGGCTAGGGCCGCATAAAATCTAGGAGTGCCTTGTTCACGGCCTCAGGCTGTTCCCACTGCGGGATGTGTCCCGCTTTGGGAATGGTGACGAAGGTCGAGCCTGCAATCGCTCGATGGAGTTGGTCGCCGGCCGGGAGGGGAAAGACGCGGTCTTTCTCGCCCCAGACAATCAGCGTACGGTGGGTGATGGTCCCGATGCGTAGAGCGAAGTGTTGTTCCCACAGCGGGAGGTTGGTGCCGATGGTGAGGAGGGCNNCAGGGCCGGATCGTAGACGAATTCACGCAGCGTGGATTCGAGCATCAGGCCTCCAAAGAGCCAATTGCCGAACGAGACCAGCCAGGATGGGGTGCTGGTCGTTAAGGCGCGACGAAGCGAGGGGCTGGCCAGGTGTTCCATGACATGAGCCGGGAGTCCATCGATCAGGATGAGCTGTGACACGCGTGTCGGGTGGTCGAGGGCAAGTCCGATGGCGAGTCCGGCTCCCATGGAGTTCCCCGCCACGCTGGCCTGAGGAATGTTGAGCGCATCCATGAAGCCCACGAGAAACGCCAGCAGTTGATCCGGCCGGTATTCGATATCGGGTTTGTCTGACAGCCCTGCGCCGACCAGGTCGGGCGTAATTACGCGGAAATGGGCGGAGAGCGCCGCTTGTTGATGTTCCCACTGCCACATCGAGCCCCCGAATCCATGGAGGAGCAGGACGGGCGGCCCCTGCCCCACGTCGAGGTACGCCATGCGTTGACCCTGGACCGTGACGCTGTTGACGGGGAGTCGTCCGAGGGCGTCGAACCACTGAGGTAAGGAAGAGGGTGACGTGCAAGCAGTCAGCATGAGCGACANNGGCTGTCGTGAAGGGAGCTATTCCAGCTGGATGACTGTTTCATCCGTCTTCACGTTGTCGCCTTCTACGACCAGAATGGCGGTGACGGTCCCGTCGATCGGCGCAGGGACCTGACTTTCCATTTTCATGGCTTCGATGATCAGCAGGGGATCACCGGCCTTCACCGCGGCATTCGCCGTCACCAGTATTTTGACGACGCGGCCCGGCATCGGAGGGGCGACGTCTCCCGGCTTGGACGGTCTGGGCCGTTTACGTTTTGTGCCGGTGCCGCTTTCAGGAGCCTCCGGTACGCCGGCCAGGATCTCCTGAATCGGTTCCAGCGAGACCTCTTCGAGTTTGTCGTTCACTCGGATGTAGTAGGGTTTGCGCCCGTCCACCTTCCTCCCGGAACCGGACACCTTCACATGGTAGGTTTCGCCATGGACCGTGACGTTGAATTCGGCGGGGGCCAAATGGAGTTCGGTGGCTGTCGCCGGTCCACTGGGCGAGAAACTTTCGAGGGGCGCCAGCGTCAGGTCTCCCTTCTCGCGCGCGTCGAAGAAGTCCCGTGCGATGGCGGGGAACAGCGTGAACGAGAGCTGGTCTTCCACCGTGGTGGCCGACGCCGGCAGATCTTTTTTGATGGCCTCNNACTTTGTACCGTTCGCCCGTCAGCACGTTCAGCGTGGCTTGGGTGCCGACGATCTGACTCGTGGGGGTCACGAGCGGGGGATACCCCATTTCCTTGCGGACGCGCGGAACTTCATCCAGGACTTCTTTGATCCGATCGAGCGCATTCTGTTCGGTGAGTTGCGCCGCGAGATTGGAGAGCATGCCGCCGGGAATCTGTGAGGAGAGGATTTCGGCATCGACTCCGGTGAACTCGCTTTCGAACTGCCGATACTTTCGTCGTACGGTGCGGAAATGTTCAGTGATCGGGAGGAACGACACGAGGTTCAGTCCCGTATCGTACGGCGTGTTCCGCAGCGAGGCCACCAGGGTTTCCGTCGCCGGGTGCGAGGTGCCGCCGGCCAATGGCGAGATGGACGTATCCAGCATGTCGAGACCGCCCAGGATCGCCATGAAGGANNAGGTGATAGGCCTCGAGCGGCTCCAAGAGTCCGGCCATGTCTTTGATGCAGAGCGTATCGGTGCCCAAGTCTTCCAATTTTTTCGCCATGTCGACGAAACGGTCCACATTATGGACGGGACTGACGGTATAGCTGATGGCGGCTTCGACATGTTTGCCGCAGGCCTTCACTTCGCGCATCGCCCGCTCCATGTTGCGGATGTCGTTCAGTGCGTCGAAGATGCGGAAGACGTCGATGCCATTGGTGGCGGACCGTTCGATGAACCGCTCCAGCACATCGTCGGCATAATGCCGATACCCGACCAGGTTCTGCCCGCGGAGCAGCATTTGCAATTTGGTGTTGGGCATGGCGGCGCGCAGCGCGCGCAGCCGTTCCCAGGGATCTTCTTTGAGGAAGCGGAGGCAGGTGTCGAAGGTGGCGCCGCCCCAGACTTCGAGCGACCAATAGCCGACGGCATCGAGCTTCTGGGCGATGGGCAGCATGTCCTCGGTCCGCATCCGCGTGGCCAAGAGCGATTGATGGCCATCGCGCAAGGCGACTTCGGTGAGCAGGATGGGCTTGCCGGTTGCCGGTTGAATGGTCAGCTCGGGGCTGACCTTGGCACGGGTTTTTGATGTCCGAACGGCTGGTGTTGCCGCTCGTTTCTTGGGAGTCTGTTTTTTTATCGGTCGTCGTGTCGCCATGATGTTCTAATCTGCCGGTTAACTCGTTATCGGTGGTTGATCGGCGGCTGTGCGGTCACAGCCCTTCGTAGGCGGCGATGGCAGCGGAGAGCGCCAACACCAGATCCTCCGGTTGTTCGAAATCGTGGTAGTTGAACAGGTCCGGATGTGTCTCGAGATAGGACGTGTCGAAACGACCCGCCATGAAATCCGGCTCCTGCATGATTTCTTTCATGAAGGGGATCGTGGTTTTCACCCCGCGCAGGACATATTCTTCGAGCGATCGTCTCATCCGGCTGACGGTTTCTTCCCAGGTACGGCCACGGACGGTGAGTTTGGCCAAGAGGGCGTCGTAGTAGGGCGGCACNNAGATAGGCGGTGATAGTCCCGGTGCAAGGCATAAAGTTGTTCTTGGGGTCTTCGGCATTGATGCGGCATTGGATGGAATGGCCCTGGAGCGTGACTTCCTGCTGTGTGATCTCCAGAGGCAGGCCCGCGGCAATGGCGATCTGATTGCGCACGATGTCGATCGCGGTGATCTGCTCGGTCACCGTGTGTTCGACTTGGAGGCGAGGGTTCATCTCCATGAAGTAATAATGGCCGTCCTGGTCGAGCAGGAACTCAACCGTGCCGGCATTGTCATAATCGACCGCCTTGGCGATGGTGATGGCCGCTGCACCCATTTCGGCGCGCAGCTTCGGCGTCAGGATCAACGAGGGGGCAATTTCGATAAGCTTTTGATGCCGGCGTTGGATTGAGCAATCGCGCTCGCCCAGGTGGATCATGTTGCCGTGTTTGTCGGCCAGGATTTGGAATTCGATGTGATGCGGTCGTTCGATATACTTTTCGAGAAAGACGCTGCCATCGCCGAACGATGCTTGTGCTTCCCGAGAGGCCACCGCCATGTTCTCACGGAGTTCGGCGTCGGATCGGACCACCCGGAGGCCGCGTCCTCCTCCGCCTGCACTGGCTTTAATGATGACGGGATACCCGGTGGCTTTCGCAAACGATAGGGCTTCGTTGACGTCGGTGACGCCGCCTTCGGTGCCGGGGACGATGGGAACGCCCACTCGCNNGGCTTCGTCCGCCTTTTTGACGTAGATGCCGGTCGAATCGGCTTCGGAGTAGATGGCGGCGGTAGCGATGTTCAATTCGCGGCAGGCGCGAATAATCCGCATGGCGATTTCGCCGCGATTGGCCACCAAAATCTTCTTGAACATACCAGTCCCCGTCTCCTCAGATCGCGCGCGAATCCGCGAGAGTTCTCAGGCGAAAATGAGCGCGTAAGCTAGCATAAGATCAAGAGTCTTGTCGAGGGAACGAAGGCTGGAAATGGGCCTGATCGAGGGGACCCGAGGCACGTCATTGTGCCGCGCCTCGGGTGGAGATTGTCGGCTTCCGGTTACTTGGCTTGGACTAAAAAGCCCTTTGACCTGGCGTTACCGCCACCGGCGACCACGTCGATGAACGACATGCCGGCCCGGACGTCAGGAACGGTCGCTTCGATGGTCGTCTCGTTGACGAAGGTGTAGTCGATTTTGGCTGGCCCCGCCGCGCTGAAGGCTACCCCGTGGAAACATTCTTTAGCCCCGAAATTCTCGCCTTTGATCGTGACTTTCTGGCCAGGTTTGGCTTCATCCGGTTCGACCTTGAAGATCTTTGGCCGCTTGCTCCGGTCGCACACGGGATCCCGTTCGACCTTCGCGGCATCGGACCCCTTGATCGATTCGGTGCCGTAGAGGGTGAAGCCCGCGCCGTCCACCATGGCCCCTGGCTCTTCCGCATAGGAGAGCGGAAGCGGTGTTGCCATACTTCCGATGAGTCCCAGTACCATGAAGACCGATGATCGCCAGATGTGCATAGGTGCCTCCTTCAATGAACGACGGTTCAGGACTATTTCTCTTTGAGCGGAATGTATGTGTCGGCAATGAGTTCTTGCCCGGCTTGGGACAGTACGAACTGCGTGAAGGCGTCAGCCAGGGGATTCGGCTCCTTCTTGGACAGGAGGAGGATCGGGCGTCGGAAGGGATAACGTCCGTCTTTCACGGTGGGGACCTCCGGCTCGATCTTGTCGATGGGCAAGAGTTTGACGGCGACGCCGCCTGAGACGGCAGTTAGGGCCTGATTCAACGAGAGATAGGTGATGGCAGACAGCGGGGGTAATGTTCCTACGATGGTTTTGACGACCTGCTCATCGGAGCCGATGACTTTGGCGCTACCGGTGATCTTTCCTGTCACGCCAAGCTGAGACTCAAACGCATCGCGGATATTTTGATTGCGAGGCCGGTCGATGACCAGTATTTTTGTATCGAGGCCGCCCAACTCTGACCACATCGTGATCTTGCCGGAGAAGATGTCGGCGATCTGTTGTTTTGTCACATCCTTTGTCACATTGGAGAGGTGCACGAGGATGCCGATGCCATCCCAGGCGACGACGGTCGCCGAGAGATCCGGCGTTTCAGTTCCGGTCACGGCGATGTGGGCCTGGCCTGATTTGACCATCTCGACCGGCTTCGAATTGCCGTCCCAGACGACATCGAGATAGGCACGCGGGTTGGCTTTTTCAAATGCGCGGGCGAGGGACTCCAGCGTCGTGACTTCAGGTCCGTTGCCGGCGATGAGCAGATTTCCAGCGACCTCTGCAAGGGCGACGTGCGCCATCCCCCAGCTGAATAGCAGGCCGAGGCTTAGCGAGAGTATCTGTCTCGCAATCATGAGATCTCCATAGGGTTGGGGTGGCTATCGGGACGAGGATGCTGTACATGCACATGCCAGTTCACGGTCTGGTTCAGTTCTCCGTGATGCCGCCGCTTGCGGCGTCGGGCGGTGCGCCAGTCTCGGGGGCGGCACGCCTCCCCATCAGCGGTGGAAGCTTGGCGAACTTATCCATCCGTTCGTCCAGCATGTTGTAGGCTTTTTGTTCAGCAAAGCCGGTTTTGTGGGTCCCTTTCACCACTGTCGTGCTGGCGGACATCAATCGTGTCGCGTCCTGGGCCTGACAGTGCGGGCAGATCGTGTCTTCCGGTCTGACATGGACGGATTGGGTCGCGTCGAACTGCTTTTCGCATTTTCCACAACGATATTCGTAGATCGGCATCGTGCGTATCCTTCATGCTGGATTTTCCCGGGACCGAGTGCGAATCCGCTCTTGACCGGCCCGTGAACTTTGCCTTATTGTACACACCTTGCTGAGGTGACTTCTAGTGGCTTACGAGGAGGATTTCGATGCCCCTGTTGATTCGGAAATATAAGAGTACCGGTGGAATGATGCAAGAAGAGCGGATCGATGACGAGGATCGGATCGAGCGCTATATGAGGCTCTTCGACAAGGACGACATCAAAAAACTCGAGACCGGCGTCAAGGTCTTCATTGAGAAAGATGAGTGGCAGCTCCTGCCGTAAGTTGTCTCAATCGTCGACGAGACTCTCTCGGCGATCGAATTGGAATCTGATCGCAGGTCGTGAGCGCGGACGAGCCCTGAGTTATACCCCAAGGGCCGTGTCTCGGTCTGTCTGTGAAGGGCTGTTCCTATGACCTATTGGATTCACATCGCCCGCTCAATCGATCGGGTTACGCTCCACAAGGATCGTTGTGCCGAAGTGCCCTCGTCGACAATCGGTTCCTCCAGCGATTTCTGGGAGGGCGGCTGGTTCGACTATCCTGACAAGGAGCGAGCGCTCGCGGCGATGGAGCAGGCTGGGACGACGGATCAGCGGCGCTGCGCCCTGTGCAAAGCATAGCGGGCCAGTTCTGAGTCCTGAGTACTCAGTGCTGTGTAATTCCCTGGACTTAAGCTCAGCACTCAACTCGCAGCACTTTTTCAACTCCATGCCACGATTCGCACTCCTGCTGACAACGTTCATTTGGGGCGCGACGTTTCCCGCAACCAAGGCGGTGTTGGAACAGATTCCCCCGTTGTCGTTTCTGTTTCTGCGATTCTTGCTTGGCGCGCTATTGGTCGGGGGCGGGTTTCTGTTGTGGAGACTTCGCCTGCACCGTAACCCGGCGGTGTTGAGGGCCGGTGCCATCGCCACCGGCTGGCTTTTTCTCGGTTATGTCCTCCAGACGGTCGGGATCCACTACACCACCTCATCGAACTCCGCCTTCATTACGGCGCTGTATGTCGTGATTGTTCCCCTGATTCTTCGCCGATTCGACTGGCGCGTATTATTGGCCACCGGAGTCGCGACGGTAGGGCTTTGGCTGCTGGTGAAGCCCAGCGCATCCGGAAATCTTGGCGACCTCATGACGCTTGGCTGTGCGTTCGCGTTTGCTGCGCATATCGCCTGTCTCGAGCGGTTTACCCGCGAAGTCGATGCGCCGTCCCTCTTTGCCTGGCAGATGATGGCCATGGTCGTCCTGTTATTTCCCACTATGCTGATTGAGCAGGCGCCGGCTCAGGCCTTTGCGCCGACCGCGTTGTTGTTGCTCGGGCTTGGGGTGACCGGAGGTCTTGCGACCGGGGCCTTTGCCGTTCAGATGTGGGTGCAGCGGATTGTGCCGGCACAACAGGTGGCGTTGATCTTTGCCTCGGAGCCGGCCTATGCGGCCTGGCTCTCCTGGTATTTTCTGGGGGAAACGTTGGATCTGCAAGGATGGATCGGCAGTGGCCTTATTTTAATAGCGGTAGTGGTGGGCTCGCTTGGCAGCGGTTCGCAAGCGCCAGTGCCCGTCGCTGGCTCAGTCCAGCCGGTCTAGTATATTGGAGGAGTTGGATGTCACAAAAATTCGGCAATGGGCGTTGGGTCCAGGAAGGGTTTCTGGACAATCGCGTCGAGGGCACGATTCTGGGGCGGATCTTGTTTGCCGTGATCGGTCCAGTCGATGTGTATTTGCGTGGAAATTTCAAACCCGATATCGCGGGGCAGGTCATTCAGTTTCGGAATCCCCGGTTTGAAGACGAGGATCTTGCAGGGCAGATCATCGGAGACATGGAAAATCCACAAATTGGGACGGTGAACTTGATCTCGTTCGACCCCCATCCGAATCTCGTGCCGCATCCCTATATCGAATGGTTTTCGGCAGGGAAGAACCATTACCGGATTGAACTTGAGCCGGCAGAGGCCTGGATCGTTGCGGCCTCGGACCTTGGGGAGATCGATCAGGTGAGCCGAGGTATTCGTGCAGCGCTCGCTGGGCGGGTGACTGAAGGCCCCTCTCGAGAGTCGTCGGAGTGGGTATAGAGGAACCGCCGTTTGTGACGAGTCACAAACGGCGGTTCACATGTTATACCGCGATGGCGTCTTGCTTGCTCTTTCCCTCACGGACGTAGATCGGCACATCCTTGATATCCCACACCAGCCCCAGCCCTTCCATCAGCTTCAGGCCGTAGTAGGTCATATCGACTTCCCACCAATAAAACCCTTGGCGGGTGGACGCGGGATAGTAGTGGTGGTTATTGTGCCAGCCTTCTCCCATGGTAATCAGCGCAAGAATGAAATTGTTGCGGCTGGTGTCTCCGGTTTCGTACCGCTGAGAGCCGTAGACGTGAGAAAGGGAGTTGATGGTGCAGGTGCCGTGGATGAGCACAACCGTCGAGACAAAGAAACCCCAGATCAGCATCTGCGGACCATTCGTGCCGAGACCTGGCGCATAGGCTTCGAGCAACATGCCCAGTCCGAACATCCCGAATCCGGCGAGGGTGGGGACGAGGATGTCAAAGCGATCCAGGAAGCGGAGTTCGGGGAACTTCGCGAAGTCTGCAATGTTTTTCAAGCGAGGGGCAAAGTGCGTCTGTGACGTGAACCAGCCCATATGTGACCAGAGAAATCCTCCGTGAAGAGGGGAATGCACGTCATCCGGCGTGTCCGATGCGATGTGATGATGGCGATGGTGCCCGGCCCACCAGAGCGGACCGCGCTGGGCGCAGGAGCCTCCCAGGACCGCAAAGGCGAACTGGCAGGTGCGGGAGGTCTTGAAGGTGCGATGTGAAAAGTACCGGTGGTACCAGCCGGTGATGGCGAACATGCGCACGAAATAAAAGGCTGTGGCGACGGCGACCGCGGTCCAGCTCCATCCCACCCAGATGATTCCGAGACACATGACATGGACCGCGATGAGCGGGATGCAACGAATCCAGTCCATTTTGGGCGGTCCTTCGACCTTCATGTCTTCAATGCCGGCCCAGGAGTCGAACCAGCGGAGTACGGTAAGTTTGAGATTCTGGGCTTTGCTGGGCTGTAGGGCTGTTACGTCGGACATTCGCTTACCTCCAAGTCAGGGGGCGATGCTTTACTGGGACGTGGTGCGTGGGACAGGTCCCCCGGTAAGGCTGTGTGAGATTGCGGCGCGTTGAAAATTACTCGTCAGGCAGGCCGCAGATACTGGAGTGCAAAGACTACGGCTTCGGTACTCCAGCGGTGCAAGAACGAGTCATTATACACAGAACCCTTGAAAAGGGAAACAGGGCATCAGCGGCAGCATGAACCTTCCCTTGTATTCTAACGGAATCAGAGGGGTTGTCTACTCTTTATGCAGACGCGATGTCACGACTACCTCTTGTCACGGCACTCGTTCTATTGTGAATTGACACCCTCGCCCCCTCGTCTCTAGAATGCAAAAATGATGAATGATCGTTTCCTCAAAGCGTGCCGGCGCGAACCGGTTGATTGTACGCCGGTCTGGTTCATGCGCCAGGCAGGCCGGTATATGGCGGAATATCGTGCGCTTCGCGCGAAGCATTCGATGCTG